>Ga0315901_10000118_pt1 | contig 112751 bp, 155 predicted proteins | sample LakEriMetagenome_10_FD_203761 | JGI IMG/M metagenome (GOLD analysis project Ga0315901, IMG submission 203761) | Freshwater fungal communities from buoy surface, Lake Erie, Ohio, United States - Buoy 2 MA116 | ecosystem: Environmental > Aquatic > Freshwater > Lake | place: USA: Lake Erie, Ohio... | reverse complement strand
TATTCTCTACCTTGGCATCAATTGCTGCATGATTTGCAAATGATGTATCGTAGTAGTTTGCTAATTCATACAGATTCCAAGGCGGTGTAATAACGTCAAACATTCCATAGCCGTTTACATATACTAGACCTGGGTTTATTTCTTTTGACTGTGCTCCATCAATACCGCTTTTTCCTGCTAACGCTGCAGTTGTATATTGTGGTGTTGGTTGCAACGCTTTGGTAGACAGCCTGCTAGTTCTTCTTTTAAAATTTGAATCCAAACCGTCTAATGTTTTTAGTGTGTCCCATGTGTTATTGAATGGATCTGACTTTGAAAAAGGATCGTCTTTTTTTATTGCTTCGTCAATTTTTGCACTTATTGTATACTCTTCCATTTTTATTCCTCATCTCCATACTTAGCAATCGTATCTTTTGCTGCCTGAACTGCGCCAAGATCGTTTAGTGATGGAATAAGTCCTGACTTCATTCTGTCTACTTGTTCTGAATATTCTTCTTCTGATACCCTTGTTCCACCTGGAACAAATATTGCTTGTCCATCTCCAGGGTCGCCATAATACATTGCAACCTTTTTTAGTTCTGCAATTTTAGAAATATCGCCCTTTTCAGATGGAATATTTAAAACTGATCCATGACCGTCTGTAAACCACTTGCCGTTTGCTCTTTTATAAACATAAAGCCCCCAGTTATAGTTCTTTTCAATGACCTTGCGTCGCACATTTTGTACAATTGGCTTACCAGTTTTTGGGTTTATTAATGAATCCATGACAACAAGTATACCATATTAAACTGGATCAACAGTGAACTTGTTCCAGAATATGTCATTATATAAAGAATAGGCATAGTTGCCGACGCTGACTGGGACATTGTCTCCAACTACTATTTTGTTTGTTCCAGTATAACTCTTATATATTTCCTTTGGATCAACACCATAATAACTTTTTTCTGCTAAAACCAATACCCTATTCCAATTAAAGGACCCAACATTCCAGAACTCCCAATCCAGTGGAGAGTTAAAATCTGATGGCAGACCAGACAGAACCTTTACTCTGAACCATGGCCTTTCTGATATGGTCTGAACCTCCTGTAAATTTGTTGACTGATAGTAAGATATGCTATTAAATATCAATGGCCCAGTTAATCTTAAAGCCCCCTCAAAATATGAAAAATTTAAACTATCAGCAAAGGTAACACCAAGGAATCCCCACTCTTGAAGTGTGACTACTGGCTCTCTGACTGCCTTTCCATTCCAGTAAAAACTAATGCCATTTTGCACTAGCCCAGTCTTTGCATCTATTCCATAAATCTTTGCTCTTTTTCCACTAGAGTCATTTGCGACCATGTAGAATTTTATGTACGCATTTTTGCTCTCTATTTCAAATATTTGAGTTGGCGCATATGGGAAATAATCTCCATCAAACCGAACAGCCATTTGTGATGCAATTACTTTAAAATTATCTGCCCTACTAGCATTAATTGGTATTGATAGTCCACGATTTACCAATGGATCATACTGACCCTTTATTTGTATACCGCTAGTTTTTGTAAGATACAGATATGGAGATGAGCCAGTGTAAATAGAAAAAGGATTATTCTTTTTGAAGTTGTAATAAATTCCAGTTTTTGTATATGGGTAAATTGGTGTTCCAAACCTTGTGCCGATTGGACTTGCGTCTGATTCATTTAATGCCTGAGAAGCATAAGAAAGTTTCTTTATGTTAATATTATTTGTTTGTGAATCCTTAACATTAATATCAATGTGGGTAACTATAGAAAGGTCATTAAAATCTACACCTGCTGGAGGATAAATAATCATATTGTCTACAACCTCATATTTTGTAGTCATCCAGTCTGACTTAGGGATTAAAACCCCATTTCTAGGAGGCCTTTCTGTTTTTGTAAAATAAAAAGAAGTCTGATTGGCGCCTAGTTCTGTATATTGAAATGTTATATAAGTTTTTACAATTTGTCCGTCTGTATCATATCTATAGTCTTTTGCAATTTTATTTTTTAAATCTTCATAATCATTATATCCAGTAAATAAATAATTATCAAGAGACTCATATGTTCTTTGAACTGGCATTCCATACTCGTTTGCTAACTCTGCGTATGTCCATTCTACTGGATCAGTCTCTATTGCAATTGTTTTTGATGTTATTGGATAATCAATATTAAATTGTATAAAATCAAGATCTAGATACTTATCTCCTCGCTTATCCAAAACTGATTCAGCAAAATATGTTAGTGGAATTTGGTCTTCCCAATAAGCATTTGCAGCAACTGTAAGTTTGTATGTGTCAAAAATTTGATTTGGCACAAGAGTGTAACTTGCTGTATGATCCAAAAGGAAATCTTCGTCTGGTATTATAACTCCCCCACCGCTAATGGCCCCCTGAACAGTCCCTGTTATAGAACCGTAAGCAGGCATAGATGTTGTGTCAATGCCTCCATCTATATTTATTAATTCATTATTTTGATAAATAGCAAATAGATCTTCATTCCAAACTGGAACACCTATCTCATTAAACAGAGATCTAATTTTTTGAAAATTATATTTGCTGCAAAATCCAACCTTGTATATTTTGCCAGTAAATGTCTCGCTACCATTTTTATTTCCTCCGACATATAGCCTCAAGTCTGACATAGATCCAAAAAAGTCTGCTGCTGGATTTCCGAATCTTGCAACAAATGCTGGAATATTTAGCCCTATATCAATCAACTCTAAGGACTCTGCGATTGTAGGAGAATATATGGTCTCTAACCCTTGGTCATTTTTTATTACATAAGATATTTGATTATTAATCAATTCTATTGCAAAATAATTATCTGTATCTTCTTTTTCAATTCTCATAAGAGTTTGTTTTGTGCTAGAAGATTGAGGTAATCTAAAACATCCATAGAACGCAGAAATTGGCTCTCTTAGAAAATCAAAACTTTCAAAGAAAAGGTAACCAGAAATGCTGTTCCAAGAGGAGTTTGGCCTAAAAGAAAAAAAGTTTGTTGTATCTGATGTCTGAACTAGTTTGCAGTCTGCAAGCAACTCTTTTTCTGTTTTTGAAGACAAAAATATTTTTGGAAGAGGTGCAGATGGAACCGACAAAGATTTATTTACAATAGAGGTGTTGTCATTAAATGCTTGTTGCCAAGAACCTATTTTTGGATATGAATAATTAGCCGTATAATCCGCAAACGCATAGTCAATAAAAACAGATGTTCCACTATATGAAGTATTGATGTTTTCTGGTATTTCTACTCCCTGTCCAAACACAAATCTTCTTTTTGCCATTGCGGTTGCAACAACATATGGGTATATTCCAACACAATCAACCTCTATTGGATATATGTCTTCGTGTGCATAAAAACCTATCCAGTCCTGATCTTTATCATTTTCATCTAGCATATTTGGAACAGATAAACTTTCTTTTGAGTAATCAATAGATATAACTTCTTGACCATTAATTAGCAAAGAAATAATATCTTTTCCAATTCTTAAATGAACAAGCATTGGCCTTGTCCATTCGCCAACGTAATATGTTTTGTATTCAGAATTAATTTTAAGGCCTATCGATGGCCCATCTACATATATCCCGTCATCCGAGGCAATTGGACCTATAATTCTTTTTGTTTCATTTGTATAAGAATTTATTCTAAGCCAGGTTTCAAGTGTGTACTCTCTAAATGTGCCAGACTCATTCAAAAATCCTAAGCCAGGAATTATTAAAGATGGATTTAATCCGTTTGGATACAAAGCGGTAAGGTTTGACGCTCCATAGACCATCGGGATACTTAAGTTTTTTGCTTTAATCATATTATCAGAAACTAAGTAATAAGCATCAAGATCTTGCAATCCGTAGCACTTTGCAACAATTGCTTTTTGTGGAGCAATAGATATTGTAGAGGGAATATTTATTGGAATAAGGCCAAGAGAAGTTGATGCAAACTCTTCTGACCACTGACCAAAACTAATACCATTAACTAAAAAAACATCTTCTACTACTGAACCACCCACAAAGTTAATCTTAAAAACTAGTCTAAGGTTTGTGTTGTCTGGTGGAGTATCAAATGTTTCTGATATAAAAACCCAACTATTGTTTATGGTTGTATCATAGTTTCTCAAATTTCTGACTATTTGTCCGCTTGTTACATCCTCATATTCATAACCTATTTCAAACCCTACAATATAAGAACTTTTAGAATAAAAGTATCCACCAACGCAAAATGTTTTAAGATACTTATTAAGATCTTGAAGATTTATGATGTCTTGACTTACAGCAATAATTGATGCAGAGTCTTCACTTGTTGGAGTTGCTGTTATTTTACCAACATAACTGCTTGTAAACGGCTCATCAACTGACTCTGTGTATGCTTCCTTAGTTCCCCCAAAAACATCCCAATTAACAAGGTTCCTTTGTTCTTCAGAAATTAAAGAAATATAGTCTGCATTATCATCTAATGCCCATAGGCCAGTGGGGTGTTCTGCGAACACTTTTTCTGCATATAGGTTTGATGGACTAGACATGATGAGTCTATTTTACCACAGAAGACTACTTGTTTATTTTAATTTCACAATAGTCTGTTGTGCAATATGCTTCGCCCTGAGCCTCAAGATTATCAACACCGTCATAAATTGCACTAAAGTCAATGTGCTTTAGTTTACCAATATATGACTCATATTCTTCTTCAGTAATCTGGGTATATGGCTGCTGTGGATAAACAGTATTTCCCATTGGTAAGAATGATACTGCCTTTAACTGTCCCTCGTACATGTGAAGTGCTGGCACAACATGCTTGGACTCTGTTTCCTTGTCAAACGAAAGTGTTACAGAAACACCATTGTCTGACCAGTACTTCTGGGCAGTTGCAGCAAGTGCAATCTTTTCAAACAATGTAACATCCTTTTCAGATCTTGGATGACCTGACTTAATTGGGAAGTATACAACTGATGTATTTGCTGACACTACATCGTCTTCAATTGTGTACCCCGCTGCTTTGAACAAGTGCATCATTGGATCTGTGTTTCCAAAACGAACTGCACGAAGGAAGAAGTTTCCTCCAGGTCCCCAGTGAACTCCAGGAGTTGCACCAGAAAGAATTGATACAGAGCCTGACGGTTTAACTGTTGTTACACGAATTGACTCACGAACACATAGCCATTCTGAATATGAGTGATCATATTTACGAATTGTTGTGTAGCCTTCATCCATCCATTCACGAACCGTTGGCAAACCTTTTTGATCAGCAAATGATGCAATACCAGTAAGCGATGTACCAATACGGCGATTACGCTGCATGATACCATTAGTCTGTTGCCAATGTGTTGGAACAAGTGTAACAGTCTTTCCATAAAGATATGCAAACTTCAGGGTACGCAGGAAGTCCTCCTTAGATTCATGACGATTTAAGTGCACTTCTACAAGTGTACATAATTCGTATGACTCTAATGGCTGCTCCGCACAGGGGTTAAAGCCCATCACACGATAGTCTTTACCATCTGGCGCATCCTTTAGCCTGCCATAATTACGAGCAACATCAAGCCAAATAAAACCTGGCTCTCCGTTTTCTGTAATCAAATCTACATAGTCTTCATACTTAGTTCCTACCTCTGCTGAGATAGAGTTGTTAGACATCCAGGCCCAGCCTGGGTTTTCTGGATCAAACGAATTTCGTTCTGGGAAAACTTCAGAGTTTTTCAAATTCATAAACGCTTCATCTCCAGCACTACCCAAAGCGAGTGTTGCAGAGCGTCTAACATTTCCAGAAACAACACATGTTCCTATTAGGTTTACTAGGTCTACAATGGCACGAGAATCTAGTGTTTCTCCCGCTCTAGAGCCTATTACACGGTCAATCTGCTCGTGCAACCTAATAAGAGGTGCGGGACCAGAGGCGACGCCTCCAAAGCCCTTTATAGGGGCTCCTAGGGGCCTAATTAGGTCATAGTTAAACTTCTGTATATTTTGATTAGGTCTGAGATATGAGTTTATTAAAACTCTCACTGACTCTACCCAACCTTCACGAGTGTCTGGAATTTCATAAATCTGCTCTGGCTCTGTAGGGCTGTAAATTAAGAAACCTTTATCCTGACCAACAGTATCGAACCCAACTCCGATGCCGAGCATAAGAGCATCCATGACCCAAGCAAACAGGGCCCCTGGATCATTCTTGTCAAGATCTTTTGTTGAAACCATTGCACAATTTTGTAGTGCTGCTGAGTTCTTCTTCTCCATAGTCATAGGAGTTCCAAATGCCCACATACCACGACCTGGTGGTGTCCACTTTAAGTTAAACATTCTATCAAATGCTTCTTGTGCTGACTTCTGAGCCTTGTAGTCATTCCAAGGCAAGCGGTTTTCTTTAGCATGATTCTTCTGAACTGAATACATGCCCTCGATTACACGACGACAAACTTCATGCCATCTTTCTTTAGTTCCATCTTCCTTCATACGAGAATATGTACGAATAAAGGTAATCTCTCCAAGTGAATTTTCTGCTGCATCTTTAAATCCAAATGGGCTTTCAGCACCTTTGTACTTTTCGATAAAGTCTTCTGGAAGTCTAAAACTAAAAAAATCTGACATAATGTATATCGTCCTTTCAAAAACGGAATAAGTGTTAATTATAGCAGAGTTTTGCAAAAAGTAAAACTCTACCCCTAAAGTTAAAGTTTATGGTTTTATATTAAAACTATTTACCACTGAGGATATGATTAAGTTCAATATGATTTATGTTTACATGCCTTGGAAGAGATGCAACCCACCTAATACTTTCTGCCATATCTTCTGCTGTTAATGCTATTTCTCTTTTTTCTTCTTGTGTATCAATTGTACCTGGACAAATTTCTGTGACTTTAATTCCATATTCTGGAAACTCTAGCCTCATGGTATCTACTAAAGCCATCATTCCTCTTTTTGCATTAGTATAATTACCACCAGATCTGTAGGCATATTTACCACCTAAAGAACTTATAAAAACAATAGTTGCCGATTCTGACTTTTTCATGCAAGGAACAAACAGTTGAGATATATACATTGGACCAGAGACATTTATATCGTATGCCCTTCTAAAGTTATCCATTGTTTCATGAATTATGCTAGTGGGACCAGCCCCTCCTCCAGCATTATGAACAAGCAAATCAAGAGTTATATCTTTGTATTTATCATAAAATCTTTTGATTTCTTCTGAGTTTGTAATGTCAAGCCTATACACCTCAACATTATTAGAAATCAATTCTGATACTTTAGACAGGTCTCTTGAAACTGCAATAACCTTATACCCACTTTCAGATAAAAGTTTTACAGTTGCGTAACCAACGCCTTTACTTGCTCCAGTAACTATTGCTGTTTTCAATATTAGTGAATCCAGTGTTGTGGAACCATAATCTTTTCACCGCTTTTAACTAGGTGTGCGGTGTGATGATATGGTGGTGATGGTGGGAAAACAATAACGCTTCCAGCCTTTGGTTTTACTGCAAATGTATAATTTCCATTATGCTGCGCTTCTGCAAAATCTGCTTCTGGGCTTGGATGACTTAAAACTCCTTCTGGAGAAGCAATAGTGAAAGAAATTTCTCCACCTTCGTAATCATCGTTAAGGTACATAACAAAAGAAACCTTTAGTCTTTCGTCGCCCTCTTGTTGATCAAAGTGTGCACCCATAAATGTGCCAGGCTGATACTTCTTGATTGGATACATTGGAAATAGTTTTGGCTCATCCGTTATTCCCTGTGCTGCTGCGTAGTCTCTTGCAACATCATCAAATGCTTTTTGCAGTGTCTTATAGATATAATCGTTTTTTTCATCTGTGCCTTCTGAAGGAGCAATGGTCTTATCGGTTCCATACACATAATGCTGACCACTACAAGCCATCCACTCACCCCATGGGTCCTTGTTATCGTTTTCGATTGCATCAACAAGTCTCTTTGGGTCCTCAATTACATTTGTGTAATAGTAAACCTTTTCTTCAAGTATTTCTCTATCCATCTTATATCTCCTTAGTATTTATTTTTTTCGTAAAAGCCTGTGACTTTCATAAAGCCTACAGTAACGTACCGTATTGGTCCTTCTCCTACATGTCTTACTCCGTGCTCGTATTCTTCGTTGCCTGGGAAAATGAGCAAAGTTCCTGGTTTTGGCCTCAAGTCTGAATTTTCTTTATTTATAAAAAATAAAGTTCCATCCTTGTAGTCATCATTGATATATAGTATAGCAGCATATCTAATGGATGGGTCTGTATGCTGGTCCGTATGTGATTTTAACTCAACTCCAGCCTGCATTCTTTGAAGAGTTCCAAAACCAGCAAGTTCTAGAGATGGATCTGCCAGTTCTAACAACCTTCCTAGCCTACCCTGGAGAGTAATGCTTATTGGCTCAGTGACAATGCTTAAATTCTTATCTTCCCAGTTTCTAGTAATCTCAAACTTTCCTTCTGCAACTAGGTTTTCTACATCATCTCTTCCAAATTTTTCCATACAGAATCTTGCAAGATTTTTTGTATACTCAATTGACCAATCTTCTTCTGGTGTAACTTCAATTATTTTTAAAATAGTGTCAAGTTCTTCTGAAGAAATAAAGTTTTCTATAGACAAAACATGATCATGAAAAACCTCAGTTTTATATCCAGCGTTGTCAAATTCTTTTTTTAAGAAAACTTCCATTTACAACTCCTCAACTTTATACCTATTTCCATTAGCATCAAGTTTCCACCCTTGCTTTAACAATTCTTGCCACTCGGCTCTTTCGATTTCCTGTTTGGCTCTTGTTTCTTTCATTTCTGCTGCCCAGGCATCTCTTAGTTCTTGTGGGTATGCATCTTCTTCACGATCATCCCAGAACGAACCTATGGTATACCTAACACCTTTAGTAATAAGAGTTACTTCATGCATATTATTAAATCCCCCGTCAAATGCAGCAAGCATTCCAACTTTAGGCTGAATAGTTATTTCTTGATCTGGAAACTGTAAAAGCCCTCCCTCAAAATTATCATTTAAATATAAAAATGCTGCATATCGACTTCTAGTAAAAGCGCCAGAGTGTCCGTGCTCATCTGTATTGTCTGAATGTTTTCTTGCATATGCGCCTGGCTCCCATTTCTGAGTATGATACCCAATTTGAGAAATTATCTTGGGATCAAGGTCGTGAACACTTGCAACTGCATCAATAATTCCGTTTTTTATTTGTGAAAAAATGTCAGAAGGAAGTCCTTCAGAAATAACATGTTCGTCATTGTCTTGTGGTAAAACCGAAGAGTATGATTCATAGAAGGATATCGGCATCCAACTAATTGTTCCAAGTTCTGCATGCTTATCTAAAACCTTAACAAGTTTTGCAGATGTCTCTGCGTCAATAAAGTTTTCATAAACAACAATGTCTTTGGTTATTCTATTTTTATTTTCTAGGTTCATTTTATCCTTCTTTCTTTGTCGGCACTAGTTCTGTTTGGATTTTCGTCTCTAAACTTTTTTAAAATCTCTTCCTGCATTTCTTTCCATTTTTCTTTGCCGAATTTTTCTTCGTTTTCAAACCATTCTGGTGCTCCAACTGAATATTTTGTCCAATACATTCTTGCCAAGTATTTTGAATTATTATATGAAGGCATTACTCCGTGAAGATAGATAGAGGTTTCAGACATTAAAAATTCTGGATGTCCAGAAGGAAATACTAAAACATCTCCAGCCTCTGGCTTGTACATATAGGCCTCTCCATTTGCTATAAAGTCAATTTCTCCTCCATCATAATCATCATTGAAATATGTCAAGGCAGTAATTGCAAACTTATGTCCTGGACTTGTTATCGGCTCTCGTATATAATCTGTATGATATGTCATTGCCAACGGATCTTCGACATTAGCATGATATCTTGCTATTGATGGGCCAGTAAAAAGCCATTCCTTTATAGGATTTCCATTTTCATCTTTGATTCCTGGAACAATTCTATTTTTATCAAAATCAACATTATGCTTTTTTACATAATCTTCTGTCGCTATATAAAAATTATTTAACAATTCTAAAAGAATTTCTTTGTGCTCTTTTTCTTTTTCTGTTTTTGTTTCAATTGCTTTTGCACCATCAAGTTGTAATACCGTATTATATCCTTTAAAGGTTGGATATATATATTCTCCAAAGTGTGACCACTTTGACCATGGGCTAAATAGGCCTTCTATCCCATCCGACTCTTTTAGTATTTTATATATATAGTCAATATCTTTGTATAAACCCTTATACACAAAAACTTTTGGATATATTTCTACAACATTCATTGGCTATTCCTAATTCCATTATCTGGATCCCAGGCCCTTATTGAATCATCGTTAGGGAAAATTCTATGATATTTTTTATTAAAGTCTGGCTTTTCTTCTCCAGTGTGCTCTAAAATTTCCCAAAAGAATGGGCAGGTATATCTAGTCCCATTTTTAATTTTTGTTACACCGTGAACATAATTCATATCGCCTGGGAAAAAGTATGCAGAACCTCTTTTTGGTTTAAACTGTATTCCCTGATTAGGAAAATACAACTCTCCACCTTCATAGTCGTCATTTATATAAAATAAACTTGCAATATCATAGTTTGGAAAATCATTAGGAGTTCCTGCATCTGGACCAGAGTGTAACTCTTTGTCTGCATGCGGCAATTGATACTGACCAGGATTCCACTTTACAATGGTTTGCCCAGTAGGTTGAACGCTAACATTAAAAAAGTTTTCAATTACTGGCTGAAGTTTATTAAATAAACCAACAATTACTGGAACAATATTTGGATTATTTTGGTTAAGAGATGGCGCACTTGCAACCCTATCTTTCCAATAATCTGCATCATAAATTACAGTGCCATTTTCATTTTTATGACTTTGGGTGACATCCCAGATAGTTATACTTCGTGCTGCATTATCTAAAAAGTCAACCTCTTCTTGAGTCATAAAATTTTCTAACTCAACTATATTTTCTGGCCCACTTCCAAAAAAGCCAGAGGGCGTACTTGATGGTTTTCTTACTACGGTTATGGCTTCTTCTGGATTCATATTTAAATTATATCATAGGCTTTATTACCTATAACTATATACCTTTCTCAGTATTATCTTCTACATAAAGTTTTAAAGTTTTTACTTCATGAGATCCTAGACTTTCTCCCTTTTCATTTACAGCATCTCTATACCAATCTGTCCATTGTCCAGACCTATTAACTTCTTGGGCTGCCTCTCCATACGCTATGTTTGACTTTTCTCTTAGCCTATTCTCATCTTTATACCCGACAACTTGAATTTTAGTATTATTTAAATTTGTTAAAGATATTGGAATTATCGTTGCTATAGGGGTGCCTGACTTTATAGTTAGTTCTTGATTTGCTTTTCTTGCTTTAATTGCTAATGGTAGTGGATTATCATAAAAAGAAGTACTAATAAGATTAGACATTGTTTCAAAGTCTTCATTAAAATAGTTTACTGGGTTAATAGTCCAAAGACTAACATCCTGATCTGTTCTAAAAACCAATCCTGTATTAAAACTTATAGAGGACTGACCTCTTCCTGAATAAGATCCTTCTGGACTGGACAGGATAGTGATATGTTGATCGGTTTGATCGTTTACTCCATCCCAAATAAACTTAATGTCTTCTTCGCAGGAAATATTCCAACCCACAACATTGGCCTGAGTTACTGGAAAACATCTATATGCATGATTTTCTGATGTAGCATCCATCCAGTCTCTTTTTATAGACATTGGAGATACTTTAAACTTGGTGCCCTGCATTTTTTCTACTGAAATATTAAACATTATTCCTGATCCCATTTTGGATCATACATATCTGGTGTATGATACTTTTTGCTATAGTCAAGCATAGTCACAATTGAATACTTTGTTCCAGAATGAACTGGCATTGCTTGGTGGGGATACATGAAGTTTGATGGGAAAATATAGAGATCTCCAGCCTTTGGTTTAATATTTAAATTTTGTAACCTAAAGAACAACTCTCCTCCATCATAGTCATCATTTACATACGCAACTAAAGATACTGTGCAGTTATAAGAATATCCGTGGTCGTGGTGCTCCATAAAGTGCTGTCCTGGACCGTATTTAATAAAGTTAAAAGCCTCCCAATATTTTAGTGGCATAATATTATAGTCTCTGCGATAATCCTCTACTGCTGCTGCCTGAGCATCATAAACATCTTGCCAAAGTGCCTGAAGTTTTAGAGAGTCTTCACTCTTATCTGCTTCTATGTCTGTCTTCTTAAATTTAAAGTCAACACAATCTCTATAGTCTGGCATTAGTTGTTGATAGCCAACATACGCTGGCATCCAGTGATACCTCTTACCTTCTGGAGACAACTCGCCATACCCAGCAACAGAGCCCAGAATGCTTTCTAGTCTATTGATTACATCAAACTCTTTTTTTATAACTCCTCTATAACAAGTTATTCCATTTCCAAGATTTTCTTTTTCTGTCCAAGTTTGCATTTTATCTCCTATTTATACTCTCTTCTTGACCATACTTTGTTCTTGTATACCCCGCCATCTGGCTGACGGAAGAACTGCATGTTCTTAACCATTTTATCATATATCTGAGACTGGTCTAAAATATCTATCTCATGTTCCCAATTTTCTCTTTTAAATGGAAGTACCTGTAAGTATGGTGTTCCTGCTGGAATTGTTCCTTCCCAACCCTCTACTATAAAAAATGGGAAACTTCCCAAAAGGTGTACCTTATCGCTATCTACAACTCCCGTTGTGTTAACAAACGGAAGATCAAATCTATTCATAGGAGTCATAAATAGTGCACTATAGCCTTCTGGCAATTCTAATCCCCATGGAGAACTCCAAGCAAAATGATAACCGTAGTATCCTTTGGGGTGTTCAAACTGTGGCATTGGTGGTCTTTGAGTGCAAAAGTCTTTATATCTTGGGTCATCAATAGTAACATTTATGATGCCTTGAGAATTTTTAGAAAATGTTAAATCGCATGGAGTTTTAAAAACATATCCAGTTGCAAACGCATCCATAATGGCTGGACAGGCTTTCCATGTTGGAATTTTTCCATAGTCATCCGTTGTTCCTTCTTTTGGAAATGGACAAACCTCTTTTGTTGCTTTATAGTATTCTCCATTTGGCATTTTTGCAAATCTGTCTGCATCTTTGTACCAGTCTGGAATTTCTTTTTGGGTAGGTACAGGAACAGAAATATCTTCTTTATTTAGCCAAGGCCTAAACGATCTAAACTTAGCAACCAAAGACACTACTTGTGTCCTAGTTCATTGATGTCTGTCATTACAACGACACAGTACTTTGTTCCTTCTTTCATAGGCAATGATGCATGCTCATAAATATAATTTGATGGACAAAGAACAATATCTCCTATTTTTGGAGTATGGGTATAGTTGTCCATTCTTGGAAACTTAATTTCTCCGCCTTGATAGTCTTCATTTATGTAAACAACAGCAGAAACTGTGCAGTTATACATTGGCCCATGATCTGCATGGATGTTAAAGTGAGTTCCCTCACCTTCGTATTTTACAAAGTTAAACGCTTCATAATATACTACATTAATTCCCCAGTACCGTGCATAATCGTCAACACAGAACTTTAACTTTTGATAAATTTCTTCATGAAGATCTAGCAATTCAGCATTATGCTCATCCCTTGGTCCCAAATTCTCTTGTTTAAATCTAAAATCTACAGCATCTCTAGCCTTTTTAATTGGAATATCAGAATTCGTTACCTTTGCTTCAGACCACTTGTATTTTCCGTTACCGCCCAAGTTTGACTCAAGAACTTTGATATATCTTTCAGAGTCTTCCTTTGTAAAAGTATTTCTATATAGGTTTATACCAAGTGCTGGGTTTTCAACTAATATGTTGTTGCCTATAGTTCTTGACGGATATCTGTTTATTGCTGTTTCTGATCTATCCTTAGTAAACCAAGGTGTTTCATTTTCGTCGTAAATTGTCATAATATTCCTTTGTTAGGCTATAACTATAGTATATCACAAAGTAACTTATAGTGTATTGTTATGCTGCTGAAATTTCTCTAGTAGCATGGTCATATACGACTTTTGTTCCATTTACTGCAAAAACACACTTGACCAACAAAACTTCTCCAGAAAATGCTGCGTCATATAGTGCTGCCTTTTCTGAATCAGAATTAACACTAATTCTGTGGATTATTTTATTATCACATAGAAAACCATACTGTCGATATGCGTCCTTTTGCTCTTGTGACAATTCAAAAAAATCTGGTTTTGCAGTTCCATCAAAAGACGTACCATTCCATGTGGCGCCCATAGTTGCTGTCGACTTGTGGTTATTCAAGTCTATTCCTATGATAGGGAGATTTTTTTCCCACTCAGAATCAAGACGCTCTCTTAATTCACCGTCACTTCTAAGTGCTGCTATTACATCATAAGTGTTTCCACTATCTTTGACTAATATTGCGTACATATTTTATATCTCCTTTTGTCATAGTATATCATCCCTATTAGCATCCACAGCCACCGCAACATGCTGGACATGCTTGCCAACAATAACTTCTTACGCATCCTGAGCAACCGCTGCTGCTAGTAAATGATGGTGGGAAGAACGGTGGGAAGAATGGGAAGAATGGGAAGAATGGTGGGAAGAATGGGAAGTAAGGGAAGAATGGGAAGAACGGTGGGAAGAATGGGAAGAATGGGAAGAATGGTGGGAAGAATGGGAAGTAAGGGAAGAATGGGAAGAACGGTGGGAAGAATGGGAAGAATGGGAAGAATGGTGGGAAGAAGGGGAAGTAAGGGAAGAATGGGAAGAACGGTGGGAAGAATGGGAAGAATGGTGGGAAGAACGGCGGGAAGAATGGAAAGAATGGGGGGAAAAATGGGGGAAAGAATGGAGCAATTGTAGTTACACTACCAGAAGAAGCAGATGTTCCAGAGTTACCATTAGCATTTGTTGCGTAAACGGTGTATGTCTGAGATGTATTTGCTTCTTGAGAAACTGTTACAGATGTTGAAGCAGTTGAGCCAGTCTTTCCATCTGAAGATGCCCAAGTATATCCAGTAATTGCCTTACCACCATTTGCTGGGGCAGACCAAGAAACTGTATCTGCGTCTACTCCTGCAGTTGCTGTTGGTGCAGAAGGTGTTGCTGGAACAGTCGTTGCTGTTACAGAAGAAGACGCTGCAGATGCAGCAGAAGTTCCTGCAGCATTTGTTGCAGTAACTGTAAATGTATAAGCAGTATTAGATGCTAAACCTGTTACTCTAACTGGAGATGATGCGCCAGTTCCAGTAAATCCTCCAGGGGAAGATGTAACTGTAAAAGATGTTGCTGCTGGAGAAAGCGCAGGTAATGTAAAAGATACATCTACTGCTCCATTATTAAATGCACGACCTGTTCCTACATCTGTCGCACCAGTAATGGTTGGTGTTAATGGCTCCAAAAAGTCATTTGATGCTTGGGACTTTCTACCTGTCTTCTTACCTGCTGCCATTTTATCTCCTAGTTTCTATTAAATTTTTACTACGCTGTTAGATCGCCATAAACGACCCAAGTGTTTGCTGCTCTCTTTAGGAGGGTAGCGGAAGACCATCTTGTTCTCAACTTTAGTCCAGGAGTTGCGTTTACTGTAACTGATCCGCTTACTGGAGCAATTGTAACCTGTCCTGTGTTTGTTTGAAGAATGTCGATAGTTGTTCCTATTGGATAGTTTACAGTTGAATCCAATGGGATTGTGAGAGTTGTTGCTGATGTAGAGTCTACCTCAATCAACGAGTCTCTATGAGTTAGTTGGGAAAGAGCATAGGATGCTGTCTTTTGAACGATAGGAGTTCTTGAAGGAACGCCTTCCTTTGTCTGTGTACCGTCTGAGAATACAACACCTGCAGATGGAGTTACTGTGGTTGCTTCAAGAGCACCTACTGCAAGGGCATCAAGAGATCCCTCTCCGAATGCTACTGTTGTTGATGGCTCTGTGGCTACATCTTTAAACAACTTCCACTTAGCATCTGATACGTCTCTTACGATACCTGCATGCTTTGCAGATCCATCATTATAAGCAACGACAATACCAAGGTCAACTGTATTTGCTGCATTCTGATGAGCAAGTTGAACCATATTATCTTCGATTGTAATAGATGTTGCGCTTGCATTAAATGTTGTACCATTAACAGTCAAGTTTCCGTCAACTGTAAGGTTTTGGTCAATTTCTACTGAACCAGTAAATGTTGCACCAGAGAGTGAAGCCTTTGCATCAAGTGCTGTCTGTGTAGCAGTTGATACTGGCTTGTCTGCATCTGAAGTGTTATCAACATTTGCAAGTCCTACTGAAGACTTTGTGAGTGCTGCTACTGCTGCTGTTATTTCTGCATCAGTATAAGATGCTGCTGCCGTAACTGCGTCTGATTCTGCTGCGTCTGCATATGCTTCTGTTGCAAGAAGTGCTGTATTGGCAATGCCGTGAACATTCAAAGTTTCAGCATTGTGTGTAGTTACTGCATCATCTGCATAAGTCTTGGTTGCAACTGTGGAATCAATATCAAACTGGCCTGATCCAGAATTCCAATCAATTCCAACACCAGCAAGTGTTGCTTGATCTACTTCTGCTCCATTAATTGCATTTGTAAGATCTGTCTGTGTTACTAGATCTGCTGTATTTACAATACCGTGGACATTTTCTGTCTCAGCCTCATGAAGACCCAATGCTGAAGCAGCAGCAGTTGCTGCATCATTAACATCGGAAGTTGTTGCAAGAAGTGATGTATCTGCAATACCATGTACTGCTAATGTTAGTGCCTCATGTGCACCTAGTGCTGCTGAAGCAGCAGTTTCTGCATCATTAACATCTGAAGTTGTTGCAAGAAGTGATGTATCTGCGATACCATGCACTGCCTGTGTAAGTGACTCGTGTGCTGAAAGGGCTGTCGCTGCTCCTGTTGCTGCATTATTGACATCTCCTGTTGTTGCAAGAAGAGATGTGTCTGCAATGCCGTGAACCATTGTGGAGGCATTTGTGTGATTGGATACAGTTGTTCCAATTGTTAAATAAAATTGTGGATCATCTCCAACGGCTGCTGCTAGTTCATCAAGGGTATTAAGGAGTCCTGGTGCATTATTTACAATGGCTGCTAATTCAGAAGCATTGGCAAAGTACTGTAGTGCAGACCATGTTGAAGAGCCATTACCCATCTTAAATTTACTTGTGTCAGTTTCAAAACCGATTTCACCTGCTGCGAGAACTGGGTTAGCAGCCGTCCATTGTGCTGCAGTTCCTCTGCGCTGTTGCATTCTTGTTGCCATTTATCTCTCCTTATGGGGTCTGCCCATGAACTTATCTTATTATAACATCAATTTTTTAATTGAAATTATCTACTACACTACCGCCATCAAATACGACTGTCCACTCTGTTGTGTCTGGGCCACCTGCGTCTATTCCTATTCCAAGAGGACTGTTAAAAGATCCACCTTCGTAGAATTGAGACACGATGAAACCAGTTCCATCAATTGCGGTATCGTGAATGTGCTGCGGAAGATTATTTGTATCATCAATAGTTGCTTGTGTGTACCAAGTACCATTGTAATAAAAATTAACTCTGTTTGTTAGAGTGTCTAACCACTGAGTTCCATTAGTTGGGGATGAAGGAGCAGTTGAGCCTACAGCCATAGATCCTGTTAAAGAGTCTACATACTCCTTGGTTGCTGCATGTGTAGCAAGAGTTGGTGCTCCTACTGTTACTGCGCCTCCGAATGTACCGCCGTTAGTTACGACAAGTCCATTCTTTACCTTAAAGTCTTTATCGACTGTTGCCATTTACTGCTCCTTCTTCCAACTATTTATTTTTTTACTTCAAAAGAGTTCCGATAACAGCAACTGTTGAGTTGTTGTTAAGGGTTGCGACACGAAGACGAACATCGTTGCCAGAAACATCTGCTGAAACTGATCCAAGATCACCGTTTGTTCCAACCATTGCGTATTCTGTAATTGCGATATTGTCTGATGTGTCAAGTGTCAAAATAACCTTTGAAACCTCTGTATGAGATCCATTAGCAATCTTAACAAGGAATTCAGCAGAACGATAGTCTGCCTTGGCCCATGAAACTGCTGTGTTTGTGCTTGCAGTTGCAACTTCTGCTGATGCTGCTACTTGCTTTGCTACAGAAGCAATCTCTACTGCAGGGAAATCTGGAGTAACTGCTTCAAGAGCAGAAACTGCACGAGCATCTGTGAAGTACATTGTGCCAGAAGAACCTGTTGCGTTTGGATCTTCTGCAAGGTCTGCAGTTGTTGAATCTGCAACACCATTTTCTGCAGTAATTACAAGACCACCATTACCTGTACCAGTAATTGTGATATTTGTTAGTGTTGCAGTTGTAAGAAGTGCTGCTGCTGAATCCTTTGCCTTAGCATCTGTAAAGTATTCGTTTGCGCCTTCTGCAATGTCATCTGTTGTAAGGTTATTAATTGTTGTATTTACACCAGAGATCGCTGTGTCTGTATAAGAGTTAGCATTTGTCAATGCTGTTGATGCTGAACCTGCTGGATCATAGTTTCCTGCAAGTCCATCAGCATAATCTTCAGCATTTGACTGTGCTGTTGATGCTGCTGTATCTACATAAGCCTTAGTTGCTGCTTCAAGATTATTTACTGGGTCTGCATGAAGAACAAGAGCACCAGTCATGGTGTCTCCAGCCTTTGCAACCTTTTCTCCTACTGAGGTAGCAAGGTTTGCTGCAAAGTTGGCGTCATCGCCAATTGCTGCAGCCAATTCATTGAGTGTATCAAGAAGTGCTGGAGCAGAATCTACAAGATCTGCAACCTTTTGATCAGCATAAGCCTTTGCATCTGACTCTGCTGTATCAGCATATGATTGATATGCTGTTGTAATAGCAGTTTCACGAGCATCTGTATATGCCTTAGCAGCATTTTCAGCAGCGTTAGCCTTTGTAGTAGCATCTGATGCTGCTGTAGAAATTGCTGCTGCTTGTGCTGCGTTAGCCTTAGATGTGGCATCTGCTGCAGCATCTGAAATTGCCTCAGACTTTGCTGTTGCAACTTCTGCATCTGTTGCAAAAGATGAAGCAACTGTTGCTGTCAATGTTACGTTTGCTGTACCATCAAATGAAACGGAACCTGAAAGGTCTCCGCCCAATGTAATTGTACGAGAAGTCTCAAGTGCTGTTGCTGTATCTGCATTACCAGTTACATCACCAACGAGGTCTGCTGTTACTGTGCCTGCAGAAAAATCTCCGTTAGCATCACGCTTTACGACCTTGTTTGCTTCGTTTGCTGAGGTGGCTGTACCACCAATTAAATTGACGATATAGTTTTGATCGTCTGTCTTCTTTGTAAGAACGTCAAAATTGTTTACTGTTGCTGTTGTGCCTTCGACAATGAGACCATTCTTTACTTTAAAGTCTTTTGTTACTGTTGCCATTTTTTTATCTCCTTAGTTATGCCTTAAGTCCAATTCGTGCATAACGAACTGTGACTGGCTTAATCGCAGGATCTGGAGTAACCGTTAAGGATACTGTATTTCCAGCCCTGGAGACGCTAATGGTGCCAATATTCCCATCATTGTCTATCGTGCCATACTCAGAGACGTTTACATTTGTACCGTCTACAAGTATGGTCAACTCTGTTGCGTAGAACTTATTGTCCCCTGCTGTTGTCTTAGCAATAGAAACAATATATTTAACCATTCGCCATTCTGTGGCGTCAAAATTATCAATTACTGTGGCATTTTCAATACCAGAAATTGTATTTTCATTATTACCCATTGAACCAAGGTCGGTTGAACGGGCTGAGGCAGAATCAATTAAGTCCTCATAGTCTTGCTGCGTGGGGCGATCCCCAGTCTCAAACTTTGTCTTTAGATTAGGTATTGATATCTTGGCCATGGTGATATTATAACTCCTTTTTATTATAAAATATAATTGCTATATCCTATAATTTGCAACGGTATTGGGGGTGGATTATTCTTAGAATACCCAAACACGCTAACATTAATAAACTGTACACGAAAAGGCAAAACCTCTTCTATTTTTGCTTTTGGTTGTATATAGTTAATTCTGACATATTTTTTGTCTAACTCTTTTATTTGAGCATGCGCTACTCTATGAGTTGTGTTATAGACTTGTTCACTTATTGGAAGTAAATTTTGATTTATCATTGTGTAACATCTTCAAGGATAACCATAGAACCTTTGGCTACCGTCCAGACTCTTCCCTCAGACAAAAGTTCTGTGAGTTGAATATCAAAGATATCTCCTGTCTCTAAAAGTTCTGATTGTGAAGATGTTAGGTTTACCGTGAAACTTCCTTCTGTGTCTTGAAACTCAATTGGTTCTGGAGACAAAGTAACAATAACCTCATCTGTTGATGGACGATAAATATCCATCTTGATTTCCCAGTCCTCTAAATAAATTGGCTCTCTTGCATCGTTTGTTACATATACTCTAAATGCTGCAGAGTCTCCTCTAACTACCGTCCAACGAACCTCTGGCGGTGCTGAACCAAGAGCATAAGAATCTGTGGGTTGATTTCTAAAGGTAGCCATAATTGTATTATATCACGACAGCCCGTCTTTGAGGGCTCCCCATGTACCGTTGCCTTTTGTTTGAACAATCAACATTCCACCATTAGCAAGTGTTGCCTGAATAGCAACAACAGCAATATATCTTGCTGGTCCAGTTGATGGGCGACCTGCAACAAGAGTTCCAGTATTATCTACATAAACCTTTGTTCCAGCAGCACCAAAATCTGTTGTATTCATTTGAATAACACCAGAAACAATAACTAGGCCATTAGAGTTATTTGGAATATCATTTTTTACTAAACCTAAAATTGGAACATCTGGATTGTGGGTTGGACTAGATGGATCATATTTTTGTATTAAAGATTTTCCAGAAACACTACCACTAATAAATACTGGAATGCCCTGAGAAATTGTTGTGCCTGTAGTATTTCTTACATCAATATATGCTGCGCCATATCCCAGAGGAGGGAGAATATTGTTCAAAGCATCAACCAATACTTTAAAGTCTCCGTGTACATTAACAGGATCTGATGCAACGGGATACGAAAGTGAGTTAGGGTAGTTAGATGCGTATTGTGGCATAATCTTTATTATACCACCCTATCAAGTTGACTTTTGACATAATTTTGTGTTATACTTGGTAGTAACACCTACCAAGGTGTTATTGTTTTCTAAGGAGGAAACTATGATTAAATTTATCGAAAGAAACAAAGAGATCATTAGCACACTCAGTATATTGGCTTTAGTAGTGACTTTGTCAAACGCTGCTAATGCTGAAGAAATAACTACTAAGAACAATTTAAGTACTGAACAGGCTCAGAAGGCAGAAGACACCTCGAAAGAGGTTTTTTTGGTTTCTAAGGCCAAAAAACTAGAGAGTTTTGAAAATAAGACTTCTCTAACAGATGTTGAATTAAAACAACTCTTGCACCTTGTTGGGTTTAGGGGTCAAGACTTGGTTGTGGCCTGGGCTATTGCCAAGAAGGAATCTAATGGTCGCCCACTTGCATTTAATGGCAACCACAAGACTGGGGACTCCTCATATGGGGTATTCCAAATTAATATGATCGATGAGTTAGGGCCAGACCGTAGAACTAAGTTTGACTTGGACTCTAATGCTGAACTATTTAATCCCGTAAAGAATGCAGAGATTGCATACTATATGACAAACGGTGGAGAAGATTGGTCTTCCTGGAAGGGTATTACCCCAAAGACCAAGATGTGGATGAAAAAATTTCCTAAGTAAGTAAAAACAACCTAAAAGCACCTATGGAAAATCTGTAGGTGCTTTTTAGTTTCTTAAAATCAGATTTATTGCTACTCTTGGTGCTTTTAAGGTTTCAACCTCATGAGTTAGATTTTTTGGAACAAATATAAAATCACCCTCAACAACATGTGTTTCATTTTCTAGGTTTGGACCTGTTCTCCAAATCATCTCGCCCTTAACCACCCATTGGAATTGATCAACATAGTCACTATGCTTGCTTCCTACAACTCCTCTGTTTTTCATAAGAGAAACTAAACAAAAATTACCCTGATAGATATCAGATGAATATTCGGACAATCCCCACTCTGTTACTGGAGCCAATTCTGGAATTATTGACATATACAGGTCTTTTGGATCATATAATTGAAATGCCATCCTTGACCAAAATCTACACTTAAGACTCATATCTGAAGATTCGCCCTCAACAAAATCATTCAAAAGATATGATCTGTGTGGAAATTTTTCTAGATCTTCATCAACATATTGAGAAACCATTGACATTATTGTATCTAGGGAAGGTAGTTCTGGAAAAGGATTTTTAAAAACATGAATTCTTTTTTCTATAATTGCCTGTCTTACAAGGCCCATATCTATGCTCATCTCAGCCAACTAACCACCGCATATCTTGTTCCTTCTGTAACTGGAGAAACAGAATGATTATAAACATAGGTTGAAGGGAAAACAATCATCTGATTTGCTTTAGGTTTAAAAGAAAGATTAAATCTTGGAAAGTTTATTTCTCCACCAGAGTAGTCGTCGTTAATATAATAAAGTGTTGATATTCTTCTATGAAAATCTGGATGATCGTCTATATGATTTACAAATTTTTGTCCAACCCCATATTTTAATATTGAGTAAGAATCGTGCCACGAACATCCTATATGAAAATGTCTTTGATAATCTTTTTCTATTGGGTCTATGTTTTCCAAAAAAATGTTAGATATGGAGGTATGAAATGCTGCCCCTAAAGTTGAATAATCATCTTTTTCTATTGCAGAATATGGAATTACAATAGTTTGAGTATCCCTTGATTCAGTATCTACTTTAGTTTTTACTTCATCTCCAGACCCAGCCTTTACATAGGCAGATCCCCATTCTATTTTTGCCGAACTCATACCTTCTTCAATATCATTTACGAACGTATCAAATATTTCTTTAGGCATTACATCTTCATAAGACATTATTCCAGGTGCTATCTCAGTTCTAACTATTGATCTATATTTATTAAATATTACGCCTGTTGAATTTTCCCAAAATACCTTTTCCATATTACCACTTTCCTAATGGACATGTTGCTTTTTCTAATTTTGTTTTTGCTATCATAAAACAACCGCATTTTTTACATTGACTTGTTAATTTAATTAACTCTGGACAAGCCTTACATATAGAATATCTTTCTTCTGCTACCTCGGCAGAAGTCCACTCTGTTGCAGGATTAACAATATCCCAAGGCCTAGTTTCTCCCAGATTTTTTTTATATCTTTGCCAAGGACTTAGTTCTTCTGACATTTATACCCTTTTCTACGCAGTTAATCTTTAATATCTATTATACACTAACATCCGCATGAAGCACAACATGATGGGCATGGTTCCCAACAATAATTTCTAACGCATCCAGTACAAGGTGTTACTGCTGGTGTAACTGCTGGGGTAACTGCAGGCGTTACTGCTGGGGTAACTGCTGGGGTAACTGCTGGCGTCACAGCAGGGGTAACTGCTGGTGTAACTGCTGGGGTAACTGCTGGTGTTACTGCTGGGGTAACTGCTGGCGTCACAGCAGGGGTAACTGCTGGTGTAACTGCTGGTGTTACAGCAGGTGTCACGGCAGGTGTCACGGCAGGGGTAACTGGGCAAGCAGGAACTGTTGGATATGGTGGGTATCCAGAAGTAGAGCATACTGTCTTGTAGGAACCGCACAACTCAGAAGACAAGTCAGAGTTCCATGTTCCTTGATACATTCCGTCTGGACCCAAGTCTGTTGTTGAGCAATACCAAACTTGGGCTGGAGTAACTGCAGGAGTTACTGCAGGGGTAACTGCGGGTGTAACTGCTGGTGTCACAGCAGGCGTTACTGCAGGAGTTACTGCGGGTGTAACTGCAGGAGGAGTACAGTTTGCATTGGTGCAACTTGGAAGTGTTGCTCCTGAAGCGTCTGTTCCTGAGTTTTGGCAAAGGTTTGTTGAGTATGTTCCTAAATAGTTATCAAGGTAGTCGTATACTGCATAATTACACTTTCCATCGTAATAAGTAAATGTGTAGTAGTTAGTTCCAGAAGCAGGCGTTACTGCAGGGGTAACCTGAGAACAGTTTGGAGTTCCTTCTTGCTGAGTGGCACCACATGCCCAGTATACTGGAGGATATCCATTAGTGTAATCAAAATCATTATAGAGTGTATTACATATCTCTGTTACAGTTCCAGTTGAAGAATAAGAGTATGGTCCCACTGGAGCAAGCGTTCCTTGATCACAATATCCGTAGTAAACTGTTGTTTGTGTTGCAGGTGTAACTGCTGGAGTGACTGCAGGTGTAACTGCTGGAGTGACTGCAGGTGTAACTGCTGGAGTGACTGCAGGTGTAACTGCTGGAGTGACTGGTGTAACTGCAGGAGTAACTGGTGTAACTGCAGGTGTAACTGGTGTAACTGCAGGTGTAACTGGTGTAACTGCAGGTGTCACAGCAGGTGTAACAGCAGGTGTAACAGCAGGCGTTACTGCTGGGGTAACTGCAGGCGTTACTGCTGGGGTAACTGGAGTAACTCCTGCGTTTTCATAAATATCTCCATATGCAACCCATGAGTCTTCTGCAATTTTTATCAAAACGGCATGACCATATCTTGCATCAATAAAAAGTTGAGAGTTTTTGCTATTAACCGAAACACCAGATTCTGGCACAAAAGTTGTAACCCCAGTGCCAACTTCAATTAAAGTATATTTATATCCAATAGGAATATTAACCGAAGAATTTGACGGAATAGTTAAATTCATCGACGATGATGTAGATAAAAGAATTGTTTTATTAACATCTTGTGGGTCTAGCGTAAATGCTGAAGACTTTGATATAACAGAATTATTGTTTAGAATTGCTGGCTCAAGGTCAAACTGCTCGTCTACCGAATTCCAATCAATACCATTTCCTGCAAGCGCAGGGTATCCACCAGTAGCACCACTGATTGCGTTTGTTATTGATAAATTAACGAATGACTGTGTTGCCAGGTTTGCTGTGTTTTCGATACCGTGGACATTTGTGGTTAATGCATTATGTGCTGAAATTGCATTATTTCTATTTGTTACTTCTGCATTATCTGCATCAACTAAATTTTGAAGGTGTTTTGCAATAGAATTATTTAAAAGTGGAGGTGGTGTAGGTGCTGCTGAATCATATGACTCTGACCCATAGTGATAAAGTCTAAGTGCTGCTTGAATATCTGCTGGATCTGAAAGACCTGGGATTTTAGTGTTGAATGGACCAGTACCGTTTGCGGTCTTGTCAATATTCTCTGCTGCCACTATAAATCACCTCTCGTCATTATACCACTGTAATGAATAAATGAACACGCTTAGGACCAGCCATAGGCTGCCAAGCGTTATTAACATATTCTACACCCTTTATTTCAAGTGGTAGTGCTAAGAATCCCTGAGTTCTACTTAGTTCTTTTACTATAAGGTTTGTAGCCAATGGTCCAGATGACTCTGGAGAAGATACTGAATACTGAATCTTAAAAATATTTTCAGTTACAACATTTAAGCCAGATGTTCCGTATATTTCTGTTACATTTATTGGCGGAATCGTTAATGTTCCAACACCCGTTTCCGTATTTGGAACAGCGGTCACATCTTTAACCGAAGAATAGTAGTTTGTTTTTAAACTAAGCATTGGCTGCCATTGCAAAGATCCACCAGTAGAAACTTTTTGAAAAATGGTTTTATATGTGTCTGATAATTCTTGGGTATCTATTGCAAGATCTAAAGCCTGTGTTTCTTGTACAATCTGATTAGCAACAGCAGTACTTCTTGGGTCTCCATTGACTTCAATAATAATACTTCCACGATCTCCTTGTGGACCAATATCTAGGTCAAGGCTGATTGTTTCTGGACCACCAAAAATTGTTAAATCATCAGTAGATAATAAGATGTCTGCCACTTTAAGCCTCTGTTACAGGAAATTCTGCAATAATGATTCCTGAGTTTTCACTATTAGTATAGTTTAAAGCACCGACAACAGAGAAAGAGTCTTCTGCAATTCCTGTACAAAGCGTATATCCAGTTTTAGGAGTTAATGATATAACTGCTGCGTATGTTCTTTCTGCTTTAAAGTTTCCAGTAAAGTTTTCATAAACAACTGGATCTGTTAATGATTTTTCTTTCCACGACAAAGATACGGTATATTGTTCTGTTGCTGCAACAGAGGTATTTGGGACTTGACCTTTTACTGGAACTGTGACTCCGCTTATTGATAGCAAAGATACAACCTTTTGTGTTTTGGGGAATTTAACCTCTATGTCTGCAAACTGTGTTTCAGTGGTATATGCTGGATTTGTTACTGCTTCTGCACCTTGAACTATAAATTTATCTCTTGGAGTTCCCTTAAGTTGATATGGTGACTTTGGAGTTACTCTTATTTTCGCCATATATGTTGTATCTGGAGCAAATTCAAAAGTAGATGGATCTGATATTAGAGATCCATTTTCATACCATGATATTACTTGTGCAGTGTACTCTGATGTTTCAGAAATAATATCCATATCTGGATTAGCGCATGTTGCTGGTATTGTTAAACCAGAAATAGTATAGTCAGATAATGTTGTTCTAGTTGCAGCATTTGCACCAGTTACTTGATCTGTTACTGTTATTGCTCCTGTAACTAAAGTGTACACTAATTCATAACTTCCAGACCCTGGGAGCGAAGACGGCCTTCTAACCTCAACATCATAAATATATTCTATTCCAGCCTGTAGTTTATCTGCATCAGATGGCCTTATTGCACACAGAACATATGTCCCATCATCTGAAACTCTTGCAAAACATCTAATTGGCTGATCTTCAGGTGCCGTAGAAGTTATTGGCCCTCTAACCTTGGCAATTGTAAACTGGGCACTATCATATGGGGCAGAATTATCATTAACATAATCTGGGGCATTCGCAACATCAGTTGGAAGAACAAAAGAATTTAATTGATTTTGAAAATCTCTAAGCATAAAAACCGTGCCGTCATTCTTCTTAGGATAGATACGAAACTCAAAGGTATCACCCTTATAGTAGTCAAAGTTGTAGGTCGCTGGAAATGCCATGCAATTATTATACCACGCTGACGTAGATAGAATTCATAATTACGGATGAGTCGTAGTCGGTTCTAATTTGAGGTACCGCACCAGAATTCCACATAGCGTTATCCTCTATAAAGAAATGCTGCGTCACATACATATTATAGACATACTGATATTTTAGGGATGCCACGAACTGCGAAATTTCGGTGGTAGATTTAGGAAAAAATGTCCTCATCCAAACCTCAGTATTATTAGAGTTGGTAGTAAGTTCAAAGTTGTATGTCACAAATACCTGAGATCCAACCTTAAGGCCATGGAAGTTAAGCATTCTCTGTTCTGCATTCCAAAGACTGGTACATCCTTCTGGTAGGTATTTTTCGTTTGTATTGCTACCCTTGGAATCTACCCAAACCTTTACCCATCCATCATCTCCATAGTTAACACCGAGACTTACTGGCTTTCTATTTAGATTAAAGTAAGATGCCCACCCTGCTTGCTGCCCAGAGGAGGATAAAGAACTTAGTCCATCTTTCCCAGGAGTTCCTCTTTCTCCTTTTGGTCCTGGAGATCCATCTTTGCCAGAAGGTCCTTGCGGTCCTGCGGGCCCGATAGGTCCTTGTGGTCCCATTGGTCCAGGAACTGGAACGTAATTAATTAATACATCAGCATTAGTTGTTTGAGTTTCTACAACTTGTGCAGCATAAGATGATTTTTTTGCGCTAGGGAAGTCCATGGATTTAGATACTGGCATGGACTCATTATCTCACATTATTCAGAAATATAGGAAAATGACATGTGGAATTTGTCTTCTGTTGTAGCGTTAAACGGAACAGTTTTTGTCATTGGAACATCCTCTGAAGATCCAGCATGCTGCCACAATGTCATAACAGAACTTGATGGAGTTAAATGTCCTTTTAAACTATAGTGTTTTAAATTTGGCAGGGTATCATGAGCAGATCCACCATAAACATCCGTATGATACTTAGATGCAAATGGTAGTGTCAAGGAGTATTGACCTGTGCCAAAGTTTGTAACATTAGTATACAAAACATCTATTTGAACAATTATTAAATTACCAATTTTTACATAAGAACCAGTTGCTGGAGAGTTTGTAAATGTTAATCCTGTACCAGACCAAACTGGATTATAAGAATTAATTTTTGTAGTAAGCCCACCTACATCACCAAATGCGGGATGCGTAAATCTTGCCATTAGTTCTGACTCTCTAGACCAGTCTGGATTATTGCTAGATTCATTGATGTTGAGCCTATGGCATACAACGCATCAAAACTTGGAAGTTCAAAAGAGATTGAGTGGTTTGGCATAATTCTAAAACCATAATTTGTTGATGACAGGCTTTCGTTAGCGCCAACATAGATATATCCAGAATCATTTACGTTTTGTAAAGTTATATCCATGCCGCCATGCTTACCGTTTGGAGTAAGTCTTACTGGTGTTGAACTTGTTAGCGATACGATAGAATGTTGTGCCATTATGATACTGTCCTATATGTTCCACTTATATGAAATCTAACGTAATCATTTCCAGATTGAGTGAAATCCCAAGGCCAAGTAGATGTTACCTGTTTCAAAGAATCATAAAGGGTGTGTATATCTTGAACATCTTGTGCATGTAAAGAACATGTTGCACCATGTATGGCATCAGTATATATAACACCAAACAAAGGTATCCAACCATATCCGTTTGTAGTCAATCCCAAAGAAGTATCACTATTTCCAAAAAATCTTCCAACAGCCATATCTCTTGCAATGTTTGGATTAACACCAGTTTGCCATACGGGCGCTATTGGAAAAGGTAATTTAATGTGCCAACCTGTGCTTGATCCCCAATTAGTTACAAATGGTCCAACTATGTTTACTTCAAAAAACACCAAGTCTCCAATTTTAGTATATTGACCAAAACTTCTGTCTGGGCTTGTAAAAGTTCCTTCTAGATCAGACAATGATAAAAATTCGGTGTCCCAAGTTCCATAACTTATAAATGAAGATGCATCAGTTCCTTTACTAGCAACTAAATCCCAGAATGGACCTTCGGATGGAGTATCTCCAACATTACCGCCATTGGCGTGTTTGCGATACCAGGTTTGTCCTTCGTATGTTACAACATCACCAACTGCATATGATGCTCCTGGATTGTATGCACCATTGTAGTACCATACTGCATCTGCACCTGCTGGTCCCTGTGCACCAGTTGCTCCTTGTGGACCCTGCGGACCTGCTGCACCTGTATCTCCCTTTTGTCCTTCTGCGCCTGGCATAGGAACAATCTTAATAACTGCCATTATAGTGTACCCCCTGGTGTAACGTCACCTAAAACTTGTATTGTGCCTATAACTGGAGTCCAAACAATGTCTTCGATTTCTTCTGGAATAATTACCTGTAGGTCAAATGGTAATTGAGCCACGACTGAAGAATATTTAGATCCCCAATTTTTTGTAACAGAAGGATATGCAGTAATGTCGACAAATCCTTCACCAGGTTCGCAATCTAAGGCATCTAAGACATTTCCAGATTGGTCATAGGCGGTTGCTCTAAAAATCCATCCAGTTGTATCATAAAAATCTACTTCGTTAGACTCATAGAATTCCACACGAAGGGTTCCTGTATCTCCTCTAACAACACTCCATTGCATAGTGACAGGATCTGCACCAAAAGCAAGGGTATTGTGAATAGGCATACTGTGATTATACCATAAAAATTGACTAATACCAAGGCTGGTGGGTATGAGACAAACCAAGGTATTAGCCAACAATAAAATTATACCATAAAGGACAAAACGGACATTGATATTAAAGTTTACCAAATTGTTACAATTCAAAATGTCCGATTTGTCAAGATATGTCTTTTATGCCAGGATTGGGATGGTGTATACTTTAATATATATAAGAAAGAAAGATATCCTTATAGTTTTAAAAACTATCTTATATATTATATATAGTATATAGCAAAATTATTTTTTAGAATTAGCAATATGGTCAATTAAAATTTTATACATTTCATCAAGTTTCTTTTCTTGACGTTCTCTTGATTTTATAGAATCAATTCTTTGTTCATCAACTGCGGTCTCAAGTCTTGAAACAGCATCTCTAAGACTGGATCCTGAATTCGGCTTAAGTTCGACAAGATAATGTTTTACTAGCCACTTGATTCCAAAAGCAATTGATGATACAATTGTAAGAATTGCTACAATTAACGAGGCCCAGTCTTGAATTGTCATAACTGAAATATTATAAGGGGTATATTTTAAAAATATGAAAACGGACATACTTGCAACGCTTGAGCATTCTCGAAATCTAATAATATCCCCAGATATGGACGGTTTTATGTCCGCAAAATTATTGGAGCGTTTTAACGGTTCGCAAATAGTCGGTTCGTATGACAAAAATATTTTATGTCTCGCCGACAGGATCAATCCAGAAGATTGCTTGTTCCTGGACTGCGACATGAATAGATACAACTTTGTTTCGCTCGGAAATCACATGCGCTTACTAGAAGACAGTATGTCATATAAGTCTTTCAATCCGAATGTACACTTCGGCGTAACGACATATAGCGACAAGTTTCCTTTCGCAACCGCTTTTTTGATTTCGTTCGCAACAGAGGTTCAAACCTCCACTACAGACCTAATACGCATGGCCTTTGCTGATTCAACTTTACGCAACATGGAGAAATACAGCAACAACATGCGAAACTGGTCTGATAGGATGGATCATCCTGCAGTTCGGTACATAATGGACAATTCGGACATTGCAAAACAAAATGATGCAGAAGCAAGGTTTGAATATGTTGATCAATCTTTTACCTCAAAACGATATGGCAAGGAACGATATCTAGATACCCTAAATAAGGCCCTAGAAGCGCAGGGGATGAAGTTTAAACCACTAACTAGGGGTAGTAAGTACCTCTGCGACAAAGTGGGCCTAAACACCCTTAAAAGGTATAATAAGGATATAATTTCATATGCGGAAATATTCACAGGAGAATATAGTGTGACATATGATGAACTTGCACCATGGAACTGATTATGATACAATTGTATATCTACGAAAGGGTATAGCATGACAAAAGATGAAGCAGTAAAAATTATGATGGATTCCATCAACGCAGATAACCTTGCACTTGGTTTGCAGGCTGGTTTGAAGGAAGATGACCTTAAGGCACAGATTGACCAAAGTCAGCCAAGCCTTGTATTTATGATGGGCAATATTTATGATAAGTTGAAAGATGGTGGAGTAATTGCCTAAGTTTTATTATAAGCCAGTTGTATCTTTGATTAACGAAGTGTACAAGGAAAATGCTGGAGAAGAGTTTAAGCCTCTTATTAACATAGAAGAGAATGTCCGTGTTGTAGTTGAAGCAGATTCTCGTGAAGTTGCAGATAAGTCCAGAATCGGATATCTAGATGTTCGTATGTGGGAATTTGATAAGGTTGAAGACTAAGCCATATTGCGGATAAATTGTGCTATATCGTGTGATGCGTTATGATACATACCGTGGAACTTTTGCTCAACCTGTTTTGCAATTACATTTCTAAGTTTTTGCTCAATCTGAAATAGCAAAATTGCTTGTGCTTGCTCAGGTGTTAATTTTTGTTCATCCATTTTTGCAACTACAATTCTGACAGCAGGTTTCTGAAAATATTTTTGCAGCCAAGTTTGGATACTCTGGTCTTCCTAGATCTTCCCAAAATTTTTCTCTGCCCATGCTATCTGTTTCTGGAATAGTGCCTGATTCAAATTGAAAATCGTCATTTAGAGAATTTTCCAAGTTTTCTAAGAAACCCATCTCTGACCTTCCTTTGCATTTGTAGGATTAATTGAAGCATATTCATTATAGCATTCTTTTAGGGTTTCGGATTTTGAGTTTTTTACGATTTCGTCCATAAGTATCCTGCCAGGAATCTTTTCTCTAGGTAAATGGCCATCGTGATCGGTCATAAGGTGTTCTACTATTACGGTTCCGTTATTATCCCTGGTTTTTTCTGTATCAAGCATGGTTTTTCTAATTTGCTCGATTACTTGATCGTTTGATAGTTGTTTAGATTGGATTTTCAAACCAAAGAATTGGGCTATATCGGTTATGACTGATATGGGGTCTTGCATTGCATCTTCGGATCTGCCAAGATATATGTTTGATTGATTTGCCTTAGCCTCTTTTATTGCTTCCAGGTATTCTTTTGCGTACCACTCGATAGTAGCGTCTATGTTATCTAGTTCCCCTGGCTCAAATGATAAACCAGTATCAACTCTTGCTTTAACTATTGCAGATGGAATTGAGTCATAGGGATTTCTAAAGAATACCGCCTGCTTTTGGGATTTATCTGAATATTTTTTTATATCTAAACATTTGTTTACTTCTCCGCCTATAAAAGTTCTATATAGGAACATGAGAAACACGTTACCTGATCTAGGTGGTGAGTTGAATAGAAAAACTTCTTGCACTATTCTGCGTCTGTGGCTGGTTTTGATCTATGAGGGTCTGTGCAGGTGCATGAAGTACAGCACTTGTCTCCAGCCTCAATTGGATCTACTGTCTTGATATCTTCGGTCATTGGTCAATTATAACACAATTCTGAAAAAAATTTCAAAAACACTAAAATCTGAATATTTTGTCCAGATGTACGATACATAAATAAATAAAAAAACACAAGAAAAAATAGTGCGCCCATAAACTAAGGGCGACTATCGATCTTTAGTAATAAACTAGAGTGGCGGGTGCTAAACCGCAACACACTCGCAAGGCTCTATGGCGTAGTCTTCGTTATCTCCATAAAAGACATAACCTCTACCACTACATGCCGAGCAATCAAATTTTAGTGTTTGATACATTTTCATTTACTTGACCTCCATGCTTAGAACATCATAGCCATGAGCAACAAGGCTATCCATGAGGTCATTTATCTGACTCTCATTTATCATGAGTTTATTTATTTCGGAAAGTTCAATTCCGTCTTTTTCTATTGTGTAATTTAGTGTTAGCATTTTTGCTACCTAACCTTTCTTAGTAATCTAATCTTATCTTATTCCGCCGACATTTTGGGGAGGCGTATCGGCGTGTCGCCTGTGAGGTGTATCACTTGTGGATACATTCACTCTCAATCTCATGACCGAACTCCTCAACGAGTTCCTCATAGATTTCGTCCATATAATCTAAATAGTCTGACATATTTTGTCCTTTCTAACTAACTAATACTATCCTAACATAGACCACTGACAAATTAGCCTGTTTTTCGGGCGTGTCGCAAAACTATTTTTGTGACCTTCATCACATGTCCAAAATGTCCGATTTCCGCACGTGCGAGTTATCCACAGGCTGTGCATAACTAATGTGATAAGAATCACACTCAAAATGTCCGATTTGTACGCATTTTGGATTTGCTTTTTTCGGTAAAGTGTGGGATACTTACAGAGTAAGAAAATAAAAGAAAGGGGCTAAAATGCTCACTGAAAAAACACTAAATAAAATCGTCTATGAATACCAACACGGCGGTGTCCAAAATCATCACCCTGAAATCTCACTATCTGAGAGAATGGCGTTGATAAAGTATCTCGCCAAACTACCCTCTAAGTGTGCGCCTGAGTGTGAGGCAAGTCACACAAACTGATCGGCGTGTCGCCTTGACTTTTATAACTAAATATGAAATAATACTACTATAACAAAATGAAAGAAGGTAGCAAAATGTCTGCTAATCTATATAATATCGAAAGCCTGCTAATCGGTAAGGCTTACCGCTCTCGCTCTGTTGAGGGCATTATCCAAGACGCTGAGAAGTCAGATGTCTTTTACGCTGACGCTGAGGCGTATCGTGTCCGTATCCGTCCTACTCATGGGCTCCGTGATACCTATCGCATAGTGGCGGTGAGTGTGGCGTAAGTCACATTCCCAATACCCCCAAAATCCCCCAATTTGTCAGACCCCCCTGCTAGACTTACTACATAACAAAAAACGAAAGGAAGTCAAAATGACTTACACTATGACACTAGAAACCTTCAATGGTTCAACTAAAAAAATTAGCCTGCCTTCTAAAGGTGCGGTTGCTCAATTCATCACTACTTACCCAAGCCAACTACCTGTGGGCGTAGCGGTAAAAGTATCCTGCGACACTCTCGCTATTCGTGGCACTATTCGTGGCACACTTATCCCAACAAACTCAAACTAAGAATAGGAAAATAATAAATGACTAACACAAACTTCAAAAACTACCCCTTCAATTTCAAGGGCATAAACTTTATTTCTAAAGTAGATACCACTCACCCTATCTACAACGCAATTAGCAAACTGTCAGAACAAGAATTCGTGAATATAAATTCAATGGCTCTTTCAGAATATCTTTCAGATGTAGAAATTTCACTTGATAACCTTCAACAGATTCAAGATGAACTAAACAAACTAAACGACGGCGGAAGTTATGCGTTTATTGCGTTAGGAGAAAATAAGTAATGATGACTAGAAAAGACTATATCAAAACTTCAAACATTCTAAAAGGATTTGCTGATGAAATTCATCCGCAAGTCTTTGAAGATTTGGTGGAAGAATTCGCACAATACTTTCAAGCAGATAACGAAAGATTTGATAAAGCAAAATTCGAAAAGGCTTGCGGAATTGATGAGTTAGGACTAATACCAGTATGAGCAGATTTCTAACAATACTTGTTCAAATTTCTTTGTTACTTTCTATTTATTGGATAATTAGAATTGCCAAAAAAGAAATTTAGATTTGAAACATGTAAGGTCTGCGGTAGAATTTTTATCGCAGATCTAAAATGTTTTGTGTGCGCTGCTAAACAATAATTGAAATTTCAACAAAAAGCCGCACGTGGGGTTTTCCACAGGTTTATCCACAGGGCAATTTTGTGATGTTTCTCACTTTACGCAGCGATGTGATTTTTCCCACAAAAAATATTTTTCAAAATGTCCGATTTGTTATGATTTTCGATTTGAAATTGTCAGACCAAAATGGTAGGCTGGAAGCCTAGAAAGTAAGAAAGGAGTTTTCAATGAGAAGTTATTCAATTGAAGATTTATTAGTAGGTCAGTATTATAAGCCTACTTCGTTAGCCCGCCGATTTATGGGTGGGGAAATCAACTACGCAACTAAGCGTGATGATGTATGGGTAGGCACAGACTATCAAGCCTATTCAATTCGCTATCGTGTTCATCAGTCCCTAAAAGAAAATTGGGCTACCATAGCCGTCAAGGTGTCTGACTAAATGTCAGACCCTAATGCTAGGATTAGAAAAGAAAGAAAGGATAACTAATGAAAATGATTTGTTGCTTCTGCGAAAAAGAATTTATTGCTGGCACTAGAATTTGTGTTATTTGTAATGACTATAAGGGCATGATGACCCTTGCTGATTTTGAAAAAACTTATGGAAAGGAAAACTAAATGAAAAATGTTCTTATTTCTTATCGTGTTGATGCTGATACCGACCTAAAGGCGGTTTCTCATGTTCGGGCGTTGATGTATCTTCTCCCTGAACACTATGTTGCTAATATGGAAGTTTTTGATGTTCAAGATGTTGTAGAGGAGAAAAACTAAATGGGACTAGATATGTATCTTCATGCTAAGAAGTATGTGGAAAAAATCAATTGGGATAAACTTGATCGTGATAACGATATTGGTTTAGATAGTCCAGAAGTGGTAAATCCACTTTGGAATGAAATTGTCGATACCGCTGGAATGTCAGATGTCGCTACCGATATCTATGGCGTTCATGTTGAAGTAACTTGTGCTTATTGGCGCAAGGCTAATCAAATTCATAAATGGTTTGTTGATAATGTTCAAGGCGGTAACGATAACTGCGGTGAATACTATGTTTCTAATGAGAAACTAAATCAACTTAGAGAAACTTGTCGTCAAGCCTTATTCGCTAAAGACCCTTCATTATTGCCACCACAGGCAGGATTTTTCTTTGGCTCATATGATATCGATGAATGGTATTGGCAGGATATCAAGGACACTATCAAGAAAATCGACAGAGTTTTGGCTCTGCCCGATATGTCCAAATTGTCCTTTTACTACACTTCATCGTGGTAAAGGCTTCGGGGGATTTGATTTTGTCAGTCCCCCATGATAGGCTCTAGGTATTGAACGAAAGGAAATGAAAAATGGATAAATTAGAATACGCACTAAAGGTTATTGCTAACTGCGACCTATGCTATGGCAAGGGTTATCAAGGTTGGGCTAATGGCGAGGACTTTGATATTGAGGACTGCGAGTGTAATATCTACGGAATTATTCTAGATGATGACGGCTCAGTAATCTATGATAATGGTTTGCTAAGTGAGCCAGAATTATTTTTGACAAGAGAGGCTAACTAAAATGGGAAGTAATTTTGCTAATGAAATGGCTAGTGGCGTGTTAGATGATTTAGGTATTCACCTAGATTTGGAAACTCAGATAGGAATTCACTTATCGTCTAATCATTATCCACCCGTTCCTAAATTTATGGTTCCCGTTTGTATTGAAGCGATAGATGCCGTCAATGATGCGGGACTTTGGGACTTGGAAATTCCTATGCCTGAAGGAGTTACCTATAAGGGTTTGACTACTGCGCCAGCATGGGCTATTATTGAACAACACCACCTAGATGCGTGGATTATTGAAAGAGAGGAAGTCTAATGACTTTTGATGAAATGGTTGGGAGTGTTCTTCAGTTATTTCCTGAAGCACTATTCCACGATGATGAAACAGGCGAGGTAGTAATCTCAACAGGTTTCAGACTTGAAGGCGATAATCTAATACCAATGGAGGAAATCTAAAATGGAATACACTTACTCACTTACTACTTCCTATGACGGAGAATTGGTAAATACCCTGCGAGTTTCAGACATGATGACTGCGGTTGATGCTTGGACTAAATGCGTAGACTGCGGAGATGCTAAAGAATACGCAACTTATAATCTTTCAGACCCGACAGGTAAAATGTATACTAAAACTTTTTATCGTAATGGAGAGGTAGTGGTGCGCTAAATGTCTGATACAATAAATAGCATGAAGTTAGTTCCAGCGGATCTACTAAAGCCAGACCAACTAATGGAAGGCGACCTAATAAAAATTGGTGAAGACATTCTAGAAGTTATTGGAATTTCTAGCGATGGCGCTGCTGATAATTGGTTTATTGAAACTAAAGATGAGTTTGGTGAAAAAGAAACTTTTAGTTTTTATCATACTGAAACTATTCCTCTTTATGCTTTTATCGAAACAATGGAATAAGTAAAAAGTATTTTGTGTGCTTCCCTGCACAAAATGCCGCACGTGCTGTCCGATTTGTACCAATTGTTCTCATGTGTTTAAGATCACATTAAAAAGCCCCCCGAAATCCCTCCCTGGATTGATATTGTCAGTCGCTTCTGATAAGATTATTTATCTAAACGAAAGGCAACAAATGTTATCAACCGCACTCGCAATACAAACTGCGACACAAGACGCAGTAATGGACGAAAGTGTTATGGTAATGGCTTCTGCTATGTATCATAACAAAGATGAAATGACAACAGAGGATTTTGCTAAAGCACTATTCATGTATTCTGCTCATCTATCAGCACTTACCGCTACCCTAGTATCTCATGCTTGCTTGACAGAAAGCCAAATAGATGAGATGATAGAAACTATCAAAGAATTTGACGCATTAGGAAAGGACATAACAAATGGAAACGAATAACGAAATCGTAGTTCCTGCTCACTACAACCCCAACCAGTTAGTTACTTACAAAGTAATTGACTTGGACGCAACAGACCAAACAATTTCATATCCAACCGTAAAGGTAACAGAAATTGAATGGGATTTAGAACAAGCCCGCAAAAAGTCTAAAAGACTATCTGAGTATTCTGATAAGGTAGGACAGTTAGAAAACCGTCTTGCTGATTATCTTGATATGGATTCAGAAGATATTGTTTCAGATATTTGTAGTATCTTTGGATTCAATCCAACTAAAGAAATTGAGTTTGAAGCAACCGCAACAATTACTGGAACAGTAAATGTTTCACTATCAGAACTAAAAGATTTTGATATTGATTCACTTGATTTGTTTGTTAGTGTTGATTCTTATTCATATGAGATAAACGCTGACGCAGAGGTTGATAACATAACCACGCTATAAAAAAAGACCTGAGCAAGTCTATAAACTGCTCCTGCCCACGTGCGGTGTGATCTTTATCACATTTTAGATTTTGACATTTTTTTGTGTTTATGATAAGATTATTTTATGAAGAAAACACCAGAGGAATTACGCAGGCTTATGGAATTACGCCGTAGCAATGCTGCCTCTGCCGTACCCTCAAAAAAGAAATACAATAGAAAGAAAAGTCAGTCCTCCCTGATACAATTGAGGAAAGAAAGGGCCCCACATGACTAAACTAAAACGCTCTAATGATAGGAAAGTGGCTAATGCTGTATCAAAAAACGGAAAAACCCCAACAATTGCCAACACTTTTGGATTGCCTAGTGGTAAGGCTTACTCATGTCCTGGTGAGACCTCTGTATGCAGCAAAGTATGCTACGCAGGAAAACTCGAAAAGATCTATAAAGGTGTAAGAGATAATCTATTACACAATTGGAATTTACTAAAAGACGCTAACTATGAAGAGATGTATGATTTACTTTCTGCAATGATAAAAGAGTTTATTGTTGATTGTGAAAAGAAAGACGCTCCTAAACTATTCCGCATTCACTGGGACGGAGATTTCTTCAATGACGAATACGCAAGGGCCTGGAAGCATGTCATCCTAAATAATCCTGATGTTCAATTCTGGGTATACACTAGAGTGAAATCTGCTGCTCTAATTCTCAAGGGTATGGATAATTTATCATTATACTATTCTGCAGATAGTGAAAATGTCAAAACCGCTGTAGACCTAAAACTAAACCATGGTGTACGCATGGCATACCTTGCACAAAACTTTGCAACTGGTAAAGCAGATGTAAAAGAAATGATTGGAAGACCTGCTGCTAAGTGTCCTGAAAATGCAAAACAAATTCCACTAATCTCAACTAAGGGCTCGGCTTGCGTTTCGTGCTCACTTTGTGTATACTCTAAGAGCGACATAATTTTCTCTGCGAGTAAGAAATGAGATAAATGGATACCAAACAAATTGTATTGCTAATGTTCTTTTTATTTATTTTCTTTTTATATCAATGAAGGGCGGCACGTGGGCAAAATCTTTGATTTGTCAAGTCATTATAATGTGATTATAAACACTTTATAAAACCCCCTGCAGATCCCCGCTGAATTGTATTTTTGACATTTTTCTGCTAGACTTATACTATAAGCAATAACCCCACAACGAAAGGAAACACAATGACCCTCGGAGGATACACTTATCAGATTGGTGACCTATTCACCACCAGCAAGACAGGCGTTACAGGTCGTATCGCAAGTTTCGCACCAATGTCTAACAGTGTTACTAGAGTTAGTCTTGTCTTGGCAAATGGCTCTCGCCGTTTGGCTATGGTAAAGACCAGCAAGTAATCTCAAAATGTGAGAAATGTCAGACCTAGATTTGACATTTTTCTCCAATAATGTCATACTTAGATAGTAAATAACCCACTAACAGAAAGGCAACACAATGTCAGTAGCAACCGCAACTTACAAGGTAGGCGACACCTACACCACACAGAAGTCAAAGGTCACAGGAGTAATCACAGAGATTACACCACAAGCCAATGGTAATGTTCGTGTGAAACTTGATGTCAATGGTAAGTCACGCTATACCACTTGGACAGCAAAGTAATTCCTAATACAGGAAAAGTCCTGAGCATGACTACTAAAACTGCTCAACTTGATTTTCTAGTATAAAAATGCTAGACTAGATACACCCCACTAACGAAAGGACAGACCCAATGTCAAGAGGTAAAGCCATAAATGTCAAGATTGCCACTACAAAGGTAATCAAGGCTCTTGAAACAAAGTTAGCGCAAATCCAAAAGGATAAGGCTAATCAAGCAACTAACGAGGAAAAGTTCAACAAGGCTCACGAAAAGTGGTCTAAAGATGTTGCTAAACTTGCTCTCGGTGCTATCGCAAAGGCAGAAAATCTATCTGCTAACCTTCGCTACAACGGCATGATAAATGTTGATTTCAACCTTCCCAAAGGTGCGATTGACCTACCTGCTGAACCACAGAAGGATTTTGATACTTACCATGAGTGGCAATACAAAGAAATGGTAGATGAAATTGAGAACGCAATTCGTATTCTCAAGATGACAGATGAGGAAGTAGTTTCTACTTCTACTTACAACGCTATCGCCCGATACTTGTAATAAAACTTTCCTGAGCAAGAAATAAAACTGCTCACCAATAAAACTAAATAGAATTGGGTGACAGCCTGCGTTCAAGGCAGATCTATCTGCGAAAGTCCCCTGGCACTCCCTAACACCTGAGTATGGAGGAAATCCTTTAGTGTCTAAACTGCTCCACCTCAAAAATCGGCACGTGCCGTTATCCACAGGGTTATCCACAGGTGTGAATTTGCTCACATTTACGAGATGTCCGATTTATCCCTTATCTAATTATCCAGATTTGCATTTGTCAGACTAGACTGCTATACTTGAAATTCAACTAACAAAAGGAGAAAACTCATGGCACATGACCTAGAAACACAAAACGGTAAGACATCTTTCGCATCTTTCCGTGAACCTGCATGGCATGGATTGGGTACTGTCTTTACAGAAGAAAAAACAACTGCAGAAATGCTAGAGGCTGCAAACCTCAATGGTTGGAATGTTCGTCTTGAAGATATGCCTATCCCATCTCATCTAACAAGCGACAAGCAATACCAATATGTTGTTCGCACTAACCCTACCGATAACACACAAACCGACATTCTTGGTGTCGTTGGTGAGCGTTATCATGTTCTGCAGAATGAAGACCTATTTTCATTCGGTGATAATATTCTTGACGGCGGAGGTCGTTGGGAAACTGCTGGTGCAATCAAGGGTGGTCGTGTTGTATTCGGCTCACTTGCACTAGAGCGTGAAACCGTACTAGACCCTAGTGGTGTTGCAGATAAGGTAAAGACTTATCTTCTCATCAATACATCACATGACGGCTCAATCGCTATTCAAGCATCAATCACGCCTGTTCGTGTTGTATGCGCTAACACTCTCAATCTTGCACTAGGTGGCAAGAAAAAGAAGAATGGCATCAAGCAATCATTCAAGATTCGCCACACTCAAACTGCCAATGGTAAAGTGCAGATTGCTCGTGAAACTCTTGGTCTTGCTAATGCTTACATGGACGAATTCGACATCATGGCTAAGGCTATGTTCGAGAAGGAAGTCAATGCTAAACAATTCAATGACATTATTCTTGCTGCTTACCCAAAGCCTGATAAAGATGCTAAGGGTTCAATCAAGAAGTGGGAAAACAAGGTTGATGTTATCAATGACATCTATACAGGCGAATTCAATGGTATGATTGCTGGAAACGCTTGGGGTGCTTTCAATGCACTAACTGAACGCCTTGATTGGTACCGCTCTGCTCGTGGTGGTTCTAACGAATCAATCCTTGCATCTGCAAGTGGTTTTGACCCTGCTATCAATGCAGAAAAAAATCGTTTGCTAAAAGTTGTGCAGAATGTAATGCAACTAGCATAACAAAAAAAATCCTGAGCATGATTCAAAACTGCTCCGCTGGTCCCATAGATCAATTGGTTAGATCGCTACCCTGTCACGGTAGAGGCTACGGGTTCAAGTCCCGTTGGGATCGCAAAAACCGCACGTGTGGACAAATCAGACAAATTGGACATAAAAATGTCAATCTTAAATTAAATTACGAAGAACGAAATAAATCCCCAAAAATATCAAAACCAAAAACAATTACGATAGAGTTGACATTTCCCTGATTTTCTGCCATAATTTATACATGACCCAAACATACAAACCATACACCATAGATGAACTGGTGACAGAAATCTATGAGGACAACCTATCGCACTTTGAATTTGAGGAGAACATGGGTGGAGAGCCCTGTGACTGCCACCTACATAACACTATGAATACTATCATGCAATACTGGGGGGAATAATGGAATCAGAATATATCAATAGAACTAATCACATAAAAGAATATATAAAGATACATATCATCAGCCTAGAGCAGGACCTAGAGCAAATCTCTAGTGAAATGGAAGCACTTGACCCTGCCTCTAAGGATTATAATGAGTTGGACTTTGAGTATAATCATATGAGTGGACAGGTTCTTGCTACCCGCCATATTTTGTCAGTGGTAGAGGATATACTTGGATGATGAATACAACAGAACTAGAACCAAGACTGCAGAAACTAATCGACCTAGGGGAATCAGGCACTGATATTCTCCACGGTGAACTCAAAAACCTTATGTATGAGGCTGAAAATGAATTGATTGAGGCCCAACGCATTGAGGAAGAGAATGACTACAGCGACGCCATGGAATCTATGGAGCGGAAGTACTGGGAAGGCCAGTGTGACGCACTGTCTCATGTTTATGGTTTGACCTATGCTCTGGCCTTTGCAATCTCGGAGCGAAGAAGCAAGCAATGAGCGGCATAGATCTAAACAGATTTACGAAATCATATTAAGAAGGCTTGATTTATTTTCCCGATTCTGCTAAAATTGCATTACGACCCAATAGAAAGGACCCCCTGTGCCAAACTGGTGCTACAACTATCTTGACATTTCAGGTGACGAAACCCTGATTGCAGATATCAAAAGACAACTCAATAAGCCATTCGCAAAAGACCATGATTCATGGAATCCTGCAACTGGACAAATGGAAGTATCTCAAACTACTTACTCTAGTCCTGTGTTTGCATTTCATAATATATATAATCATAGACAAGACGGTATATCTGACGAGGAATACATCAAGCAACCTGACCATAGCATGCCTTTAGAGGAAGCCCTTATGTTCAAGGGTAATCATTGGTACGACTGGAATGTTCGTAACTGGGGAACCAAATGGGATGTTGCTGTTAGAGACGGAGAAGAATATCCTGATACTGAGTTATATGAGGAGAGCACTACGGTTTTGGGGTATAAATTCAATACCGCTTGGTCTCCACCTACTGAGGCTATAACTAAACTATCAGAGCAATATCCTAGCCTAGAGATGAATCTATCCTATGAGGAAGAAACAGGTTGGGGTGGCTCTATCAATTTCAATAATGGCATTGCTACAGAGGAAGAGTCATACGATAATAAATGTAGAGATTGTGACTCATTGAATACCCTTGAATATTGTGAGAATGACTGTGGTGAGATTTGTAATGAGTGTCACTACATGGGTGAAGCGGACCTAGATTGTGTCTCAGATTGTGAGATTCACAAAGTATATCTAGATAAAGAACACCTACCTGAGCACAGACTTGACAATGTCCGTGCCTAATGAGATAATAGAATAAACCAACAAAGGAGACCCAATGAAGTATGTATTAGACGACCTACAGTTAGTAGGTTCATTTTCTGTAGATAGCGGTCAGGCTATGGTAGGCGACCCATGCTATCTCGACCAATGGAAAACCAACGAAGGCGAACCATTTGAGTTAGACGGCAAGCAAGGTGAGTATTCTTATCTTGGTGCTTGTGCTACTACCATTTCACAAAACGCTGGCGAGTTAGGTTCAGGTTCATCAGTTGTATTCAACACAGGCTATGGTGACGGAGTTTATCCTGTCTATGCCCAATACAATGACGACAACCGAATTGTCAAGGTTGTTATTGTTTTTGAAGGTGAGGACCTAGACTAATGGGAGCCCGTTGCAACTTCGTATTTAAACAATCAGAGGACCATGCTGTGGCCTTGTACAGCCACTGGGATGAGGACCATATGCATGAGTTGCTTGCAGCAGCCCTGCAGCATGCTCGTCCTAGGCTGCAAATGGGAGATATCCCATATGCTACTAGAATGGCAATCAGTTACATCATCCAAGACTCAATCCTGGAAGAGACTGGGTACGGCATTACTGCAATGGACCCGTCGGACCAAGGGTTTCTGGACCACCCAATCACAATTGATTTAACTGATATGACCGTCGGCAGCGGTGAAGACTGGCACAACATTGAGGACTTTATCTCATATTACACGAATTCTGTTGCGAAGGTCTAGGTATGGGTCACCTAGATCTTGGGTGGAGGGGGCAGCGTGGGGTTGCCCTTTCCACCAACTTTTGGTACAATGATAATGGAGGAGGACTATGCGTATAAGACGAACACTAACAGCAGAGGAAAAAGTTGCCAACAAACTTGGTAACGAGATTTCTGACCTCAGAGTAGATTTAGAACTAGTGGGACAATACTTGGCACAGTCACAGCCTTATGTGGTGTATAATCGTTTACAGGTAATAGCAGAGTCAGCAAAGGAAACCAAGGAGGGGACCAACTATGCAACCAACAACTTTTGAGAACAGAGCACTAATTCTGGGACAACTTTGGTTAAACTATAAAACAGATGATGAGTTGTCAGATTTCTTTGAGTACAATGACTTGGGGCTGCCGCTTGCTTTTGCATTTGCCGAGGGTATAATTAATAGTACTCCCACACTAGAGCAGTATATCAACGAGTCCTGGTTCTTATTGCTAGAGGGCTTAGGTATTGAGGATACGGGGTTTGAAGATATCACCGACCTTCTGGAGGAAGAAGAGTCGTAAAACCGCACGTGCCATACTTTTGGGTATTTGTCAAACCATCAAACCTTATTACGAAAAGACATTACGAACCCCTAAAACTTTCCCCCTGCTGAACATTACGATCCAAACCTTTATATCCCCAAACCTTGTATCACAGATATCCAGGTTTGTCAAACAAGGTGTATAATTTATATATGCCAAGACACTTTGCAAACCTTTATAGCCAGAAGTCTCATAGGCATGACTCTAAAAGAGAATATGATCAATTTACTGAAGACATGAATACTATAACAGGTATGTTGTATTCTATTGTTACCCTTAAGGTTTTCTTTCCTTCTAAATCCCCCGCCAAAAACGCCGATCAAGCGGGCAGCCCCGCACCTTATCCGATCCCGCTCGAAAATGCGGGGGATAAAGAGTAGCAATCCTACCCCTTATAGAATAACAAACCTTTTCTCCTGGTTTCCTATATATTTTATAAAGTTTTGTTAAAAAACATTACGATATTGGCAAATTTTCCCCTGGTTTTGGTAGATTTTTATGGGCAATTTCATGCATATAAGACACTTGACAAACCACTATTTTGCATGTATAATGCCCAAACCTTATATCGGGATATGATGGTTTGACAATATCGGGCATATGTGGTACAAAGGTTTGAAGGTTTGGGATATGAAGGTTTTTCGATTTGACATTACGAGCCATCTATGGTAAGCGCTCCCTACTCCACTATTCTCCACTTCACTCCACTTTAACCCTATCTAATAATATTATCAGTAACATTTTTCTGTGGATAAACCTGTGGATAACTATGATACAATGGTGGTATTATGATTAGAATACTATGCTATAAGTGTGGGGTAATCTTCGAAAGAGATTACGATACCAAGTCTTTATGCCCCAACTGCGAAGATAAATTGTTTCAAGAGCAATCATCCTTTGAAGAATAATATACTGCTATAATCAATACATGTCTCATTCATTTCCTAAGATTATCTGGCAAACCCACAACCACAAGAAAGAATGGCTACCACACCACCTAAACCAAATAGCAGCAACATGGGTAAACCTTAACCCTGGATGGGAGTATAGGTATGTGGATCAAGTCCAAAGAGATGAGAAGGTTCGTCAGTATCCAGAAATCTATGAAATATATAAATACAGGCTTCCTGTAGTTCAATCAGATATCTGGAGATTTATCGTAACCTATGAAGAGGGTGGATGCTATGCAGATATGGACTCTGTCTGTCATAAACCTCTAGACTACATGATAGAAACTATCGGGGGTAATCCAGAAATCATTACAGTACCAAAGAATAGAAGAATCGGTAACACTCACAACTTTCTGGCAAAAGCCAATTCCCCTACTATGAAACTTGTAGTAGATGCAATAAAAAAGGGAGACGGAAAAGCAAACCCAACCCCCACACATGCATTTGAATCATTTGTAGACATTGTCTATCGACCATATCGATATACCGTATCTCAACTATTCGATGCTGCATTTCATGATATGACTTATAAAACAAGGTTTGCATACAAAAAGCACACAGTCAACTATTATGGCCAAGAAATGAATTATGTAGACTTTTTAAACGAAAACCACCTAAGCCCTAATCTATAGATTTTTGGACTGTACATGGATCAAATACACTATGAGATAAAAACTCTCCACAAGGACAATTTGTAGCCATACATTGGCAGTCATCTGGTTTGGGTAGATATTCCTTAGTCTGAGCAGTATCTAAAACCTCACACCTATTCTTGGCCTCATGTGAGATAAACCTACCACACCTACAAAACCCTATCTTTCCATACTCTCCAGCATGGCCTATGCCTTGAGGACTGGCATTACATAATTTGGGATCCATGTATCTAGTCTATCACAAAATCGCAGGGCAAATAAAGATTACGAACACTCCTTTATAGCCCTATTGACCATACGGATCAAACCCTTACGAGTTATCTTTGAGGCATCAAATGTCTCTGTATAACCACCTTGGGGCATATCGTCCTTATCCAGGAAATGTCCATGTTTATCTCTTAGTGTGTTTAGTACTAGGGTTTCTACGGCTCTTGCTTGATCCCGCCGAGAAAATGCCCAATACTTGATAAGTATCCAACCCTTGGTCCTATGGCTTGCAAACCTTCTACCTGAGACATCTGATATACCTACCTTGACGGCCTTATATATAGGGCTATAGAGTATATACAATAGGGTCATAGTTCTATTATACTTGACATACCCTGCCAAATAAGGGATAATTGGATATATGCAGAAAGCATGTAAGGCTATAACAAAAAAGAAAAAGCCATGTCCAATCGGTGTTGATCCTTGGAGAACTAACGGATTTTGTCATGTTCATGATCCTAATGGTAAATTTAGACAACAGCAAAAGAAAAAAGGATACAAGACACATACTTATAAAATGGAATGTAAGCATACATGGTATATGAGAAAACAGGGCATTGTTTGTACAAAATGTAATCTTGTTTGGGAACCCAGTATGGGTTAGTGTATAATTAATATATGAACGAAGAAAAAATAGAAAAAAGCATAAAAGCCTTAACAGTTTTATTTGGCATATTTATTGCAGTAACTGTAATCGCAGCCATCCTTGCTTGACATATAACCATAAACCTGTCATACTAGTAGTATGCAAACTTTCCTACCATCTCAAGACTTTACGCAGTCTGCCCAAATCCTAGACTCAAAGCGCCTTAACAAGCAAATCCTAGAGTGCTACCAAATTCTCAATGTTCTATCTGGCAAGTCGCCTACAGGTGGATGGCGTAATCATCCAGCAGTATTGATGTGGCGTGGCTTTGAGCGTGGCCTATGGGCGTATGTCCAGGCTATGATTGTAGAAGCCAAGTCTCGTGGCATTAAGACAGAGAACAATGAGGCAAACCTTAATAGACTTAAAGATCAGTGTTGGGATGATTGGGGTAGCGATGCTCCGTCATTTTGGTTTGATAACGAGAAACTTTCTAGAGTTACTACTACACACAGAGTTAGTTTGTTTAACAAAGATCCATTGTACTATGCAAGGTTTCAACCACATGTTAATAGTTTCTTTAACTCCCCTTGCTGTCCTGAACGCAAACTCCCATGTAAATATTATTGGCCAACACATGAAAAAGTAACCGATAGTGCCCTTGTAGGGCATAAGTAGGTTTTCTTTTCTATTTTCCGCCGAACTTTAAAGCATGATATAATCTAGATATGGAAAAATCAAAGTGTCATTTTTGCGACAATGAAGCACAGTATTACGATGTTGTGCTAAAAAACGCCGAATACATTGTGGGCGATGTTTGCCTCGATCATCTTTCCGTCGAATTTGTATCCTAGTAAAGGGAGAAAATGAATAAAAGAATACTGAAAGATGGATCGCAAGTTGATTCATATGATAAGCCTATTGATTTAATTATTCACACAAAGGCTCCAGCCAAATGGAAACTGATAGACCTTGAAACAGGACAAGAATATCTAGGCTCAGAAATCCCTCATGGGACATTTGCCGAAGTATTAAGAAACAAAGTTTTAAATGGCACAATTGGCTCTTGGTTTAAGACCAAGGGTAGAGATAATTGACAAACCAATCACAGTAAGGTATACTTGAAATATGGAAGAACTAATATATACATACGGCTCATGGGTGTTGGCTGTTATAGGCGTAGCAGGCATATACTTTGTTGGTCGCAAAGATAAGTGGGGATGGAATGTATTGCTTTTTAATGAGGCACTATGGATTACCTATGCCATTATTACTAAACAATATGGTTTTATCGTTTCTGCACTCGCATACGCAGCAGTATATGTTAAGTCTTATATCCATTGGTCAAAAGAACCAGTCAACGAATTACCATTATAGGAGATAGTATATGATAAGCGTATTCTTTTTAGTCCCTGCATTTATTGCTGGATATGTTGCGTGTTATTTTGTAATGACATACAAAGTAGATCAAAACTAATTATGAGTAGATTAGTTGTTTGCCCAGTATGTAAAAAAGAGTGGGAACTTAGGTGGGGTATCATGGCAAATGAGTCCTTGTCTAGGCACAGTAAAGAGCACAAGTGAAACCATTAGCACATATTTATGATGTAGATGGCACTCTTGCCAATGTAGATCCGTTCTTGCATCATGTTCGTGGTGGTAATAAAGATTACGATGCATTTCACTATTCTTCTATTGATGCCCTGCCAAATACTGAGGTTGTAGAAATGTTAAACAATTCTTACAGCGATAAATATTCTGTAATTATTGTTACATCAAGAAAAGAAAAGTATCGTGGAATAACATCTTTATGGTTACATAAAAACAATATAAGAAGTCATGCACTATTCATGAGAGCAGACGACGACAACAGGCCTGATTATGAAGTTAAAAAAGATATCTTAAATAAGATAAACGAACTATGGGAAGTAACCCATGCAGTTGACGATAACCCACATGTAATAAAACTTTGGGAAGAAAATAATATCCCTACTACAAAAATAGGCACATGGGATGGAGATCGTAGTTGACCTTAATGGTTTGCTATGATATGATTAGTATATGAAAAAGACTAATAATAAAGTGTCACAACATAAAGCAAAGCGTTATGCTAAAAACAAGAAAAGGCTTAAAGATAAGCCATATCTTTCTAAGTTTGAACGCCAACAAATTGCAAAAAGAACAGAGATATTGGGCGCATCGTTGCAAAGTATGACAGCCAATGTTAGATAATATAATTAGAATAATATTTTCTTGGGAAAAACTTCGTCTTGCAATTTTTTCTGAAGTAGATTGGCATAATTCAATTACTAGAACATTGAACGATCCAGATTCTATGAAGACCGCTTCTGCTTTTTGGTGTGAAGAAGATGGTTGGCGTGGTTGGGGAATTAAAGATGATGGATCGTATTATTTCCATGATATTCCAGAAAAACACTTAAGCGATATATTTGATGCAGTAATTAAAAAAGAAATAGTCTACTAAGGAGATAAGTATGTTTTGTACATGTGGCTTTTCAACAATGTATCCACAATGCGTTGGCACACACAAAGTAGTTAAGGCTGTCAAAGATAAAATTATTGAAGATATAGAAGCAATAGATATTTCTGATGGCAAACTAAATTCACTTGGAATGAAAATGCTTGTAATTGAAGCAGTCAAAAAGGCTCAAGGTGTCTAACTGGATTTGTCCCTGTAATGGCTGTAAAAAGGCTCAGAAAGTCATTATAGACCAGATTATTGAGGAGTATAGGTCTTGTCTTAATATGGTTGAGGCAGACGAAAGATTATACTGTTATACATGGTGGAAGCATGATGATTGTGAAAGGCTAAGGCAGTTATTACATAAGATTACGAAAAATGATTTGTATACCTTGCCAGAAATAAGACCAGAGGTGTCTGATGCAATAGATCAAATATTGACAGATCCTAACACTTCTGAGATACTTAGAAGGTTGAAAGACTAAGGAGCAGTAGCCAAGTTGGTCAAGGCCCCGAACTCATAATTCGGTTATCGTAGGTTCAAGTCCTACCTGCTCTACCATGTCTCCATCGTCTAGTGGCCTAGGACTCTGCCCTTTCACGGCAGCAACACGGATTCGAATTCCGTTGGAGATGCTCATGATATAATTGTTTTGGAGGTAAACAATGATAGAAATAGTTCCATTAGAATTTACAAGTATACAAGAAATTAAAGACAATTTTAATTTTTATAAAGATAAGTTTGTAAAAGACTCCGTTATTGTTTTTAGAAATGCCAACTTAACACATGAAGAGCATGTTGAAATAAATAAGTTTTTTGGAGAAAAAATTGGTTGGTTAAACTTTGAAAGAAACTCTGGAGAAGTTGACAACTATGTAGAAGATCATGCCAGAATTGCAGATATTTTAACAACAGGTGGTGACGATATTGTAGTTTTTTGGCATATAGAACATGTTTACTACAAAAACCCAATTGTTGCTGCCACTTGGAATATGTTAATTTTTAATACAGACAATAAAAATGGAAAAACTTATTTTGTTGATTCATCAAAATTGTACGAAAAATTAAGCGATGAATGGAAAAATTTCTTAGATGTTTCTGTTGTTGGCATGGGTAAATTTGATAATGATTTAAAATTTGATGACTATAAGCCAATAGGTTATCATTGGATAACAAATAAGCCAGTTATAAGACTAAGGTTAGATAAGTTAGATGGTGCCACTAACAAACTTGTTTCTATAAATGGAAAAACCCCTACAGAGCAAGAGGAAAAAACATTTAAAGATATTTGTAGTTGGTTTAATAATGAAGTTATTACAAACGAAGAGTTAAGAATGGTTCATAAATGGCAAAAAGGAGACCTTGTTGTTACAGATCTTTTTAGACTTGCTCACGCAGTAACGGGTGGGTTCAATCCAATAGATAGGAAATTTGTTGGAATATGGGGATACAGAGAGTAGCACAACAATACCTCTGTAACTCAGCGGAAGAGTAGCGGACTTCTAATCCGTTTGTCGCAGGTTCGATTCCTGCCAGGGGTGCTATAATTAGATAATGAGAAGTTTTTATAAATTTTTATTTAACAGAAGCCTGTCTCAATCTGCAATGAATAGACCATTTTCTGATCTAAATAAAGTAATATATTCTGATGACGACACAGTAGTAAAGGTTCCATATTATATAAATGAACATGGATATAGATCTGATTCATTTAACAAGGATAATGAAGTTTTAATTTTAGGCTGTTCTCAAACATATGGGTCTGGATTGCCGAACGAGTTTACCTGGTCAGATATTTTTTGTAAAACAATAAATAAAAAATATTCCAGAATAGCATATGCAGGAGATAGCATAAATGGACAGGTCTACAAAGCCTTTAATTATTTTAAAGAAATTGGAAATCCAAAAATAGTTTTAGCATTATTTCCATTATATAGATTAGAGTATCCTGCAATTCCAAAAGAGTTTATTCATCCGCACGGTTCTTTAAATGTTAGTGGAAAATCAAGTGCCGATGAACTAGCATGGGCAGTGCCAGCAATGGCATATTTTAATTACGATATAGCACAATTTTCTAAGGCTCCTCATGATCCAGCATATGTAATTCCAAAAGAGTTTACATTATTTTATAATTTTATGTTTATAAAAATGCTAGAACAATATTGTGAATCAAATAACATTAAATTTATTTGGAGCATCTATGATGAGTTTGATAAAATTAATGAATATTTAGAAGATAATGATAAAGAAGTATTAAAAAATTTTTTAAGAACATCAGATATTATACAAATATGGGAGTCTAACCTAGAATCAAGAAGATCGCTGCTTGATGAATCAATAGAAAATAAGTTACTAATGTTTGCTGCAGACTTTAATAAAAAAACAGGAATGGGTCATTGGGGTGTAATGACAAACAGGCAGATAGCAGAAAAATTTTTAAAGCGATATAAGGAGATTTTTAATGATTAACAACATCAGATGGTTTTTTTATAAAATTTTTTTATTTTTTAAAAATAGAAAAAAGAAAAAGAAACAATTTATATACTAATGATTATTCTTGGTATCAATGAAACATCACATGATGCATCTATATCTTTAATTAAAGATGGAGAAATTCTTTTTGCAGGACATGCTGAAAGATATAGCAAACAAAAAAATGACTGGTATAACAACAGAGATATTTATTTAGATATGCTAAATTATGGCACACCAACACACATAGCGTACTATGAAAAACCACAACTTAAAAGGTCTAGAATATTTTTAAGAGGTGGAAGTGCAGACTGGAAACCGAATATACCAATGGATCTTCCTATAAAATATTTCAGCCATCACTATTCACACGCTGCTGCAGGATACTATACCAGCAAGTTTAACGATGCAGTCATAGTTGTTCTTGATGCTATAGGAGAGTACAACACTTCAACTATATGGGTAGGAGAAGGAGAAAAGATTAAACTAAAATACAAACAAAACTATCCAGTAAGTTTTGGATTGTTTTATTCTGCATTTACACAATTAATAGGTTTAATGCCAAACCAAGAAGAATATATTATGATGGGCATGGCTGCGTATGGGGATTGGACAAAGTATTATAGAAAAGTAGATGAATATTTTCCATCATATCATAAACAAAAGTATAATTTTCATAAAGGAATTCATGACTGGGGGCATGTTGAATCAGAACAAGATAAATTTGATATAGCAGCAGCAGTTCAAATGGTATATCAGCAAAGATTAAACGAGTTTATGCACATGGCTTATTCCATAACTGGTAAAACAAACCTTGTGTTTATGGGTGGTTGTGCTCTTAACTCTTCTGCTAACACCTTGCTTTGGAATATATTTAAAGATGTTTGGATTATGCCTAATCCTGGTGATGCTGGTTCTTCTTTAGGTGCCGCCGCTGCTTTGTACGGTAAGCACATAAACTGGAAAACACCATATCTTGGCTACGATCTTGGTGGAGATTATCCTGTTCAGAAAATTATCGACGGCATATTAAAAGATGGAATCGTAGCAGTAGCAACAGGTAGAGCAGAATATGGTCCAAGAGCACTTGGCAATAGATCTATTCTTGCTGACCCAAGAGATCCAAACATTAAAGACAAAGTTAATTTAATTAAGCAAAGAGAATTGTTTAGACCATTTGCTCCAGTAGTTTTGGAAGAGTGTGCGTCTAAGTGGTTTGATATGGACTTTAAAAGCCCTTATATGCAGTATACAGTTAAATGTCTTCAGCCAGACAAAATACCCTCTGTTGTTCACGCTGACGGCACATCTAGAGTTCAAACAGTCAATAGGGAACAGCATCGTGGTTTATACAGGGTTTTAAATAAATTTTATCTTGAAACTGGTGTGCCAATCCTATTAAATACTAGCCTAAATATAAAGGGCCAGCCACTCCTAAATGATGAGAATGACATTTTAAAGTGGGAAAAACAATATAACTTTACAATCTGCAGGTGAGATGCTATAATTATACTAAGGTGTAGTTAGCCTATATTTGTCGGGAAACATATATAGCCTATGTTGCAACACTACACCCCCTATTTTTAAGAGAAAGAGAACTCATGAGTGAAGTAAAGTGTCCATACACTGGTAAAACATATACAACCGAAGCAACAACAAACAAGGACTGGTGGCCAAATCAACTAGACTTGTCCCCGTTAAGAAAGCATTCAGAAAAGTCTGACCCAATGCCAGATGGTTTTAACTATGCTGAAGAGTTTAACAATTTAGATCTTGATGCAGTAAAGAAGGATATTGATACACTTCTAACTACCTCGCAAGATTGGTGGCCTGCTGATTATGGCAACTATGGTCCATTCTTTATCCGTATGGCATGGCACAGCGCAGGGACATACAGAACAACTGATGGTCGTGGTGGGGCTGGAGAAGGACTACATCGTTTTGCTCCACAGAACTCATGGCCTGACAATGGAAACCTTGACAAGGCTCGTAGACTTCTTTGGCCAATTAAACAAAAGTATGGTAGAAAGATTTCATGGGCTGACCTAATGATTCTTGCTGGTAATGTTGCTCTTGAAAATATGGGCTTCAAGACTTTCGGTTTTGGTGGAGGTCGTGAAGATGTTTGGGAAGCAGATGACACATACTGGGGCAGCGAAAAAGAATGGCTTGCAGACAACCGTTATAGCGGTGATCGTGAGTTAGAGAATCCTCTTGCTGCTGTACAAATGGGATTGATTTATGTAAATCCTGAAGGTCCAAATGGCAATCCAGATCCACTTCTTTCAGCAAAAGATATTCGTGAGACATTTGCAAGAATGGCCATGAATGATGAAGAAACCGTTGCCCTTATTGCAGGCGGTCACGCTTTTGGTAAAGCACATGGCGCAGGAGATCCTTCGCATGTTGGTCCTAATCCAGAGGCTGCCCCTATTGAAGATATGGGACTTGGCTGGAAGAATTCATTTGGCAAGGGTAATGCAGAAGATACCATCACAAGTGGTATTGAAGGTGCATGGACTCCTACGCCAACCAAGTGGGACAACTCTTACTTAAAGATTTTGTTTAAGTATGATTGGAAGCAGGTAAAGTCACCTGCTGGTGCAACACAATGGATTCCTACAGACGAGTCTGCTGCTAATTTAGTTCCAGATGCACATATCGAAGGTAAGTTCCATGCTCCAGTAATGACAACAGCAGATTTGGCTCTCAAGTTTGATCCAGAGTATGAAAAGATTTCACGCAAATTCCTTGAAGATTTTGATTATTTCTCAAATGCATTTGCTCGTGCCTGGTTTAAGTTGACACACAGAGATATGGGTCCTATATCTAGATATCTTGGTAAGGAAGTTCCTTCTCAACAACTTATATGGCAAGATCCAGTTCCACAATATGAACATGTAGATTTAGATGTTAATGATGTGAAGAATAGAATTAAGTCTTCTGATATTCCTGCATATCATTTTGTTTATACTGCATGGGCTTCTGCATCCACATTTCGCAAGACAGACAAGCGTGGTGGTGCAAATGGTGCTCGCATTAGGCTGCAGCCACAAAATAATTGGAAGATTAACAATCATAAAATTATTTCAGATGTATTGTCATACCTAGAGTCTCTACAGAGAGAATATAAACTATCGATTGCCGACTTGATTGTATTGGCTGGATGTTCTGCGATTGAAAAGGCTTCTGGAGAAAGTGTTAAGGTTCCATTTACTATTGGAAGAACTGATGCTACTCAAGAGCAAACAGACATAGAGTCGTTTGCAGTTTTAGAGCCAATGTTTGATGCATTCCGCAACTATGTTGATTCATCAATAGTCGTTCAAGAAGAAGTCTTGCTTGTAGAAAAGTCCAACCTGCTTGGACTAACACCAGTTGAGATGGTCCTTCTTCTTTCTGGAATGAGAAGTTTGGAAAATAATAGCCTAGACAATACATATCTAGCCAACCTTCTTTCATATACCAATGCAGATCAGGCAGTAGGTGTTCCTCGTGTAGACCTTATTCTTGCCTCTAACTCAGAACTTAGAGCAATTTCAGAAGTGTATGCCTCTGATGATGCTAAAGAAAAATTTATCAATGATTTTGCTTTGGCATGGAATAAAGTTATGATGCTTGATAGGTTTGATGTAAAATAATATGGATTGCCTCCTTAACTCAGGGGTAGAGTACCCGCCTTGTAAGCGGGTTGTCGTAGGTTCAAATCCTACAGGAGGCTCAAATGATTAAGGACTCAATTTTTATATCTATAGCAGCATGCGAAGAAAGGTTTATAGAGCAAACAGTTCGTAGTGCGTTATCAAATGCAGATAATCCAGAAAATATTTACTTTGGAATATTTAATAATATATTAAAACAAGAGCACTCGCTGCTAAATAATAATTTTTTAACTAATAACGATCAAATATTCTATGCTGAATTAATGACCCCAGCACCCATGGGGACTGGATTTGCAAGAATGAATGCCTCTCTGCTACAATTTAAAAACTTTGAATATATGTTTCAAATAGATGCTCATACATTTTTTCCAAAAAAATGGGACACAGAACTAATAACTATTTTTAATAAAATTAAAAATGATAATGGTATTGATGAAAATAAATTAGTTTTGTCTGCAACTACTGGATTTTTTTGGACTTATTATGAAGACGAACCTAACAAAGTTTATGCTACAACTAACGACAATCAAGACATATTTGAAATAGATCCACTAAATCTAGAAAAAAATGCTAAGAATTTAATAGATAGGGGCATGGTCACAATTGATTTTATTTATGATGGAAAGCAGGGTAATTTTTTTATTGAAGATCTTTTAAATTTTCCAACAGTATATGGTCGTGAATATATGAATAAAAAAGAGTATGAAGAATCCAAATGTATACATGCAGCATTTATGTTTTCTAAAGCAAATTTAAACAGAGATGTTATGCATGATCCAGAAGACCACTGGCACGGTGATCAAACAAACTATTCTATTAGACTTTTGAGCAGAGGGTATAAAATTTTTAGTCCAAAATATCCAACCATTGCTACTTTAAATAAAATTTTTGTAGATAAAGATTCTGGCAAATCAAGTGGTGAGCCATTAGACAAAGATCATAACTGGCGAACATATAACTCAAATCAAGTTGGAATAGACTATTTAACTACAAAAAATTTTAACTCAAAATTAAATTTTAAAAATATAATATCTGGAAAATATTTTGGATATTGGGGAGCAACAGATTATGAATCACTTAACAAAGTAAAAAAACAAATAAATTATCCTATTGGAAACGAATAATGAATTTAGAAACTGAAATCAAAAATATATTATTTGAGATTGGTAAAGAGATAAAGGTACATAAATTAATAGATGGCAACCTTATTATTGAAATAGACTATGACAAATACACTATTGCAATCATGGAACTTATAAAAAAATATTTATCTAACGATTAGGGTTCCAAAACAAAGAATCATTGTCAAATATTTCTTTATCTAAAGGAAAGTTTTTAAGTATCATATTTTTTTCATTTTGATCTAAAGAGTTAAATAGTTTTTCTGAGGCATCATTTTTAAAATGTGTTTTGTTAATCTCTGATAGATCTATATTTATTTCAATTCCCAAATCATCTGATATTTTTTTAACTAATAAACTGTAGTCCATTGACTTTAATTCATTGGTTCTAATAAAAAGATTAGTTCTCTTTATCCTATCATATATCAAACCTTTATCATATTCTTTTCCTTCATCATGAAAAAATTGTGCCTCTTTAATAACAGACATTGCTGCTGGATCTGGACTTAAAGAAAAATTATGAGACTGAAAATCTTTAATATAATTCCAAGTATTTAACTTTTCAAAAAGTTCCTCTTTTTCAACAATAAGGTTTTCCCCTTTTATGACATGCCAATTTTCTTTGTCTATTAGTTCTGCCCTACCTGCAGCAGCATGACATACTGCACTAACAAAAAACTCACAAGGCTCTCTAAAGACCGAAATAACATATGTTTCATCATCTATAAAAAATGGCCAACCTCCATGCTGTCTCATATCTTCTGGCATTCTAAGGTACTCAATGCCATGCTTAGATAGAGTTTCTTCCATTGGTCTGAGTATATATTTTGTTAAAAATCTACCGCCAGTTTTTGGTATATGCAAAAAATAAACTTTGTTATACTTCATGAGAACATAGACCTAAGTTTAAACTCAGATACAGCACCAGAAACACGATCATGAATCTTTCCGTCAATTTTTGATATCATCGTCGGAATTGTTTGAACATTATAAGCCTCTGCTTTATCAAAATCCGTGTCTACATCAATTTTGTCATAGTGTATATCTGTATTGTCTAGCAAAAATTGCTCTATAACTGGAGCCATTCTTTTACAGGGATTACACCAATCTGCCGTAAAGTGTATTAATTCCTTCATTACTTATCTTTCTTGTTATACTCGCCGTATTTACCAAGTACTGCCTTAACAGTACCGTCTTTTCTTAAACGAACAATCATTCCGTCTTTAATCTGAACTGGATTAAATGGATGCTTTGATCTGTACTTGCCAGATGATTTTCTTTTTGACATTAAAGTGTATGCTTTTCTGTTTGTACTCTTGTGTAATCTTTACCAAAGTCAGCAAACAATGCCTTATCCTTTTCACGATTAACAATTCCTCTTGACCAAGAAAATCCTGCATCTCCACCCCATGCTAACCACATGATGTATCCATTAGATGGGTTTGCTTGATTACCCCAGTCCTTACCCTTCTTGTCTACCTCATGGCGTGAGAAGTATGAATACATTCTCTTAACAGTACTAAGAGATAATGATTCTCCTCTTGCTAACTGCCCTGCACGAGTCCAGCCAACAGAAGTTCCTGCACCTTTTGCTTTACCATCTTCTTTAAATTTAATTGCTTTACGAGCAGCAGCCCTTGCTCCTGCAGGTGGAGAATATCCTTCTGCTTTAGATACAGCATCTGTATCATACTCAACTGTGTCGTCATCTTCCCAAAGATCGTCAGCCTTTGCAGCAGGAACACAGTTTGGAACTGGCTTACCATTTGCACCTGGCTTCATGCCACGCTGAACATATCCATCCCAACATGGTGCTTGTTTGTTTACATTAGCACAGCAATCTGATTTCATTTCTCCAGATTGACATTGAGGACATTGTTCACATGTTACATTTAATTCTTTACACATTGGACATCCACATCCTTCGTATGCTTTATCCATTCCTACATTTGATTCTAATGATGGCATAGCCATTACCTCCGATGCTTTTGCACCTACAAAATACTCAGTCTCTTCAAGACCGCCTTCTTCCATTTCAAATAATTGTATTAGTATGGCAGGATCTTCTGCACTTGCTTCAAGAGCATACTCTGACCCTGGAGTTCCAAGCATGCCTTCATTCATAACATGAACAACACGACCAACATACATTTCTTCTTCGTGTGGGGCCATGACCATGTCGCCCTCTTTGACCATTGCCTTGCCTATATTGCCCTCAGAGCGGTTTATAGCGTAGATCTGTGCTGCAGCCTCAGAACGAGTATTATGGCAGCCCATAACCTCTCCTGTGTCCTTTAAAGCGGGGTATCCAGAACAACCATTGGACCCTTTAGCACCTATACGATACGGCATAAAACAATTATAGCACAATAAAGGAGCAGTTTCTCCACATGCTCAGGTGGGCGTTGGCAGCGATACCATACGCTATGTATCTATTATATCATTTACTTGATTTTGATAGTTTTGGGCTTCTTTTCTTCGGGGATGTTTCTTTCCACAAAGACGCTAAGAATACCGTCTGCCATTTCAGCACGATCTACCTCCATATACTCTCCAAGAGCAAAGGTGCGTGTGAACTTTCTGGTTGCGATACCCTTATGCAGGACATTATTTGCGTCCTCTTCGGCTTTCTCACCCTTTACAATAAGACTTCCATTATCCACAGAAACCTCTACCTCATCTTTGCTGAATCCAGCAATAGCCAAAGATAGTTTGTAAGTATCTTCATCAATCTTCACCACATCATATGGTGGATACGATTGACGAGTTGCCTCACGATGGATATTATAGAAGCGGTCCAACTCTCTGTTGAAACCAATAAAAAATGGATCCTTAAAAAGATCCAATGACCATGAACTTACCATTATTTCCTCCTTGTTAAGCGAGTTCAATTTGTACCCCCCTTTGGGCAGGCACAACTAAATTATAGCATAATAAAACAGGGATGTCAAGTACCCATCCCTGTCCTATAAACAAATACTATTAAAGCATTTGCTGTGGCTTTCCGCCACCGCCAGACTTCTTCTTTGCAGGAGCCTTCTTTGCAGGCTTCTTTACAATCTTTGCAGACTTAACTGCAGCGTCTACATCTTCTACAGATGGTAGGCGACCAAATGCTGTGTCATTTGGATTTGCTGCTCTCAATACTACTGGTACAAGTGCACCAAGCAATGAGTATGCTAGTGTCTGTGGATCTGTTACTCCAGAAGCATACATTGCTGTTGCTGCTCCAAGAACTGATCGTCCGTAAGACGCTAGTGCTGCCTTAATTTGTTCATTCATTTTATTCCTCCTAGGATATGAACTTTGCTATGGCTACCCAAACTGGTTGAGCAAGCCATAATCCAATTATACCAGCAACACCAGCGAATACTGGAGGGGCTGGGATTGGAATTTTAACTGGGGATATTGCGCTTATTGATAAGATTATTAAGCCTAAAGTAAGGCCTACTGATAATGATAACAAGATTTCTTTCATTTATTCCCTCGCATTTTGTAGTTGTGTATAATGGTTTAAACAAACATCTAAAACCCTTGTTTCAGTACTAAACAATTTTTCTCCATCTTCACTGCAATTTACCACATTGCAGCATCCAACTGGATCTAAAAATATTTGATCATACGACTTAAACTCTGTCATTGCCGTGACTCAACATACTGCTTTATAAATGGAACTATTACATCTACCTCTTCTGAAGGAACAGCATTAATAAGCATATGATTTATTCCTCTGCTTTCAAGAGTTTTTACAAGATCATCAAATTGCTCGTGAGTAAAATATGCAGCATCAAGAACAGGCTGTGGCAGTTCTCCCTTTCGCCAAACTGGTCTAACTACATGGTTTGTTAATGCGTCAAGTTCTTCTTCTGTTTTTCTAATAATTGGTGTAATTGCAATCATTATTTCTACACCATCTAACTCAAGAGGAATTGATATAGACGGATCTTTTAGAAAATCAGACCATCCTCCACGAGCATATATATGATAAGGCAAAATCATTTTGTGTCCATATTTTTTTACTGCTTCAAAAACATAACTGTTGGTTGTTGAAACATAAACATCTAGTTTATTTCTATGATTTGGATCACGCCAATACCCTGGAGATTCTTTGTCTTGATCCATTTCATTTAATACACGAAGAAACTCTATCATGTAGTTTGATCTATCTAGGGGACTTGAATTATCATTTACATCTCCAACAATACCACCAACGCCATCTTCGTGATCTTTTATATATCCAGAGATTAAATTAATTTGAAGTCTGCCTCTATCTATTCTATCCATAGATCTATTTATCATAGAAAGATATTGAGGAGATATTGTATATGGACGAATTGCTACCAAATACTTTATGTTCTCCCCTGGCTTTATATCTTTTGCTGTTTTTACAAACATATCTCCTTCTGGAATATCATGTGTAAACATTACGCCAGAAAAATGATGTTTGTTTAAGGTTGACGGAGACTTTAAATTTTCTGAATGCCCCATCACTCCGCCAAAATAATAAAACTTCATCATATAATTTTACCATAATCCTCTGGAAGCAATTTTTTTAATTCTTTAAATTCTGAAGATATTTTTTTTAAAGCAAAATCATGCGGAGAAACCATGCCCTCGATAGCGGACCCATACCTATCGTAATAGTCAATCTGTGGCTCTACTTCATCAATAAACTTTTGTAGTCCAGCCTGAACAGACTCTATATATTCATATGCCAAATCACGAGAATCTGAAACAAATTTTAAAAAATCTTCGTTGGCTTTTTCTTTGTCTGTTTTATTTTCTTTGTGTTGAATTTCTTGCTCTAATAAAGTTTTTAAAGTATTTGCAAGAATGGAAATGTTTATTCTTTTTTGCACAACATACAAATAAACAAACAGTAGTGATGTAATAGACAGCCCTACAATAGTAAAAATTTCTATCATAATTCTTTCCCTCCCTCTCTAACCAATTGAACAATTGCTCCATTTTGTTCAAGAGCCTTCTTTGTTTTAATCATATAATTTGCAGCACGAATCTTATCATCATGACTCAAAAGCATAAAAGATTTTTCGGAAGCACGAACAGTCAAGAAACCTTCTTGATGCTCAACTATTTGTAAAGAAAACCCTTTTGGTGCTAAATGATCAAGAGACCTGAATGCTCTTCTCATCGCATCTGTATATACTAATCCATTGTTAGAGACTGCCATGTTACACCCCAATCAGCCTTTGTTTTATGATTAGAGAACTCTTTTGATATCTCTCCATTTTCTAAGTATACCCCGCCCCAAACGCCCCACTCTTTGCCAGAAATACCTACAGAAAAGCACTCTTTTCTTACTGGACATTGAGAACATAGTAAGTCTACAGCAGGCCTTAGTAATTCATCTTCTTCGTATTTATCAAAAAAAACATTGGTATCATAATCTAGGCATGCAGCATTATCTTTCCATTCATACCTATTCATAATTATGCTACATACTTGTCAGGTATTTCCCATCCGTTTCTAGATACGACAAAAATCTTTTTTAGGTACCAGGCACCATTTTTAAGTGCTCCGTACTTTGATGTCATTGCCTTATCCGACCTTGACATTTCAACAACATTCCAACCATCCCAAGACAAGTTTTTGTTCTTGGAAACAATTGTCTCCATTTGTTCAAGAGAATCTATTGTTTTCATTTTATACTCCTTAAAAGTTGTATACATTTGTATTAATATTTTTTGACTTTGACAAACTAACTAGATTCGACACTCTTTCTTTTGGGTTTGCAACAAAAGCAAAGTGATCGAAACTATCAATATTTTCTTCAAGCCATTGAGGGGTAACCCTAAACAGTTTGATAGACTTTCCTCTAGACTTCATACCCCTTTCAGAAAGATTTACAAACTCCATCGCCATATCGTTGATGTTTCCTGGACCAACAGAGTACAAGTAAAATTCTTTTTCTTCATTTTTTAATTCAGACAAAGCAACAGCCATTGCTCTAAGGAAAATATTATAGTTATTGAAATTAGGCGTTCCCTGAACCCCTACTATCATCACTTGTCCCTTCTGTTAGTTTGTCCACTATGAACAACATCTTATCTAATTGTACCTTATCCATATTGGTTGTGTCAACTTTTTCTGCAGAATCTTTGTCAATTTTTTCATTTATTAGCGGGGCCTTATAGAATGTATTATTTTTGATCCAATACGCAACATCGTCTACCACTATTACCTTGGTTGTTGATTCATCTTGATGCCTACTAGACTGAGTTTTTGGCTTTAGTTTTCTTTTATATTTTTTTGACCCAGAATATCTGTGATGAAGTCTAGCCTGGCTGACAATCTGTATGTTTTTACTTGGCTTACGCATTTTAAAAACATAAAAAGAAATAGACAACAGCATTGCTACCGTTAATAGGATTGCTCCAAAAATATCGTTCATTGATGCCCCCTAAACTTATTTTATCACTTTTTATCAAAAAGAAGTTTCATCAACTGTTTTAAGGCTGACCTTTCATTTACATCTAGTGATTTTATTTGTTCAGGATCTAAAGACTTTTCATTAAGTTTTACAATTGGATTAGCGTCTGTAACATCCATGTCTATAAAACCCTTTTCCCACAAAGTCATTGCCATTTCTGAAAAATATCTTCCGAGGGCTAGGTCAAGTTTAGGATCTATATCTTTTAACATTTCTGTTTTAACATACATATTTTCTCCTGTTTCTGGATCTTTCCCTACAAGCCGTAAACCACCAGTTAAAACTAACTTATTAAATATTTCGTTTGACTGATTCACTTTCCAGACTTCTTTCTAGCCTTTGCCAAGGCATCAAAATCTTTTACCTTGGTATCTCCAAGATAACCCCACGCATAACCATCATTAATCATATGATCATTAACCGAAACTGTGTCTCCATCAACATATAGCCAGCCAAGAATGCGACCATACTTTTCTGATGAGTCCATCTTCTCTGTTTTAATTACAACAGACTTTGCATCTTTTAAAAACTTTTTTAGATATTCTTTAGACTCTAAGCCCAAAGCCTTTTCTTTAAGATCTTTGGTGCGAGACTCAGGGGTATCAATACCAGCAAGCCTTACACGAGATGCAAAAAGGATGTCAAACCCCAAATCAATTAGAACGTCAATGGTGTCCCCATCTACTACGCTCTCTACTTTTCTAACATAATATGTATACATAAGGCCTCCTTATACCCAATACTTAATTATAGCACTTGTAGCAAGGATTGTCCATAGGATGTTAAACCATATGATAGTGGGCAGGGTTTTTACTGTTGAAGACCAGATCAGTGCAAGACTTGATGCTAATGCAAAAATATAAAGCCACCACCACTGCCTGCCAAATAAAAGGCCTGGAAATATAATACATATTTTTGTCATAAATGCAAAAAATTCAACGGTATTGGGCTTGTTCCAGTATTCTTTATGGAACATTGTCTTTAGTGCATTTATCCATTCTGTTCTAAATTTCACTTTAGCCCCTCCAAAAATTCTCTATGGTCAACACATTCAGACACCTTATAGTCTTGATATTTCTTATAATAGTCAAACATTTCTATACCTTTTTTATAATCTGCAGAATTTTCTAAATAAACATTGGCCATGCCCTTGTTGATTGTCTCATGTGCAGACCCAACGAATGTCCAACTATTTGATGACCAGTGCTCTCCAGAGTCAAACTTATTCGGAAGTCTATGCTTCCATACATCAATTTTTTGTTTTAGGCTTTTTGGAGCATTTTCATATGAAAACTTTTTCCAAAACTCAGTATCTTTTCTTAAAGTCATGTAATGAAAATATATAAACTCAGAAATATTGTTGTTCATATTAACTATGTTATTGTTAAACTCTTCTCTTATTTCTTTAGAGTTTGCAAAGATCCACAATGGGTTATCAAATATCTGAGTTAACTCTACAATGCTTACCCAAATTGATGTTGCCTCTAGTGGCTCAACAAAGTTTGCTGCCAAACCAACCGCTACGCAATTATTTATCCATGGCTCTTCATAACATCCAGCATTAAATTTGAAACCACCCTTATCTTTTCTAGGATATGTTGGCTCATACCCCAAAAACTCTTCTATTTCCTGCACCGCTTCTTGCTCAGATATTAAAGACGAGTCATATACATATCCGCATCCAAAGCGTGTCTGCAATGGTATTTTCCACATCCATCCATACTTCATAGCAATTGCTTCAGTGTAAGATGGAATTTTGTCAGTCATTTCAATAAAAAATGGAACAGCAGAATCGACTGGCAAAAATTCTTTATAACTCTTCCACTTGGCATCATATACTTTTCCAATTATTAATCTATGGAAACCACTACAATCAAAAACAAAATCACACTGCACTGTATTGTTATCGCTTAACATTAATCCGTTTATATAATTGTTTTCGTCTAGTGAAACATTTTTTATTGTTCCGTCTATTAAATTAATGCCCCTTTCTAGACCTATCTCTTTTAATCTATTTGCTAATTTTGTAGCATTAAAATGTATAGATATATTTCCTACTTTTTTATAATTAAGTATAGGATCTTTGTCAGGAACAAACCCCAAACTTTTTTTATTACTGTCTAAAATGAATGGAACTTTCTTTGCTTCTGAAACTTTTTCGGTAAAGTCAATCTGCTTTACACTATTATTTAATGCAATGCTTGCTAAAATTAACGGAGTATTAGAAATATATTTATCAAATACAGCATCAAAACCAAGAGATTTGTCTGTTGTAGAAAAGCCGTGATAATAAAATTCTCCATCATTATTCCAATTTGTAAACTTGATTCCATTCTTAATTGTTGCATCACAATTTTTTATTAAATCTGATAGAGGAATACCTAAATGATCAAAAAAATCTGGCAGGTAGGGGGTAGACCCTTCCCCTGCTCCTAGAATTCCTATGTCAGTTGATTCTATAACAGTTACATCTAATTCTGGGTATGATCTTTTAGCCTTAAGAGCAGTCAGCCACCCTGCAGTACCGCCACCAACAACGACCACCTTTTTGGTCATGGCTTTCTCCCCCATTGTATATAGTTCCAACCACGCTCATGGGCGTAGTAAATAAATACTTTAACTACCGTTTCCCAAAAAGCGATTGCTCCTGATATTGTAGCATTTTTTGTAATCACATAGGCGACAACAAATGAAGAAAGAGTTCCCCATATGCGATAACTTAGTGCCTTGACAAACGATCTGGTCCTAGTTACTTTCACGAAGGCCACTCCATTTTATCATTGCCTATTTTATCTAATATCTTAGATGCCCATTTCTTTACGCTTTTGCGTAGCCGATATAGCATGAATGTCTGCCCCCAAATCTACTTGTTCAATCTTGTATCCAACATCACGACCATAGACAATATTGGTAATATTTGGCAGTCGTAATACTAATGTATCCTTAAATGGATTATCTTGGTGAATATATGTTGCAACCTCATCATATTTCAATGGATCCTTTTCTGATGTCTTATATGTATTGCGAACACCTACCAACACCTGTTTAGTTCTTTTGTGAGCCTCTTCTTTAAGAGCCTGATGTCCTTCATGCCAAGGCTGATATCTCCCCAACTGCAAGGTGGTCGGAGCAGACCAATCAAACAATGCACCTACCTGTATGACAGTATCTACCTCTTGGTCCAATGTGTATCCGTCTAAAATTCTAATATCAAATCTTTCTGGATCTTGCCACATTTTATTTGTATCTTCAAATCTACCCTGCTTAATTCTGTCTACCCAAACAACAATATTTGCTGGGCCAAATGCTTCTCTGGTTTCTTTAGTAGGACAAACAAAGTCAACAATGACAGGAGCAACACCCTGATTTGCAATTAGTCTTGCCATCTCTCCCATGCGACGAGCCTGCTCAATCCTATCTTCGGCGGTAAATCCAAGATCAGAATTAACTGTAGATCTTACTTCGTCAGCATTAAGATGTATAGCGTTAATTCTTTCTTTAAGTGCCGTCGCTAGTGCAGTCTTGCCAGATCCAGGCAAACCTATAATTTGTATAATCATTTTGTTCCAATCTCTTCGTTTGGCATTATATCAATGAGTAAATGAACTCTATCTATCTTGCTAGTGTTATTTACAAAGTGAATTCTTGAATTATTTATCTCCCAGCACTCTCCAGCCTGCATGTTGACAGTATCGGAGCCAACACCAAAAAACACATCTTCGGTTGTAACTATTGGTATATGATGCCTTCTTGATATCATTAGATAATCTCCTGAGTCATGATGAGGAGCAATGCTTTGTCCTGCCTTTAGTTTGATTAAAAGAACCATGCCTCTAGTTCCATTATGAAGTCTTTCTAAGTCTGAAATTATTGGTTCAAGAAGTTCTAACAGGCCAGTATTGTTTGATGTTTGATCAACAACAAAACTGGTTCCTTCCTTCCACTGAAGATTAGCAGTGTATACAAAATATGAATTTGTATCTTTATGCACATAATAATTGTCTTGTCTTGATGTATTTATAAACCACTCGTCAGAAAAACTATCGATATACTTTTTTATTTCATCAATGCCATAACTTTGATACTTTTTAAAATTAAAATCTTCTAGCGTTTTTCTCATTTTGACTCCAAGGTTTTGCTAAAATCTTTTGAGTAGCCAAAATTTATAAAATCAGAATCGTAAAAATGTTGTGTCATATGTATTGCCTCTTCTGTGTAGTCTTCTATATACGATTCTACCACATAATTTCCTACATTGTAAAAGCCAAGAGTCCACCCAAAATCGTTTTCAAGTTCCTCTAAGTTTTCAAATTTATATATTTTGTCAACCTGAACTTGATATCCGTCCATCACATAAAAAGATTGGGGCAGATGTAGCAAAGGACTTATAGGAGATATCTTGTTTTGTTTTATATTTTCTAGATATTCAATAAAAGGTATATCTGTTTTATTTGTTTTGTTATATTGCTTATAGCAACTATATGTTCTAGTGTATGGGTTTCTTACAACGGCAAAAGAAAATACAGAACTATCTATAACATTTGCCTCCTTTAAATATGAATAGGGATCATGGTGTCTTGGCCATGCTCTATTCCAATTGTCTAAATTATTATCATCAAGTATTTTTGATATAGAAGATCCAGCAGTTTTTGGAATATGGACAAACAAAACTTTTTTATAGTGGTTTTTTGTTATCATACTATCTGACTTCACTATTAATTTCTTTAACAAGTTTGCTTACAATTTTATAATTTTCTTTATTCCATTCTTTATCTAGATGCGCCACTGTAGTAACAATAAGCAGATCTGTTATTTTTTCATTTTCTAATTCAAGGATTTGTTTTTTTACAGTTTCATAATCTCCAACTATAGAATGGCTCATTAGTCTTGGGTTATTTAGGTTGGCAAGTTCTGTATATTCTTTAATATCATTATTTGATTTTAAAATGCTAACACTAACACTAACCATTTTATTTTCTATGTCATGAAACTTTTCTATATTCTCTCTGTATGTGTCTAACATACACAAAGATGTTCCATTAAACATTCTTACAGTATCTAGAGTATAATCAGAAAAACCACTAAAAACCATTCCAGGTCTTGCATAAACAGGGCAATACAGTTTATACATTTTTACAAAATCTCTCAAAAAGGTGGTTCTTTTTTCTATAGTGTCAATTAGTTCTGATTTTGCAAAAACATCAAACTCAAGATGTGGTTCGTCTTGTCTATTGTGAAAATCTCCAGCAACCCAATTAAAAACAAGTCTGTCCTTATCTATCTCATTATATGCTATAGTCATCATTGCACAATATTGTGGACTTACATGATAAGGCCTTAAAGCAATCATATATTTTAATTTATGGCCAGGAGTTAAGGCAGCAGCAGATTTTACAAAATAATCTGCTTGTTGTGAATGGAATGTTAGCAATACTGAATGATAGCCACAGTCTTCTAGTTCAGAAGACAAGGTCCTTAACTCTTCCATGTTGCAATGTTGATCTCTCAACATGTAATGAAGTCTCATTTTTTAATTTAATTTTTCTCGCTCATCGACTATGGATATAGCAAACTTCATCATTTTGTCATAGCCTACAGCATTGTCCATAATTTTATTATAATGGTGTCCACAAAAAAACAAGTCTCCACTTAGGCCATTAACTTTGACAAGAGCCTCAGCACTGCATCTATCGCATCTGTCTAGGGGCGACAACTGCCATTCAGACTTTTTTTCCTCTGCATTCTTTAGCATACTAAACATATTATACCTTCCTATTGTCGGTTTTATAGAATCCAGAGCCATGAAATGTGACTCCTATATTAGAGTATACACGAACCAGGGTATTATTGCAAGTTTCACATTTATACCCTGGATCTGCGTCAGACATAGATCTAGTCTTTGTATATCTTATTGCACAAGACACACAGTCATATTCATATGATGGCATTACTTTTTCTTTGTCTTTGCCTTTACTTGCCAAACAGGAAGTTTAAGTTCATCTCCAGACCACTCATAGCCAAGTAGTTTAACTACAAACTTAATAATTTTAATACGCATTATCTAACCTTTCTGCCAAACTTGGCCCATACTCTTTCATGTAAATAAAAGAATGTCATTTCTAGTGTTAGATATGATAGTCCATAAAGACCAACATATTCCCACTCTGCTTCTCCAGTATAATATTTAAGTACAAAATAAATTATTCCAGAAACAAAAGTAAAATGTACAAATGGCCAACTAATAGTCTTCAACAAAGACTTCTTTTTTGATTCCATTATAGCGCTACCTGTGCCTTTCCTCCACCGCCACCAGCAGCCTTCTTCTTCTTTTTCTTTGCAGCAGGCTCTGCAGATGTTGCAGTATCAGATGAACCAACCTTACTCAATAGCGGAAGGCTTTCTTCTCCAGCGTATACTGGTCTTCCCCATCCAACAACAGCATTAACCAACTTCTTCTTGTTGTTCTTAACATATGCACGAGTCTTCTCTACACACATTCCACCATTGCGCTGGTCTCCCTTTGCAGTTCCAGAGGTATTACCTTCGATGACTTGAATAGTTCCATCACCATTATTCTTAATACAAAGACCAACATGCGAAATACGATTTACTCCATCTTCTGGGAAATCAAAATAAATCCAATCACCTGGAGTTGGATCGTCATTACGAGCATCTGCCCAACGATCATTCTTCTTAAACCAATCAGACGCTGCAACAGTTGCTGCAGTCTTTGGATATTTCTTTGGATCTAGTCCTGCAGTAAATGCACACCAAGAAACAAATGATTGACACCATGGCAAAAAGTTTGCACCTGTCCACTTGCCATATTTTGTTTCGTTATCTTTTGGACCTTCGATGGTTCCAACTTCCTTTTTTGCAACCTCAATGATTGCCTCTAAACTACCTTTAACTGCCATAATATTCCTCCTTATTGATATGACACTTAATTATATCACGCTGCCCCACCTGGTCTCGATCCAGGGACATCCGAATTAACAGTTCGGCACTCTACCATCTGAGTTATAGGGCAATGTGGGCAGTTTTTAGTCATACCCAGGACTGTTAATTAATTACGAATGTAAGAAATACTATTAATTAAAATTTTTGGCAAAGACAATAAGTAATCCCCAAAAGTTTTATATGTATTTCTATTTACATATGTTGCTGCAAACACAGCAGTTGCTACAGAAGTTCCAGCAGTATCAAAAGATGATCCGTTATACTTTGTAATTTTTACTTTTCCTGGAGCAACCATGTCTAGGCCAGGACCTCTGTTTGTTGCTTTTTCAAGTTGTGTTGCACTAGCAAATGGTCCTGAGACTGTGTTGGCCAAAGCACCGACACCATTAACGCCAGGTACGCATGCTGGAAAACCAACAAGGTGACTCAATCCATCATTTCCAGTTGCTGCAAATACAGGAACTGAAACTGAAGATAATTGTGAAGCAGCATTGGCAAATTCTGCATTCCCACACTGTGAATGAAATGACTTAGTTCCTGTCTTAAGATCAGTGGATACTCCAGACTGGCTAATTGATACAGCATCAATGCTATACTTTGATGCATTGTTAGACACCCAATTCATCGCAGACAAAATTGTTCTTCCATCTGCTGGAACTGATGAAGCACCAATGCTTGTTACATTAGCAATTCTAATAAAAATAATCTTTATGTTTGAGTCTACTGTCAGAGCAGACTTAACCATTGCATCTCCGTGATAAATGCCATTGTTAATTGATGTGTGCCATGGGGCAGATGCTGCGCCTTTGCCCTCCATAAACAATTCACCATTTGGACATGACATGTTTTTAGATGGATCACTTGACTTTACCGTTGTAAAGCAAACCTCATGAATGATTTGAGGGAAGTTATTAGAGTTAATGGCAGTATCAAGAATTGCCAAAACCTTTTGGTCATTTGCTTGAACTGGCTGAATTGTAGTGATTACAAGTAGTGCTGATAGTATTGCTAGTAGTGTCTTTTTCATTTTTATCCTTTGTTTGTTAGTTAATTTATTCTTTTATTCTTACAACTAATTGGCATGGGTCGCCCCCTGCTTCCCATTCTTCCTGCTCTTCTTCACTCATGTAGGGATCTCCATCATGAGTGTTACAGAATGGCTCTGTTATCCATCCTCGCTCAATACCATTTGAAAGCCAGATACCGAACTCGTCTAGATCTTCATCTTCTATCATATTATAAGTATACCCCTGTGTGCTTTAATTGTCAAGTTTTATGCTGTGACAACATCAACTGGCCCCATGCAGGATGGGCTAAATTTAATTGCTGCATTTACGGCTTGAATAACTCTATTTCTAGCATTTTTTTGTTTATCTGTAGCATACAAAACCCCATACGCATATTCTGCTCCAGACCCCATTGCTATATATGGAGTAGAATATTTAGATAAAGACATATCTACTGCACTGTGTTCATATATTTCTCCACGAACTGAGATAATCAAACCAAGATCACCATCTTTTGTGGTATCTACCCAGAACTCATTATAGAATTCTCTTAGTTCTTTAATAAACTTAGTCTGCATAAACTTATCTGTATCTTTAATGTTAGGAGCAGTTGGTTTAAAATTATAACGAATTCTTTCTCCGTCTAAACCTCCAGCATATCCAATAAGATATGGCCCTATCTTCCAAACCTTTGGAGCCTCAAGAGATAGAATAGTTCCATCATCAGATGCACCACGATCTCCAGCCATGTAAACTTTACCTTCGTGTTTTAATACAGCAATACAGGTCATGCGAAAAGCCCCTTCAGATAGGTATAGTTAAGTATACCATCACCTGAAGGGGCCGTCAAGCAGGCTCAAAAATGACTAATTAGCCTTTTTATCTACCGTTTTGAACGCTTCATTTATTTCTGATATTGTGAGTTTTCCATCGTCCAAAAAAGCCCTTGCAAGCCTTTCAACAACAGAAGCAACACCAAGCAAACCAGCAAGCATTACTGCCTGAATTGTGTCAATTCCAACCACTGCTCCAGCACCAAGTACCGATAGACCAGACGCTGCAAACACTGCTACAATTCTCATCAACACATTTGTTAATGCTTTCTGTGGATGCTCTTTCTTAGGAGCCTCTACTATTTTTTTAGTTGCCATGTTAGTCCTCCTTTCTAAGCGGTATTGATATTAACCAGACCACTGTTGTAATTAATACTGCAAGACCAACAATATCTCTTGCTGATCCTGTTAGGGTTAACCAAGCGATAAAGAATCCAAGGAGAGTAAATGCCTGAGCAATTATTTCTACACCAGCATCCTTAAGCCATGTAAAAAATCCCTTTACAACCTTCTTAATTATTTTCATGTTACCTCCTCATTCCAATTACCGCAGATACTATGTTAGAAACAAGTACTACTGGGATAATTACTTCCTGTGCTTTTTCTCTCTGATCATCTGTCATATCCATACCTAACTCAGAGAAGTTAGATAGGAGTTCTGTAACATCCACATTGAATACTGCTCCAAGTGGGTCTGATAAAAATGCCTCTGTTTGTACTTCAGTAACAGCATCTGCTAATGTATATGGCATTGGGGCATCTGCGTTTTCTTCTGCTCTACCCGCAAACTCTACAAAGGCTACTGCTATTTTAGGATCATCTTTAATCAATTCAGCAATTGCTGCCACATCTTCTTCTTTAATACCCAACTCGTTAGCCAATGCTTTTTCTTCAGATTGGGATAGTTCTGTCAACATATTTGATAGTTCTGCAGCCAATTTAGCATCATTTTGTCCGATTAGTTTATTTAACTTATTAAGTTCATCTGCTGAAATTGGATTACTATCAGTGCTATCATTGTCTGGTGCTACTACAGAATCTTCGTCAGCAGGTTGCTCAGGTTCAGGCTCTTGAGTTGGATCTGTATCCGTTGGCTGAGGTGAAGGTTCTTCTGAAGGCTCTGGAGTTGGATTGCTCTCTTCGATCTCCCCATCTGTGGTATCAGGGCTTGGAGAGGGAGTGGGATCGTCTGGTTCAGTTTGCTCTTCACCATCAGGAAACCTTGGATCCTCTTCATCAATAATTTCTGGATCAACCTCAACATCAGGGTCAGGCAAATCTGTTTCATTTGTAGGTTCAGGACTTGGCTCTGGCTCTGGCTCAGTTGTAAGATCTGGACCTGGTTCGTTTATCTCTTCGCCATTAATAGAGGCAATAAGATTATTTAAGTCTGATATTTCTTCAGCCAACTGTGCTGCCTCTGCCACCTGCTCTTGCTGCTCTTCAGGCGTTATAGGGGCTTCTGTGGGCGTTGGAGAGGGTTCTGGAGATGGCTGCTGGGTAGGGGTAGGAGAAGGCTCTGGAATAGGCTCTGCCTGCAATGTAGGGGCAGGAGAATTAGGAGAAACCTGTGTAGCACCCCAGGCCTCAAGAGAAACAATATCTCCATTATGAAGCCTTACACCTGTTCTAAGATTTTGATATTCAGGACCTTGATAACTATAGGACACCGCTAAACCGCCAGTATTAGTAATAGCCACTAATATATTTACTGTACTTGGTTGTGCCCCATAGTTACCAAATGGGACCATATTGAGGTTCATTTGAAACCCGCCTTCAGAATAATATATGTCCAAACCAGATGTTCCGCTTACTCCTGGGTACCAGTCCATTGAATATAAAGAGATAGATGGTGTAGATGGATAGGTATGAAATGTACCGTCAGGTTGTCCAAATGTAATTACTGAGTTAGTTGTAGCATAAATGTTTTCATACTGTACCCCGTCAAAAGTCACGGTAGTTGCGATTGGTATTTGATAAGATATGTCGTCACCTGAGCAAGTATCCATATGATGCACTGTAGGTTCGGCATCGCCATTATATGCTGCTGCTATGGTTTGTGATTGTATAAAGTTTACACAAGTGGCATTAGCGTTTTCTGGAAGCCATAGATTGAAGCCGAAGGCCAGTAGTGACGCCGATATGATTCTTATTAATTTTTTGATCTCCATAACCTCCGATTAGACAATGTCTAATAAGGTTATTATAACATTTAATTTAGAATAAAAGAAAAGGGAGCCAGTTTCCTGACTCCCCAATCTTTTAGTTTGTTAATTACTTAACAAGTGTAACCTTTGCCTTTGGATTCTTTGCGTTCCACTTCTTGGCAAGATCATTGAATGCCTTCTTCATTGCAGCGATTGCAGCAGCATTGTCTGCCTTAACCTTTGCAAGTTCAGCAGCATGTGCAGCAGATGCATCAGCAAGAGCCTTATCAGCAGCAACCTTAGCGGTTACAGCATTGGCCTTTAGTGTTGCAATTTCAGCAGCAGCAGTGATAGCAGCAGCGTCAGCAGCAGCCTTAGCAGCAGCAGCATCAGTTGCAGCCTTTGCTACGGCAGCAGCAAGTGCAGCATCTGCAGTTACCTTATCAGCAGCACGAGCAGCCTTTTCTGCAGCGAGTGCAGCGTTAGCAGCAGCGAGTGCAGAGGCAAGATCAGATACTGTTACGATTGCAGTCTGAGAAGTTGTTGCCAACTTGATTGTTGGAACAGATGTTGGAGCAGTAATAGACGCTCCGACAGCAACAGTTCCAGCAGTTGCAGGAAGTGAAATCTCTGATGTGTAACGACCTGTTACAAGAGCATCAGCAGTTACTGTTCCAGCAGTTGCGCCACCAAGAGTGGTAACAGTTACTGTATCAGCAACAGCGTTGCCGAAAATATCTGCTACATCAAGAGTTGCAGTTACCTTGCCAGAAATATTTCCTGAAGCAGGGATTGACATCTTAAGATCATATGCAGGACCTGCAACACCCTTAAGATAAATTGTTGTGCTTGCACCAGTTACAGAAACTGTAACAGCAGATGCAGCAGTGGTTGTTGTGTATGCATATACAGTCGCTGTTGTTGAAGCAGGTGTGACTGTGATTGATGATGATCCAGCAGATGCATTAACTGTTGAACCAATTGCAGAGACGAGGCGTGTTCCAGCACCAACTGCAGTAAATGTTACTGGTGTTCCAGCAACAACTGTAGCGGTGATAAGAAGTGCTTCGTTGTTTGTAACAGTTGAAGTATCTGCAACGCTTACGACGTTATCAGATGGAACCTTAACTGTAAATGGTGAGGCTGCAGTACCTGCGCCAGAAATTTCTGTTGTTACGTCCACAGAAACGGTATTGGCACTTGCAGGTGTCATTACTAGTGTGCTCATAGTCATGGCTGCAACCACGGCAAGAGCGATCTTCTTAAATGAATTCATTTTTCTCCTTTTATTATTCATTTGGTTTATATTGTTTTTAGTCTATCCAAATAGTCTTTAATTTCTTCTATTTGACTAGGTTTATATTGTATCACGTTTGCAGGTAGTTCGTCAACCTGACGTGGCCTATCCCTAAAAGTATGAACCTCTACTTCAGAGTCTATATTTTTAGGAGTGTGAGATATAGCACCAAAAATAGCACCACACACAGCATCGGCCAAGTCTTTAGATTTTTTCCTGGGGTGATCAACTTTATCATTTTTCATAATTTTTAATTGAGTTAATTCTTCAAACAACAACTCGATTGCTGGCATGACAAGTCTTTCTTCGTATACCAACATAGCCATATCCTCATAATGTTTTTTAGCAACAGAAACAGTATCAGTTTTCATTCCTACCTGATTTAACTCATTCTGAATATCGAATGACTGCCAACGGTCAAAAGACACCATGCCAATATCAAACCCTATTCTTCTTAGGTTTTGTATCCACTGCTTAACCTCAGATAGATTAACTGGACCTTCTACCTTTGGCTCCCACCAAGCAACGGCATCTACTACAACTATTGGGGCCACCTGTTCATAGTTATTAATTACCTGTATGTTTACCCATTTTTCTACATGTGCAATAGCAACCGCACACTTATCGTGCTTTTGTGCAAGGTCAGCATGGACATAATACTTCTTAGTTGGGTCTGGCTTGAATGATTCGTCAAATCTTTTAAAATCATCTATTGGATTTCTAGTTGTCATGCAGGATCTTAATTTTTCTGCCTGCTTAAAAAATGCATCAGAAGCAAATGTTGGAACGCAGGCAAAGCGCATCATTGCATCTCCAAGGTCTGTCATAAATGCAATCTTAAAATCGTCAATCTTTCTTGTAGGATTTACTTCCCATGTGGGACGCTTAAGTGCAAAGACTCCAGGATATTTGTATGAAAGTATTTGATCTTCATCCCATGATATTTCAAACCTATTGTCTTTATCATCTTCTGGCAATAATGGATTAATTACAAACTCATGCTTCTTTTCTATTATTTCTTTATCTGCAATAACAGACTCATATCTTTCTGAAATAAAGTCTCCTGGATATCTTGGAAAAGAAAGCAAAACAACCTTGCCTAAGTCTGGGAAACGAGAGTCTACAGATCCACGGAATGCCTTGTATATGTTTTCTGCAGTCTTTCCTTGTTCATTTCCTGTGCCAACCTCTGATGCAAAACCAGAAATCTCATCCAGAACTGCAAGTAGAAGGTTTAGTCCCTCATGTGATTCACGCTCTGAGTGTCCAGAGTAAACAGTAATTGATTTATCAAATTCAATTGAATCTGCTTTAGGGTTATACTTGCCTGCAAACCAAGGAGACTTTTCAATCTTTGTTTTAAAACCTTTAAAGAAAACATTCTTAGCCTGCTGTGCGTTGATAGCAACATTGATTAGATCTATGGCATCCCCAGTGGGTTTACCGAAATATCTGGCTGGATCCTTAAGGCATAGTAACTTATACACGATGTAAGCACAAGCAACAGTAGAAGTAAAATCTTTACCACTACCCTTTCCAAGTTGGAGTATAATTTCATTCTTCGTATATTTCTCATAGTATCTTGCGCCTTCTTCATACCCCATTAAATTCTCTAAATCTTCTTTACGATATATTTGGCTCATTGCCTCAACAATGTCATATTGAATATCTGATAGGCCTGGCTGACCAAGGTAGTCTGGTGACTCAACAAATGTCTTTGCGTCTACTGGTGTCTCTTCAAAATGATTATCTTTAAGTGCTTCCAAGAAATCATCAAACATCGTGGACAATTGTAATCACTTCATCTTTCTTGGCAATATCAGAAAGCCTACGCATAATCTCATCTCGTATCTGCGGATACTCAGACGCTATGTCACGAAGAATTCCCATCAAAACTTCTTGTCGTCTTTCTATTTGAATCATTTCTTCTGCCAACTCTTTATTCTCAAGAAGTCCAGCCTTTTGTAGCATGTCAATTCTTTTAGACTCAATATCCATTACAAGTTTGATAGCAGCAGTCTTTGCACTAAGATTGTTTGTCATTGATGCTTCATCAATAACTTCGTATGTACGAGACACCAGTTTGCTATAGTGGGTGTCTGCTGCAGCAAGTGCCTCTTTAGCACGAGCACGAATAGCATCATTAGCAGATGCCATAACTTTCCACTCGTTGATAAGTGTTACTACTTTTTGTCTTGGTATAGCAAGTTGTTTTGAAATTGCAGTTGGGTCATTACCCTTTAGGTATTCTTCTACTACTTGATTGACCTGATCAAGGTGCTTAACTAAATCATCTTCAGTTGACACCGTTTAACTCCCTTGCTATTTTTAGCAATATCAAGTATCCAATAAGGTCGTCTATATCATTGTCGCCAATGTAAGATCCACCTCTAGTTATTCTAGACAACTTGTCATCAATACGAACATGCAACTGCTCTACACTATCAGAGGTAGAAAAAATTCTAACTGGATTTAAAGCAGAGTCTCCATAGGACTTATTCTTAGCAATAAGCATTTCCTTAATTTCATCACAAACCTGAGCAATTGTAAACTGTGTCTCAGAACTCATCTTCATCCTCTTCTTCCCACGATGCTTCCCAATCTTCCATACTCTTAGATAGCCTAATTAATGTTATTCCCGCTAAAGCAGAAAAAACTCCAATAAATACAACAATAGGTAGCAATACTTTTTTCATCGTCTCGACTTCCTTAATTTAAATTTAGCAAGATATACATAGATTGTCTCCACGCTAACCCCGCATTCTTTTGCTATTTCTTCTGGAGTCTTTTTATCCATAAGATATCTCTTACGCATATAAGTCTCGCTTGTATATAGTTTAGCAGACACATCTACTCCTGTCAAATATCTGATATTGGTTTGGCATTTCTTAGGTGCTTTCTTTGCTGATAATTATCTAAGTTATGATAGTTTGGATCGTATTCTGTATATTTTGTATTAAGGCCACTCTCTCTACAATAATCTAAGACTACGTCTTTGCTAATCTTAAACCTATCTTCATCTTCCAACATTCCAGACAAAAGTTTATTTAATCTTAATATAGAATAATCCACATTAGCCCAATAACTATCCTTATTCTTGTCTGCCCAGGGTCTATGAGTATCATTCCTCAATTCTTTCTCTCCTGGATATTTTCTAATTGTATGATGATAATATAATTTTGTTGGAATTGCAAAAATTTTCCATCCCTTTGACCAAGCCTGTATTGAGCAATATATCTCTTCAGCCGTCCAACCAATAGATGTATCAAATGGCACATCCTCAACAAATTCCTTTGAGGCAAAACACCAGGTAAAGTGAATCCAGTAAGACTGCGTAAAATCTTTATCTGTTGGAACTTCCCTGACATCTGGGAACCAATATCCTGGAGCAAAGTCGTAGCCAAAGTCTTTTGTTACGTCAAGTCTTGGGTAGTAGGTGTTTACTTTTGGTCCAACATTTTTTTCAAACTCAAGGGTTCCGTCTTCGTTAACCTCAAACATGGGTGACTGAAATGACAGAACTGCCTTTTCAGATCTACTATTTTGTAAAATATTGTAGTACTCTTTTATGCAAATTTCGTCCCAATCTTTTTCAAATCTTGTATGACCACAGATATATAAAACATAGTCATAATTAAATGGCAACTCTTTTGTTGTTAAATCTCGTGCCCAAAGAATGCCCCTGTATTTTGAAAGATCAAACTTTCTGTAAATAATTTGCTCTTCTGGAATAAAACTTAAATCTGAATAAGAGTCTGGGTAGTGTTCTTCTACTATTGAAAACAAAATACCTTCTTTATTTTTTGCTTTATCATAGCAGTCTTTAACTGTTCCAAGCAGATCTCCCTCTTTATACCCAATTATCGATACCAATATTTTCTTCATATACATCCCTCCTTACCCAAAGTTCGTTATAATTATTTGAACCCTCTAAGTTTATATCCCCACTAGCAAAATTCTTGGACAGTGCAAAGATATTTCCATCTGGCAAAATAAATCCGTAATTTCTTATTGGGTATTCCCCTGTCAACTGCCTGAAGTCCCCTATGATGGTGTCTGTAGGATTGTTGTAATCAACAAAAGACTTTCCAAATGGTATTGGTCCAGTGGGTGCGAGAGAACTCCAGCCGTAGTGTTTTGATTTTACATTTTCTACAATGCTATTTATTGTTAATTCAAATATTTTATGACCAGGATTTTTTGAATACAGAACACTAGTTTGCATAGCCCAAGATGTTAGGGAATGTCTTTGATCATCACGAAAAGCCATTAGGCTTTGTGACGGAACAATATGTGTTAACGGTCTATTATGTATATCAAAATAAAATCCACCGTTAAGAAAAAGTATGCAGAATCTTGCAAGATCGGATTTATAGCAATATGGCTTCAAAGATTTGAAAGCAATAAAAACATCTTTATCAAAATTATTTTTTATCATATCTTCGATTTCTTCTTGATTCCAAACTTTGTAGTTAAACTCTGGATAAAAATAGTTAAATCTTTTTTTATTTTGCTCTATAAGAAACTTGGCAGCGTCAGGGTATTCTTTGGTATTTAATATTAGTATTTGATTTATATTCATTGTTTGCCTACTCCGTCCCAACCGCTTTTGACCAATTATTAATTGCCCAGTGTCCTATGCCACAAGCATCGGCAACATCGTTATCAGTTATATTTCTATCATAAATTGTGTTTACAAATCTAATGGTTCTCTCTTTTCTTAAATTTCTTTCATAAGTTTTATACCAAGATACTGATTTGCCTGGGTGCTGAGATCTAATATACAGTTGTTCATCTTTTGATATTTTTTTGTTTCCTATATAGTTTTGCCATGTTATTGGAGACACCTTTCCAATTACGCTTGTTCCAGACTGCCCCGCTGCCCCCAAAATAGCGCCCTGAACAAGGGCTAGGTCTGCAGCGGTCTTTGGACTATTCATAAATACGGTATGCTCAATAACTATCCCCTCAAAGCCACCATAAAAATCTAAAAATGCTTTTACCTTTTTCCCTGCGTCCATTACTTTTTCATATATATCTTTTCCATCAAAATTAATTTTTCCAACAGCACCCAATGTTTTTTGTTGGGTATCAAACAAAGCAAATGCAAGACTATTTGTGCTGGCGTCAATAGAGCATAGGTTTTTTGGAATCAATTCTATCCCCCATTTATTTTTTACCATTAGTCTTATCCTTAATCTTTTTTAGTGCTTTAGCAACCGCATCTGGGTTGACAGAGCATGTATTGCAAATTTGGTGGTCATTGTATATTGATAGTGGCATTGAACAGGATTTACAAGGCCTTATCTTTCCTTTTCTTTTTGCTCTTTTTGATTGCAAATACCTTGCAGCAATTTTTTCTTTTGTTGCAAGGTCTCTACATTCTACCGAACAATATATCTGATACGATACTGATTGATCAAATTGTTTATCACAAAAGTTACAATGTCTCACCGAGAATCTCCAGGGGCGCTATTTTAATTACGCCTGTCCCTGCAGACTCACATGCCTTTTTGATTGGGCATGACTTGCATATCTTGGAATTAGATCTATAGTTCTTGACTGGCAAAGTTTTATCTTCCCATGCCTTTCGAACTGTCCTCATCCAATCAAATGCCTGGTCTACCCACCGACGGTAATGATCGTTTACTTCTACGGGAATCAAAAGAAGTTCATGATTGTTTTTATTTTCATAAATCATAACACCCTTTGGCCGTTTTAAAATCTTCATATAGATAAGTAGTTGCATAAGGTGTCCAGTCTTGGCTTTACCAGATGCCTTTCTATATTCAAAACCCTCATTCATCATTGTTTTAATTTCACCAATGAGTTCTTCACCTTGCCAATCAAGCATAACATCTCCGTATCCAAAGATAGGAGGATCGCTGTGGGTGATCTTAAACTCTGTTGTAGTCTCATTGTCATCATTGCGATATATTTTTGCTACCCCCGAATTCATCATTGCTGCCTGAATTCTGGCGTGTGATAGTGTTCCAGCAGTCATATTTGCTGCTGCATATGCGTCTGCATTATCTTCAAACACTTGACCATCAAAAGCAAGATACCAATATCTCGCACACTCTCCGTGCCCATATGCAATGGTTGAAGGGGCAAAAGTCTTTTTGACAGTGTGCTTATCTACACGATTAATCGTATATCCTTCTTTAATCTTTGCTTCTAGGGCAGCAATATCCATAGAGTGAACTGGCTTTTCTTCTTGTTTTATCATAACTGTATGTAGTAAATTTTTTGTCATTTTAACTCGTTTCTGTTAGTATAAGTATAGCAGATTATCGGATTATGTACTTTAAAGCAGAAACAAGATTGTTGATTGACTCTGCTGCAGTGTAGTAAAGATTCTTCTTCCCTCTATCAGACTTGTCTACATTTGCCATCCAAGTGGCCTTGAGAGACATCTTTGCTGCAATTGCCTGTAGCCTAACTATCTCTACCGTTGCTACATTAAGTGGTATGTCTGGCTTTATAATAATCTTAGCAATGAAAGTAAGAGCCGTTGTCAACTCCTGATCATCCATATAGTCTGCAATCTCTGCCAAACCATTTACCATATCTATTGTTGTTTGTTGTTGCTCCATTATTCCTCCGTTAGTTGTTCTAAAATACTCATCTCAATTATAGCAAGTCTGACTTTGGCGTTACCCTCGCCAATAACCACAACTATGGCTGGATCTTTACCATTCTTTATAGCATCAGTTGTAGCCTTTGCCCAAACCTCTTTATTTAATGTAAAAGATTTTCCAACCTCTTTAAAATCTACAACAAAATTTTTCCAAGAAGCATCACCTTTTTTAGTATTGCGACCAGAGTTTTTATGCTGCTTGGCACCTATTCTTTTACTTTCACTCTTCTCGCTCATTGACCTTCCTTTTCTTGTAACCAACCTTAAACAACTGAACTTCAGACAAGTGTTTGTCAGAACACATCCAAGATGCCATGCCAGTTGCAAGATATACCCTAATAGTTTTTACTTCTTTTTTACAAACCTTACAAGGAAACTTTCCTTCGTAAACGCTATACTTGTCCACTAATTTTATTCTTAATCATATCTTGTAGATCAAGATCCTCTCTTACCCTATTAATAAACCCTTCTCTTCCCTGAATCTTAGTTCCGTCTGGAAGAATATACCATGCTCCTGTCCGCTCTACAAAACCCATAGACTCTGCTGTGTCAACAAGATCAGCAATTGCATCTACTCCTAATATGTCTCCTCTAAAATAGAAATCGTATTCTCCTGATTGAAATCCTGGAGAGGTTTTAGAAAATTGAAGTTCCCATCGGATCTTTCTTCCAATCTTTTCTTCTATCAACTTATCTCCGACCTGAATCTTTCCTTTAAGCGCTTGATTGTCCGACTCTGAAGAAAATAGTTTAATAACACATGAGGAATAAAACTTAGTAGCCTGACCACCAGAAGGCTGCTGGCTAGTATACATAGCATTGATATTGTTACGAGACTGAGAAATAAGAACAAGCAAAGTTGGCTTAACTTTATTGTTTGCATAATTAAGCATTTTCCATGCGTTACTAAAGTCACGAGACTCTGCTCCAATCTGCTTTGTATTTTCCAAAGCCTTCATCTCATCAGTGTCCTTTTCAAAATAAATTGCAGGAAGCATTGATGTAATAGAGTCTACCACAATTAAATCAACTCCAGCATTCATTAGGGCAACTCCAACATCAACCATGTCACTGATTGTTCTAGCCTGTGAGTAGATTAATTTTTCTGGATCTACCCCCATCTTTCTAGCCCAGTCTTCTGAGTATGACATCTCTGAGTCAATCCAAGCACACAATTTACCTTCGGCTTGTGCAAGGGCAATCATCTGAAGACACATAGAGGACTTGGCAGAAGACTTGCTTCCCCAAATCAAAACCTGTCTGCCATACGGCAAGCCTCCGCCCAGGGCTTTGTTCAGTCCAAAACTAGGGGTAGGCTGATACTCAAAGTTTACGCCAATACCACTGCCAAGTTTCTTTCTTAACTTTGGGTCTAACTGTGCTAATGCTTCTTCGATACTAACTGACATGTACATCCTCCAATGTTATAGTTCCGTCTTTTGTTTTTCCAAAATCAAATTTATAATACTTTCCTTCTTCAATATGCATGTATGCTTTTGCAAACGATGTTGGAAATACTGTTATTGAGTGCAAATCTCTTTTTGTATCTGCTAAAGTTAGTGATGCCATCTTCTTTCCTGCCTTGGTGACTCTGGGCTTAAAAGAAACAACAAACATCTCATCATCTTTGTATGGTAACTGTTTATATCCTAAAAATTTAACCAGTGCATGTGAAGAACTTTTTATCTCGTCAGACGGTATGAAAGATACAATCCTATTATCATTACAAAGCACCAAGTAAGAACGACCCGTCTCAATAGCGGTATTTTCATCATCAAATATACCGACAGACCCAGTCTTGTCCAAAATTTCAACTCGTGACCATCCTGTTCCCCTTTTAATAGATTTTACCATACCCATAAAAATGTATGAGCCTTTTTCTTCAAAGTCAACAATGTCCTGAATAAAAGCGTAATAATGAGAAGGTATAGTAATATTGAACTCTGGAAGATTTAAATATTCATATAAGTTTTCTTTAATCTCTTGATCATTTCTAGGGTTATCTGGAAATGTTGCTGCACCAATTACACGAAGTGCCTGAAGTGCACGAGAGTTTACTCCATTGCCCTTTGTGAATGTAAACTCTTCAAGTTCTTTGTAAGACTTAAAAGGTCGTGCCGATATATATCGTTCTGCAATCTTATCAGAGATAAACTTGATCGCCGAGAGTCCAAACCGAATACCCTTACCCTCAATCTTAAAATCAATATCCGAATCGTTAATGTGAGGTAGTTTAATGCTAATCCCCATTCTTTTCGCTTCAATAAGATATTCAGTTCGTGCATCTTTATCCTTTTCATTCTTTAGAAGTGCAAACATAAACTCTAGTGGATAATAATACTTTAGCCATGCTGTCCAGTATGATAGTGTGGAGTATGCTACGGCGTGAGACTTGTTAAATGAGTACCCTGCGTGAGCCTCAAAGTCATGCCATAAGTCACGAGCATTGTTTGGGCTAATAAAACGAGAAGCACCCTCTATAAACTTATCCTTAAATATGTCAAACTCTTTAGCATCTTTTTTCTTTCCAATAATCTTACGAACCTTGTCAGCCTCAGACATAGACATACCGCCAAGGTGTACGCAAGCCTGCATAACCTGCTCTTGGTAAAGAATGCAACCATAGGTTTCTTCTGTAAATTCTTTTACAACTTGATGAATATAGGATATATTCTGACGACCATGTTTACGATCAACATAATCTTTTCCAATTGTATTCATTGCGCCTGGACGAACAAGAGCATTTGAGGCAGCAAGTTCTGCTAGATTTTTTACACCCATCTTAATTAGTAGGTTTGTGTATGGTGCTGCTTCACACTGGAACACGCCCTTTGTATATCCATCTGACAGCATTTGATAGACATTTTTATCATCCATATCTATTTTAAGAAGGTCAATCTTTTTGCCGTCACGCTCTTTAATTATGTTAATAGTGTCTTTTAGAACAGACAAAGTCTTTAGTCCTAATGCATCTATTTTAATAAGGCCAACCTTTTCAGCCTCTTCCATATCAATACCGACAACTGGTATGCGATCATCAGATCCAGGAGAAGAACGAGTCTCCAAAGGCGCATACCTAAAAATTGGATCCTTACTAGTAACAACACCAGCAGCATGAATACCAGTTCCCCTAATACGACCACGAAGTTGTTCACCATATTCTTCTACCTCTGGATATTTTTCACGAAACTCTAATGTTGATTTTGATGTACAGTAGTCGTCCCACGAATCTACTGTCTTTAGAACCTTGTTTACATCTGACAAAGGAATATTCAGAACTCTGGCAACGTCTCTAACAATTCCCTTGCCAGTAAACTGAAGGAATGTTGCAATAGATGCTACATGTCGGTACTGTCTTACAAGATAGTCTTTAACCTCTTCACGCCTAGTATCCTGAATATCTGTGTCAATATCTGGAAAGTCATTACGGTCTGGGTTAATAAATCGGAAAAACAATAGATTGTGCTGAATTGGATCTATATCTGTAATTCCAAGGGCATAGCAAACCAAGGACCCAGCAGATGACCCACGACCAGGTCCAACCAGAATCTCTTCTTTCTTTGCCCAGTTAATCATGTTGCTAACAACCAAGAAGTATGGAGCAAACTTTTTATCCTTGATAATTTCTAACTCTTCGTTAAGCCTGTCTATATACTGCTTGTTTTCAGACAACCCTCTTGCTGTCAAACCTTCCAATGAAATCTTTGCAAGTTCCTTATCTGGACTCTTATACTGAACTGGCAGCAAGTTCAAGCCTTCTTGAATTTCGTAATCTTCTACAGTATCTGCAAGCGATAGTGTGTTTGTGTATATATCTTCTCTATCAATACCCTGCGATTTCATGGCTGCCTTCATCTCTTCATAAGAAAGCAAATGAATATCAAACTTATTAAATGTTATCTCTCTATCTTTACCATAAAGCAAGTCTAGCCTGTCCATCATGTTAGAACACTTTGCCGACTTAGCATAAGAAACATCTTTAGAAAGTTTAGCATGGGTGTTCATAATTAGTTTAAATTCTTGAATTTCTTTTTGCCCTGGGTGAGAATGGTGGCAGTCTGGAGTAACAATAGCCTTAATGTTAAACTCATCTGCTAAATCCAAAAGGTATTTATTTATGTGGGCTTCGTTGTGTGGCATAACCTCAATATAATAATCACTGCCGAAGTTATCTTTAAACCAACTAATATACTTCTTAGCGAGTGCAAATTCTTCTTCTTCTAAAGCCTTTACTAGCACACTGCTTGGGCAGGCAGAAGAAACAATAATTCCTTCTTTATATTTTTCTAATATCTTAAAATCAAACCTAGGTTTTTTAAAGAAACCATCGGTCCATGCTATTTCGCTTATCTTGTTTAGATTTTCTAAACCAATTTTATTCTTGGCTAGAAGGATAATGTGATTATAGACAAGATCTTGCTGACCTTCTCTTTCATTCTTATCACGCTTATCGGATATATCAGAACACATATATCCTTCTAGCCCAAGAATAGGCTTAATGCCCTTTGCTTTTGCAACTCGGTACAGTTCCCGATGCCCAGACAATGTTCCGTGATCTGTGATAGCCAATGCTGGCATACCAAGTTCAACTGCTCGGTCTACTAATTCTTCTGGAGTAGCAATCCCGTCAAAAAGACTAAAGTGGGTATGGACATGTAGGCCTACGTAGTTCATCTTACCAATCAGTGTTGGTAGACGAAGTTACTGACGGACCATCAAAGCCCAAGTAGAACGCTTCTTGTTCTGCGTAAGGAACCTTCTTAAGCGCTGACTCCAAAGGATATGGTTCGATACCCTTCCAGTCAAATGGCTCCTTGTCTGGTGCTGATGGAATAAGTGTATAGTTTGTTTCAGTTCCCTGGCCGTTACGCTTCAACTTCCAAACTACATTCGAGATGCTTCCTGTTTCTAGGGCATACTCACGAATTGTATTAAATGATGATTGCTTGCTGATACCCATTGACCAGATAGCAACATATGGTGCCTCAATGCCGTCGTCGACTAGGACATTGCAATAAAAGCGAAGACGGCCACGCCATCCAGCCTTTGGATCTTTACGGTGCATTTCTTCAGCCCAGTCACGGCCTTCTGATTCCATAGTATCTACAGCACGACGCTTATAGTCTTTTGGATTAACATGTTCTTTGACAACAAGAGCAAGTCCACGGCTATCGCTATAGTTAGCAGAGTCCTCGTCTAGTTCTTCAATGAAACGGATTTTTACTGACTGACCATCAGCAAGTTTTAGCCACTTGATCTTTGGTCCGTCGTTTTCATATTTTGGCTTATCGAGCAGGGCATTGATATTTTTTAGTCCCTTAATAACGCTCATAGTTTTCTCCTTTGTGTGTTTGTATTAGTTTAGCATAGACTCTATAGATTTGTCAAATGAAAAGTCTAAATCTTTTATTTCATTATCAGTCATATCGCCTATATCTTTATATTGTTTATTTAGTTTAACTATAGAAACACGAGATCCAAGTTTTTCAATTATCCTGTCTTTCATGTTTCCACCTGCCTCATCATTATCAGCAATAACAATAATGTTATTGAAATACTTTTGAAGCAATTCTATTTGTTTGCTAGAGACATTTGCGCCAAGTGTTGCCACTGCAGGCATTCCTAATTGATCTAGCCTGATAGCATCAAATGATGACTCCACAACATATACTCTATCAGATTTCTTTACACGATGCAAGTTAAAAAGGGTTTTGCTTTTTGGCAAGCCTGGAGTATTTTTAAAATCTTTACCTTCAACTGATCTACCAACAAATCCCAAGGGGATTCCTTCTGGGCTATGTACTGGAACAGTAACCATGTCTTGTTTATCGGAATAGCCCAACGAGAACTTAGAAAATGATGGAGGATATATTTTTCTATATGAAAAATAGTTTTTTGGTCTTTCAGAAGCAACAAGGTTGTTGTGTAATCTTTTAATAATTAGTTCATCAAAAGGCTTATACTTTTCTTCTTCAACTAATGCACGATCAATATCTATAGCAAGATTACTCTGCTTTTCTTTGCTCTTGATAAACCTGGCAGCCTCAAAATACGATCTTCCAGATGTATGCATTACAAGTTCTGTTAGGTCTGCCGATTTTTGGCATGAGAAACAAAAAAACATTCCGCTATTTTTTTGGACTTCTCCTGCTGGGGTTCTGTGATTATTGTGAAAAGGACAAAATATTATAAAGTCTGCATCTAATTCTGATTCAACCGTTACGCCTGATCCCGTAAGGACTCTTTTGACTTGCTCTGCTGTATATTGATTGGATTGGTTCCGTCTACCCCTGCTATCCATTCGCTCTTCCTTTTCCCTGCGTAAACTCCGTGTATAGATAATTCAAACTCAAAAAACCCTTTTATCTCATTATACCTTATTGTGAAGTCTGGGTCAATATCAAATCTTGGAACATATCCACTCAGCCTCATTTCTGATACTAGCAATCTTATATATTCTATTTTTAGTCTTCCTATTAAAGCCTCGTCCTGAATAACCCCATCAATATAAAACTTCCTCAAAGACTTATGGTGATAAAAGTCTGGCGGTATGTTTTCCTTGTTTTTTGGCATACCATATTATACCTACTTATCTTCAAAATCTTTGTACCTATAATAGCCTTTGTCAAAATCACATTGAACTAGGAAATCTCCCATAAAGCCATTTCTATTCTTTCTAAAAGCACACTCAATAATATCACTGTTTGTACCTCGCCCAAGGGCTAAGACCCAGTCAGCATCATATGCAATCTGCCTAGACCACGCTGTTTGACCCAATGTTGGGACTGTAGACAAATCGTTTACATCGTCAGGTGTAGCAGAGGAAATGGCAATAATAGGAACCTCTTCGCCAATAGCCATGAGTTTGAGTTCTCTTGAAAGGTTCTTCATTCGTACCGTTTCATTATCTGACTTCTGATTGGGAGCCATCAACTGAAGGTAGTCAACGATTACAAAGTCTGGCTTATACTGATCGATCTTTCCACGAAGGACTGATGGATTAATTTCTCCACCCTGATCGTTTGAGATAATGTGAAACTCTGGCTTACCCTGTAGATTTTTGGCATGCCAATCTTTAAGCATTTCTAACTCTACTTCTCCATTACTTAACTTTCGGTGTGACCAACGACCTTCACCCATAATGGTAAAGACACGATTACGCACTTCTGTTTCGCTCATCTCAAGACTTATGACTAGTGGGCTACGACCCTGTTTCCAGGCCTGTACAGCGAAATAGAGAGCCAACCACGACTTTCCGATACCTGGATATGCCAAGAAGACTCCCAACTGCCCTGGCATGATTCCAGAGGGTAGGTAGTTATCAAATCCTGGCAGGCCAGTCTTGATGCCAATATGACCTAGTGCTTGTTGCTTCTTTACATTTTCAAAGTAGGCAATCGCAGATTCTAGGTCAGTAACATCAATATCACGAATAGCAGCAGTGTTCTTTTTTAACTCTGAGGTCTGTGTTATTAGATTTTCTAAAGCCTTGTTACCCTCACCCTGCTGAACATCACTAGCAGCAGATCTTAAAATATCTTTTAGGCTATCTCTTAAATATTCTCCCTGAAGTTCATCAAGATGGTGCTTGGTTGCACCCACCCCTGGAACTGGGTCAAAGTCTCTGAACTTTTCACTAACTAGGTCAACTGGCGGTAGCGATGAGTTGTTTTCAAAATAAAGCCTGATGAAGTTCCAAATATCTGCATGTGTTCTGAGAAGATTTTCTACATTGGCCTGAAGAAGAACATGTATTTGTTTATCTTGCAATACAGCAGTTATTAGTTTTGACTCTGTGCTATTCACTTAACCACTCCTTTGCCATTATCCTACGCTCTGCTCTTTCTGCATCGTCTCGCTCTTTATCTAATTTTATTTGAAGTATTTTTTCTGCGTTATATGCAAAGTAATTCCAAGAAGGGGAATGAGCAATGCTGAAATAATAATTTAATAAATCATAACAACCGATCATTCCGTAAGATTCAATAAGTGCATCGGCAGCCCACTGCTCTACATTAAGATTAAGAGAAGGCTTCTGCTCGTATCGCTGTGTATACAACTTGCTGTAACGACTAAGCAAAGCCATTCGGTCTTTGCGGTCTGCCATTACTTTGCTTCTGCTTCAGTCTGTGCTTCTAAAATTTTTGCTGTAAGTTTATCTTCAACAAACTTATAAACACGCTCAAAAGCCTGATCTGTATTTTCGCCATCTCGCTTTGAGTCAGTTACGCCAAGGTCTAGCCTTAGTGATTGAAAGTTGCCTAGATTTAGAGTGTATCCTAGAGTTACGGACACCTTAGTTGGTTCATTTTCCATTGTTATACCCTTCGCTAAATAGACTCACTCCATACAGGAATGAATCGTCCATCTTCTGTTTTCGTATATGTAAGTATACCATCGCCCATTCTTCGTGTCAACTCAGCCTTGCTGGGCGTAATGTCATTTGTAATTAATCCATCTTTTCTTGGTCTACCAATATGGTATGTAGCCAGTATATCACGAATCTCTTTTACTTGCGACTCAGAGTAATATGATCTAACACGAAAGCCCCTTGCTCCACCCTTTTGAGATCCTTTTGGAAATGGAATAATTCCTCTACGCATAAGAGACGGCATATATTTTTTATGACGATTAACTAGATTAGCAGTCTCTCCAACTGTGTATGCTCGTTCTCTATTTTTTTTAAAATCATTAATTAAACAACTTTCAATCCTGTCTTTATTAATATTATAAACAGACATGATTCCGTTAGATTTGTTTAAATGATGGATTCTAACAAGATCACCATTTAGAAACCAAACCTTTTTATTCCCTGGTATTACAGGGAGGACATTGTAGCCTTCGCTCTCAATTGTTCCCTTTTTAATAGCCATATGCCCTCCTGTGAATTACTAGGTGGATGAAAAAATGTTCTTGACCCACAAGACATGCAATACATCTCAAGATTATTAATTTGTGAGTATTGTCTGTCGACAAACATTCTTCCTTTGCATCTTTTACAAAAAATCATTAATTAGGAATTCCAACTACTATTAGGTTGATTCCAACCGATGTGTCTCCACCAACATTAAATTTTACAGTTCCTTCAATTTTAGAAGTAGAGATGCTTAGTATTGTTACTGTAACATCTTTTCCAGCATCTGTATTACCTACGTTTACTGGGGTTGCGGTAACTATTGGTGGAAACTTAAACTCACTTGGCAGGCTATAAGAAAAAGATTGGGTCGATCCTGCTGTTTGGGTAGATCCAGATGTAACCTGAACATAGCCACCGATAATTCTTGCCTCAGATGTTTTTACGCTTTGCTTTCCTGAATTTGGTGTGTCTACAGTTACATATTTATATATTGATGTAGACGCCTGTGCAGAAAGATCATTAACAGCCTTAACTATCTGATAAAGATATGTTACGTCTAAAGGCTGCCCTCTTTCGGGTAAAGGTAAGATTGCCATAATATAATTATACCAGACTGACTATCCCAGAATCATATATCTTTAAGTCCTCATTTATTACTGGGTTAATAGATGATGCTTGAACTACAACACGAACAGATGTAGTTCCTGTTTTTATAAATGAATAGTTTGAAGACCCTGTTGAAGCCACAAAGGTAGGTAAAGCAGAATCAAAACCTATAAAAACATCATAAAGTGTTTGTGCAGAAATTTCTCCAGCAGACCAATTTACCATAATAGTATTTCCGATAACATTTATATCTCCTATGCCTACCAAAACATCTCCAGACTGAGCAACGAATAACTGAGAGTATGCGGACTTTCTGTTCTTATCATCTGAAATTATTCTAAATCGTAAAACTACAGAATTGTCGCCCGTTACCCTTCCTAAAGAATCTTTTTTAATAACAACATTTTTTATTCCCTTATCTGGAGTGTTTGCCATAATTAAACATCCAAGACAAATCTAAATTCTATGTAATTTGTAGTGTTGGCTGACTTTATAATAGGCCTTGCTTGCACATTTTTAATTACAGAATATCCAGTTAGACCATACAGAGAGTTTGTAGATGTAGTATTTTCAACTCTTAAACCATCCAAACATACATAGAAAGAATCTGACGGCAAGTTATTTTTAGTAATAGAAACATAAATCTTTGCCACAGAAACATCGGACCAATTAAATCTTAAACTTTTATCAAGTTGCTGAAAAGTTTTGCTGACTACAACGTATCGGTTATTTGCAAAATCATGCTTATGTTCTGAGGTTCCTAAAGTATAGCCAACATGATCTACATCAACCATAAACTTTGCGTACTGAGTAGTTGAGTTTGGTCCAGTATGAGAAAACTCCAACAAAATTTTAACATTGTCTGGAATACTTTCTGCAGAGTTTGCCATTTTATTAACAACAGAAAATGCAAGCCTTAACTCATCCAGTGGGCTATTTTTTGTAAAGTCTACAGAAGTTTGATCCAATATAATATAATCTGATCCAGTTAATGGCACCATACTTCCTTGTGGATTATATGATAAAGAAGATGTATCTCCTCTCATTGCTACGATATTATTTAAGAATCTACATCTTTCGTTTCTGGCAACTCTATCAGACTGAGTAAAAATTGTGTTGTCGGCATTTGTAGAAAAAACCTTTGGTGTTTGATTTATGGATCCATTATTTTCACTACCGTCTAGAGGTCTATACTCTGAAGCAATTGCAGTCGGAGACTCTCCATCTATACTATATAGCCAATTGTCTGTGTCTGCAAAAGAATAAACAACTCTGCTATCAAACGATCCAGCGACTGGGTTTGATCCTGCAGAAAATATTCCAACTTCGGTAATCTCATACCTTTCCTCTGTTGGCAATTCTGCTGTTAATACTACTTTTGATAAACCGTTTTCATTTACAAATCCCCTAGAAATAATAGGGGCACGAAACATTTCAAAATCTAAAGACTCTTTATTTTTTAATATTGCCAACTGCTCAGTAGTAAAAGTATGATTAGAAGCAACTGGCTTTGCTCCACACCCTACGGCAATGTGGGACGCATATGATGGCGTCTGCCCGACAAGGTACTTTGCTAAAAGATTTTTTCCTATATTAGTTATCATTGGCTACTCCCATAGTATATTGTATCATCAAAAATGTTTCCAGCGGTGAGTATTTCAACCTCAACCTGTTCGTTTTCTTTCATATTAACAAGATTTATTACAAGGTCTCCAGTTATTGGGTCTATGTAAATTGACTTGCAGTTTGGAGTTTTTATCCACTTGGTTTTATCCTGCTCATTTGGATTCGTTGGTGGTGGGGAAATATCGTATCCAGTACCGCATATGGGAAGTCTGTCAAGTATAGACAAAGATAGTGACTTAAAGTAAGAGTCGGAGGATTGAAGCCTTAATACATTGTTTGGGTTATACTGTAAATATAGATCTGTTAAATTTTTAATTGGAGCGTATATTACTTTTTGACCATTTATCAAATCATGCCTAGAAATTGTTGCAAGTTCATACCCACCAATATCTTCAAATATTAAGTCTGTCATTATTTCTATTGACATGGTTTCGTCATTTGACAGTATAAGATCTGGCGTTGCAATCTTTACAGAGTCATCATCTTTTTTCTGGGATGGCTCTGGAATTGCTGCGACAGCAGAAAGATAAACAGGGTTTACTGATTTAATTGGACTTGACATTATACAACCTCACTTAAAAACAAAGTCATGGACGGACCATCAGAACTTCTAGAAAATTCAATATTATAAACAACAAACCTATTGTTTGGATTTGACGCCATACTTATATCATTTTCTTTATAATCTACACTAACAATATCGCCAAGTTGAATTGTTGGTATTGCAAATATCTGAACACCTAAAGACCTTCTTGGCTTTGTAATTTTTTCAACTAGCCATTTCATTAAATTGAATGCCTCATCCTGTGACTGAACATATGTTGTGTCTATTGCAAAATCTTTTTTGCCGTAAGTCATTCTGCTAAGTTTAATATCCTGATAGTCCTGCTTAAATTTATAAGGGTTTGATATTAATTGATCAGCAACAAACTGGGGATTTGAAACAAGACTATTTTTATTAAAGTATTCATCAACTGTTAAGTTGTTATCTGACTGTTGTGTAAATGTAATTCCTTGCATTCTTAAATAGTTTCCGCTTGTCTCATCTAAAGAAAGGGGTGCATCAGTTGTATTAAAAACCAAAAATTCTGCTCCATATGATCCTGCTCTAAAACCAGAAATTGCATATCCTTTCATTTTATTAAATGTAGGAGATATTTTTGCGCTTAATGCTGGATAGGCTTTATCATATTTAAAATTAAATGCTGCAAGTTCTCTCATTATACTTCCAAACTCCTCAAAATAAATATCATACTTAGGTGGCTCAGAAGACCCAACTCCAGTTAAATATGTATTTTGTATTAATCCGCTTATAGAGTATTTTCTAAATGATTCATTGACATCTAACTCCGAGTCTCCAAAAACAGAGTTGACTGGAGCACCTAAACGGAAAGATGTGTTTTGAGAATAGTTATTGCATAGAGCGTATACATTTTCAAACATTGCTCTTGAAGATCCTCTTGTAAATAGTGCAATATTTGAGTATACTGGAAGCGGATCTGTATCGTCTACAGTCTTTATCATAACGCCATTTAAATATAAATAGAACCTTCTTGTTGTTCCTATGTCTTCGTATTCTACGGCCAAGTCATATACCGTTGGATTTTCTTCAGCAAAACTTCTTGATTGTCCAGTAAATTTACCGTCGTCAACTGTGATCTCACCAAGACCGTCCCAAAGTTTTATTGGCACGGCTGCTCCATTATTAGATTTTATCTTATAAAAGAATACATTGCTAATTCCTTGCTTTTCTTTTTTAGACAAATTTCCTAATCCCAATGCTGCTATTTCAAAATAATAACCAACATTAGTCAATGGATTTAGCATTACCCCTATTCCAGCAGAGCCTCCATAAACATTTATATTTTTATCTGGCGTTGATCCATTAACAACAAAATATGTTGACGAGCCATTTGATGTCTGCCCTCTGTCCTGATTGTTTTCTATCTTACCGACAATTCTCATTCTTGTTCCAAAGTGCTTATACTTTTTATTTTCTAACGACTTATGAACATATGATATAAAATCCCTAGGCTTTTCTTTTGTAGTAAAGTTTGGACCAGTTAGAGATAGGGCAGAAGATTGTATTGATCCAGGCTGTTGCTGGGTCTGTGTAGTTATCTCTCCAGTTAGAGTTGTAGAAAGAAAGTTTTTTATAAGACCAGTTCTTGATGCTGTTCTTCCTATTGCATCGGCAGACGCACCAACATCTGTTGTCTTGCCTGCAGACCCCACCGTAGTTGCAGGAATTGGAGTTTTGCCATCGAACAAATACTCAGATTCCATATGGCAACCTTTTATATTTTCATCAGACTTCCAGTATTCAGAAATTCCAGCAGAGTGTGCAACAATAGTAGTTCCAAATTGTCCACGACCATGCTTGACCACAGGACCATTTTGAAGTTTTACAATCCCATTCTGTTCAAAGTATTTAGGCTCAGAATAAATTCTAATTAAACCTGTTGGATATATTTTGCCATTAAACGGAAGTTTTGAAAAATAGTTTTGATAGTCTTCAATAGATGTAATCCATACATTTCCAAAACCAGTAACATTGTGTTGTACTGCATCATATTTTATAATCTCGCCCTGGGAATAAAAATATCCGTTATATCTAGCAATCCAAAAAACTGCCTCGCCTAAATTAAATGTATTATTAATTACAACATTATTCTTTACTATTGGAACTTCTGCTGATAGGTCTGAGTTTAGAGGAATTGCAGTAAGCAAATAAGAAGACTGAGTTCCTATTTCATTATTTAGAGACTTGGTGTTTTCTGTTCCAGAAACTTCCCAAAGTAGTGCTGGCTTATAAACATAATACCTTTCTTCATCTAATAAACTTGCCTGCCTAATAGACCCTACAGATCTCTGAATGTGTCTTGGCGTATAATTTATAACCCCATCATTATATACAGAATTTGATTGTGCTGAAACTGAAATAATGTTGGCAATTTTTGCGTTTGGCAATGTCTTATTGTTTATTGCTTCTTGCTGAAACAGGTCATTCGTTCCTTTAAGTTGAAAAACTGTTGGCCTCTGTTCTACAGTTGGCATTATATAATTTTTGCTCATCATAACAAAGTTGTTATATTCATCAAAAAACATTGCTGTCTGAGTTGATACAGCCAAGTCTTCCAACACCTCTGCAACACTTCTATCTGGAGCAATAAAAAAATATGGAATTATTAATTCTTTTTCATTTTGAACTCTTTTAAAAGTGTAATTAGAAAAACCAATATAGTCTAGCAATAAAGAAACTGCAGAACTAAGGGATACCTCTGTCATTAAAATTTGTGGAGCAGTTATTGATTCTAAATACCAATACATGTCTCTTAATGAAATAAAAACTGCTTTATTCATTATATCTGATTTTGGAAATGAGTCAGAATATAAAGTTTTAATTGGAACCCAATAATCCCACCCATCAACATCCACTATGACCTCATAGAACTTAAACTGTATGTGCCTGTCAATATATTTGCTTATAATACTTGCAGAATTATTCTCATTAAAAGCCTGATCATAATCAAATATATTTATCGATCCATTTGAAGCAACTAGTTGTCCGACTGGCAATCCACTTACACCAAGGTCGGAGGCACTTTTGTTTATTGAATAATCCAAGGTTTTATCAGATATGTTCATAACAAGTCTTGGAGATATTTCAATTAGGTCGAATGTAGAATCTTTGACATTCATTGTGTCTACAACAATTCTTACGCCAGAAATATATTCAAACTCTCTATATTGTATTTTTCCATCTAGAGATCTAACAAACTTGCTTGGATCTGTTGCGTCTACAACAAAATTAGTTAGCCTATCTACAGTTTCATCTTGAACATACCAGCCATACTTTGGTCTAATAACTGTATAGTCTTGTCCATTCCAAATATGATATTCTCCTATATCATTTTCGTTTTCTTTAATTAAGTATGCATAGCCAACTACAGACTCTTTTGGCAAAAATAGTTCAGTTGGATATGTTTCTGCAAATACAAAATTTGCCCTCCACTCTTCTGGAACAATTAGCCCATAGGCAACCTCAACATACCCGTCGCTTTTAATAATTGAAGAACCGTCTCTTCTTCTTTTTGATGGATCAAAAGATATAATGTCTTGCCAATTATTATCTTTTAAAACTTGAATTTTCCATTTGCTAGGAGTTTTTTGGTTTAACTCTCCAAAAAATGGATCAGCAAAAGATCCCGTAGAAGACGAAAAAGGTCCTAAGTTTTCTGTTCCAGTATGCGTTTGCATTTTAACAACAACTCTATTGGCAGGTATTTTTTCTTTATAAACTACAAAAGGACAGGCATCTTCGATATCGTACTGAGATCCACGAACCTTAGATGCAATACCATATTCAGAAAGTGTGTCAATTGTTCCTAGTTTTTGTTTACCATCTTTATCTAAAAATACTTGAGAAGAGCCATAGGAAACAGAAGCATCGTTGTAAGTATATTTATATGTTACCTCTGACCTATACGATGTCCAGTATTTAAATATATCGTTTTTGTCTGGCATGTAATATCTAGGTCTGTCTGCCATAAACAAATTGGGATGATGGAGTTTTCCATTCTCAAAAAACACTGCCTTATTTATTCCAGATCTTGGTCTAAATTGTCCGAAGCAGTCTTCTAACGAATACAGGGTTTGTAGTTTTTCTTTTTTAGTTAAAAATGCAGTAGGAGTATCATTATTGTCAAAAGTTCCATCAATTACAACATCTGAATCAGTTGCCCCAGTATAAAAATTACCAGCATCATTAATGTCAAAACTTGTTGGCAAAGAAGAATACACTGTCGATGTTTGTGTTGGCCTATATCTATAGTTACCAATATGCTTTATATTGGTTGGTACATTCATGTTCCATTCTGCAGTAATTACTGACTTGTTTCTAACAGTAGGAGATGTCTCCAAAAATTTCTGCAGGTCTTTGTCTTCAAACATTATACCTCTTCCAGTGTTACAGAAACATTCCAGTAATCAAACTTGGTTCCTCTTTTTTCAACTGAATATGAAAAATCACTTATGAACATTTCGATTAACTGGTTATACTGTCTAAGATGATCGTATGGCTCTGGGGTTCCCTTAAAAATACCTTTTCTATCATATGCCAAGAAAACCCAAAAAGATCCCTTGTGTGAGTCATACCATTCAAGCATATCTGCTCCGCCTGCGCCACCATCTGTTGTATATGACTTATGCGGAGACAATCCAGTTGCAGGATCAAAATTTGGAAAGTTTTCGTGTGATCTAGATGGAATCATATCCCAATTAACACTTACTGTAGTCTTGTCTGCAATATGATAGGACCTCATTCGACCATTGATCATTCGTTCACGCTTTTCAATGCGCTCTGTTTTAATATCGATAGGCTGTCTATTATCATCAGTTAAAAATAAAAACTGATCAATAAGGGATTCATCCTCTATACTTTCTGGATCAGTACCAACCTCAAAGCCAATCGGAACATATATTTTTTTCTTTGGTGTTGTTATACTTGCAGGATCTTCCACAAGCGTTCCAGAATTTTCAGACCAAAGCATACCGCTTGGCCTACTGTATTTTTTACGACCATTAACATATAATAGCCTTGGGTCTAAATCACCTTCTGCCACTTATAGCCACCCCCCTTATCCTTCTATCATCAACCTGTTTAATTGTTGCCATGACTGCTTGTGCAATTTCATTTGGATTTGCGTCAGTCTTAGCGTTTACTGTTAATGTATATGTATTATTATACACTGATCCGCCAACTGCCTCGCCCTTATTTATTTGCTTCATTGTGTCTAATCCATACGAATCAACAGCATACTTACTCATAATAAATTCTCCTGGAGTTAGCATTGCTGGAACTGTATCTGTCCCCCTGGCAAATCCACCCATCGCAAACCTCATTGGATTAATTAGACCACCCTTTGCTAAAGCCTGCATAAAGCCTCCACCGCCACCACCAGATCCTGCTGCAGCACCAGAACCAGTAGGAAGTTTTACAGTAGTTCCAGACCATATCATATTTCCATTCTTATATTTTGGATCATTAGTAAATTTTGGATTTAGGGCCAATAGTTGTTTTAATGATATATTGTTATCTGCTGCAATTTCTGACAATGTGTCGCCAGGCTGAACAACATATTTTGTTGTGCCAGTGTTTGTGTTTGTTTTTGTGTTAGTGTCAGTGGCTGGAACTATTTCTTCTTTTATAGTTCCTTGTTTTACGCAATCATTTCCCACTAAATTATATCCTTCAGGACATACTGTTTTTGTTGCTCCCTCTTTTACGCAATTGTTTCCAACTAACTTATGTCCTTCTGGACATATAATCTCAGTTGTTCCTTCCTTAACACACTTATCTCCGACCTGCTTAAAACCAGCAGGACATACGACCTCTGTTTTACCATCCATTACGCAGTTATTTCCAACCTGCTTATATCCAGGAGGACATACGACAGTTTGGGCTGGAACAACTGGGTCTGTGTTTACCTGCTGATTATTATAGGCATTTATAAGTCTTCCCTGTACATTTAGAGCATCCTGCATTGATTTAACAAATTGGGCACTTGCCACTCTTGCAAGATCTACAGCATTCTTTATTTGTTCCCACTCTGCTCTGGTTTTTTCTAAAACAGTAATTGACTCTATAGATTTTTCTAGAGCAAGTTCATTAAGTCTTAAAGTTTCTCTATTTGGCTCAAGACTCTTTGTTTCAATTTCATAAATCTGATCCTGCAAATCCTTTATTTCTTTTTCAATTTGAATTCTTGTTCTTCCATCTTTGGATCTTAATTCTGAAAGTTCGTACTCCCTGGCCAAACCAAGAGCGTCTCTTTGTCTTGTTAGTGCGTCTGCTGCAGACTGTGCTCTCATATCTTGTGCAGCACGAGCAGCAGCAGCAATATCTCCAGATGTTAAAGCCTCGGCAAGTGTTAATTGACCCTTTTGTTGTTGTGCTATATAAGAGTTTGCCTTTTCAATTTCATCAAGAGCCTTTAGTCTTTCATCATATTTCTCATTTACCTTTTCTTCTTGAGTTTCAATTTCCTTTAGGCTTACCTCTTGTATTCTAATTTTTTCTTGTGTCTTTGCAATTAACTCTTCTGCTTTTCTTATTTCTTCTTTAAGAGGTTTATTCTGAACATCAAACGAAAGCCTTAACTTTGTTTCTTCTACATCAAATGCCTCCATCGCATTGCTAACACCAGTATCAAATATTTCTTGCATGCCCTCAATGGTCATTAGTTTAAGATTAAGTTCAATACGTTTTTTCTTTACCGCTAACGCCAAACCTTCTGCAAAATTTGCAGCACCAGTTAACAGGCCTTCTGTCAATCCCTGGTTGTTTATAATTGCTTCTATTTCTGCTTGATTGAATCTTCCAAGATTAGATATTAGTTTTTCGTACAAGTCAGATCTTTGCTGTATATCTTTGTTTTCTTGCTCAATAGACTGAACTGCAGCCATTCTTCTTTGTGCTTTTGTTGCCTCGTTTGCTGCCTTTATAACTTTCTTGAGTTGTTTGTCTGATAACTTATTGTTAGCAATTGCTGCAGCAGTTGAAGCATCTGCAACCATCTCCAATGCAACAGAACCATCAACTCCAGCAGCCTTTAATCTGGCAAGCGCAGCATTTTGATTTCCAATATTTTTAACCATTCTGTCTTGAGTACTAACAAAATCTCCAAGAGCGATAGACTGAAGAGCATCTCCAATGCTTTTTGCACCATCTTTTAATGCTACGATTTCTCCATTTTTAAACTTAAATAGTTTGTTCTTTTGCTTTTCAAATTCTTTTGGATCCATACCAACAATAAGTTCAATTAGGTCTTCTCCTGCACCCAGTCTTCTCATGTCATTTTCTATACCGCTGAAAACCTCAATAGTTTTTTTGCCACCAAATAACTTATTTAAAGATTTAAATGACGCATCAAAACCTTCTGTAACTTTAATCTGGTTCTTACGAACATCCCTTAACTTCTTAAGCAGATCGTCTAAAGGTGAGGACTTTGGCTTATTACCGCTTCCGCTTTTATCTCCACTGACTGGAGCGTTTGCACCTATTGAAACATTTTCGGTTACAGCCTTAAAGCCTTGCTGTTCTTTATAGTGTGCAATCATTGCAGCCTGAGATAAGCCCTTATACTGCGCTCCACCGTATGTCCTGCCACCAATTACTGTATTTTCTTTTAACCAATTCTGATAATCATCGGAAGCAACAATTTGTGGGTCTGGAACATTTATTACAGCAGCAATAGTTGTAGTATAAACTTTTTGTTGATCTTCTGTCAATGTATTAAAATATTCCTCATTAAATGCATTTGTTCCTTTAACCTCTGGAATAATCTCATATACCATTGTTGCTGTTAAATCTTTTTTGCCTTCAATTGCGTCAAGCATTTTATTTAATTGTTGATAAGCAGCATCATTTTCAGTATAATACTTTACCAACACATTTGAAGGTATTACAGCATTAAGATTATTTAACTTTACCATATTCTTAGCAAAATCTAAAGCATCGGAATCTTTTTCAAATGCCTCAACCTTAGTAATAAACTTTGTCTGAACTTCTTTATCAATTTTGTTGTCAGCAGTTAGTATGTTCTGAGCAGCGACCCCAATAGTTTCTGATGTAGCACCACTAAACTTTGTAATAATATTCATCATTTTTGGAGCAATATCTTTATTATCTGTTGCCATTTGAAGCAATTGTCTAAATACAGATGGAGGGATATCTCCACTTGCCATTTTTGCTTGAATCAAAAACTCTTGTCCGCTATCAATTGCACCAGATTTACGAAGGTTTGCGGCTTGTGTGCCAACGACATCCATATACGCAACTTCATTTGGATTGTCTTTGTATCTAGCCTTAGCAGCCTTTTTCATACCGCCCATCATTGCTTCCTGCATACCGCCAGCACTATTATATTGAGACACCATGTCTGACTGAATTTTTGCTTGGGCTGCAGTTAGTTCATTTCTTTTTCCTACTGTGCCCTTTTCTTTATCTCCTAAATATTCTTTTTCTAGTTCTAATGCTTCATTAATTTTTCCTTGAAGTCTAAGTTCTTCAATTTTCTTTTGATAATACATGTCAAGTGAGTCAAGCATTTGTTTGTTTTGCTCTAGTGCAATTTTTGAATCTACTGCATATGCTGCGCCCAATTCTCCTGCTTGCTTGGCATACTTTTTTGATTGAAGGTATCCGAATGCGGCACCCGCTGCTGCTCCAATTCCTGCGCCAACTGCTGCTCCTATAGGACCACCAATAAATGATCCTATGCCAGCACCTGCTGCTGCTCCACCCAGTGCTGACGCTCCTATACCAGCAATTTGCATTGTTTTCTGACCAGCAAGTTTGGTAATAGGACTAGCATTTTGAATATTAGAAATATTTGACTGCATCCTTTTTTGGTTTTCATTAATCATTCTCATTCTAACCTGTAAAGGATTTTTATCTAGATCTTCTCCATTTGGACCAAGAACTTTTTCCATTTGTGCAATAACTTTAAGACCTATAGTGATATCTCCTGCTTGTCTAGCAGCATTCATCGCAAGGCTTTTTGCCTGATTAATATCCATTGCTCCAGACATTACTGCAGTAGACAACTGATTGCTTAGGTCTGATGCAGCCTGCGATCCTTTGCCTGCAGCACTTTGCTTTGATAGATTTTCAGTCAAAGCCTTTCCTTCTTTTGTTTGAACAAAGGCTTCTCCATATGTTGTTTTTCCAGTTGCTGGTCCAAGCATTGAAAAAGAATTTTTTCTTCTTAGGTCCATCTGCTCTGAAGCAGTTACCTTGCCACCAAATTTTGCAATTGAATCTATTGCAGAGGTAGAGCCTCTAAACTTTTCATTTTCTTCTAAAACCTTGTTTGCTGCTTTATCAAATGCCATTCTTAGAGCCACCATAGATCCAACTGTTGCTGCAAGCCCAACTGCTAATGCTCCAAATTTATTATTAACCATTGGCAATATCATTGAAAGGCCCATTAGAGGCATCATTAGTTTCTGAAACATTTCTCCAACTGAACCTGGAATCATGGATCCTACCATTGCTATGCCAGCAACAGCCATAGCAGCCCCACCTACACCCATGCCACCCCTTGACTTTGGATTATTTGGGTCGTCTGGATTTGCCTTTGCTGCTTGTCTTGCCCTAAAAGATTCTAAAATTTTTGAAGAAGTAGACTGCATTTTTGACTTAACCCCAGTTGCACTCAGTCCCTGTTTAATATTTTTTGTCATATTTTCAGTTACAACTTTTTGTGTAACTGCAACATTTTGAGCAACAACACTTAACTTCTTTCCATCTTTTTGTAGTTGCTGTATTTTTCTTCTTAATGATTTTTGTTCTGCATCTATTGGACCATCTCCATAAAGGGCGGTTCTAGACGCTGCTGCCTTTGCTTGAGAATTTGCTTTATTAATTCTATCCTTGACTTCTTGGGAAGAAAGAGGTGCGTCTGCCTTTCCAACAATTCTAACTCCTCTTGGTCCTTGTCTAATTGATGGCGCCATTGATGCTGGAACAAGCCTTGTATCTTTTGGACCACCAGTAGATTTAAACTTCCTATTGTTTGGCTCTGACTTTATTTTTTTATTTTTTCCGTCTTCATCTTCACTAACTTCGTCAGGTTTAACCAAAATAGAACTATGCTTTTGGTGCAAGGTTTTCCAGTCTACCTTTAATCCTTCTCTAAGTCTTTCCAACATAGCAACATATTGTGACTTTAAAGGATGGTCTGCAGGCATTTTTGCAACATATGGTTCTGCATTATTTAGTTGTCTCTGAATTTCTGCCTTCATTTGACGATCATATTCGTCTGGAGTCAGATTTAGAGCAATATCTTTTGTTGCATTTGCAAACCAGTTTGGAGAATTCTTTGCCTGTTTTCCTGGAACACCCTTTAGATTTTCTTCTGCCATTTCAAGTAAAGAAGGCATTTGGGTTGCCAATGCGCCAATACCAGATGCTTTACTTAGTACTCCAGCACGACCAACATCTGCTAAAGCGTTACCGCCAAGATTACCCATCTTAAGATCATTATCGCCACGAAGATTTGCTGACACTAATTGTCTAAAATATTGTTCTTGTGTAAATGATTTAGACATTAAGTCAGCATACTTAGGATCATACTTGGACTCTAAAACAATGATCTTTCTTTTACCTTCTGGGTCTGTGGGGTCAATCATTGTTGCTATTTTTTGTTTTGGAACATCCAGCCCTTGAACTTTTCTAGCAAAATCTGTTGCTTCTTTTTCTGCAATGGCATTTAGTTCGCTCATCATAGGCTTTACAAAAACTTTTTGACCGTTTGGCTTTTCAAAAATTCCACCAACTTCTCTTACATCAAAACTTCTTCCCGTAGTTTTTGATATCTGTTTTCCAAAGTTTGTTGGCTTCTTTTGTCCAGTTTTTGTTTTTGCTGCCTCATCTGCTATAGCCTTTAAAGTTGCTTCCTGGCTTCTTGCCTTTTCCATATTTTCTTGAATTAATTCTGGTGCCGTTACTGCTCCACCACTTGTAGGCTTTTGGCTTATAACTGGAGTTGTTCCTGCTCCAAGTCGGTTCATATTTACAGTTGTGCCATCATTAAGGGTAACTGTAGAAGACTTTGTCACAACCTTGTCGGTTCTTCCTTCTCCCGTTCCAAATCCTTCCTTAATATCAAAATCTTTTATAAAACCTTTATCTTTTGCATTTTGAAGTATTCTTCTGCTTTCTTCTGGAGTGCTACCAAGACCCTTACCCATATTAAATCTGGAATCTGTTGCGTAAAGTTGTTGTGCTTTTTGATATGCCCTGTCTTCTGGATTTATATATTTTGGAACTTCATTTTTAAAGATATCATCTACTATTCTGTCATTTATATATGTGCTAGTGCTTAACTTAAATGAATCTAGAAATGCTCTATCTAGGGCTGCAGCCTGTGCTGCATTCATTCCAGATGGCTTCCACTTTTCTGGACCTCTGCGTTCCCATTCATCTATAAATTCTTGAACTGGTACCCCAGTAGTAAGGCTAGGCATTGCTTTATTCATCCACTCAGGGAAATCAAACATTAACCCATGCTTGGTTGTTGTGGTAGTAGGCAGCCCCTGAGATTTAAAGATTTGTTCCATAGCAAGAAGTTTGTTTCTTTGATCTTGTGTCATATAAGGATTATTTTTTATAATATCCTGTATTTCTTTTGGAGTGCTCTTTCCACCTACGTGAGTTTTATTGGTTACATTATTGTCTTTTTTGATTTCATCTGTACCCTTTTTAAACCCTGGAATTCTTCCGCCTGCAACCATGTGTGCGATGAACGGTTTGTTGGCTGGATCTTGTGCTGGTCCTGCTGGAATAACTGCCTCTCCAGGAGAAGCAAGAATTGGAACTATATCTCCTGCGCCCTTTGGTCCTGGAATGCTAGTAATACCATTAGAATATTTTCTGCTTTGTGGAATTCTGCCTTTACCAACTGGCCCAGCAAAACCTAACTGCGAAGCAATTGCTTTTTGATACGCTGCAGCAAGTGCATTAACTGCTGCTGCTTCTGACGTGAATGTTTGCCTAAGTTTTTGATGAACTTGGTCAAGAGACGCTGCTACAGCAGACGCCTCAAGTTGTTGCTTAGTTAAATAGTCTGTTTGATTTCCAAGTATCTGTGTTGATGTTCCAGCCCTATTAAATGAAGACTTCATTGTTGCAAATAGTTTAATTATATTTGCAAGACCGTTAGCAAGCAAACCAAATGTCATAAGTGCGATAGGACCTATTGCTCCAAGTGCCACTGTTAAAATGGTTAAAAATCTCTTGCTACCATCGCCAAGGTTATTGAATTTTTCAAGAACTTTAGAGGCAAACTCAACGATTGGAGTTAGGGCTTTTAAGAATTGCTCTCCAACTGGAGCAAGGGTTACCTTTAAATCTTCTATTGATTTCTTAAATTTGTACGTTGTAGTGTTTTCTATCTTATCTAATTCTCGCTGTGAAAGGATTGCCAACTCTTCTGTTGTTGCTCTTGTCAAACCTAAAACTCTTGCTGCCTGAGATCCTTGGGCAGTTACGTTTTGAAATAGTGTAGATAATCTTGAAAACTGGAACTTTCCAAATAGTTGCTCAATTGCTCTTGCACGATTAAGGGGATCTAGAGTATCTAGTGCTTGTGCAAATCCCACTACAGTTGCTGCGACGTCTCCCTTATTTGCTTCTACAATACCCCGAATATTAATGCCCATCTCGGCAAGCATCTTAGAGGCTTTTTCAGATGGATTAATTAATGATGCTAAACCAGACTTAAGTGCGTTAGCACCTTCTGATGCATTGATTCCACCTTCTTTCATTGCTGTTAGGAAGAATGCAAGATCCTCAACATCTCCACCCAATTGCTGAACAACTGGTCCTGCTTTTGGAATTGCAATTGTTAAATCTTCAATAGAAACAACAGTTTGGTTTTCAACTGCGTTAAGGAAGTCAATCTTTTTTGCTAAGTCTTCTGCTGCTACACCGAATGCGTTAGTAACAGAAATTGTTGTCTCAAGTGCCTGCTCCTGTTCAACTCCACCTAGAACAGCAAGCCTTGTTGCTTCTGTAACTTGTGCAGTAAGTTCTGCCCCCATCTTACCCATTGCTGCAGCGTTTGCTGCCATCTCCATAGTCTTTTCAACAGCAACACCATATTTGGTATACTCTTTTGCAAGTGTCTGTATCTGCTTAACCATTGCATCGGTTTCTTCTTGCGTAGTAAACATTTCACCGTAAACACGCTTAAACCTAATTGCCTGCTCTTCAAGTTTCATGAAGGTTTTTGCTGCAGTTGATCCAAGGAGCATTAGTGGCACTGTAAAACCAACCATCAACTGACGGCCAGCCCATTGTGTATTCTTACCAAAATTTAATAAATTAGTTGAGCCTTGCTTTAGTAATTGATTTAGTAGTTGCTGGCGTTGTGCTGCTATCTGTGTTTGGGTAGCAAGATTTTTCATGTCTAGAGTAAGAGGTCTTACCGCAATCGCTTGTAGGGCTCCATTTGCCCCACGACCCATCTTTATATACTGGGTCTGGATATCTTTTACACGCTCTCGTGCTACTTTATTTATTGTTTCAAATTCAGACTTAAAAAGTCTACCAAAAGTTTTAGTTGCTGCTCCAGTATATCTAAAATACTCTCTGGAGGTTAGTTTGTTTTTTTCTAAAGCATTAGTAAAATGCTCGGTACTTGTAGCAACCGTTCGCATGGTTGCTTGAAATTTTCCAGTAGCATTTATGCTGTTCATCAAGTTTTGTGCTTGATTTGCTGCTACCGCTGACGCTGCTGCGCCAGACTTTGACATCTGTGTATGGAAGGCTGATATTTGACGCTGTAGAAGTTTTAAACTTGCTAAAGCATCTGACGTATCAATATTTACATGAATATTGGATTGAACATCAGCCATCCATTAACACCTCTTTATTTAGTTATTTACAAGATTGCCGAGCAGAGTTGCGTCTGAAAGTCTAATTCCAGATGCCTCTTCAACGATCTTGTATACTGTAGGAAGGTCCATATTTTCTTCTAGGGCTTCCTTATCTTCCGCCAACTCTGGCTTGTATTGCTGCATTGCGATTTGTACACACTCCATAAGTAGAGTCATTGACTTTTCGTTGTCTTCCGCTACTTTAGCGATATCTTCAAACTTCTTCATAAACGGACGAAGTAGTGAGATCTTTAATGGTCTTACCTTGATCTTTGTTCCATCGATGAGAGTTACTGTCTTTTCTTCCGTGGCAGTTGCCATTTATTCCTCCTTATAAGGTTAAAGTTAATTATACCATAGCGGAGTCTATTTTTTTTGCTATTCTATAACCTCATAAGTTAGGCCCATCCCTATTCCAAAACCAGCCCTCTCTGCATTTTTACCCTGTAGGGCAAGGATGTCATTTCCATTTTCTGCCTTTCCTTTACTAAATACTCTAGCCTTCATGTCTTCCCAGGCATTACTATTTCCAGAGTTTTTGTCAATATCTACTCCCTGCATAGCAGCAGCAAACTTCTTATCGTTATAATCCAAATCTCTTTTTGCCTTAATAGTTGCGGTTAGTTCTGGCATTGATAAAGACTGCTCAAGTTCTTCATAATCTTTCCAAATCCCTATAAGAAATGCTTCTGCTTCTAGTTTTGCTAAATCTAGAGTTTCCCAAGAAGATCCGCTATCTACTGCTTGAGACTTTACTGGCTCTTCTGACTTTTGATTAATCTTAATACCTGCTGCAATATCAATAACTTGATATATTGTTGGCAAATCTAAATTATCTTCAAGGTCTTCAACTGTTTTTATATGCGGAGCATACTGCCTCATTGCTATAAGAGCACAGACTACTAAAATAGATATTGATTCGTCATCTGTTTTTGCTGACTTTATTGTTTCAAATTTTGTTAAAAATTCTCTAAGATATTTTATTTTTAATGGGGCAGCCTCAATAACAGTTCCATCAATAAGAGAAAAATTTTTCTTTTCGTATACGCTTGTTGCCATTATATAAGTATACCAAATGGAAAAGCCCAGACCTTGTGAGTCTGGGCCAATCCTATTAAGTTGTATTATAGAGAACGATCTACGATTTTACCGTATGATGCGTCATCGTTTGGAAGGAGACGGAATGAAACTTCAAACATTGAAGCCTCATCACGCTTTGCTGATACTGTAACATTCTCAATTGAGAGTGCACGGTATGCAACATAGATTCTTTCCTTTGGCTCGTTAGAAGAACCAGATCCTGGTCCTACTGCTACGAGTCCACGCTCTAGTGGAACGTCACCAATGTCACCTGCGGACATCTTTAGTGTCTCTAGGTCTCCACTGATTACCTTATCTGTATCATCTGCTGCAATTGCAACTAGAAGATTTTCTAGGGTTGCCTCTGCGAATGATGTATTTAGATTAACTGTCATACCTTGCTTGAATAGACGAGCAACGTCGAGAAGTTGATCTACTGCTACTTCACCGAAATCTGGCTGGAAAGCGAGTTCCAAACCATTTGATGTATATCCTATGTTTCTGTATGCTTCGTCGTCTGACAAAGTTTCCTTGTAGGATACTGCTGGGGATGCGGTCATTGATGGAAGATCGATACCTGCTTGAGTATCAGTAATCTTACCAGTTGCTGAGTCGTATCCGATTGGACCTGCATTATGCGTAAAAAGTGCTGCTGCACCCACGATAATGTTACTACTTGAACCACGGCTGTATGCCATATATTCTCACCTCTTTCATTTTATTAAAAGGGGGTTTGTTTCCTCACCATAATTATACAGCCTTTTTATGAGGGGTTTATATCCCAAACCAATTTGTTATCATCTGTCTTTATACAAATAAGACTACCTTTTACAACACCCTGCTTCTCACATGGACCACCCAAGTACACATCTAGTGGGTGCCAGTCGTAGTCGATAATGATCTTATTCCCCGCATAGGTACGGGCTGTACCGAAATCTACGATATCCCTGGTTTCTTCTAGTTGATAGATTTTAAAGTTGTGGAAAAAACATGGCTTAGATTCTGCGCTCCAATCTCCTTGGTTTGCTGCTGCCCATTCATTTAAATCTTTTGCCGAATCGTCTGCATAATCTAAAAGGTCATTTACCTGCTGCTGAGTAATTATCATCTTCTTTTGTGCGTCATCGCCAGTGGCATAAAAATAGTACAAAAGTTGTTCGCACTTTATGTATGGAAATGGTACTCTTCTCATTTTAAACATTCTGTCATACACAGCAAAAACTCCATTGCTGTCTGGAAATGTCTCAGTTAACGCATCTATTTGTGTTGGAAGCGTTGGGAAAAAATATGCGGCCCCGCTAAATCCAGGCATATCTAGTTTTGATGCAAGATATTTATTGATAATTGTAGGTGGATGATGAATTAATGCTGTCACTGAATACCAACTCCTGCATTAGCAATCCAACGGTAGCCTGTTGACAAACCTTTAGATCTGCCCAGTCTTTTACCTGCTGCCATATCTTTTCTATATACCACTGGATTTTCAAGATACCTAGCAATACCGCTTACTCTTAAAAATGCTTGAGAAAAATATCTATTAAAGAACATATCAAATACCTTTTCAAATCCACCTTGAACTTCTGTTCCTCCAGGATTGTCTACCCTTACTTCGTTTTTTGTAAACACTGTTTCTCCGTTATCCTCAAATGCTAAAGCCTGTGCAACTCTTGGTCTGATAACAACTGGAATGCCTTCTTCCATGATTCTTGCCTTATCATAAAACGGAGTCCTCGACCCATTCTTTATTGAGGTAGATTGACGAAATGACGACCTAAATGACAAACCTAAATTACTGGTTGTATATGATATATCATATAATCTTGCACTAGGGCTGCCTGTCTGATTCCATTCATAAACATGATGCAGCATATCTGGATTAACTCTAGCATTAGAATCTATAAACTCTTTCATTAGTTCTACTGTTTCTAATCCTACTGTTTTTAGGAATATGGTTTTGCCTCTTTGTATTCCCTCCAAAAATCCCATAGAGTAGTCTACAATATTGCTCATTTCTTTTTTAAATTGTGCAGAATTAAATACGGCTCTCATACATCACCCGTTTGATTTTCTGACCTTCTTATTACAACCCTATAAGAGTCTACAGTTCCAAATGGCCCCATAAATGGCTCATATGTTGCTATTTCAAACAGCGTTCCCTTGCCAGATCTTGGCCCAGATGTTTCTAAATAAATAAGGTTTCCCTCTTGATCTTTTACATCAGTTATCAGTATATTTGTTAAAGAGTTTTTAGAATCTCTAGACGACATTCTTATGTCTGATTTTACTCTACCAACTAGGATTGAATGCTGAGTTATATTAACATTTGGCTTAACCTCTTCTTTAAAAGCAGTTCCGCCAGAACTAAAGTTACATGCAATAACCCTATCCAAAACCCATTGCTTTTTTATTGCTCCAAAGTCGCCTTGCTCAACGATTGGATGATATAAAGATGCCTGCATTGGAAACATAAAGTCTGGAGTTTCGCATACTGTCATTACAACACCCCAAGTTTTGTAATAGACTTAGTATACTTTGAAAGTATCTTGTCTACAAGTATATTTCCCGTTCCCTCGAAAAGACCTTTGTCAAACTGAATTCTATACTGATCTGTATTGTACGAAGAAATGAATCTCTTATAATAGTCTAACTTTCCACAGTCTATGTCGTGAACAAGCATCTCAGTTGCTTTTACGATATCTGATGGCACATTGGAGTAGCCATACTCAACTGTTATTCTATAATCCCAGGTTTTACCAAATCCTCTGTAAATAAATTGTGGATCAAGAGAGTCTGAAGACGCTGCTGGTAGAACAAGTGGGGCTGACTCTGCACGATTAATATTGTCTGTTGACTTTTCAACAATTGCTGTTTTATCAGATGTTACTTCGTATTCTCTATCTGTTACTAACTTATTATTTTCATAAACCGATAAAACCTTTTTTACATCATCCCAGATAGGCAAATAGTCTGATCCAGTTCCTGTAAAATTCAAAACTTTTTTCTTGTAATAAAAACCTTCTCCAACAATTGAGTCAATTATTGCTCTTGCCACTCCCTCATTGTCTGCATATGCAGCAATATCAGAAGCAGTGCTTCCCTTTGTAGATGGGTCTACATATGGTCTAGTCACCTCATATGTATCATCAATAATAACATCATCTATAATTTTTACTTCTACTCTATACTCAGAGTCATACCTTCCAGGAAGGTTTATGGTTAGAGTGTCCCCTGTAGAAAGTTCTGGAAATTCTAGCGTAGATACAGAAAGGTCCGCCATATCAGTTACTAAAACAGTTACATCTTCATCTACAATAGATGAAGGAATAGTGTAAGTAACTGGTATATCTGCGTATGGCGGAACTCTCAATATCTCCATACTATACTACCCTAAAACCTTTTTTACTTCTTCGGGTGTTGCAATACGGACGTGTGAGCGTGTTAGCCACTTATCTGCTTGCTCTTTTGTTACAATATTGTAACCTCTGTAAAGTGTTCCAACTTCTTCCCAACGAACATTCTTTGTTGAGTAAATGGCCACCTTATCTCCATCCTTATGTGCTGGCTTAATGGTCTTCTTTGGACCGTCTGCTGCCATAGATCCAATAGCACCTGTATTTGTAAATCCTAATGCCTGAACTGGTTCTTCAACTGGCTTTGGGGCTTCTACAACAACTGGCTCTGCTACAGGCTCTGCAACTGGTTCTACCACAGGCTCTGCAACTGGTTCTGCTGGTGTTTCAACAACAATAGGCTCTGGTGCATCTTCTGCTACGAATGGCTTGTTATATTCATTATTTTCCATAATATCCTCCTTGTTTGTATTATATCACTAAAGTATTAAGGGGGACAGGAGAGTGAACTCCCGCCCCCCATAAAAGGTTACTTCTACAGATTACTCATCTGCTGAAGCGTCAGCGAATG
>Ga0315901_10000117_pt1 | contig 113400 bp, 110 predicted proteins | sample LakEriMetagenome_10_FD_203761 | JGI IMG/M metagenome (GOLD analysis project Ga0315901, IMG submission 203761) | Freshwater fungal communities from buoy surface, Lake Erie, Ohio, United States - Buoy 2 MA116 | ecosystem: Environmental > Aquatic > Freshwater > Lake | place: USA: Lake Erie, Ohio... | reverse complement strand
AATCTTTACGCCGATAACTTTGCCTGACTCACCGTGTGGAACCTTAAGTGAGGTATCGCGAACTTCGCGAGCCTTCTCACCGAAAATTGCACGAAGCAAACGCTCTTCTGGTGTTAATTCAGTTTCGCCCTTAGGAGTTACTTTTCCGACCAAGATGTCGCCTGGAACTACATCGGCGCCAACGCGAATGATTCCGCGCTCATCAAGGTCTGCAAGAACTTCTTCAGAAACGTTTGGAATATCGCGAGTGATTTCTTCGGCACCAAGTTTGGTATCGCGAGCATCAACTTCGTATTCCTCAATGTGAATAGAGGTAAGTACATCGTCTTGAACTAGTCGCTGCGACAAGATAATCGCATCTTCGTAGTTGTGGCCTTCCCATGACATAAATGCCACGAGCAGGTTCTTACCAAGTGCCATTTCACCGTTATCGGTACATGGACCATCGGCAACAACTGAACCAACTTCAAGCTTCTGACCTACTGAAACAACCACTTTTTGGTTGTAAGAAGTGCCTTGGTTTGAACGACGGAACTTAGAAAGTGAATAAGTTTGGTATGAACCATCATCGCCCATGACCTTAACTTCATCAGCTGAAACTTCAGTTACAACACCAGGCTTAGTGGCAGTTACAACATCGCCAGCATCGACAGCTGCACGGAATTCCATGCCAGTACCGATTAGTGGTGCTTCGGCGCGCATCAAAGGTACTGACTGACGCATCATGTTAGAACCCATAAGTGCGCGGTTAGCATCATCGTGCTCGAGGAATGGAATCATTGCTGTAGCAACAGACACCATCTGGCGCGGTGAAACGTCCATGTAGTCAACTTCGTCACCGATGATGTATTCAACTTCGCCACCGCGACGACGTACAAGTACGCGTGTTTCTGCAAAGTGATTGTCATCAGTTAGCGGCGCATTTGCCTGAGCAATGATGTGCTCGTCTTCTTCATCTGCAGTTAAGTAATCAACTTGATCAGTTACACGACCCTTAACAACTTTGCGATAAGGAGTTTCGATGAAACCGAATGCTGTTACGCGACCGTATGTTGCAAGAGAACCGATCAGACCAATGTTTGGACCTTCAGGAGTTTCAATTGGACACATGCGACCGTAGTGAGATGGGTGAACGTCACGAACTTCGAAGCCCGCACGGTCACGAGAAAGACCACCAGGTCCGAGTGCTGAAAGACGACGCTTGTGAGTTAAACCAGAAAGTGGGTTGGTTTGATCCATGAACTGTGACAACTGAGAAGTTCCGAAGAACTCTTTGATTGATGCAACAACTGGACGGATATTAATCAGCGTCTGAGGTGTAATTGCTTCAACATCTTGGGTTGTCATACGTTCGCGAACAACACGTTCCATACGAGATAGACCGGTGCGAACCTGGTTCTGAATTAGCTCTCCAACTGTGCGAAGGCGACGGTTACCGAAGTGATCGATATCGTCTTTTTCGACACGAACTTCGCGGCCGTAATCCATGATTAGGTCACCCTTGTGAAGTGATACTAAGTAGCGGATTGTGGCCACAATGTCAGTGATAGTAAGCAGAGATTGCTTTAGTTCAAGCTCGAGACCTAACTTCTTATTGACCTTGAAGCGGCCAACCTTTGCCAAGTCGTAACGCTTTACATTGAAGTAAAGGTTTTCAATTAAGTTCTGTGCAGCTTCCTTAGTTGGAGGCTCACCTGGACGCATCTTGCGATAAATATCTAGAAGCGCTTCGTCTTGAGTGTTGACAGTATCTTTTTCAAGAGTTGCCATCATTGATTCGAACTCGCCGAATTCTTCGCGAATTTGTTCAGCTGTCCAACCAAGAGCCTTAAGGAAAACAGTTACTGACTGCTTACGCTTACGGTCGATACGAACGCCAACAAGATCTTTCTTATCAACTTCGAATTCCAACCAAGCACCACGGCTTGGGATTACCTTTGCAGTGAAAATATCTTTATCTGAAGTCTTTTCGATTGTGCGCTCGAAATAAACTCCAGGTGAACGAACTAGCTGTGAAACAACAACGCGCTCTGTTCCGTTAATTACGAAAGTACCGCGAGGTGTCATCACTGGGAAGTCGCCCATGAAAACTGTTTGTGACTTAATTTCACCAGTGATGTTGTTGGTGAATTCAGCAGTTACGAATAACGGCTGCGAGTAAGTCATGTCGCGTTCTTTACAATCTTCGATCGAATACTTTGGATCCTCAAAGCGGTGATCGCGGAATGAAAGACTCATGGTGCCTTGGAAGTCTTCAATTGGCGAGATCTCTTCGAAGATTTCTTCGAGACCTGAGGTTGATGGGATTTCACCACGATTGTTTGCATCAGATGCAGCTAAACGTGCGCGCCATTTTTCGTTTCCAAGTAACCAGTCAACGCTTTCAACTTGCAGCGCTAATAGGTTTGGAACTTCAAGCGGTTCACGGATTTTTGCGAATGAGATACGACGTGGGGCTACTGAACTTTTCTTCGCGGCCAAGAGATGTCCTTCCAGAGGAATTTGCACAAGATTCTTCTTACGTTTAAAACACGCACTACTAGAAGGTCGGCGCCGCTATATGCCCTGACCTTAGAAGTTTTATGCGAACGCGTAGGCTATCGCGCTCAAGGAGAGCTTGTCCAACCCGCTGCTTATACCCCCAAATGGGGCAATTTGTCAGCCATTGCCCGAAATATCTGGATAACCCACGCCTGTGGGGCAATCCCCAGCCTGCCTCACGCTCAGCGCAAATAAATAAGGCCTCCCGAGCCGGAAGATAAGGAACTTTAAAAAACCAAGTTCCGTTCCCCGCCTCAAAGGAGGCCTTATTTCTTAAGCTGAAATTACTTGATTGTTACAGTTGCGCCAGCTGCTTCTAGAGCTGCCTTTGCCTTGTCTGCAGTTTCCTTGTTTGCCTTCTCTAGAAGTACTGCAGGAGTTGCATCAACTAGGTCCTTTGCTTCCTTCAAGCCAAGGCTTGAATTCAGTCCGCGAACTTCCTTGATCACTGCGATCTTCTGTGAGCCAGCATTTTCAAGAATAACTGTGAACTCATCTTGACCAGCATCTGCTGCGCCGCCTGCTGCTGCGCCACCTGCTGCTGCAACTGCTACTGGAGCTGCTGCTGTTACATCGAATTCCTTCTCGAAAGACTTTACGAACTCTGAAAGTTCAACCAAAGTCATTTCCTTGAACTGACCCAATAGGTCTTCAGTGCTTAGCTTTGCCATTTTATTTGATTCCTTTTCTTATTCCGCTGGAGTTTCTGCTGCATCTGTTGCTTCTGCAGCAACTTCAGCGACAACTTCTGGTGTTACTGTTTCTTGAACAGTTTCAGTTACTGCGACAACTTCTTCAGTCACAGCCGGAGCTGGAACCTCTGCCTCAGCATTGTTTGATGATGGTTCGGACACCGCTGGTGCCCCACTTTCCATCTTGGCGCGAAGTGCATCGAAGGTTGCAGCGGCCTTAGCCATTGAAGCCTTCATAGCACCAGCCAACTTAGCCAATAGAACTTCGCGTGATTCGAGGTTAGCTAGTTCCATAAGTTCTGCTGGAGTAACTGCCTTACCTTCGTAAATTCCACCCTTAATAATTAGGAATGGATTTTCCTTCTGGAAATCGCGCAAGCTCTTAGCTGCATTGATTGGATCGCCCTTGATGAATGCGACTGCAGATGGACCAACAAGTAGATCATCAGCGATGTCTACGCCAGCATCTTTTGCAGCAATCTTGGTAAGGGTGTTCTTCACAACTGAGTATTTTGTATCTGCGCCGAGTGCGCGACGAAGTTGCTTCATCGCTGTCACGGTTAAACCGCGATACTCGGTTAGCACAGTTGCATTAGCGGTACGGAAATCTTCCGTTAGCTCAGCAACTGCTGCTGCTTTATCTGGGCGAGCCATAAGGTTCACCTTTCCTGTTTCATTGGCGACCTAGGGCAATAAAAAAATCCGTAACGCGTAAGAGCGCACGGATTTACGTGAACACCTACGCGGGTATGAGATTTCCTCATTTATTAGATCTACCTTGCAGAAGATCTAGACCTGCGGTCTTTGGTTATGGGGTAAGGCTAGAGGTGGGCAGGGTTTGGGGTCAAATTACGCTCGTTTTGGCGCTCGTCTCACCAAAATCGTGGAGGCCATAATTGAAAGGACTACCGCCATTAATAAGCCGGTGTATTGATAAACGGAAATAACTTTCTCTGCGTAAGCCAAGCTGCCCAAGACGAAGGAGAATTCCCCAATCTGGCTGACACCTATACCCAACCTCACTGGCTTGACCTTCAGACTGCTGATTCGAGCCAATCCCATGGTTGGCAGAGTTTTCAACAGGATCATTAAACCAAGAATTAGAAGAGCAAATCTCCAAGAATTTGTGAAAAGAGATGGCTGGATGAGTGTGCCGATGACGACAAAGAAAAGGACTGCAAATAAATCTCTGAACGGCAAAATCGCTTTTCTGACTTCTTCGCTGTCGCGACTGTTATTGATTGCCAGGCCCGCGACGAATCCGGCCAGAGCCATTGGAATATCAAAGACAACTGTTCCTAATGATGCTAAAACTAATCCAAAAGCAACTGAATAAATTAAGAAGAAATCTTTATCCCAACGAACTGCTCGCAAAACAATTGGCAGGATTCTAGAGGCCACAAATGCCACCGCGCCGAAAAGAACTAGCCCACCAACTGCAACAAAAATTGACGAGTTACTACTTCCGAACAAAGTCAAAATAATCGCAGCTGCTGCCACACCAACTATGTCTTGCACCAAAGACCACCCCAATAGCGCTTCTTCGGTATGGGTATCTGTGGTCCTGCGAGGACTTCTGGTGATGTTCACAATCACAACGCTCGATGACATTGCAATTGAAAGGGAAAGCAAAAGTGCACCAAAGATTGGGATGCCCATCCACAAAAAGATAGGTGTGCCAATTAGCATTCCAATTCCCATTTGCGTTGGGACGCCCCAGAGAAGTGCGCGGTACTCCCGGCTAATACGTTTGAGATCTAACTCGATTCCAACCTCAAATAAAAGTAAAACAACGCCAATATCTGCGAGCAAAGCCAGCTGATTGTTATCTGCAACAAAACCTGGAGTGAACGGCGAGACCAAAAGGCCTGTAGCTAAATATCCGATTACAGATGGCAGACCCAACTTGCGTGCAGCGAATCCCATAGTTGCGGCAGCGGTCAGGACAACACCAACATTTAAGACAAGTGGTGCGGTTTCAACGACTGAGGCCATGGCTAAATTGTAGGGAGATTCAGCTGAGCGTGCTAGAAATTTATTGCGGAACTAATTTGACGAATGCCACCATTTAAAGAGCGGATCAACGCCGGCTGGGTAAAGCTGCGCAGTTAGAGGTGCGCCAACTAAATGGTCACTCTTGGCGGTTGTGAAATTACATTCTAAATGAGAGTTAACTGATCGCTTAATTAGATCTACATAAGTCTGATTGCGAGTTGGGCCGCCCATGATGCAAACCGTTGGTGTACCTGCATCTGCAGTGCTGACCTTTTGCCAAACTCCGTGCACTGTCTTTCCTAAGTAATCAGCGCCGGTAGTTAAGATTTCGATCGCACTAGTGGAACCTGCCTCGGCGCCAACGATGACTGTTTTGGCAGCATTTATGCAGAGTGTTGCTGCGTCTGCGCCATTCTTAATTACTAATTCTTCATGTGCTTTTAATTCTGAATCTAAAATTTCTACTAGATCAGTTGCGTTATCGCGGCCATCTAAAGTTGCAATTGCTCTGCGCATTGCGGTTTGCCCTACCCAGAATCCCCCACCTAAATCACCGAAGATTAATCCTTTGCCATCGGCATGCCCAAATTTTCCGGCATGTGATGAAATGGCAACAACGCCGCCACCAATAGTTAAGACCACGCCGCTTTGATCACCGAGAGCACCAACGAAGGCGGCAATTCCGTCATCTAGTACTGCAACATGTTTCGTATTAAAATGTTTATGGCAAAGTTCACCGATAGCTTGCTCTTCAGTAACGATGCCATATAGGCCAGTCAGGCTTAAATAAACAGTTTCAAAATCTTGGCGAGGAACTTCTTTAAAAATTCGTTCTAAAGTTTCCAGCACAGTGAAAGCAGCGGTCTTTGGGATATTCAGGGCAGTGATTTGATCGCCAATCTTGATACGAGCACCAGATTGGCCAAGATCAACTACTAAATTCATAACGCTAATTTAGTCCTATTTACTCTGATTGAGAAAACTTTGGAAATAAAAAACCGGTAACCAGTAGGTTTCCCTACCGACTACCGGTTCTTATCTAAATAATTAGTTAGCTGAAGGTTCGCGAACTAGGTTTGGATCTACAGCGATTCCAGGTCCCATCGTTGTAGAAACAACAGCCTTTTGAATGTAGCGGCCCTTTGATGAGTTTGGCTTTGCGCGAAGAACTTCATCAAGTGCTGCTGCGTAGTTCTCAGCAAGTTGTTCTGCTGTGAAGCCAGTCTTGCCAATTAGGAAGTGCAGGTTTGAGTTCTTATCAACGCGGAACTCAATCTTTCCGCCCTTAATGTCGGTAACAGCCTTAGCAACATCTGTTGTTACGGTGCCTGTCTTTGGGTTTGGCATCAGACCACGAGGTCCAAGCACCTTACCTAGACGACCGACCTTACCCATTAGATCTGGGGTTGAAACAACAGCGTCGTAATCAAGACGACCCTTTGAAACTTCTTCGATTAGTTCATCGCCACCAACGATGTCGGCACCTGCAGCACGTGCTGCATCAGCCTTGTCACCGTTTGCGAATACTAGAACGCGGGCAGTCTTACCGGTTCCGTGTGGCAAGTTAACAGTTGAGCGAATTGCTTGATCGGCTTTCTTTGGATCTACGCCGAGAACAAGTGCTACTTCAACTGAGGCGTTAAATGAAACAGTTGATGTTTCTTTTGCCAAGGTAACTGCTTGAAGCGGGGTGTAAAGGTGATCTTTCTTTACCTTTGCCGCAGCTTCGATATATTTCTTTGAGCGCTTCATTTCTGACCTTCATTTCTTAAGTTCTTTCGAACTTATTCGGTTTGTGGTTAACGAACCAGCGCGGTTCTCCCACTTCTTAATTCGGGTGAATCAAGAATTCTTAGTTATCCGTTTGTAGTGATTCCCATTGAGCGAGCAGTACCAGCGATGATCTTGCTAGCTGCATCAATGTCATTTGCATTTAGATCTTCCATCTTGACCTTTGCAATTTCCTGAACCTGAGCCATGGTGATGTTTGCAACCTTAGTCTTGTGAGGAATCGCTGAACCCTTTTCAACGCCAGCAGCCTTCAAGATCAAACGTGATGCTGGAGGTGTCTTGGTGACGAATGTGAATGAGCGATCTTCGTAAACGCTGATCTCGACCGGAATGATCTGACCCTTTTGAGATTCAGTTGCAGCGTTGTACGCCTTAACGAACTCCATGATGTTTACGCCATGCTGACCGAGAGCTGGACCCACTGGTGGAGCAGGTGTTGCTGCGCCAGCCTGGATCTGCAACTTAATTAGCGCTGTGATCTTCTTCTTTGGGGCCATTTTGCTTTTTCCTTTTCTCGGTTCTTTTTAAATTTAGTTAGTAGTTATTAGAGCTTCTGTACTTGGGCAAATGAAAGTTCTACAGGTGTTTCGCGGCCAAAGATTGATACCAATACCTTGAGCTTTGCCTGCTCTGGCATGATCTCTGAAATCGAGGCTGGAAGTGTTGCGAATGGGCCATCCATAACAGTTACGGACTCGCCTACTTCGAAATCAACAACGCGAATTTCTGGCTTATCTGACTTCTTCACTGGGCGTGGAGCCAGAATCTTTTCAACTTCATCCATGCTTAGCGGGCTTGGATTGTGAGCATTACCAACGAAGCCGGTAACGCCAGGAGTATTACGAACTACTGACCAAGATTCATCAGATAGTTCCATGCGCACAAGAACGTAGCCAGGATAAATGTTGCGCTTAACCATCTTGCGCTGACCATTTTTGATTTCCATAACTTCTTCTTCGGGAACTTCGATCTGGAAAATGTAATCTTCCATGTTCAAAGAAATTGTGCGGTTGGCAAGGTTGCCCTTTACCTTCTTCTCGTAACCGGCATATGAATGAACCACATACCAATCACCGATTGCAGCGCGAAGAGTGCGGCGGAATTCCGCGTTTGGATCATCTTCGTCGGTTTCGATTGGACCATCAATTGGGTCTTCATCCGAATCAACTGATGAATCAACTGCAGAAGTAGCTTCCTCTTGTACAACTTCTACGGTTTCTTCGACAGCAGATTCGACGGCAACATCGGCAGCGTTAGCTGCAAGTGCTGCTTCGAAAGCGTCTGGAGTTTCTTCAAGTGTCATCTATTTTTACCTTTTACCCGAAGATCCAGAAAACGATCTTGGTTAGTACTAAGTCGAGCAGCGATACCACTGCGATTACGAATGTTACGAAAACTAATACAACGGCTGTGTATGTGGTCAACTGTTTACGAGTTGGCCAAACAACTTTGGTTAGTTCGGAAACGATTTGGCGATAGAACAGGCCAATGCGCGCGAAGAGTCCGAGTTTCTCGGTTTCTTTGACTTCTTCAGTCATATTCGCATTCCTAACTAACTAATGTTCCTGCGTGCGACTTTCGCAAACAGGGTTCGAACTTTGCAGGGCAGGAGGGACTCGAACCCCCAACCGGCCGCTTTGGAGACGGCAACTCTAGCCAATTGAGCTACTGCCCTTCGCGCGGGCATGGCGAAACCATACGATTTGCCAAATCCCTCGTGAGCGTCGAATTGTAGGGGTTCAAGGGGCCTTAGGTCTAACTGGCTATTTCTGCACGAAAACCTAGATCGCAGCACAGGCGCGCATACGGCAGACTTAGGCCATGACCAGAATCTCCGCACGAATTGCCGCAATCGCAGAATCTGCGACCTTAGCTGTAGATGCCAAGGCGAAAGCGCTTAAAGCCGCTGGCCGCCCAGTTATTGGCTTTGGTGCAGGTGAGCCTGATTTTCCAACACCTGACTACATCGTTGAGGCAGCTTCGGCTGCTGCGAAAGTTGTGGCAAATCATCGTTACTCACCTACCCCAGGTTTACCTGATCTACGTGATGCGATCGTGGCAAAAACTAAGCGCGATTCAAATTATGAAATTACTGCCGATCAAGTTCTAGTAACTAATGGTGGAAAGCAAGCGGTTTACCAAGCATTTGCCACAATTGTTGAAGATGGCGATGAAGTTCTATTGCCATCACCATATTGGACTACTTATCCAGAATGCATCAAATTAGCGGGCGGAAAAGCAGTTGAAGTTTTTGCTGATGAAACTCAAAATTATTTAGTAACTGTGGAACAACTCGAAGCAGCGCGCACACCAAAGACGAAGGCGCTTTTATTCTGTTCGCCAAGTAATCCAACTGGTTCGGTTTATTCAGTTGAGCAAGTTAAAGCAATTGGTGAATGGGCGCTGAAAAATAATATCTGGATTATCGCCGATGAAATTTACGAACACTTGCTTTACGACGGTGCGACTGCGCCAAGTATGCCGGTCGTGGTTCCGGGTTTAGCTGACACCACAATTATTATTAACGGAGTTGCCAAGACTTATGCGATGACTGGTTGGCGCGTAGGTTGGATGATCGGCCCTAAAGATGTCATCAAAGCTGCGACAAACTTGCAATCTCACTTAACCAGCAACGTTTCGAACGTTACACAGCGTGCTGCTATTGCTGCGGTAACGGGTGACTTAGCTGCAGTGCATAAGATGGGCGAAGCTTTTAATCGTCGCCGTAAACTAATTGTTTCGCTGCTTAATGAGATCCCTGGTTTCTCTTGCCCAACTCCAACTGGTGCCTTCTATGTTTATCCATCAGTTAAAGGCGTACTTGGCAAAACTATTCGCGGTAAAACACCAACCACTTCGGCTGAATTAGCTACTTTGATTCTCGATGAAGTTGAAGTTGCAGCGGTTCCAGGTGAGGCTTTTGGCCCATCTGGTTACTTGCGCTTCTCTTACGCGCTAAGCGATGACGATATCGTTGAAGGCATTGGCCGTATCAAGAAACTAATCGAAGAGGCTAACTAACTACCAAGTTATACCAACCAGATTTACCTCTGGTTGCAGCTCAATCCCAAACTTGGCTTTAACGGCAGCGCTAGCAATCTTGGCTAACTCAGTAATTTCAGCAGCTGTTGCGTTGCCCGAATTAGTTAGCGCTAACACATGTTTAGTCGAAACTTTCGCGCCACCGTGCTGCTGACCTTTTTCAATTCCGGATTGCTGAATTAACCAAGCCGCCGAAGTCTTTACTTGCCCATCACTTGTTGGCCAACGTGGCGCATCAGCGGGTAATTGATCAGCAACAGCTTTGCTAACAATTGGGTTAGTAAAAAATGAGCCAGCTGACCAAGAGTCTTTATCAGTTGGCGAAAGCAACATTCCTTTTGCGCCTCGAAGTTCTAAAACCGTCTCGCGAACTTTTTTAACTGGTGCGCGGTCACCAATTTGAACTCCCAATTTAGTAGCGAGTTCGGCATAAGTGATTGGCTCAGACATTTCACCTTGGCGAAGTTGGAAAGCCACATCTAGAACTACATAGCGATCAGGTTCGGTCTTAAAGATCGAATTACGATAACTGAAATTACATTCGCTATTTGTAAAAGTTTTTAACGCCTTGTTTTGGCGGTCATAAGTGCGTACTCGAGTAATGAATTCGCCAACTTCGTGGCCGTATGCACCGATGTTTTGAATTGGTGCAGCGCCAACTGTGCCTGGAATACCACTTAGCGTTTCCATGCCGGCAAAGCCGCGTTCAATGGTCGATGCCACAAAGTCATCCCAGTTTTCGCCAGCCCCAATAGTTAGCGTGGCACCGCTGCAAGCATCAATCTCTTCTTTTACTTGATTGTTGCTAATTCGAATTACAGTGCCCGCAAAACCAGCATCGCTAATTAACATGTTTGTGCCCCCACCCAGAATTAACACTGGTGAATCACCGGCTGCAACGAGTGCGGCAATTATTTCAGCTTCGGTTGCGACCTCAATAAAATCGCGCGCCGGCCCACCAACATGCAAGCTAGTGAAATTGGATAGATCGGCCATGGCTAAAGGTTAGCGACGAGGGCTCAAGATTGCCTCTTTACCGCGGAAGCGTTCGAGGATTCGATCGTAATTCTTTTTTGATTGAACTTCGCGATATGTGGCGTCGGCGTCGTGATAACCATGATGGCGACCTTGTTCAAGCGGTAGTTGCATCTGCAGTAATCGGCCAGTGCCGTGGCGCAACTTCAGCGAGAACTCAATGTCAGCATTGCGATAATAAATTGCCCGGGCATTGATGCCGCCAACTTCAAGAGCTGCTACTCGGTCAACTGCCATAAAGTAACTAAAGAGCACATCGACTTCGCCATCGCCTTTATCTTCAGTACTGCGCCAGTCATCGGCTAAATTAACTAAGCCGCCTTTCCAACCGACAGCAACATATTCGCTTTTATTTAATTCATTAAGCACCGGTGAAATCGCATCGCCAGTCAAAGTCGTAGATGGATCCATCACGATTACATATTTAGATTCCACATTTTTCATTAACGCATTTACTGCCTCGCCCCAACCAGTCTCAGCGATTTCGACTAGCGCGGTTCGCTGATCAATTGCATCAACTAAGTCGCCAGCTGGCCCAATTGAAAGCACTGCAATGTTGCAATCGCTATTGGCTTTAATCGAATTAATGCAGGTAATCGCATCTGCAATAAAGCCTTCAATAACTAAAAGCGCTGTCATCTCATGTGTTGGCAGATTAAATGGCTTTAGCTCACGCAACTTCGTAATCACCGGGAAACGGGCTTTTTCAGTTAGTTCAAAGCCACCTGCAACATCGGCAACTTCATACCCGGCGGCAAAAATTTGGTCGCGCAGCGAATCGGCAAGGGCGAAATCTTTATTAGCTCGAGCGGCTTGACGCGCCTCTGCGAGTTCGATTACTGAAGTAGGAGCGCTCACTTTTTAACTAACGCCTTAGCCATTCCTAATACCTTTACTCCATCGACGGTGGCAGTTAGCTCAAGTCGGTATAAACCATTCTCTTCGGTGGCCACGCCATTTACAACCAAGTCAACAACGGAATTAGCTGGCACAACTACTGGTTTAACAAAACGAGCTGAATACTCTTTTACATTGGCAGAACCGCCAGCCCAGTCGCTGACATATTGCCCGACTAAGCCCATAGTTAACATGCCGTGTGCGATGACATCGGGTAGTCCAACTGATTTAGCAAAAGCTTCATCTTGATGAATCGGGTTCTGATCGCCACTGGCATCGGCATATCGCTTAAGCAGTTCGCGATCGATTTTAAAAATACGCTCTTGCATCATGCGCGCACCACAATCGTGCACCAGTTTGTGCAGACTATTTCGTCGCCATTGCGTAAATCAGATTTGACGTTAATAAACTCATTGCCAGCAGCGACTCGATAACTTTCAATCGTGGCATCGCAAGTTAAAACATCGCCAGCAACAATAGGGCGGTGAATTTCAAATTTCTGATCGCCGTGAACTACCCGTTCCCAGTTAATTCCTACTTCTGGGCCGGTCAGAATTTGTTGCAATTGATCTAGTGACGTGCGAATTGAGAAAGTTGGCGTCGCCACTGAAAAATCAGTCTCGCCAAAGACGGCAGCAAAATTTGTGATTTCAGATTGCGAAATAGTTGTTGAATTTGCACCGTTGTAGGTGCGCCCGACCGAATCGGGGCTGATCATTAGCGAGTTTCGCGGTGAAGGGTTGAAGACTTGCAACGTGGACAGAACTTCTTTAGTTCCATGCGGTCTGGATCGTTGCGGCGGTTCTTCTTAGTAATGTAATTGCGCTCTTTGCAATCTACGCAGGCCATGGTGATCTTTGGACGAACGTCCGCGCTCTTACTTGCCATGGTGATGCTCCTTTATAGATGTGCTGCACTAGTTAATTGAGAGGGCTAGGTTACCTGAGCCTGCTCAATGCGCGAAATTCACGCTTGGTTTATCGAGGTAAAACGGTCGTACTAGTAGCGGGAGCGGGATTTGAACCCACGACACAGCGATTATGAGCCGCTTGCTCTACCAAGCTGAGCTATCCCGCCAGGGATATGTGAACGGTAAAACACTTTCGAGCCCCCCACCGGAATCGAACCGGTGACCTTTTCCTTACCATGGAAACGCTCTACCGACTGAGCTAGGGGGGCGTTGATCAGTCCCTGAGCGTACAGGCTCAAACGGTAAATCGAAAAATGGTGCAGTTACACCATATTTATAGCGCTGGATCTAGCGCAATCTTGCCCGTGGTTTGGCGAGCGAGCATTGCCCGGTGAGCATCGCCTGCTTTAGAAAGCGGGAAGGTGGCACCGATTACCGGGTGCAATTTTCCGGCAACAACTAATTGGAAGAGTTCGTTGATTACATCGTTCATCAACTCTTTTTTGCCGAAACAATGTGAGAGCCAGAAACCAGTAATCGTTTTACTGCCACCCATTAATACCGCTGGGTTAATTGAAGAAGGTGGTGTGCGCGAAGCCATGCCGTAAGTAATCAATCGACCAAAAGGTGCCAATCCAGCCAAGCTAGCGTCGAAAGTTTTTCCGCCCACCATCTCGAGAATCAAATCAACGGGTTTGCCATCGTTAGCCGCCAACATGGCTGCGGCTAAATCTTCGACGTTGGCATCGATTGTTACATCGGCACCCAGTTTTTTAGCCAGCGCTGCTTTTTCGGAAGATGAAGTAACTGCAATTACTTTAGTGCCCCAAAGTTTCGCTAACTGAATTGCAATTGTTCCCACACCACCGGCTGCAGCGTGTACGACTACGCTCTCGCCAGCTTTAACATGTCCAACTGTTTTTAAAATATGCCAAGCAGTACTGCCTTGCACCAACATGCAAAGTGCTTGTTGATCAGAAACTCCGGTCGGAACTTCAATCATGGCGCGTGGATGCACCGCGGCTAATTGCGCATATCCCCCGGCACCAACTGGCGCTAATACTCGGCGACCATCTGCCGTTGTTCCAACAACTTCAATACCAGGTACCAATGGCAACTCTTGTTTTGAAAGATAGCTATTTTCAGTTTGATGAGTATCGGCATAGTTGATTCCGATGGCAGTTACCGTAATTAACTCTTCGCTGCCCTTAATAATTGGATCAGCTAACTCGAGGTACTCCATTACTTCTGGGCCGCCGAATTTGGTAATTTGAATTGCTTTCATTTAATTACTCCCCCACCGCAGCGTTTAGTTCAGCAACAATAATTTTATTCATTTGCAACATTGCATCCATGGCCGCCTTTGCTTTAACTGGGTCCGGGTTAGAAAGTACTTCGCCCAGTCGCTTGGGCACTATCTGCCAAGACAAGCCCCACTTATCCTTTAGCCAACCGCAGCGACTTTCTACTCCGCCATCAGCTGTTAGCGCATCCCAATACTTATCTACTTCGGCTTGATCCGCGCATTCCACAAAGAGTGAAATCGCTGGCGTGAATTCATAATGTGGCCCGCCATTTAGGGCGAAAAATTCGCGACCAGCCACAGTAAAAGTTAGTGAGAAAACATCGCCACTAACTGGGCTGCGATTTACCTCTTTAATCTCAGAGTTTGGAATCAGTGAGGTATAAAACTCAGCAGCTGGAAGTGCATCTTTATCGAACCAGAGAAATGGCGTTACTGAAGTCATGCGCTGAGCCTAACCCAGCCGCAAGCAGCCTGCGACTGCCTGCCGTTTGCAACTAGACACTTCCGCTGAAGGCTGATTACGCTTCGGCAGGTATTCGCAATGAATTTCCACCCCACGAAATGGAGCTAATGTGAAGAAGCAGACCAGTTTATTTTTAGCACTTGTAGTCGCGAGCGCTCTCGCGATTACCGGATGTTCAAATGCAGAAACCACCGATAGCGCAACTTCAGCATCATGCGCGAAAGCAGATTTAGCAACCGTTGCATCTGGCAAGTTAACAATTGCAACTGGTGAGCCTGCTTACTATCCATGGATTCTTGATGATGCCCCAGAAACCGGAACTGGTTTCGAAGGCGCAGTCGCATATGCAGTTGCTAAGCAACTTGGTTTTAGCAATGACGAAGTAACTTGGGTTCGCACCACATTTGATGGCGCAATCGCACCAGGTGAAAAGAACTTTGACTTTAACTTGCAGCAGTTCTCGATTACGCCAGAACGCCAGGAAGTTGTTGATTTCTCTTCTGCCTACTACACCGCACCTCAAGCAATCGTTTCTTACCAAGGCAGCAAGATCGAAGGCAAAACTTCAATCGCTGATCTAAAGAACGCAAAGCTAGGCGCTGCAGTTGGCACAACTTCACTTGATGCAATTGAAAATCAAATCGGTATCAAGCCACAGGTATTTAACGACAATGCCGCTGGTGTATCTGCACTAAAGAATGGTCAGATCGATGGTTTGGTAGTAGATCTACCAACCGCGTTCTACTTATCAGGTGTAGAAATTGATAAGGGCATCATTGTTGGTCAGCTTCCATCAACCGGATCTGGTGACCAATTCGGTCTATTGCTAGCAAAAGACAGCGCATTGACTGCTTGCGTAAGTGCAGCAGTGGATGCGATTACTGCTGACGGAACCCTCGCTGCAATCACTGAAAAGTGGCTTGCAACTGAGACAGGCTCAGCAGTTCTAAAGCCATAAGTTCAATCCATTTACGAGTAGTTTGGCGACCATGTTGAACGGTCCAGACCAGCAAGCATGGTCGCCAAGCTCTCGTGAACTTGAGCGTCGGAATGCGCGGCGCCAGATTTCTCGTAAGCAGTTCACGATTGCCGGCATCTCTAGTGTTTTAGTCCTAGGCGCTTTATACGCCTTGATTATTACCTCGCCCGGTTGGCAGGTTGTTAAAGAGACTTTCTTTGATCTTGATTACGGCCGCGAAGTTTTGCCGACAGTTTTGCGAGGCTTAGTTGTAAACATTCAACTTTCCTTCATTGGTGGCTTCTTTATCGCAGTAATCGCACTCTCATTAGCGCTAATTCGCACGACTAAATCAGCTGCTTTAACCCCATTTAGATTCCTAGCAACTGCCTACGTTGATATTTTCCGAGGCGCTCCACTCTTACTTATTATTTTGTTAGTTGGTTTCGGCGTCCCCGCTCTGCGGGTAGCTGGATTGACTAGCAACGTAATTGTGCTCGGAACTGTGGCAGTTGTTCTAACTTATTCTGCCTACGTTGCCGAAGTTATTCGCTCGGGCATCATGTCTATTCACCCCAGCCAACGAGCTGCGGCTAGATCACTTGGATTGACTTCTGGGCAAACAATGCGCTTTGTAGTTCTGCCCCAAGCAATCAAGCGAGTTATTCCGCCGCTCCTAAATGATTTCGTTTCACTTTTGAAAGATACCGGTTTAGTTTCAATCTTAGGCGTGACCGATGCCGTGCGAGCTGCGCAAATTAATGCGAGCCGCACCTTTAACTACACCCCATATGTGGTCTCGGCAATCTTGTTCTTACTAATCACAATTCCGTTGACTAGATATATCGATCGAGTAATTCGCCGTAGTAGCGCCAAGCAGAATTCTGAAGGTGCGATCTAATGAGTAATGTCTTAGAGCTGGTCAACGTTCGCAAATCATTCGATAAAGAACTAGTTTTGAATGATCTTTCCCTGACCGTCAAAGAACACACCGCAACCGTTCTAATTGGCGCATCGGGGTCAGGTAAATCAACACTATTGCGCTGCATCAATTTGCTAGAAACGATCGATGATGGCCAAATTTTCCTTGATGGACAAGAAATATCTGACCCGCTAATTAGCGTTGATGAAGTAAGACGCAAACTAGGTATGGTCTTTCAATCATTTAACTTATTCCCACATAAAACTGTTCTCGAGAACATCACTCTGTCGCCCATAAAAGTCCATGGAATTGCACCAGATCAAGCTCGTGACCAAGCGATGGTGCTACTTAAGCGCTTTGATTTAGCCGATAAAGCCGATCAATACCCTGATCGTTTAAGTGGTGGCCAGCAACAACGAGTGGCAATTATTCGCTCGCTTGCTGTAAATCCTCGAGTTCTATTGCTCGATGAAATTACTTCAGCGCTTGATCCTGTTTTAGTTAACGAAGTTTTGAGTATTGTGCGCGACTTAAAGCAAGATGGCATGACCATGGTTTTAGCAACTCACGAAATGGGCTTTGCTACCCAGGTGGCTGATGAAGTTTGTTTTCTGGAATCGGGTCTGATTCTCGAACGTGGTAGCGCTGAAGCTGTTCTAAAGAATCCGCAGAATGCGAAGACTAAAGATTTCTTAAAGCGAGTCCACGAAGCTGGCAGACTTTAGCACCATCGCTCTTCCTGCTTCGAGTCTGGCCACCGGAACTCTAAATGGTGAACAAGAAACATAATCTAGGCCGACGGCATTAAAGAATTGAATCGAACGACCATCGCCACCGTGCTCACCACAAACACCTAATTTAAAATCAGGGCGAAGTTTACGGGCTTGCTCTGCCGCGGTCTTAACAAGTATGCCAACGCCATCTTGATCAAGTGATTCAAATGGATTAAATGGCACTAGCTCTAAATCTAAGTAGAGCGGTAAGAAGGTTGATTCGACATCATCTCGACTAAACGCCCAAGTTAATTGAGTTAAGTCATTAGTTCCAAAACTAAAGAAGTCTGCATAGATACCAAGACGAGATGCAGTTATTGCTGCACGTGGGGTTTCAATCATCGTGCCGATTGGAAATTCCACATCAACGCCAGTGCCTTTAAATGCTCGCTTGATTTCAGCTTCTAAAGTTTCGCGCAGATGCAATAACTCACGTTGCGTTGCAACTAGCGGAATCATCACTTCAGGTTTCGGATCATGACCTAATTTCTTAACTTCAAGATAGGCATAAACCAATGCACGCACCTGCATTTTGTAGAGTTCTGGAATCAAAATACCGAGACGCACACCGCGTAGGCCCAGCATCGGATTAGCCTCATGCATACGCTTAACTGCCGCGAAAATAGCTGCTTCGCGAGCTGGAACTTCTTCACCAATGGCTTCAAGGGTTGCCATGTGGGCTGAGAGTTCGGCAAGTGGTGGCAAGAATTCATGTAGCGGTGGGTCAAGCAATCGAACTGTTACCGGTAATCCGGACATTGCCATCATGATTCCCACGAAATCTGCCCGTTGCAGTGGCTCCATTTCGGCAATAACTGCGCGCTGAATTTCATCATTTTCAGCTAGTACTAAACGTTCGACATAAGAACGACGCGGGCCGAGGAACATATGTTCGGTGCGACAAAGACCAACTCCTTCGGCACCGAGAATACGTGCTCGAATTGCATCTTCTGGAGTGTCCGCATTGGTGCGCACTTCTAAGTGACGACAACTATCGGCGTAGCTAAGTAAGCGATCAACTGCTTTAACTACTGGCGATGCTTCATCGCTACTTGAAGATAACAACCCTTCTAGATATGAAGTTACTGGCGATGCGATAACTGGGATTCTGCCCAAGTAAACGGCGCCGGTTGCGCCGTCAATTGAAATGATTTCCCCGGCGTAAACACTTTGACTGCCGACTGTAAAGAAGCCACCTGATTCATCAACTGAAATTGCTTCAGTTCCACAAACAGCAGTTTTTCCCATGCCGCGTGCAACAACGGCTGCGTGTGAAGTTTTACCACCACGGCTAGTCAGAATTCCTTCAGCTGCAACCATGCCCACTAAATCATCAGGGCTAGTTTCGCGGCGAACCAAAATTACTTTGTGGCCATCTTTAGCTAAATCAAATGCCTTCTTCGAATCAAAGACCACTTCGCCAACGGCTGCGCCAGGAGATGCTGGGATACCGCGCGCAATTTCTTTAACGCTGCTATTTAAATCAAATTGCGGAAACATCAACTGCGCTAATTGATCACCGGTGACTCGTCGCAGCGCTTCATCCATATCGATACGTCCTTCATCGACAAGTGCTAACGCGATTCGAAATGCTGCCTCTGCTGTGCGCTTGCCAACTCTCGTTTGCAGAATCCAGAGTTTGCCCTTTTCGACAGTGAATTCGATATCGCAGAGATCCTTGTAATGGTTCTCCAATAGCGCCATAACGCGCTCAAGTTCAGCGTGGACATCAGGCAAAAGAGCCCCAAATTCAACTAACGAGATCGTGTTACGAATGCCTGCAACTACATCTTCGCCTTGTGCTCTCTCTAGGTAATCGCCGTAGCTACCGACTTCACCGGTCGAAGGATTTCGCGTAAATGCCACACCAGTACCAGAATCTTGGCTTAAATTTCCAAAGACCATCGATTGAATATTTACCGCAGTTCCTAAATCAGATGAGATACGTTCACGGCGGCGATAGACATTGGCCCGCTCTGAATTCCAAGAATGAAAAACAGCTTCGATTGAACGCTGCAAATGCACGCGCGGATCAGTTGGGAAAACTTCGCCAGTAAAAATCTCACAGCTCTTTATGTATCCAGCCGCCATTGCTTTTAAGCCAACGGCATCTAACTCTGAAATTGCCTTGACACCAAACTGAGCCAAAATAACTTCTTGCACTTTATGGAACTCGGCTTGCGGCACTTCGCAAACGATTCGGCTATACATATCAATAAAGCGTCGGTAACAATCCCAGGCAAATTGTTCATTGCCAGTTTCGATGGCTAGTTGCTCTGCAACTGCTGGAGTCATGCCCACGTTTAAAACAGTTTCCATCATGCCGGGCATTGAAAATTTTGCACCAGAACGAACTGAAAGGATTAGTGGTTTAAGCGGATTGCCAAATTCTTTATCTAGTTCTTTTTCAAGCGCAGACATCGCAGCTTCTAATTCAGCCGGTAGCGTTGCAGGTGAATGGCCACTCTTTAAAAACTCTTGACAGGCTTTAGTTGTAATCGTAAATCCGGGCGGAACCGGTAACCCAATTTTCACCATCTCGGCTAGGTTCGCACCTTTGCCACCAAGTAAATCTGATTGCGTGCGATCGCCGAAAGTGAATGGAAAAATAAAGGTCTCAGCCATGTTGCTCTCCCCGTTGAGAACCTAAAGCGCCATTGCCCTAGTTAATAATTAGGTTAGCCCTAAAAGCCCAATTGGTGGGTAGCAATATTCACGATTCGGAACAGTTGCCCTGTCTGCTCAATCACAGTTTGACCTGGCAGAGCGCGAAAAGCGCTCCTGTTCCACATGGCGGATCGTCGTTTAACTGCTTACTTTTTACCGCCGAATAACTTGGCAAAGAAACCGGGTTCAACCGGATCATTAGCGTGGCCCTGGCAACGATCTTTTTTAGCTACGCCTTGTAGGGCTTGTTCAATGTGGTTTCCACAACCGCTCCAGGTTGGTTTTCCGCACTTACGACAAGAAGTTCTGCTGCACATAGTTTTCTTCTTTCTGAATTGGGTTTGGTTATTAGAGGGTGACTTTGATTTTTGTTGCAGCTGGTGAGTTACTCCAAGTTAAGTAACCGCCATCAAGGTTTACAGCGTTAAAGCCAAGTTCTTTTAACAAGAGCGATGCAGTATGACCGCGTTGGCCAACTTGGCAATTAACTAGCAAATTGTGGTTTGTAATCTCAGATTTACGTTCGCGAATTTCGTCAACCGGAATATTGATTGCACCCGGAATATTCCCACGACCATATTCACCTGCTGTGCGCACATCAATTAATTGGTAGCCGCGTGTGACATAGTCATCGATTTGGTTCCACTGCGAAGATTCGATGAGCCCAGAGATCATATTCTCGGCGATGTAGCCCAACATGTTTACAGGGTCTTTGGCTGAACCAAATGGTGGTGCGTAAGCTAATTCAAGATCAGCAAGTTCAGGCGCGGTTATGCCACCACGCATTGCAGTAGCAATCACATCAATGCGCTTATCGACGCCTTCAATACCAACGCCTTGGGCTCCCAATATCTCACCTGTTGTTGGCTCGAAAATCAACTTCAAGGTCATCTGCTTCGCATCTGGGTAGTAACCAGCATGTGAATTTGGATGAGTATGAATAATGAGATGCGGGCGATCGGCTGCCACTAAACGTTTCTCGTTCCAGCCAGTTGTGGCAATCATTAAGTCAAAGACTTTTACAATTGCAGTACCTATTGTGGTTACTGGGCGGACTATTCGACCATTTATATGGTCTGCGACAATGCGACCGTGACGATTAGCAATGTTTGCCAGCGGCACCAAAGTCGCTGTGCCATCTAGCGAATCAGTCTTTTCGGCTGCATCACCGACTGCGTAAATATCAAGATCACTCGTGCGATTAAAGTCATCTACTTCAATGCCGTTGCGAGTTCCGACTTTAATTCCGGCAGCTTTAGCTAAGGAAATCTCTGGTCGCACACCAATTGCCAAAATAACTAGTTCGGCCGGCACTTCACTGCCATCACCGAGAGTCACGGAGTGGGTTCCTATTGCTGAAGCCGAGACGCCAAGTTGTAGATCAACGCCATGAGCGATCATCTCCTTTGCAACCAGTGTCGCCATCTCTGGATCAAGAGGTGCAAGTACTTGATCGGATGCTTCGATCACAGCAGTCTTGATACCGCGATGAATTAGATTCTCGGCTATTTCAACGCCAATAAATCCACCACCAATAACAACTGCTGTCGCTGGCTTCTGATCAACTCGAGCAACAATGCGCTCGACATCTTCAACTGTACGTAAAGTTAGCGCACGTTCAACACCAGGAATTGGCGGAACAATTGGTGAAGCTCCTGGGCTAAGAATTAACTTGTCATAGTTGAGTTCATAACTCTCACCAGATAGCAGGTTAGTGACGGCCACGGTTTTTTCAGTACGTGAAATCGAAGTTACTTCGGATGAAACTCGCACATCTAATCGGAATCGAGCATGCAAACTTGCCGGGGTCTGCAGAAGCAGGTCACGTTCTTCTTCAATAATTCCACCTACGTAATAAGGCAGTCCGCAGTTGGCATATGAAACATAACCGCTCTTTTCAACCACAATGATTTCGGCATCGGCATCTAAACGGCGCAATCTAGTAGCGGCAGACATGCCGCCTGCAACCCCGCCAATTACAACTATGCGAGTCATGAGGTCACCACTGGCAAACCTTTAGTGTTCCAGTCGGCGATACCGTTTTCTAAATTAAAGAGTGAATCAAATCCGGCACTAGCCATCTTGTCCACTGCGATTTGTGAACGTCGACCACTTTGGCAATAAACAGCATAAGTTTTAGACTTATCTAGGTTTGCAATCTCGGCCTCAAAGGTATTGCCCTCGACATCGATGTTTATTGCACCATCGATATGGCCGGCCATGAATTCACCAGCGGTTCGAACATCAAGGGTCACTACATCTGTTTCAACAATTTTGTCAGCAAATCTCGCTGAGTCTAAGTTGCTAGCGGATGGCGATGTTGAGCACCCGGTTAAAATTAGTGCCGAAGCAATAATTACTGTCATTACTTTCTTCATTGTGATTCCTTAAGCTAGGGTCAAGAAGAGTTTTTGCAGACGTTCGGTAACAGCATCCTGATTTGTTTTACCTTCAATTAGACACTCTTTTAAGCTGGCAGAAATCAAAGTAAATGCCGCGGTGTTTACTGCCTTTGATACCGCCGACATTTGAATAACAATCTCATCGCAATTGCGACCTTCTTCTAGCATCCGCGCAACAGCGCCGAGTTGGCCCTGGGCGCGCTTGATGCGCTTTGAGATGGCATCGACTTGATCTTGGTCGGCCAGAACATGAGTTGCTTTCTTAGTTGCCATTAGCAGCTGCAGCGATCTGCTTCTGCAACGCCGGCTAACGCTTCTTCTACATGCTCGCCACAACCAGACCAGGTAGCTTTATTACAAATGTGACAATTTACTCTTGAACACATATAAATCTCCTTCGATTTAGTAGATAAGGAGAATTTACCTATACCCCTAGGGGTATGTCAAATTAGCGGACTTTAATCGACCAGCCTCCGAGAATCAGAATCGGAACCGCTGCAAACAAGCAGAGCCAGCCGTAGCCCAAAGTTCCAATAACTACGCCGGCCATTGCACCACCGCCAGCACCCATTAGATTCATTAACAAATCACTGGCACCTTGAGATGATGGCCGCAGTTCAGTTTCTACGGCTTCAGATAGCAGAGCTGATCCGGCGATTAAGGTGTGAGACCAGCCCAGGCCAAGTAGGAATAGCCCGAAACCAAGTTGAATTGAGTTATGCGGATCTGCCAGGCCTGAAATCAGGCAAGCTGTCAGCAAAATAATTACACCCAGTTGAATTACCCGACGGCGACCCATCCGATCACTCAGGCTGCCCACAATGGGTGAAAATGCATACATGCCAACGATGTGAATGCTAATCACCAAACCAATAACGGTTAAAGTCACATCTACATGTGCCATGTGAATTGGCGTCATGACCATCACTGAAACCATTGCAACATGACCAAATGCAATTGCAGCTATTGCAAATAGTGCAGTTGGATTCACTCTGATTAATTTGAAAGTCTTGCGAGCAGATAGAAGTTCGTGCCGTTCCTCAGTTTTAGCTAATAACTTTGCGGCAGTTAAATATGGGTCTGGCTTTAGAAACAGCCAAATTACTAGCGCACCCAAACCTAAAGTAATCAGCGCCAAAATATATGGCCCAACTAATTTAGGTAATCCCAGAGATTCAGCTAGCGCACCTGATGGCCCCATTAAATTTGGCCCAGTAACTGCGCCAACTGTCGAACCCCAAACCACGTATGAGAGTTGGCGAGACCTATTTGAATCATCTGCTAAATCAGTTGCGGCAAACCTGGCTTGGTAACCAGATGCTGATGCAGCTCCAACTAAGAAAGTTCCAAAGAGCATTGCAATTAAAATTCGTTGTGAGCCACCAAAGATCGCAAAAGCTGCGCCAATCAAACCAACTGTGTAGCCAACTGAAAGTCCTAAGCGGCGACCACCACGTTGAGTTAATTTAGAGAGTGGAATCGCCATCGCGGCGGCGCCAAGTACGGCGGTGGAGCCCGCAAGACCAGCCAAAGTCTCCGAATTTGAAATTGAAGAGACCAATAATGAGCCAGCCGCCACAGTGCCTGCAACGCCTACCCCGCTAAGAATCTGGGTAGTTGCCAAGACTTTGATCGTGCGCTTTTGAATGTCTTGAGTGCTCTGTGACTTCACTTAGTCAGCCTACAGCGTCTTTATCTGTTGCCAGTATTTGAGCCTGCGCTTACCCTTGGGTCACGAGGCGAGAGTTATTGAGGTTTGGGGTGGGGAAATGAAATACAAATCAGTAAAAGGTTTGCTTAAAGGTGATGAATCACTGATCCCAGTTACCTTCATCGACAAGCTCGAAGATATTCTTCATGGCTTTCTGGGCATAGTCCTATTCGTTATTTCAGTCCTTGCTGCTGGATATAGTCTGCAACGATTGATTGAGACTCGACCATTTTTCCCGGTTGGAATGATTCAAGCGATCAATGACATTCTCTTTGTAGTCATCATTCTCGAGATCATGCGCACTGTGATTGTGCGATTTACCGATGGTATTTTCCAACTAGATAACTTCTTGATTATTGGCGTTATTGCAGCAGTTCGCCACATTCTCACCGTTGGCGCATCTCTAACAATGGAGAAAGAAAAAACCACCGAGTATTTCAATCGCGCTCTGATTGAAATGGGCGTAAATACTGGAATTGTTTTGGCGCTGGTATTTGCGCTCTTCCTATCGCGCGCAGCTCGTAGGTCGGCGGCTGCTAAGTAAAGCTGTTGGTGGCGGGTGAAGGATTTGAACCTTCGAAGGCAGAGCCGGGGGATTTACAGTCCCCTCCCATTGGCCGCTCGGGCAACCCGCCAAGGTCGAACAAGTACTGCGGCAAATTATGGATACTACGAGGGGAAAGGATACCTTAGGCAAGTAGGCTCAATTACCGCCTGAAAACCGCTTTGAAAGGTCTCATAACTATGGCTGATGCAAGTTTCGACATAACCTCAAAGATCGACCGCATGGAACTAGATAACGCCATTAACCAGGCGATCCGCGAGATCGATACCCGCTTTGATTTCAAGAACACCGGTTCAAAAATCGAACTTGAGGGCGAGAAGATCTCAATCGAAGCCGATACCGAAGAGCGCGCTAAAGCAGTTCTAGATGTGGTTAAGGACAAGATGATTAAGCGCGGAGTTTCGCTTAAGCATTTAGATCCAGCTCCCCCACAACTTAGCGGCAAGATTTACAAAATTGCTTGTCCGCTTAAAGAGGGTATTTCAACTGAAAACGCTAAGAAGATTGCTAAGTTGATTCGCGATGAAGGCCCTAAGTCAGTTAAGACCCAGATTCAAGGCGATGAACTGCGCGCAACTTCTAAGAGTCGCGATGATCTGCAAGAGACCATGGAACTTGTAAAAAATGGTGGCTTTGATTTTGCAGTTCAATTTACGAATTTCCGCTAATTGAAAAATACTAAAACCGGCCTGATTTTTGGAGTCTCGGCTTACGTACTTTGGGGACTATTCCCACTGTATTGGCCGCTGCTTGAACCAGCAGGCGCCCTCGAAATTGTTGGGCACCGGGCGGTCTGGTCTTTAGTATTTTGCGTTATTGCTTTATCCATTACCAAAGCAATTAAGCCAGCACTAGCGACAATGCGTCGGCCAAAAGTTTTTGCAAAACTATTGGCAGCAACTGCACTAATTTCAATTAACTGGATTGTTTATATTTGGGCAACTAATAACGGTCACGTGGTTGAAGCTTCGCTTGGCTATTACATCAACCCAATCATTATGATCGCAATTGGCATCATCTTGTTAAAAGAGAAGATGCGCAAACTTCAGTGGGTCTCGGTTTCAATTGCCGCCTTTGGTGTTTTAGTCTTAACGATTGATTATGGTCGCTTGCCTTGGATCGCACTTGCACTAGCGCTTTCTTGGGGCACTTATGGATTTATCAAGAAGCAGTTAGGCCTTGGCGCACTCGAGGGTTTAGGTATCGAAACCGCGATATCAGCCCCGTTTTACTTGGCTTATCTGGCTTGGATTGGCTCTCAAGGAGATGGTCATTTCACTTACCAGCCAGGATTAACTCTGCTGCTAATTGGCTCAGGTGTTGTTACGGCTGTTCCGCTTCTATTGTTCAATGGCGCTGGCAATCGTTTGCCTTACACAATTATTGGTTTACTTCAGTTTATCACACCAACGTTGCAATTCTCAATCGGAGTTTGGGTACGCCACGAAGAAATGTCTCAAGCGCGGTGGGCAGGATTCTTGATTATCTGGACTGCCCTGGTTGTGCTCGCTACGGATCTAGTTAGATCAAGCCGTACGATCGACGACAGCGTCGCAGAGCGAAAATAACGCACCAGTTGCATCATTGACTGGCAATGGGCCAAGGGCTGCGCGAGCATCACGAGCAACTTGCATTAACTGCAGACGAGATTGATCTAGCGCCTTGTGGTTACGTAATTCCTTTAACACTTGCGCCACAACTTTTTTATCGGCAATTGGCTTTGAAAGCAGTTTCTGTAAATCCCGATCTGCTTTATCGGTTGATTTCATAACATTTAAAGTTACTAACGTTGGTACGCCTTCGAGTAAATCGGTGCCAGGAGTTTTACCTGACTCTTTGGAATCACTTGTTATGTCAATGACATCATCAGCTAGCTGGAAAGCCACACCGATTTTTTCGCCAAACTTAGTAACGGTTTCCATAACTTCAGCAGAAGCACCCGAGGTCATTGCGCCAAATCGAGCTGAAGTGGCAATTAACGATCCAGTTTTGTCGGCGACCACTTGTAAATAATGTTCAAGCGGATCTTCGCCTTTTTGTGGACCTTGAGTTTCCATAATTTGGCCAATTACTAAGCGCTCAAACGTACGGGCCTGTAAGCGAACTGCTTCAGGGCCTAAGTCGGCTAATAGATCAGATGCTTTAGCAAAAAGGTAATCACCGGTCAGAATTGCGATGGTGTTTCCCCAGCGATTATTAGCGCTTTCAACTCCGCGACGAAGCGGGGCTTCATCCATTACATCATCGTGATACAGGGTTGCTAAGTGAGTAAGTTCGCAAACTACCGCAGCCTCTAGAATTCCGCGCTTGCGTGGATCACCATAATGTGAAGTTATCAGCGTTAAAAGTGGCCGCAATCGCTTGCCGCCCGCAGTTACTAGGTGGCGACTGGTTTCAACAACTAACGGATAGTTTCCCTCAATCTGACTGCGCAATAAATCTTCAACTTCTGCCATGCCAGCAGAAAGAGCGACCTCAAGTTCAGCTGAAAGATTCGGGATCCCGATAGTGGCCATTAGCGAATAAAGATTGCGAGTGGCTTAATGAAGTCTAGAAGAGGAGCTGGGAAGACGCCCAGGGCTACGGTAATCACTAATGAGCTGGCGATGGTTAGGCGAGTTAGGATTGAAGGAATTACTACGCTAGTTCCATCTTCAGTTGCATCGGTGAAGAACATCAGAACGATTACGCGAATGTAAAAGAAAGCTGCGATTGCACTTGAGAGCACGCCAACGATTACAACTGCAGTTGCACCACTTTCGTATGCAGCTGAGAAAATTGCAAACTTTCCGATGAATCCTGAAGTTAATGGGATTCCAGCGAATGCAAGTAGGAAGAAAGCAAATGCTGAAGCCACCCAAGGTGAGCGCTTTCCGAGTCCAGCCCAACGGTTTAGATCGCTGACTTCACCGCTTGAGTCGCGCACCAAAGTTACGATTCCGAAAGCACCAACTGTTGCAACACCGTATGCAAATAAATAATAAATCGAGGCTTCGAGGCCAGCTTTATTTAGCGCGATGACACCAGTTAGCAAGAAGCCAGCGTGAGCAATTGATGAGTAAGCCAACATGCGCTTTACATCGCGTTGTGAAATCGCCACTAGGGAACCAAAGATCATGGTGATAATTGCGATGACCATAAAGAATGGTCGCCATTGCCACTGCGCTTCAGCCAAAACTGTATAGAAAATGCGCAACATCGCGCCAAAGGCTGCGACCTTCGTGGCAGCAGCCATAAATCCAGTTATCGGAGTTGGCGCACCTTGGTACACATCAGGTGACCAGGCGTGGAAAGGCACAGCGCCAACTTTGAAGAGTAGGCCAATTGCTACAAAAGCCATGCCCAGCAAGAGAATTACATCGTTTCCGGTGCCACCAACAACGGCTGCGCGGATTCCGGCAAAGCTCACGGTGCCGGCATATCCGTATAAATAAGCCGAACCAAAGAGGAAGAAGGCCGATGAAAATGCACCAAGTAAGAAGTACTTAAGTGCTGCTTCTTGTGAAGCTAAACGACGATGACGAGATAGGCCAGCCATTAAATAAAGTGGCAATGAGAGCACTTCAAGAGCTACAAACAAAGTAATCAAGTCGCTAGCGACTGGAAAGAGCAACATTCCAGCAACTGCAAACAAAGTGAGTGGATAAATTTCAGTTAAGACAGTGCCACTTTGAGTTGCTTGACGCTCTTCTTCTGAACCCGGAAGCGCTGCTGCGCTAGAAGTAAAGTTATCTTGATCAGCGATTAAGAAGATCGAGATAATCGCAATGATTAAAATCGCGCCTTGGAACAACAAGCCCGGCCCATCAATAACTACCGAACCCATGGCCGCAGAAGTAGATGTTAAATCGCGAATTCTAATAACTTGAATCAAAGCCAGAACCAGAGTTGCAAGTGCAACACCTAACTGAACAACTGGCCGACGTGTTTTGCCTACAAAAGCTTCGATTAGCACGCCGATTAGGGCGCCACCCAAGATTATTAAAATTGGGGCAATTAATGAGTACTCAAGTGTTGGTGAGTTAAAGACCATGTTATTTACCCTCAACTGTCGGTACTGGATCGGTGACACCTAATTGCGAGTTAACGTGCGCTGCCGCTGGGTTAATCACATTTAATAAAGGTGCTGGGTAGAAACCAAGTGCGATGATTGCCGCGAGCACTGGTGCAATCGCAATCTTTTCGCGCAGATTTAGATCAGGTAAATTCTCGTTGCCTGGCGTGGTTGGGCCATGAAGTGCGCGTTGAACGGGAATCAAGATATAAAGCGCAGCCAAGATAATTCCAACGGTCGCAATAATTGCGGCTACTGGATAGCGCGTATAAGTGCCTACCAGCACTAGGAATTCGCTTACGAAACTAGAGAGACCAGGAAGCGCCAAGCTAGACATGCCGGCTAAGAAGAAGCACCAGGCCATGACTGGAGTTACGCGTTGCAGTCCACCGAAATCAGAAATCGTTGATGACCCGCGACGAGCAATCATCCACCCGCCCACAATAAATAGCGCAGCGGTAGAGAAAGCGTGGTTGAACATGTAAAGAGTTGCACCTGATTGGCTCTGCGATGTCATCGCAAAGATTCCCATCGTGATGAAACCAAAGTGCGAGATCGAAGTAAATGCAATTAAGCGTTTTAGATCTTTCTGACCGATCGCCAAAATAGCGCCGTAAATAATTGAGATTACAGCTAAGACGATAATTACTGGTGTGAAAGTTTTACTTGCCTCTGGGAAGAGAGTTAAGCAATACCGAATCATTCCGAAAGTACCGACTTTATCGAGCACGCCTAGCAAGAGAACTGAAGTTCCTGGTGTTGCAGATGAAGCTGCATCTGGCAGCCAGGTATGGAATGGCCAAAGTGGTGCCTTGATTGCAAAGGCGATGAAGAAGCCCAGGAACAAGAAGTTCTGTGTTGTCGAACTCATCTCTAGATTCGCTAGCTTCGCTAAATCAAAAGTATGACCGCCTTGATCGCCCGACATTACATAGAGCGCAATAATTGAAGCGAGCATCAATAGTCCGCCGAACAAGCTGTAGAGCAAGAACTTAACTGCGGCTGCAGATCGTTCGCCGGTGCCATATCCCCCGATTAAGAAATAAACCGGAACTAGCATCGCTTCGAAAATCACATAGAAGAGGAATACATCGGTGGCGCTAAATACGCCGATCATCATGGTTTCTAAAACCAGAATCAGAATGTAGAAAGTCTTAACGCTCCAACGGCCACCTTGAGCTTCATTCCAACCAGCCAGAATCACGATTGGCGCCAAAATAACTGACATCAAAATCAATACGAGGGAGATTCCATCAACACCCACAGCGTAATTAATGCCAAAAGAAGGGATCCAGCTGCGAACCTCAACGAACTGCAGATCAACGTTATCGCGCTGGAATTGAACGGCCATCGCAATGGCTGAAGCGGCAGTAACCAAGGTGGTACCGAATGCGAATTGCTTGGCACGCAGTTCGGCGCTCTTAGGCAAGGTTGCTAGTAACACTGCGCCAATTAGTGGCAGCAGCGCCGTCATTGAAATCCAATTGATGGTCATTGTGTAATCACCCAGATTCCAAGCACGATAGCGGCAGCGCCAACCAGAATTAGCGCCGAATAACTGCGGACATAACCAGTTTGGGATTTACGTAGCCCAGCGCCAGAACCAATTGCCATAGCGCCAACGCCATGTACAGCACCATCGATAACTTTCTCATCGACGGCAATAAGAGTCTTGGTAAGTGCTTGGCCAGGACGCATAAAGATTGCCTCGTTAGCAGCATCTTGCAATAAGTCTTTGCGCGCGATTCGAGTCAAAGCTGAAACATTCTCTGGCGCTACACCTTCAACCGGGCGTCGCACATACATCATTACCGCAATTGATATTCCGATCAAAACGACAGTGAGCGCGATGCCAGAAACTACGATCGGTGGAAGCAGATAAGAATGTTCTTCATGTCCGTGTGATGCCACTACTGGTTCTAACCAATGAACTAACGCATCTCCGCGAGTAAATAGGAATCCAGATACAACTGAACCAATTGCCAAAATTGCCATTGGTAGCCACATCAAAACTGGTGATTCGTGTGGATGCGCTTCGTCATCCCAACGCTTTGTGCCGGTGAAGGTAAGGATCATTACGCGAGTCATATAGAACGCAGTAAGTCCGGCGCCGAAAAGGGTGATAGCGCCTAGGAGTATTCCTTTTATTCCGCCCGCATTTAGCGCAGTTTCAATAATCATATCTTTGGAATAGTAGCCAGCAAAAGGTGGAATACCGATAATTGCCAGGTAGCCAAGACCAAATGTTATAAAGGTAATTGGCATGAACTTACGTAAAGCGCCATATTTACGCATATTTACTTCATCATTCATGCCATGCATTACTGAGCCAGCGCCAAGGAACATGCCCGCTTTAAAGAAACCATGAGTTAACAAGTGCATGATTGCAAAGGCGTAACCAACTGGGCCAAGGCCAGCAGCTAAAGTCATGTAACCGATCTGCGACATAGTTGAGGCAGCTAGTGCTTTCTTAATATCGTCTTTAGCAGTTCCGATAACGGCACCGAAGAGCAACGTAATCGCACCAACGATGACTACCAAAAGTTGAGCAGTTGGCGCTTCATCGAAAATAAAGTTTGAGCGAGTAATCAAATAGACGCCAGCTGTAACCATGGTCGCTGCGTGGATAAGAGCAGATACCGGAGTTGGACCAGCCATCGCATCGCCAAGCCAAGCTTGCAATGGGAATTGCGCAGATTTACCAGCCGCTGCGATCAATAACATAATGCCAATAGCGGTCAAAGTTGCAGTTGAAGTATTAGGCGCAGCTTCCTTGATACCCGAAAATGAGACGGTGCCCATTGAAGCAAATGCAATCATGATCGCAAGTGAGAGACCTAAGTCGCCTACTCGGTTCATTACAAAAGCTTTTTTAGCAGCTGTTGCATAAGTTGGTTTTTGATTCCAGAAACCGATCAATAGATAGGAAGCTAAACCAACACCTTCCCAGCCAACATAAAGATTTAAGTAGGAGTCACCAAGTACTAGAAGCAACATCGAAGCAATAAAGAGATTTAAGTAGGCGAAGAAACGGCGGCGATCTAGATCATGAGACATGTATGAGATCGAATAAATGTGAATCAAAGTTCCGACGCCAGTAATTAATAGAACGAAACAAATTGAAAGTTGATCAAGTAATAGTGAAGCATCGACATTAAAGGAGCCAACGCTGATCCAAGAGAACAACTTCTGGGTCATTGCGCGTTCTTCAGCTGGTTGAGCCAACATCTGAGTGAATAGATAAGCGCCAATACCGAAAGAGCTAGCCGAAGCCAAAGTGCCTAGTAAATGGCCCCATTTATTGGCTTTGCGGCCAGTTAGCAGCAATATGGCTGAGCTAAATAACGGAATTGCGATTAAATAAACAATCAGATTTGAAGTCATTGGAGTTATCGCTTCAATAGGTTGGCATCATCAACTGATGCTGATCGACGGGAACGGTAAATGGTCACAATGATTGCTAGACCGACTACAACTTCGCACGCTGCAACAACCATGGTGAAGAAAGCCACTACTTGACCTTCTAGGTTGCCATTGATTCGTGAGAAAGTTACAAAAGATAAATTGGCGGCATTTAGCATGAGCTCAATACACATGAATACGACGATTGCATTGCGACGAATAACAACACCAACAGCGCCGATTGTGAAAAGTAGCGCTGATAGGTATAAATAATTAGCGGAATCCATTACTTATCCTCCGCAGCATTGTCATTTTTATCTAATTGATATTGGGCTGAATCCAACATATCGCCACGAGCTTTTAACGTTGCTGAAATTGAGGAAGGCGCCGGAGTTCCATCTGGCAGTAACGCTGGAACATCTACCGCGTTGTGCAATGCGAATACACCCGGTCCAGGTAAGCCAGCAGCTGCAGCTAAGGAACCAGAACGGAAACGCGCTTGTGATTGTTCGCGTTGCGAAACTCGCTTAACCGTGCGCTCGTGATGTGCCAAAACCATGGCGCCAACGGCTGCGGTAATTAGAAGTGCTGAAATAACTTCGAACGGGAACACATAGTCACTGAAAATCAATTGTGCCAAACCTTCAACATTTCCATCGGAATTCGCATCAGCTAAACCAGTTGCAGGGCGACCTAAAGTGGCGCGACCTAAGAGCGAAATCAGTAGACCGCCAAAGCCAACGGATGCGGTGATTGCAATCCAGCGCAGACCCTTGATGGTTTCAGTTAGTGACTCAGATGAATCTACGCCAACTAACATCAAAATAAACAGGAAGAGCATCATTACGGCGCCGGTATAAACAACGATCTGAACAACGCCTAGGAAAGCAGCGCCCTGGGCTATGTAGAAGATAGCCAAGGTAACCATTACCCATGCGAGCAAGATGGCTGAATGAACCGCTTTTTTCACGGTCAACATGCCAATTGCTGCGGCAACGGCTAGCGGTGCCAAAATATAAAACATAACTGCTTCGGGCTTGGCAGTTTGACCTAACTCGAGTGCGTAATTAATCAATTGTTGACCTCCTGCGACGGATGTGAACTCTTAATCTCGTTCTTGTAATAATTGGTATCTGTCGTATTTGGATACATTGGATGCGGTGGCATCAACATGCCTGCACGAAGCGGTGCCAATAGATCATCTTTTTCAAAAATTAGCTTCGCTCGAGTTTCATCAGCTAATTCGTATTCATTAGTCATGGTTAGCGCACGAGTCGGACAAGCTTCGATGCAGAGACCACAGAAAATGCAACGCAAATAATTGATCTGATAAACCCGACCGTAGCGCTCACCTGGAGACATGCGATGTTCATCAGTGTTAGCAGCGCCCTCAACATAAATCGCATCTGCTGGGCATGCCCAAGCACACAATTCGCAACCGATGCACTTCTCTAATCCGTCGTCATAACGGTTAAGTTGATGGCGGCCATGGAAACGTTCTGCAGTTGGTTCCTTAACTTCTGGATAGCTAACTGTGTTTACTTTCTTAAACATAGTTGCGAAAGTAACCCAGAAACCTTGCATCTGGCTGAATAGGTTTTTCGGCCCATTTTGTTCAATCTGCGCAAATTCAACATCGTTTACGGAGATCTCTTTTTTATTCATCGGTTCGATGTGTTCAGACATTATTGATCCCCTTTCTTGCCAGTTGAAACATTGATGGTTGACACCTTGATCGGCAGTTCTGGAACTGCGAATTCTGGTTCAGAAACTTCGGCAAAGGGTGCGTTCTTCTTCTTATTCTTGGCGTTTTCGAAACCGAAATTAACCAACATAACCAGAAGCACAACAGCGCTAGCAAAGGCGATTGTGGCTGCTCTTGGAGCGCCATTTAGCGAAAGAACGCGCAATGTAGCCACGATCATGATCCAAGCTAAGGAAGCCGGAATCAAAACTTTCCAACCAAATTGCATGAACTGGTCATAACGCATACGTGGCAATGTGCCGCGCAACCAGACGAATACGAAGAAGAAGAGAATTACTTTGGCAAAGAACCAGACCATAGTGAACCAGCCACCTAGCCACGCTTCTGTGAAGCCAAGACCCGGAGGTGCTTTGTAGCCACCCAAGAACAAAGTTGTCGCAAGGGCGGAAACCGCAATGATGTTTACATATTCAGCTAAGAAGAAGAGTGCGAATTTCAGTGATGAATACTCAGTGTGGAAACCACCAACTAATTCGCCTTCAGCTTCAGCTAAGTCAAATGGCGCACGGTTCGTTTCGCCCACCATTGATATTGCGTAAATGATGAATGACGGGAAGAGAACTACTGCGTACCACCACTGGCTCTGTGCTTCAACAATTTCTGAAGTAGACATTGAACCGGCATAAATAAAGACCGCAACTAGTGAGAGACCCATCGCAATTTCATAGGAAATTACTTGAGCACTCGAGCGCAAGCCACCGAGTAGCGGATAGGTAGAACCAGATGACCAACCAGCTAACACAATGCCATAAACACCAATTGATGCAATCGCCAAAACATAAAGAACGCCGACTGGAATGTCGGTTAGCTGCATCGCAGTAACTTTTCCAAACAAGGTAACTTCGCCGGAGAAAGGAATTACCGCAAATGCCATAAAGCAGGTAGTTACGCTAATGATTGGCGCAACGATGAAGACGACTTTATCGGCAGCAGCTGGAATCAAATCTTCTTTAAGGGCTAACTTAACGCCATCTGCTAAAGATTGAATTAATCCGAATGGACCAACGCGGTTAGGCCCAAGGCGCTGTTGCATACGTGCAACTAAACGACGTTCGCCCCATACCGACATCAGTGTTAGTAGTACGCACAAAGCGAAGACCAAGAGGGCTTTTACCCCGATTAGCCAGCCTGGATCGTTTGCGATTAATTGAGCGTTTGTCATGCTTTCACCACCGTTACTACTGAATTATGCGCGACCCCTAAATTGGCAAGCAGTTGAGATCCGGCAGAGTTGCGCGGTGCCCACACTGCATCGTCATGAATATTTTCAACCAGGGCTGCCAACATTACCCAGCCATTGTCATTTGAAATTCTTAACAATTCGCCGTCAACAACACCAAGGGCTGCTGCGCGCTTTGGCGAGATAACCGCAACTGTGCGACGAGCTGTACCAGCTAAATTCTCTTCACCTTTTTGCAGAGTTCCTAGATCAAGCAAGCGACGCCACGAAGTTAGTACAGCTTGGTCACCAGATACTGAGTGCGCGCTCGCTGCCGAAACGTTTGGTGTGGCAACAGATGTGCCATCCCAGTTTCCAATCGAAGCAATTTCTTTTGCGGCATTAGCAACTGTGCCGAGTGAAATGGAATGACCCAACTCATCGGCAATCATGGAAAGAATTCTTAGGTCACTTCGGTTTAGCGATTCGACCGCAGTGTCGAACTGACGAGCGCGGCCTTCCCAGTTAAGGAACGATCCGCTCTTCTCAGTTATTGCGGCAACCGGCAAAATCACATCGGCGAACTTAGTTACTTCGCTATTGGCGATCTCGAGAGAAACCACAAATGCTTTTTGAAGTGCTGCAATTGTTGCGGCTGGATTAGGGCCATCAAGCGGATCTATGCCACCGACAAGTAGCGCTTTAATTTTTTCGTTATTTACATCAGCGATGATCTGATCAGCGCTACGGCCAATCTCACTTGGTAGTGAATCAACATTCCAGAGCGATGCAATATCAACTCGAGCTGCTGCATCAGAAACTGGACGACCACCAGGTAACAAATTGCCAATGGCGCCAGCTGTAAGAGCACCACGTTCACCTGCGCGACGTGGAATCCAGGCCATTTTTGCGCCAGTGCGATCAGCTAGCGCAGCCGCAGCGCTTAATAATCCAGCACTTTCCGCAGCGCGCTCGCCTACCAAAATCACTGACTTATTAGTTAGCTCTTGAGTAGCTACTGCAGCTGCTTCTTGGCCAGGCTGCACACAGATGAAGTTAGCTCTTAGTTTTTCAACGGCAATTGATTCTTTGCTGCCGATTGAAGTCACCTTTAGCGCGCGCTTTTTAAATTGCTTATTAATGCGCAAGAACACAATCGGAGATTCTTCTTCAGGTTCAAAGCCAACTAGAAGAACGTGATCAGCTTTATCAATATCGCGATAAGTAGTGGTGTTGTTAACTACGCGAGCAGCTAAAAATTCACGTTCTTCATCGGATGAAATTCGGGAACGGAAATCAATATCGTTTGTGCCAAGAGCTACGCGAGCAAACTTGCTGTAACCATAAGCATCTTCATAAGTCGCTCGGCCGCCAACTAGAACTGCGGCACCTCGACTCAAACCAGCAGCGGCTGCCGAGATTGCCTCAGGCCAAGAGGCGGTGACTAGTTCGCCATTTTCATTTCGAACCTGTGGCACAGTTAAACGATCAGTTGCGGTTACATATTTAAATGCCCAACGACCCTTATCGCAGTTCCACTCTTCGTTAACTTCAGCATCATCGCCAGCTAAGCGACGAAGTGTTTTGCCACGACGAACATCGGTACGAAGATCGCAACCTGACGCGCAATGTTCGCAAGCAGATGGCGTTGAAACTAAATCAAACGGGCGGGCACGGAAACGATATGAAGTTCCGGTGAGTGCGCCTACTGGACAAATTTGAACTGTGTTTCCAGAGAAATAAGATTTAAATGGATCTTCTTCGTAAATTCCAACTTGTTGCAGAGCGCCACGTTCGTTCAAAGTAATAAACGGATCACTGGCTATTTGATCTGAGAAACGAGTACAGCGGGCACAGAGCACGCAACGTTCGCGATCAAGCAGAACTGAAGAAGAGATCGCAACTGGCTTCTCAAATGTGCGTTTTACGCCATCTAGCCGCATTTCAGGATTTCCGTTGCTCATTGCTTGGTTTTGCAATGGGCACTCGCCACCCTTATCGCAGACTGGGCAATCAAGTGGGTGGTTAGCTAGCAAAAGCTCCATCACGCCTTTTTGCGCTTTATCTGCAACTGGTGAAGTTAATTGAGTTTTAACAATCATGCCTGGTTCAACTGGAATTGTGCATGAAGCTTGTGGCTTTGGAAAAGCGCGGCCATTAATTTCGATATCAACTAAACATTGACGACATGCACCAACTGGATCAAGTAATGGGTGATCGCAGAAACGTGGGATCTGAATTCCAAGTTTTTCAGCGGCGCGAATTACTAAAGTGCCTTTAGGAACAGTTACTTCAAAACCATCGATAACTAAAGTTATTTGCTCAACGATTACATCGGTATCTGGAGTCACTATGCATCAGCTCCTTCAAATAGCGTGCTGGCAATTGGATCAAATGGGCAAGCACCATTTGTTACGTGAGCGATGTACTCGTCACGGAAATATTTGATTGAAGAAGTAATTGGGCTAGTTGCACCATCACCAAGTGCGCAGAAAGAACGTCCCATGATGTTGTCGCAAAGATCTAACAACTTAGCTAGATCTGCCTCAGAGCCCTTACCATTTTCGAGATCGCGCAGAATCTGTACCAACCACCATGTACCTTCGCGACATGGTGTGCATTTTCCGCAAGATTCATGCTTATAGAACTCTGTCCAACGAAGTACCGCGCGAACTACGCAAGTAGTTTCATCAAAAATTTGAAGTGCCTTTGTGCCCAGCATTGAGCCAGCGCCAGCTACACCTTCGTAATCAAGTGGCACATCAAGATGCTGATCAGTAAACAGCGGAGTTGATGACCCACCTGGAGTCCAGAACTTTAACTTGTGGCCTTTGCGCATTCCGCCGGAGAGTTCAAGAATTTCGCGCAAAGTGATTCCAAGTGGTGCTTCGAATTGTCCTGGGTTTACAACATGGCCAGAGAGTGAATAAAGCGTGGTTCCTTTGCTCTTTTCAGTACCCATTGACTGATACCACTCAGCGCCGTTAGCAACGATGGCAGGAACTGATGCGATTGATTCAACGTTATTCACAACAGTTGGGCGGGCGTATAAACCAGCGATAGCTGGGAAAGGTGGACGCAAACGTGGTTGACCGCGGAAGCCTTCAAGTGAATCAAGAAGTGCGGTTTCTTCACCGCAAATATAAGCACCTGCACCAACGTGTAGAACTAGCTCGACGCCGTTACCTAAGTAACCAGCTGCATATGCATCTTCGATTGCTTGGTTCATTCGACGAACCACGTGAGTTACTTCGCCACGAATATAAATGAAGGCATGCTTCGCGCGAATTGCATGGGCTGCAATTATGCAACCTTCGATAAGTACGTGCGGGTTAGCCATCAACAGTGGCGTATCTTTGCAAGTACCTGGTTCTGATTCGTCAGCGTTTACAACTAAGTAATGATCTTTGTTATCACCTTGTGGAATAAAACCCCACTTCATGCCAGTTGGAAAACCAGCACCACCGCGACCACGTAGACCAGAATCTTTAACAAGTTGAATTACCACATCGGGATCCATTGCAAGTGCTTTTGCAGAAGCGGTGTATCCACCATGTCGCTTATAAGCTTCAATCGTAAATGAATCTTTTTCATCCCAGTGTGCAGAAAGCACTGGCGCAAGTTTTGTCATTACTTACCTTCCTTGCTTAGTTTCAAACCAAGCAGAGTTGGTTCGCCAGCTTGAACACCTTCATTTGCTAAGCCATCGTTAACGCCAGCTAAAACTGCAGATGCTTCTTTCCAAGTTACTAATTTATTTGGACCACGAGTTGGTGGTTTTGGATTTCCGCTGCGCATTGAATCAACTAAATCTTTAGACGATTGAACAGTCTGATTGTCGTAGAACTCCCAGTTGGCCATAACAACAGGCGCGTAATCGCAAGCCGCATTACATTCAATATGCTCAAGTGAGACTTTGCCATCAGCTGTAACGCCATCATTTTCAATGCCTAAGTGCTCTTTTAAGCCAGCGAAAATAGCGTCTCCGCCCATCACCGCACATAGAGTGTTAGTGCAAACGCCAACGTGGTACTCGCCTACTGGCTGATTTTTGTACTGAGTGTAAAAAGTTGAAACTGCTGTGACTTCAGCATTTTCTAGCTCTAATAATTCAGAAATAATTTCGATGCCTTCATTATTGATATAGCCCGTAATTGATTGGCTGTAATGCAACAGAGGCATGATCGCCGAACGCTTACGTGGGTAGCGAGCGATTATTGCTTCCATTACTGCTAACTGATCATCGGTATATGCCATTAGCGATCAACTCCACCCATGACTGGATCAATCGAGGCAACCGCGCCGATGATGTCGGCAACCATGCTGCCTTCGCACATTGCAGAAGTTGATTGCAAGTTATTAAAAGATGGTTCGCGGAAGTGAACGCGATACGGACGAGTGCCGCCGTCTGAAACTAAATGCACACCAAGTTCACCACGTGGAGATTCAATTGCTACATAAACCTGACCGACTGGAACTTGGAATCCTTCAGTTACTAACTTGAAGTGGTGAATCAAGGCTTCCATTGACTCGCCCATGATTTCGCGGATGTGATCGAGTGAGTTACCCATTCCGTCATTACCAACTGCAAGTTGTGATGGCCATGCAATTTTCTTATCTGCAACCATTACAGGTTGGCCTTCAGATTTTTCTAACTTGTCGCAAGCTTGTTCGATGATTCGAAGTGATTGTTCTAATTCAGCAATGCGAATCAAGAAGCGGCCATAAACATCGCAAGTATCAGCAGTAACAACGTCGAAGTCGTATTGCTCGTAACCACAATATGGCTGCATCTTGCGTAGATCCCAAGGCAAGCCAGTTGAACGAAGAACTGGGCCAGTAATTCCAAGTGTGGTTGCGCCAGCTAGATCAAGGTAGCCAATACCTTCGGTGCGCTTCATCCAGATTGAGTTTCCGACTAGAAGCTTTTCGTTATCTTTAAAGTTTTTACGAAGTTCGGCAACAGTTTCGCGAATCTTTGCAACAGCACCCTTTGGTAGGTCTTGAGCAACGCCACCTGGACGCACATAGGCCATATTCATGCGTAAACCTGAAACTAATTCGAAGATATCTAGAACTCGTTCGCGTTCACGGAAGCAGAAGATCATCGGTGAAAGTGCGCCTAGTTCGAGGGCACCAGTGCCGAGTGCGACCATGTGAGAGGAGATGCGGTTGAACTCCATCATCATCACGCGAATCTGGTTTGCGCGCTCTGGTACTTCGATACCCAGAAGTTTTTCAACACCTAAGCAGTAAGCAGTTTCATTGAAAATAGGTGACAAATAATCCATGCGAGTTACAAAAGTAACGCCTTGGGTCCAGCTGCGATATTCGGTGTTCTTTTCAATTCCAGTATGTAGGTAACCGATTCCGCAACGAACTTCGGTGACAGTTTCGCCTTCAAGTTCTAGAACTAAGCGAAGCACACCGTGAGTTGATGGGTGCTGAGGACCCATGTTTACGACAACGCGTTCTTCTTTCGCCTGACCAATTTCAGTAACTAGCGAATCCCAATCGCCACCGGTAACTGCGAAAACAGTTCCTTCGGTAGTTTCGCGAGAGGATGCGTATGGATCTACGTATGTGCTCACTTGTATGACCTACGTTCATTAGGTGGCGGAGTAGTTGCGCCTTTGTACTCAACTGGAATTCCACCGAGTGCATAATCTTTACGTTGTGGGTGTCCTTGCCAATCATCTGGCATCAAAATGCGAGTTAGTCCTGGGTGACCATCAAAAATTATTCCGAACATGTCAAAAGTTTCGCGTTCGTTCCAGTTATTGCCTGCCCAAACTTCAACAAGTGAAGGAATGTGTGGATCAGAGTCAGGAACGCTTACTTCAAGACGGATGCGTTGATTATTTGTCATTGAAAGCAATGGATATACGGCGTGAAGTTCGCGGTTAGTGTCGGTTGGATAATGAACACCGCTAACGCCTAAACAATTTTCAAACTTAAGGCGATCACGCAAAATTAGTGAGACTTCAACTAAGCGTTCGCGTTTAATGTGAAGTGTTAATTCGCCACGATCAACAACTACGCGCTCAATTGCATCAGCAAAATCCGGATAAGCACGCTCTAAATCATCGGCTACTTGATCAAAATAACCGCCATATGGGCGCTCAGTAGAGCCGGGATTTACTTGAGTGCGAACTAATCCGCCATAACCAGAAGTATCGCCAGTGCCGTGTGTTCCGAAAGAACCGCGCTCTTCATTGCTCATTACGCTAACAACCCCTTCATTTGATGGGTTGGAAGCGCAGCAAGAGCAGCAGCTTCAACGTTTTTGATAACTAGTTCGCGGTTTGGACCAAGCTTTTCAACATAAATTTGATCGTGCAGTTTAAGAATTGCATCCATCAACATTTCTGGGCGTGGTGGGCAACCTGGAAGATAAATATCAACTGGTACTACGTGATCAACACCTTGCACGATTGCATAGTTGTTAAACATTCCGCCAGAAGATGCACATGCACCCATTGCAATAACCCATTTTGGCGCAGCCATTTGATCATAAATCTGACGAAGAACTGGCGCCATCTTGTTTGAAACGCGACCGGCAACGATCATTAAATCTGCTTGACGTGGGGATGCGCGGAAAACTTCCATTCCGAAACGAGCTAAGTCGTAGCGACCGGCACCTGCTGCCATCATCTCAATTGCACAACATGCCAAACCAAAAGTTGCTGGCCACAGTGAGTTCTTGCGCATATAACCCGCAAGTTTTTCAACTGAAGTTAATAAAAACCCGCTTGGTAATTTCTCTTCTAGACCCATTTTTAATTAATCCCATTCCAATCCACCGCGGCGCCAGACATAGACAAAAGCTACAAAAACTGTGGCGATGAAAATTCCCATTTCAACTAAGCCGAAGAGCCCAAGTTGATCAAAAGTCACTGCCCATGGATAAAGGAAAACAATTTCAATATCAAAAATAATGAAAAGCATTGCGGTTAAGAAATACTTAACCGGGAAACGACCACCTTCGGCAGCTTGTGGTGAAGGTTCGATTCCGCATTCATATGCATCGGCTTTGGCTCGGTTGTAACGGGCTGGACCGGTGAGTAATGAGATGCCGACTGAGAAGATGGCGAATCCGAGGCCAATCGCCCCGATTACCAGAATCGGGATATACGGATTACTTGTTCCAGTCACAGGCGTAATCCTATTCTCGGGTCAGCAATGGTTATGACCGCTAGGGCGCTACAGCGCTGTGAACTGCAACAACCCCGCCAGTTAAATTTTGCCAACCGACCTTCTGCCAACCGGCCTTAGTAATGTGCTCGGCCAGGGCCACTTGATTGGGCCAAGCCCTGATCGATTCAGCCAAATAAACATAGGCCTCGGGATTTGAAGAAGTTTTGCGAGCAATAAAGGGCAGAGCGCGCATCAGGTAATTGGTATAAATGGTGCGAAACGGGCGCCAAACTGGAGCGCTGAATTCGCAGATCACAATGCGGCCTCCGCTCTTGGTCACGCGAAGCATCTCGCGCAGGGCAAGGTCGAAATCATTGGTGTTGCGCAAGCCAAATGAGATAGTCACGAGGTCAAATTCGCCATCTTTGAAGGGCAGATTCAGGGCATCGGCTTTAGTAAATGGCAGATGCGGACGAGCTTTGCGGCCAGCGGCCAACATTCCTTCGGAAAAATCAGCTGGAATCACATCGGCACCAGCGGCTGCAAGTGGCTCTGATGAAGAACCAGTTCCGGCAGCCAGATCAAGAATCTTCATACCGACCTTTGGCGCAATAATCGCAGTAGTCGAGCGGCGCCAAGCTTTGGTGCGACCCAAACTAAGCAGGTCATTAACCAGGTCGTAGCGTTTAGCGACGCCATCAAACATCGCCGCTACTTCATCGGGGTCTTTGTTGAGATTGGCGCGCGACATAGGTGCATTCTCTCTGAAGGTAGGCTCGGCTACAACTTAAAGCACTAGTTACTCAAGATTTTTACCCACGGAAAGGGCGCCCAGATGATTTCGATCAATACCGTCCGCCTGGGAGAGCACTTGCCGCTCTTAGATTTACTGCCGGCGGATAGCCCGATTGCTTGGGTGCGCGGCGGCGATGGCTTAGTTGGTTGGGGCGTTCATGCCAGCACAACAGTTAGTGGTGCTAATCGATTTAACGATGCGCGCACTTGGTGGCATAACCAAGTTGAGACCTTCTCGGTAGCAGATGCTGTGCACGTTAGTGGCACTGGTCCAGTTTTATTCACTTCTTTTTCCTTTTCGGAATCAGAAGAATCGGTTTTGGTAATTCCGAAAGTAATTGTTGGTCAACGAAATGGAAAATCTTGGTTGACTTGGATTGGCGATATTGCGCAACCAATTTTGCCTACTGAAAAAACAATTTCTAATTCAGCTAGGTTAACTTGGCAAGATGAGCCAATTAGTAAGAGTGATTGGGAAGACCAAGTAACTAAGTTAGTTCGGGAAATTCAAAGTGGCAATGTAGATAAAGTGGTTTTGGCGCGCGACCAAAGCGCAACAGCAGATAATGAAATTGATATTCGCAACATATTGCGTAATTTAGCTCGCGAATATCCATCAACTTGGAATTTCGCTATTGCTAATTTAGTTGGTGCTACACCCGAACTATTGCTGCGCTTAAGTAAAGGCATGGTTACTTCACGCGTGTTAGCTGGCACGATTAGCAAGACCGGCGATGATGAACGCGACTTAGCTCTAGCTGGTTCGCTGGCTCGTTCTTCAAAGGATCTAGAGGAACATAACTACGCAGTTCGCTCAGTAGCCGATGCACTCGAACCATTCTGCTCATCAACAAACGTTCCCGAATCTCCATTTGTATTGCACTTAACTAATGTCATGCACTTAGCCACCGATGTAACTGGAGCATTAGTTGAGAAAACTAAGCAAGTTGATAGTTTCTCATTACTAGAAAAATTGCATCCATCTGCAGCTGTTTGCGGCACCCCAACCCAGAAAGCGCTCGAGTTGATTAACGCTAATGAAGGTATAAATCGCGGTCGATATGCCGGACCAGTGGGTTGGATCGATGCTTCAGGTGATGGCGAACTAGGTATTGCGCTGCGCTGTGGTCAGATTTCTGGAAAACAAATTCGAATTTTTGCGGGCTGTGGAATTGTTAATGGTTCATTGCCGGCGAAAGAACTAGCTGAAAGCGAAGCGAAGTTTGCGCCAATGCGCAGCGCCTTAAATTGATTCTAAATTTGCAATCAAAGCTTTCAATTGTGCCGCATTATTTTCTCGATCCGGCATCTGACAAACCAATACTGATACTCCGGAAATTGGTTTAGCAAGCTCGCTCTTTAATTCAGCGAATGAGGAAATAGTCTTTGCGCTTATGCCCAGCCCGGCTGCTATTTTTTCTAAATCTAAGCCATGTGGAGTTCCGAATACAGTTTCAAATCCAGCGACGTTTGCTTGCGGCAACGTTGAGAAAATTCCGCCCCCATCATTATTAATTGCGAAGATGCGCAAGTTAGCCGAAGTATTTCCAACTAAACCGGTTAAGTCATGCAAGAAAGCTAAGTCACCAATAATTGCCGTGGCACTCTGTCGAGCAGTTGCAATTCCGAGGGCAGTTGAAATGTTGCCATCGATGCCAGCTAAACCACGATTGGCAAAGGTTTCGATTCCGGTGCGCGGGGTTGCAAAACTTTCAATATCGCGGATAGGTCTTGACGACGAGATGAAAACAGTGCCAGTTAACTGACTGGCTAGCTCGCGAGCTAAAGCACTTTCGGACCAATTAGCGATTTCACTTACTAGTTTGGCTGTGCGTTGGCCTAACTTGCGCCATTGTTCGTGCCATTCTGGGTCAGCGGCACGAGATTGCACGATCGGGGCCGCGATAAATCGTTGATCTGCAACGCGATAGGTATCAACAGTTGCCATTCGCGGATCAATCACAATTTGAGTCTTAGCTGATGCAATCAAGGCATTAATTGGGCGCGAAAGCGTGGTGCGGCCAATGATTACAACCGTTTCCGGCGTTAAGTTTTTGCGAATTGCAGGTGAAGCTAAGAAAAGCGCGGCATGTGAAGTCGATTCCGGGAAAGAAAGTGGATCTTCGGCAATTACCGGCCACTCTAGATCGTTAGCGATTTTAGAGACTTCAGCGACTGTTAAGCCACCACGGTCATGCCCAATAACTAATACGCCTCTGGCGGTATTTACTTTCAAAGTTCCGGCTGACTTGCCGGTCGGCTTAATTCTTGGGGCAATTTTGATTTCAGCTAACCAACTGTTGTCCGCATCAGGAAGAAGTGGTTCTTCAAATTGTAAATTTAAATGCACTGGGCCTCGGTGCAGCGAATCAATCGGCAGCTCGAGCGGGAATACTCCCCCAGAAACATCAGCGAAGTAGCGCACGGCGCTACCAAAGATTCGAGCTTGATCAGTTGTTTGATTTGCACCAGTGCGCCGCAAAATAGCGGGGCGGTCAGCGGTTAGTACTAATAGTGGCACGTTACTGTGATGTGCTTCTAATACTGCTGGGTGATAGTTCGCCACTGCGGTACCACTTGTACAAACAATGGGTACTGCACGACCACTTGCCTTTGCTAAACCTAAAGCAAAATAGGCAGCTGATCTTTCATCAATTCGAATATGTAACTTAAGAAAACCCTTTTCAGCTGCGGCATAAATGGCCAGTGATAAAGGAGCGTTGCGTGAGCCCGGTGAAATTACTGCATCAGTAATGCCCGCTTCAATTAATTGGCGAACTACGACTCGAGCTAGCGAGGTTGAGGTATTCACCAGTTCCAGCCTCTCACTTTAATTTCACTTTCGGCCCCAGCATAAAAAGCACACTTTGTGCGCTCTTTCCACCAAGTTAACCGCTCAACTGGAACAGCATACTTTGCTAACAAATCGGTGTCTGGCGAAACTGAATGAACGGGTAGTTCGCCATTTTTCAATGGCAGTGCTGCGATATCTGCGCTCAACAACTGGCCAGTTGCTAACCCACACGCATAATCAAGCGATGGTAGTGAGGCGGCAAGTTGTAAGCCATAACTAATTCCGACTGCACTATCTAACGCGCTCGATACCACCATCGGTAATTTGTGATAGGCGCCAATTTCGCGAGCGCGAGTTATTCCACCAAGCGGGGCAACTTTTAACATCAGAACATCAACCGCACCTTGCAGATCAATGGCAAATGGATCAATTGCTTTTCTAATAACTTCATCGCCAGTGATCTTATAATCGATATTTAATTTTGCTTTTAAAGTACGCAACTCTTCTAGCGTGCCACAAGGTTGTTCGACATATTCCAACGGACCAACTTCTTCATAGATTTCATTAAGATTAAATAAAGCCTGCTCAACACTCCAGGCACCATTTACATCAAGTCTTAATTTTGCTTTTGGCAGAAGTGCTCTAACTCGTGCAACTCGCACAATATCTTCGCCTAAATTGTCGCCAACTTTTATCTTAACTGTGTCACACCCAGCAAAAGATTGCAGTAACTCTTCGATCTCTTTCGTACTGTTTAGCGCTGGCAGAGTCGCATTGACTTTGATAAAGCCTCGGTATGCCATTGGAGCTGGGTTCGTTGCCGCATCAATGGCACTTAGTAGCCACGTGGAGCTTTCACGATCGTCATACTCAAGAAATGGTGCGAATTCGCCCCAACCAGCTGGGCCTTCAAAGAGAGCAATTTCGCGCACTGTGATGCCACGAAACTTACTTTTTAGCGGCAGGGCAACTACCTGCATTGAAGCAAGTAATTGATCAATCATTTGGTTAATTACGGACGCTTAGGGAATTTGCCAAAATCAGGTGCCCGCTTTTCTTTGTAAGCATCGCGACCTTCTTGACCTTCTTGGGTCATGTAGAACAACAAGGTGGCATCTCCGGCTAGTTGTTGCACGCCGGCTAATCCATCATCGGCAGCATTCATGCTCGCCTTAAGCAAGCGAAGTGCCATCGGTGAATTGCGGAGCATTTCGCGACACCAGGAAACAGTTTCAGCTTCTAGCTCTGCAACTGGCACAACTGTATTTATCAATCCCATCTGCAAAGCTTCTTGTGCATCATATTGACGAGTCAAAAACCAAATTTCGCGCGCTTTCTTCTGACCCACACTTGCCGCTAACAAACCAGAACCGTAACCACCATCGAAAGAACCAACCATTGGGCCAGTTTGACCAAAGAGTGCGTTATCGGCCGCAATTGTTAAATCACAAACCACATGTAAAACATGTCCGCCGCCGATTACCCAACCTGCAACCATGGCAACTACTGGTTTTGGGGTACGGCGAATTTGTACTTGTAGATCCAAAACATTTAGTCGACCAATGCCTTGCTTTGCAAGATCATCATCGCCCAGGTAACCATCATCACCACGAACATTGATGTCGCCACCAGAACAAAATGCTTGAGTGCCTTCGCCGGTAAAAATAATTACGCCAACTTCGGAGTTATCGCGCGCTAGATCAAATGCACTCTTTAACTCAGCCAAAGTTTGTGGGCGAAATGCATTGTGAACTTCTGGGCGATTAATCGTAATTTTTGCCATGCCATCGCCAACTACATATTTAATATCTTTGAAGTTCTCGCCACCTGGAGCGGTTTTCCAATTCGGAATCTCGCGACTTCCAAAATCACGCTTAATTGGCTTGCTCATTTTTCCTCCAGGAAGTGAAAGCTTGGTCTAGGAGCGATAGCCTACGGGCGATATGGATACCAAGTCACAACGTTTAGTGAGCCCAATCGACGGGGCGTGGTCAACCACACAGATTATGGCCAGCCTTGCTAAGGCGCTGGTTTCTGATGGTCCGGCACTTGGCTTTGGCGCTGTAACCAGTATGGCGGTTGATGAAAAAACGGCTGTCCTAGTTACCTCGACCGGTAGCACCGGTGCGAACAAGGAGTTTTCACTGAGCGCAGGTGCGCTGCTGGCTTCTGCAAAAGCTTCGAATAAGTTTTTGGGTGCACACTTTGGCGAAACTTGGTCACTCCTTTTGCCACTTACACATATTGCGGCTGTGAATGTTTTAGTTCGCAGTTTAGAACTTGGCACTATCCCCGTGAATTTAATTGACCACATCGGCGAATATCCGAAAGTTGATTACACCGCCATCGTTCCAACCCAACTTTTCAATGCTCTAGCTGGTGATGATCGCTTACTTAAGCATTTGAAAACTGCGAAAGCAGTTCTAGTTGGTGGCGCTGCTCTAACTCCTGAACTGCAAGCACAAGCAGCTGATGTCGGAATTAAAGTTGTGACAACTTATGGCATGACTGAAACATCTGGCGGGTGTGTCTATAACGGTGAACCACTTGAAGGTGTACAGGTAGCGATATCTGATGCTGGATTTATTAAGATAGCAGGACCAGTTCTGGCCAGCAATTTAGTTTTAGATTCGCAAAATTGGTTTGTAACTAGCGATCGTGGTGAATTAGTTGATGGTCATTTAAAAGTTCTGGGCCGCGGCGATGATGTAATTATTTCAGGTGGTGAAAACATCTCACTCTCGGAAATTGAAAACGCCATTTCGCAAAGTTTTGCGAACTTTGAGTTTGCTGCTTTTGCCGTTTTAAGTGAGAAGTGGGGGCAAGAACTTCACGTAGCTTCGGTAAACGCACCAGCTGAATTTTCTGAAAGAGTTCAGGGACTATTGGTAGAAAGATTTGGCAACGCAGCTAAACCAAAGCGATTCCATCAGCTAACTGCGCTACCTTTAATCGGGATCGGAAAAGTAGACCGAAGCGCACTTGCGCAATTAGCAACGAAGTCGGAGCATTGAGTTGAATAAGTGGGCTAGTTTTGAATAAGTGGTTTGCAGGTGCTCGCCCGCGCACACTTCCAGCTGCTATTGCGCCAGTCTTGGTAGCAACGGCGTTAGCGGCAAGTGATGCCGACTTTAAAATGGCTGGTTTAGCCCTGGTTGTCAGTTTGGCGCTCCAAGTTGGCGTTAACTTCGCCAATGATTACTCCGATGGCATCAAAGGCACTGACGATATTCGCGTAGGCCCAACTCGGTTAGTTGCCTCCGGCTTAGCAAGTGCGAAATCGGTCAAGCAGGCAGCCTTTATCTCTTTTGCCTTCGCTGCAGTTGTTGGGTTAGTGCTAGCGCTCTTAACTTCACTCTGGTTAATTGCAGTTGGTGCTGCGTCAATTTTGGCAGCTTGGACCTACACCGGCAGCAAACGACCATATGGATACCTGGGATTGGGCGAGATTTCGGTATTTTTATTCTTTGGCTTAGTTGCGACTATGGGTTCTTACTATGTACAGACTGAGAATTTAACTTGGCAAAGTTTTGTGGTCGCAATCCCGATGGGCTCGCTCTCTTGCGCGCTTCTGGCAATTAACAATCTTCGTGATCGTGCTCAAGATGAGTTAGTTGGCAAGCGCACCCTGGCTGTTCGGTTAGGTGATGCCAGTGCGCGGAAACTTTTCATCGCTTATTTGTTACTAGCTCACATTTCAGCACTTGCCGTATCTGGCGAAAATACCTTGATTACGTTGGCGCTCTTGCCGCTAACTTTTGTTATCGCCAACCAGGTTCGAGCTGGCGCAACTGGCCCCGCGTTAATTCCTCTTCTAGGCAAAACCGGCCAATTACAGCTCTGGTTTGGCGTGGTTTTCTCAATTGCTCTCGCGCTAAACTAAAGCCATGAGAGTTTTGCTCGTAGTTCTATCTATCGCTATCCAACTCTATGGATTAATCGATTGTGCGCAACGTGATGACAGTGAAGTTCGCTCGCTGCCTCGTTGGGGCTGGCTAATAATTATTGTGTTGATTCCAACGATTGGCGCAGTTGCTTATCTAGTAGCTGGGCGACCAAAGCGCCCTGGCGGTGGCGGCAAAAAACCAAAGCGTACTATTGCACCAGATGATGATCCTGATTTCTTGCGTGGACTTTAGAGCGAAGCGAAAGCCTCATCTAGAACGCTCATTGCATCAAGAAGTAGTTCATCTGAGATAACAATTGGTGGCAAGAAACGAATTACATTTGAATACGTGCCCGCTGAGAGTAGCAAGACACCTTTCTTAGCGCAGTAGTTAATTACCTTGGTCATCGCTTCAGAGTTTGGCTCAAGTGAGCCTGGCTTTACTAATTCGATAGCTTGCATTGCACCACGACCACGAACTTCGGCGATTATTGGATACTTTGCTGCAAGTGCGCGAAGTGATGTTCCCAGCAGCTCACCAACTTCGCGAGCACGTTGAATTAAGCCATCTTCTTCAATTGTTTCAAATACTCCTAGTGAAGCTGCGCATGCGACTGGATTTCCACCGTAAGTTCCACCGAGACCGCTTACATGCACAGCATCCATGATTTCTGCGCGACCGGTTACTGCAGCCAGCGGCATTCCACCAGCAATACCTTTTGCAGTAATGATCATGTCTGGAACTACATTTTCAGCTTCAACTGCAAACATGTTTCCAGTACGGGCAAAACCAGTTTGAACTTCATCAGCAATAAAAATGATGCCGTTTTCAGCACAATACTTTGATAAGCCAGGCAAGAAACCCTTAGGTGGAACGATGAAACCACCTTCGCCTTGAATAGGTTCGATCATGATTGCCGCTACATTCTTAGCGCCAATTTCTTTTTCAATCTTATGTTCGATTTCTTCTAGAGCGTCTTTAGTAATCGTTGCCTTATCGCCCAACCAGCGAAGTTCGTATGGCATTGGCATGCGGTAGATCTCATTAGCAAATGGACCGAAACCTTCTTTGTATGGCATGTTCTTGGCAGTTAGCGCCATCGTTAAATTTGTACGGCCATGATAAGCGTGCTCGAAAACTACGATTGCTTGACGCTTTGTTGCGTGACGCGCAATCTTTACCGCGTTCTCAACCGCTTCAGCACCTGAGTTAACCAAAACTGATTTCTTTTTGTGAGTGCCAGGAGTATGAGCATTTAACTTTGCACAAACATCGATGTAGCCCTGGTAAGGCGCAACGGTAAAACATGTGTGTGAAAAAGCTTGAACTTGTTCAATTACGCGATCAACAACGCGCTGCGCACTGTTACCAACATTGTTTACGCCGATACCTGCAGCCATGTCGATGATCTGATTGCCATCTAGGTCAACCAGAATCGCGCCACCAGTACTTGCAATTACCGTCGGATATGCAATTCCCAATCCGCCCGAAACCTCTTCGCTGCGTCGCTGAATCTCCGCCTTTGATTTTGGTCCAGGAATCTCTGTAACCAAGAGGCGTTGCTGAGGAACTGAAGTAAGTACGGTCATGAGTAAAGTCTAAGGCCATATTTCCGATCGGGGCGCCTTGAAGTTAGGCTTGCCGCTATGACCTACCTCAAAGCGCTGCGCGAAGATGCTCCGCTCTTAGATGCCTACCTACGTTACTTCGAAGTAGCGCGAACTCCGTTCACGATCCCAGGTCATAAACAGCGTGCCAGCAAACTCGATTTGGGTTTAGGCGCAGTAGTTGATGGCGATACACCTCTCTACGGTGGCTTAGATGAAATTAAATTAACGAACCAAACCTTAAAGAGCGCTGAATCTCTCGCAGCTAAATTATGGAATGGCGACTACGCGCGTTTTTCAACTGGCGGTTCAACTCATGTTAACCAAGCCGTCATCTTGGCGCTTGGAAAACCTGGTGACAAGATTGCAGTTGCTCGCACTGCGCACCGCTCAGTTTTAAGTGCTCTCGTATTAGCGGGACTCGAACCAATTTGGTTAGCTCCAGATATTGATCCAGCAACTGGGGTTCCGATCGGAATCCCGCTTTCAGAACTAGAACGAGTACTGCCGCAAAAGCCAATCGCCCTATTGCTGACGGAACCTGGTTATTTAGGAACTATTTCACAATTACCAGAGTTAATTAGTAAAGCTCACGAAAATAAAATCCCGGTTGTAATTGATGCAGCTTGGGGTGCTCACTTTGGTTTCCATAACAGTTTGCCTAAGCATGTAATGCAACTTGGTGCAGATGCGTTAATTACTAGCACTCATAAAGCCCTGCCGGGATTTAGCGCATCAGCGCTCTTAGTTGCTCGTGGTGAATTTCTGAATTTAGATCGACTAGAGCAAAGTTTTGAAACAACACATACAACTTCACCTGCTGGCGCACCCCTTGCATCCATTGATGGTTGCCGCGCACTCCTGCAACATCGCGGTGAGGATTTACTGGGTCAGCTAATTGAAAACGTGACCAAGTTTAAAGCAGATATTTCAACTAACTTTGATCGCCCCATCTTCTTGTCCCCCAGTGATTTTGCTGCTGGTCGCTTTGATCCAGTAAAGATTGTCCTTCGAGCTAATCAACTAGGCACTTCGGGGGTAGAAATTGAAAATGAATTACTAAAGGCAAATATCAGAGTCGAAATGGCTGATCGTGACACCGTAGTTTTCTTAGCTACTTTGGCTGATGATGTGGAAAGTTTTGCTGATTTGAGTAAAGCGTTGCTGCCAATTTTGCAGAAACTTGTAAATGCACCGCGTGAATCAGCAACAGCGCTGAGTTGGTCAGTGGTTCCACAAGTTGGTCTTTCAATGCGCGATGCCTACTTTGCAGATACCGAGATGATCACTGCCTCAAGTGCCGAAGGTCGCATCTCAGCAGATTTAATTGCGCCTTATCCACCAGGTGTTGCAGTGGTTGCTCCAGGTGAAGTGCTAACCAAAGAGATTTTAACTGGCTTGGCTACTAACAAGGCAGCTGGAGTAAGAATTGCTTATGCAACTGACCCAACACTTCAAAGTTACCGCGTAGTTAAATCAAATTAACTGCAAATCCGATGGTAGTTTATTGAGATGAGCGAAGTAGTTGGACATGCAAATGTTCGCTCCGCAGCAAGAGATACTGAGAATTATTCATCTGACTTACAAGGTGATCGCGATGTGCGGACCTATCGTCAAATTCCGCTTGAAGTTGACCCACCCAGACATCATTTATTCCGCACAGCGCTAAGTCCACTTTTTGTAAAACCTAAGATCGAGAAAATGATTCCGGAATTTGAATCGATTGCAAAAGAATTAATTGCCGCATTTGTGAAAAAGGGTGGTGGGGACTTTGTCTCTGAAGTAGCTCTTCCAATGGTTGGGCACTGTTTAGGTGTTATTTATAACCGGCCACAAGATGTATCAGAATGGCTCTCGTGGGGCTCCGATGTCTGGATCACCACACCAACTGGTCGTAGCGGCGAGCACTTAGACAGGTACTTAAAAACAGTCTTTGATGAAGCTGAAAATTCTGAAGAAGACAACGCCTGGACCTTTATCGTTCGGTTGGAACTAGAAGGTGGGCCAATTTCGCGAACCGAGATGTATGGAATCGCGAACGTGCTCCTGGCTGGTGGCCGAGACACCGTTGTTAAATTAATGACTGGAATGATTTGGCATTTAGCAACAGCAACCGAAGATCGTGAATTCTTAAAAAGTAATCCAGATAAGTTAAGTAAAGCGATTCATGAGGTATTGCGTTTCTTATCTCCGCTACCACGCATGGAACGCGTTCCGGCCGCTGTTCTTGCGTTGCCCGAAGAGTTGCGCGATCCCAAGGATTACGATCACTTAAGTTTTGTTTCTGGCAATTTTGACGAAACTGTTTTCAGTGAGCCAGATAAAATTGATATTCATCGTGAGCGAAACCCGCATTTGGCTTTCGGCTTTGGCCCACATACTTGTATTGGAAATCATGTTGCTGAAGTAGAAACCGCAGCACTGGTATCAACTTTCTTGCGTGAAGTTAAAGATTGGGAAATTTTGCCAGCCTCAGAAATTTCCTTCGACACCATAGGAAAGTATCAATACCCTGGTCGTTTCCACTCACTTCAAATTAAATGTAAGTAACTCTTAAAGACCGGAGTAGGTATGCTTTCCGGTTCCCCAGACATTTACGTAAACGTAATTGAATAAGAATGTTGATCCAGCTAGCAGACATAGCCAAGCTGCGCGGCGACCGCGCCAACCCACAGTTACGCGGGCATGTAGATAAGCGGCATAAGCAACCCAGGTAATAAAGGCCCAAGTTTCCTTTGGATCCCAGCCCCAGTAACGACCCCAGGCACTTTCGGCCCAAATAGCACCTGCAATAACCGAGAAAGTCCAGAGTGGGAAAACAAATGCAACTAAGCGATATGAAAGCTGATCAAGAACTTCAAGACTTGGAAGACGATCTGCCCAAACTTTACGTGGTCCCTTGTTCTCCATATTGTCTAGGTAAAGATAAGCCGCTGAAATTACGTTAGCGAGTAGAAATACGCCGCCTGAAATGATCGCAGTTGAAACGTGAATGACCAGCCAAGGTGATTTCAGGGCCGGTACTAGCGGCGCACTTGGAACGTATAACAAAGTAATTGCAGTACCTAGCGTCAAAAGGGCTGAGATCGAAACTAAAACACCCAGCCATCGCAGATCATATTTGCGCAAAGCAGCTAGATAGGCGCCCGTAAATGCCAGCGCACCAGTGATTGAGAATTCATACATGTTGCCCCACGGAACTCGACTTGCTGAAAGTCCACGAGTAACTACGCCAACTAGTAGAAAGATAAAACCAAGAATCATCATGGCAGTTGCAATACGCATCGCCTTTTGAGTGCGCGAGCTATCAAAAGTTTTCTTAAGTAAGTTTCCTTCGGTTTCAGAAGCTGCAGTCGGTGTGCGAACTGCCCAGGCAGTTTCAAATGCATGGCCGAGGAAGGCAAGGGTAAAGAGAGCCATTGCGGAATAGATTGCGTAGTTTGATATGTACGCCCAATCTTGTGCTGACATTTATTTCCCTTTCAACTTCGCAACAAACTCTGACAACTCAATTTCTAAACCAGGTGCGCTGTTCTTTGCTAGACCGGCAACTTGAACTTCTCCGCCGGAAACTCGAATCCAAATCCGTCGGCGTCTAGTAAAGAGCGAGGCTAACAATCCAAGGATCGCAACTATGCCACCGATCAAAGAATAACTCTTTCCAGGATCACTAACTATTTGTAGGTTTACCCAGGGAACCACCTTCTCAAATGAAATTGTTCCTTCGCTAAATTTCAGAAACTCCCCAGGTTTTAGAGAGTCCAGCGCTATTTGTTTCATTTCAGAGGTATCTATTCGATAAACCGATTGTGGAACTCCGCTATCTAAACCTAAATCGCCTTGCCAGATCGAGAAGAGCAACTTGGGATCTAGCAGTTCCGGAAATACTGAAATAGCGCTCTTATCTGAGCCTCGAGCATAAGTTGGAAGAAACGTTGAAACAAAGCCGAGTTGCGGATCTCCATCAGGGACTTTAATCGAACCAATAGATCGCAAGTTGCCATCTTGTGGCAAGAATGGCACTGGGCCTTGAAACGTTACATTGCCGATTTTATCTTGCACGGTGACTATTGGTGAATATCCGTTAGCTTGCAAATAAACTCTAGTGCTGCCAAAAGTTAGTGGGCTATTAACTTTTACTACTTGTTGTTTGGGAGTTGCACCAGGTTCGGCAACTGTCGTCACGTAAAGTGTGTAATCCTCAGGAGCGCTGGTCAAAGTGTTGTACTTAGCAATAAACTTATCAACCTTGATCGTAAATGGTGGCAGCGAGTTCTCGCCTGTGATCTGACCAAAACTAATTGTGTCGTAAGAAGTCGCATTGTTAACAAAGCGTTCGCCTACGTTCAAAATTGCACTTCCGCGAACTCCGAAAAGTCCACCGATTAAAACACCAATCAAGATCAGAATTAATGAAATATGGAAGAAAAGATTTCCGGTTTCACGTAAATAACCTTTTTCGGCAGAAATGCTCTCTTCGCTTTCCAGAACTCGAAAGCGCTTTGACTTCAACCAAGACTTGGCGAGCTCTAGTTCATCTCCATTAGCTGGCCACGATTGGAAATGTTCCATCCGTTCTAAGTTTTTAGGCGTCTTTGGTGGCAAGGCCCGTGCGGCCTGAAGATGTTCTAACGATCTGGGCAAAACACAGCCGATCAGCGAGATAAAAAGCAAGATATAGATCGCGCTAAACCAAGGTGATGAATAAACATCAAAGAGTGAAAAACGCTCAAACCAGATAGCTAAAGTTCGGTGCTTTTCAAAGTAATCCGAAACCGCCATCGGATTCTGGGCATTTTGTGGGATCAAAGAGCCAGGAATTGCGGCCAAAGCAAGCAATAGCAGTAGAACTAGAGCGGTGCGCATACTGGTCAATTGGCGCCAGAAATACCTTGCTAACGCAATAGCGCCGATTTCTGGAAGTTGGGTTTGCTCACTCATCAGATCACCGGCACAAAATTTGAGATTGTCGAGCGTAGCGAAATCATTAATTCACTCCAGAGCCCAAGCAGTTGAAGAACTCCAATAATGATTAGGAACGTTCCACCGATTAGCGAAATTAGATTCCCGTTACGGACTAATAACTTGCGTAGCTTCTCGGAGCGATCTAAGAACAAACCCGAGAGAATGAATGGCAGGCCTAAGCCAAAACAATAGCCAACTGATAAAAGGGCCCCACGTAAAGCCGAACTTTCTTGAAAAGCCAAAGTCTGAACTGCCGCAAGTGCTGGTCCGATGCATGGGGTCCAACCAACACCAAATGCAAATCCAAGTAGTGGTGCACCAATCAAGCCACCGGATGCTGAACTCTTTAGATGCAGCGTTGGCATCATTGGGAATTTTCCTAAGAAAATGACGCCCATCAATATCGTTACGACACCTAGAACCTGCGTTATCCCAGTTTCGTATTCGGTGATGCGAGAACCAATTGTGCCAAACAAGGCACCGTAGAGAACAAAAGGTGCTGAAAAACCTAATACAAATAGCGAAGAGCCTAATAATATTCGGCCTCGTTTAGAACTGAAGCCCGCTGCATAGGAAATATATCCAGGTACTAATGGAAGGACACAGGGAGATAAAAATGAAACTATTCCAGCAAGGATCGCTACGGGAAGCGCAACAATTAGATATCCCGAAAAAATTTGCTCGACTACAAAGTCTCTCATTCGGCTCTTAGCCGTTCTATCAAATCATTTAGCCCGCCAACAGTAACTGGCCCAGAAACACGTGCGGCTACTCGACCTTGCTTATCTAAAACCACAGTTGTTGGAATTGCATTTGCGGGCAAGGTGTTACGAAAGCCCAGCAGTAACGAATCGTCAATAAAATTAGGGTACGGAACCCCTAATTGGCGGGCGAATACTTCAGCATTAGCCAAATTATCTCGCGTCAGAATCCCCATAAATTGAACATCTGAGTTCTTTTCAGAAAGTGCAGTCAAAGCAGGCATCTCAGCTCGACAAGGCGAACACCATGAGGCCCAAACATTTACCACTGCAATTTTGTCGCCGGTAAAATCAAATTTAGTACCGTACAAAGTATCGCCACTAAGTTTTGGTGCCATCGCTCTATCATCAGCTGAAATAAAAGTTACCGCACCATTTCCAGAAATGTAATTCTCTTGCGCAGTTGAAGTTCCACCGTTTCCACAGCTAGTCAGAACAAGAGCAATGACTGCTACAAGAATTAATCGGTGCGATGTGCGAATCATTTTTTCGGTGGTAACAAATGTTTCGCTGGTTCAGAGTAAGAGAGCCCTGAAATTAATCCATCATCATCAAAGTGAACACTCGTAACCGAGGCCAATGAACATTCGCGCTTGCGTGGATCGTGAATTAGTCGGCGTCCTTCAATTGCGCTTCGCAAAATCCAGATTGGAAGTTGATGCGAGACGCAGATGGCATCTTTACCTTTTGCTGCTTTATTCGCCTCAAATATTGCTGCCAACATTCGGGCAATTTGCTCATCATATGGTTCGCCCCAAGATGGTTTCCAGGGGTTATATAAATGTCGCCATGCTGAAGGGTGCTTTAGTACACCATCGCCAATTCCAAATGGCTTACCTTCAAAAATATTGGCGGCTTCGATTAAACGCTCATCGGTTGTAATAGAAATATTATGTGCAGCTGCGATTGGGGCGGCTGTTTCTTGAGCTCGTTGTAGGGGCGAGACATGAAGTGCGCCAAGATCAATTACTTTTGCCCATTCGCCTAAAGTGCTTGCCATCGCTTGGCCGCGCTCTGATAATCGCCAACCAGGTTGACGGCCATAAAGAATCTTCATTGGATTCTCTACCTCGCCGTGGCGAATAACGTGGACAGTTGAAGTCATACGCTAAGCATAAAGCGTCGGATTTACAGTTCTCTCGCTAAGGTAGTGACATGGCACTCACCCAAAAGCGAGCGGCCTTTTTCGATGTAGATAACACCTTGATCCACGGATCATCGCTCTACTTTCTCGGAAGAGGCATGTACCAGCGCGGTTTCTTTACCAAAGCTGACATCTCGCGCTTCGTCTTAGCCAACCTGAGATTTCGCTTAACTGGCAAGGAAAATAAGGAAGAGATCATTAAATTCCAAAACGCGGCGACTGATTTTATTGGTGGCCATGGCGTTGCTGAAATCGAAGCAATCGGCCAAGAAATTTATGATGAATTCGTTTCTCCGGCACTTTGGCAAGGCACGATAGATATCGCTGGTTCGCATTTAGCGAACGGCGAAGAAGTTTGGTTAGTTACCGCAGCACCTGAAGATATGGCAATCTTGATTGCAAATCGTTTAGGTTTCACTGGAGCGCTCGGCAGTAAAGCGACAATCAAAGATGGAAAATACACCGGAACTTTAGAAGGTAACTTGCTGCACGGTGCTGAAAAAGCTGTGGCAATTACCAAGCTAGCTGCTGAACGAAATTTTGATCTCGCGCAGTGTTATTCATATTCAGATAGTCACAATGATCTGCCACTGCTTAGGGCTGTAGGAAAACCAAATGCAATTAACCCTGATGCAATCTTGCAATTGCGCGCCATGAGTGAAGGCTGGCCAATTCATGAGTTCCGCCGAGGCCGCAAATTTAGCCAGGTGTTCGGGCCGCTAGTTAGCCGATTGGCTGCTGGCTTAACTTGGCTCCGTCCTCCTAAATCTCGCTAGCCCGCCTACTTAAATAGGCGGAACATCCCTCCTTCCACTAATGTAGGACGGTTATGGAAATTCGCTCATTTACCGATTATCTGCGCTCGCTTGACGATGCCGGTTTATCTGAGCTTTTTGCTGCTCGCCCCGACTTGGTATCACCAGTGCCGCCAGATTTGGCTTCGCTCGCAGTTCGAGCATCATCATCACACAGCATCGCACGCGCGGTTGATTCGCTAACTGAATTTGAATTCCAAATTCTTGAAGCCTGTGTGGCTTTAGATGAAGAATTTACGCTAAAAAACGTTATTTCAATTACCCATAAAGATGCTGCAATTGCAGTTGCGCGACTAATTACTTTTGGCCTGCTCTACCCAACCGAAAAAGGTTTACGCCTGCCTACCTCGGTAAGCCAACTTTTAATTAATGAACCAGCCGGTCTTGGGCCAGCTTCGCTTGCTAAATTGAAATTAACTGAATTAAACGAAGCACCAGAAGCTGCTAAGCGAGTGCTGACTCAATTAATTTGGGGACCACCTCGTGGCAGTGTTGGAGATATAAAGAATCCAGGTCCTGGAATTGCTTGGTTACTAGATCGAAAGTTTCTAGTTCCGCTAGACCAGCGCACCGTAATTATGCCGCGCGAAGTCGGAATTTTTTTACGTGGTGGAAAAGTTCATAAGAGTTATGAAAGTACCGCACCTGCCGTAACCGGAACTAAGCGCGTTGAAAAATCTGTAAACATGGCTGCTGCTGCAAATGTGGCAACAGTGCTTGGTTGGGTCGAAGAACTACTTCACTTCTGGGCACAAGAACCAGTAGATGCTCTTCGTTCTGGTGGCCTGGGCGTCCGCGATTTGAAACTAATCTCATCACATATCGGAATCGATGAAAATTGTGCTGCATTCATTGCCGAACTTTCTTATCTTGCAGGCTTGCTTACTATTGATAGTGATGACCGTATTTTGCCAAGTAACAATTTCGATATTTGGCTAACCCAAAGCGCTGAAACTCGTTGGAGTGCACTTGCTGCAAATTGGTTAACAACTTCACGAGTTAGCGGTCTAGTTGGTCGCGGCGAGGCGAAAAGTGTTGCTGCTCTTGGCCCCGAACTCGATCGGGTAAATGCGGCAAGCACTCGTAAGTTGGTAATTAACTTGCTTAACGAACAACCAAATTTGGCCCCGGATTTAGAGAGCTTCACCCGCACCGTTAAATGGAAGGCGCCAAGTAAGCGTAATCCGGGCATTCAAGAAGAACTTATTCAATGGACACTGCGTGAAGCAGAGTGGTTGGGCTTTACTGGTCAAGGTGCATCAGCTAAATACGGGCGAGCATTTATGTCTGGGGCCGATGAGATTGGTATCGATACCGACCTACCAAAACCGGTTGACCATATTTTGATTCAAAGTGATAACACTGCAATTGCACCAGGGCCACTAGAGCATGACATCGCGCGTGATCTTTCCGCAGTAGCTGATGTCGAAAGCCGGGGCGGTGCAACCGTTTACCGTTTCAGCGAGGCTTCAATTCGTCGCGGACTTGATCATGGCAAAAGTGGTGAAGAGATTCGCACTTTCTTAGTTAAGACTTCAAAGACACCCATGCCACAACCGCTGGAATATTTAATTGCCGATGTGGCAAAGAAACATGGAAAGTTACGGGTTGGTAATACGGCCAGCTTTATCCGTTGCGAAGACACTTCACTCATTGCACAAATTATGAGCGATAAACGACTTGATGTGCTTTCACTAAGAAAAATTGCCGCTGAAGTTTTAATCTGTGATTTAGATGCAGCTGATGCCATGAATGTTTTGCGTAACGCTGGTTACTTGCCAGCCGCCGAAGCTAGCAACGGTGCCTTGATTACCGGTCACCGTTCTCATCGAGCAAAAGCAAAGCCAAAGCCACCACGTGTAATTGGTGAAATTGATCCGCCTTCTGAATCAACTCTGGCTGCTGCAGTCCGCTCAATCAGAGCTGGCGAAAAATCTAGTCACAAGCAGAGCAAAATTCGGGATTCAGCTGCAAACGCTTTAGGTTCATTGCCGCGTACTACCGCAAATGAAACTATGGATCTGCTGGCAATTTATGTAGAGAAGCAACAAGCCCTCTCGATTGGGTATGCCGATAACAATGGTGCGGTTTCACATCGCATCGTTGACCCAATTAAAATCTCAGCCGGCGCTTTAGTGGCTCGAGATCATGCCACCGGTGAGATGCAAAGCTTTCGAATCCCGCGTATTACGGGGGTCGCACCGCTATGACCAACGCACAAAGTCCCGAATACGGCAGACTTAACCCTATGTCCGACCTCATGATTAGCTCGCTCGAGACTTTAGTTCGCTGCGAATCTCCCACCGAAGATCTTGCTGCTTGTCGTGAAGTTGTCCAAGTTGCCAGTGCAATTGCTGCCGATGTTTTAGGAACTCCGGCACAGATTCGTGAAATTGAAGGTCGCCCAGTTTTCTGGTGGGGCGATGCCAAACCCGAGATTGTTTTGCTTGCGCATTTAGATACCGTTTGGCCAAAGGGTTCATACCAACCACTATTTGAAATCAACGGCGATGTTATTCGTGGGCCCGGAACTTTTGATATGAAAGTTGGCTTCTTGCAAGCCCTCTTTGCCCTTAAAGGAATCGAAGGCTCGGTTGCTCTGATTGCAACTACTGATGAAGAAACTGGCAGCCACGCATCACGCAATTTAATTAAAGAACTTTCCGAAAACGCTAAGGCTGTTTTAGTTCTCGAAGCTTCACTTGATGGCAAAGTAAAAACTGGCCGTAAAGGAACTTCGATGTATCAAGTTAAAGTACATGGACGTGCGGCACACGCTGGCCTTGAGCCCGAAAAAGGGATCAACTCAACGGTTGAAATTTCACATTTAGTATTACAACTTGCCGCTCTAGAGAATTCCGAACATGGCACCACAGTTGTGCCAACGATGTTAAGTGCCGGCACTACAACTAACTCGGTTCCAGATTTAGCTGTTTTAGATATTGATGCGCGTTCTTATTCAACGGCTGAACTGCTACGTGTTGATGCAGCCATCAAAGCGCTGCAACCAAATAATCCAGCTGCTCGAATTGAAGTAATCGGTGGCTTAAATCGTCCACCATTAGAACCTGCAGCTACGAAAGCCCTTTACGAGCGGGCTGAGAAAGTTGCTGCGACAATCGGAATTCCGGCTCTTGGTCATGCCTCAGTTGGTGGTGCTAGCGATGGAAACTTTGCAGCTGCTGCTGGTGCTCAAGTTCTAGATGGGTTAGGCGCAATTGGTGGCGGTGCACATGCCCTTACTGAATGGGCAAGTGTTAGCGCAATGCACCAACGAACTGATTTCCTGCACGCCTTTATTAAGGACCTACTCAATGACTGATGGCCCACTGATTGTTCAGAGCGATAAAACGCTGCTCTTAGATATCGATCATCCGGGTTCGGTTGAATGTAGGCGTGCTATCGCGCCCTTTGCCGAGCTAGAGCGCTCTCCTGAGCATATTCATACCTATCGGCTGACTAATTTAGGTTTGTGGAATGCCCGTGCTGCTGGCCATGATGCCGAACAAGTAATTGATACTTTGATCAAGTATTCTCGCTACGCCGTTCCGCATTCATTGTTAGTAGATATTGCCGAAACGATGTCGCGTTATGGTCGCTTGCGTCTTGAAGCTGACCCAGTTCACGGTTTGATTCTAATTACTAGTGATAGCGCAGTTCTTGAAGAAGTTATTCGTGCCAAGAAAATTGCACCACTGCTAGGTGTGCGTATTGATAAAGAGACTGTCGCTGTACATCCCAGCCAACGCGGCGCAATTAAACAATCACTATTGCGTCTAGGTTGGCCAGCTGAAGATTTTGCAGGTTACGTCGATGGCCAGGCACACGAAATTGAGTTAGTACAAAAAGATTGGAAAATTCGTCCGTACCAAGAATTGGCTGCGGAAGGTTTTTGGCATGGTGGCTCTGGCGTTGTTGTACTTCCCTGCGGTGCCGGAAAAACAATTGTTGGCGCTGCTGCAATGGCACATGCCAAAGCCACAACTTTAATTTTGGTTACCAATACAGTTGCGGCCCGCCAATGGCGAGATGAGCTACTAAAACGCACCACGCTAAATGAAGATGAGATTGGCGAGTATTCGGGAGCCAAGAAAGAAATTCGGCCAGTAACTATTGCCACTTACCAAGTTATGACCAAGAAGAAGAATGGTGTTTACGCGCACTTAGATCTTTTTGATACTCATGACTGGGGTTTGATTATTTATGACGAAGTGCACCTTCTGCCGGCACCAATTTTCCGATTTACCGCCGATATTCAATCTCGTCGTCGCTTAGGTTTAACTGCGACGTTGGTGCGCGAAGATGGCATGGAAGGTGAAGTATTCAGCTTAATTGGGCCTAAACGCTTTGATGTTCCTTGGAAAGAAATTGAATCACAGGGCTATATCGCTCCGGCCGAATGCGTTGAAGTACGCGTAAATCTGACTGAATCAGAACGTATGTTGTATGCAACCGCCGAGCCTGAAGAACGTTATCGCTACTGCTCTACAACTGCTACCAAACGTAAAGTTGTAGAGGCGCTGGTTGAACGTCATGCTGCCGATCAAGTATTAGTAATCGGTCAGTACATTTCACAACTAGATGAACTTTCTGAAGTACTTGGGGTCCCGCTGATTAAAGGTGATACCCCCGTTAAAGAGCGCGAACGTTTATTTGGGCTATTTCGTACGGGTGAAATTAAATGTTTAGTTGTTTCAAAGGTGGCTAACTTTTCGATCGATTTACCAGATGCCACGATTGCGATTCAAGTATCAGGTGCTTTTGGTTCTCGCCAAGAAGAAGCTCAGCGGTTAGGTCGCATCTTGCGCCCAAAATCTGATGGTCGAGGTGCGATATTTTATTCAGTAGTTTCGCGCGACACAGTTGATCAAGACTTTGCGCAAAACCGCCAACGTTTCTTAGCTGAACAGGGTTACTCGTATCGAATTATTGATGCTGACGATGTTTTTCAAGGGAAGATCTAAAGCGTTCTAGATCTACTCTAAACATATCGTGATGCTTGCCATCGATATGAATAACCGGCACTTCTTCGCCATACTTTTGAACTAGTTCATCGTTCCCATCGATATAAATCTTTTCTATTTCAAAATTCAATTCAGCTTTAACGGATTCCAAACTTTCTAAGGCCACATCGCAAAGATGGCAGGTCGTTCTCGAGTAAATAGTTACAACCGTCACTTCTTCTTACTCCGGTTTTTAGTAATTGCCCGATCGATTAATTCTTGTGCGATCAAAGTTGCATCATTCTTGGCGCGATAAGCGCTCTTCTCGAGATCTTTCAGAACTGCTTCAGCGGTAGCTTTAGTAACGGTTGCAACCATGGGGCCATACTTTTTTGCAAATAGTGAGTGGGCGACATCGCCAATTGCGCGAGCTAAATCTTCACGAGCCTCATCTAGCGTTGGTTCCGGGCGTGCATTTCCAGCTGAATTCTGCATAGAAATCGCAGGTTCTTGGCGCAGCCGATTGAGTACTTCGGAGTATTCCGTGGGGTCAATTTCACGAGAAATTTTAGGTTGCGCGGTCATTGGGCAATCATCTCACCCTGATAGCGTTGCGCAATATGTGGGGCAAATTCAGTAACGATAGAGCGAAATTAAGCATCGCCCTGCTCTCTGTTGCGTTAATTTCGAGCTCTCTCCTGGCGCCATCTGCTCAAGCTCAAGTGCGAGTTCGTGCGTCAACAGTTTGGGGACATACTGTCGCTGGAGATGTAGCAGCAGTCCCAACTGCAATTTCGGCACAAAGTGCGCCTTCGGCAGATTTAGCGAAGATTTCAAAGTTTAACGTTACCTATAACTCATTTCCGATTTGGGCCCGCGCTGAAGTTCAAGCCGCTCTAGATACCTGGGCCGAAAATTTCAAATCTTCCGTTGATATTACGGTCAATGCAACTTGGGGTCGAACTGCAAACAGCGATGTTCTTGGAAGCGCCCGACCTGGTAGTTATTTTGCTGGGTTTATTGGCGCACCAGATTCAACGCTTTGGTATCCATCAGCACTTGCCAATGCACTCGCTAATAAAGATTTAGACCGCGATAACCCTGAGATTATTATTCAAGTTAATTCAACTGCTAATTGGAATGAACGCGGTGACGATACGCCAAGAAGTAACGAGTATGACCTGCAATCAGTAATTTTGCATGAAGTTGCACATGGCTTAGGTTTCTTATCTGTCGATGTATATGACAATTTTTTTGGATACGGCAGCATCGATCAACCAACGCCTTTTGATGCATATATTCAAACACCTGATGGTCGCCGTTTAGCCGATATGCCAACCCCATCTTTGGAGTTAGGAAAAACTTTAACTGCTCCGCTTTATTGGATTGGCGAGAACGGTGTGCGCGCTAATGGTGGCGAGAAAATTAAGATGTATACACCTGTGATCTATGAACCAGGTTCGTCAGTAAGCCATTTAGATGAAGCCACTTATTCAAAGAGTGGCCCAGATGCCGTAATGACGCCAAATCTTGATGCGGGCGAAGTATTCCACCAGCCTGGACCACTTTTGTTGGCGATGATGGCAGATTTGCGTGTAAAGCCACCCGTTGGCCTCGCCGTAAGCGTTCCTGATGCACCTAGAAATGTTGAAGCGCTAATTGGAAATCAGAGCGCGATTATTACCTTTGATACACCAGCAAATGCACGAGCAGCACAGGTGACTGCTTACACAGTGAAGAACTTAAAAACTTCCCTAACCGTAAGCGGCACGAATAGCCCAATTGTTATTACGGGGCTTAAAAATGGTACTTCATATTCATTTGCCGTGAGCGCTCAAAACTCATTAGGAACTTCAGTTGAAGCTATTACCAAATCAATAGTTCCGCAAGCAGCTTGGAAGTTTGCGCCCGTTGATTTAACAACAGATGGCCGAGATATCGCCAGTACTACTTTTAATGGAAAGCCAATTATTGTTTTTACAGATGCCGCTAGAGGTACTTTAAGGATTGCAACTTGGAATGGCTTAGTTTGGAAAAAGACAACAGTTGACGGTGCCGGCGGTAGCGCGGGTCGTACCAAAAATAAAATTGCTGGCCGGATTTCGCTTTGCACCTCAGGAACTGGCACAAACCAGAAGCTACATATCTTTTACCCTGATGCGCTAGATCGAGACCTACGTTATGCCCAATATGATGGAAAGACATTTGCCTTTGAAGTTGTTGACGGCAATGGTCCCTCAATTCAAAATTATGAAATCCCTGATCGAGTGCGTACTGCCAGTGATGTGAGTATTAGCAATGCTTGTGCGATCACGCCAGCTGGAATCTCAGTTTTCTATCGCGACGAAAGCCAAGGAATTTTGCTCGGAGCCACAAAGCGTACTACCGCAACTAAGTGGACATATGAACTAATCGATGGTGATCGCAAAACTGATAATCGCACTACTGGTGATGTTGCCTTTCACTTAGCGGCCTATGTAAACAAAACAATTACCCATCTAATTTATGATTCGGTCTTAGTCATTAATCAAAAGCGTGAGATAACTTCGGGTGAGGTTAGATACGCAACTCGCAACGGCATCTCGCCAAGTAGTTGGAGTTATTCAACTCTGGATCAATCTGATAACGCAGTTCCGGTAGCTGGGTTTGATGTCGCAATCGCGCCGGAAAAAGCTGGCGTTCGAATGGCTTGGATTGCAGCTGGGGCTAACTCTGCGCCAGTTCCAAACCAAATCAGAAGCACCTTTGTAGGTAAAACAAAGGAGATCGCGACAGCGAATACTGATGGCTATGGCACGCCAGGGGCACGAATATCACTAGTAAATGGTGAACTCATATTTAATTGCGAAATGCGTCTTTGTTCCATGAATCTAACGCAGCCTAATAATCCGATCCGGTTAGTTACTTCGCAACAAACCACTGAACCAGGTCACGGTATATTTGTTACAGTTGATAAGAAAAGATTTTTACTAGCTGCACTAGATCGCCGTATTGCCTTTATCGTTGCTTAAACTATTTTGCAGGTAGGCCATAAATTGAATTGCCGGTATAGATATAGAGGCCAAAAGTTTTATTGAATTCCATTGCAATCGGTCGATCAAAAAATGAATGCGTTGAAATAACTTTTCCATTCTTATCAAAAGTTTGTAGCGTGCCAGTACCCACATTTTCATAAGCGGCATACGATGCTTTATTTGCGCCATTAGCCACGACTGCACCCGAACTTGCTTTATACCTAACCGTCCAAGTTGGTTTTAAAGATGTCTCAAACTTAGTAATTGTGGCTAGGGCTGATGTTTTACTTTTCAGGAACCCACCAAGTAGAAGTGTAGAAGTGGCACTAGCCCAATTTCTAGTAGCCCCTTTCTCGCCACTTCTTACTGATTGCACAATTTTTGGCGTTGCATCAACTTTTACAATTAGACCATCACGTACGCCGATTGCTTTATTTCCTAAAAATAGTTCAGTGCCACTGCCGAGCAAAAAACTGCTGCCATCACTATTTCGAATTACTTTATCTAGAGTTGTAGTCGTTTTGCCAACTCGTAATGGTTTGCCAAATTTTCCTGATAAATCTGTCGTTACAAACAATGAACCGGCCGACTGCCAAGCAACTATTGAAATTCCGCTCTTATTAACGCTCAACGAAGTTGGCAGAACTGGCGCAGTAAGTGGTAATTGATATTTACCAGTGCCAGTTCCTGCACTGCTGACCTTCCAAAGAGTTAAGTTATTCAAATCAGGGCGTATTGCACCTTCATCACCTATTACTACTCCATCTGGATTAGCCGCCGTTGGCGATGGACTGGCAGCGCTCGATATAGCTATAGGTGCGGCCGAAGCTCCCGCTAACCAAATATTTCCACTGGCATCAAGTGCGCCAGCTGAAATAGTAAATGCGGTTAAGTCAGAGAAGCTATGCAGCCATTTCTGTGAACCATCTTTGTTTAGTGCAGTTACATATCCACCAGTTGGCGTGTTTCCAAAAAGATAGATTGCGGTTTCGCCAACTAACATTCCAGCAACATCTTGATCCATTGGAATAACTTTTACGATCGTTAGCGGAACTGTCGGTGCTGCTGTTAGTGGAGAAGTCGAAACTATGAGCAACGCGCTAAGAAGAGCAGCAACTTTTGCAAACATTTAAGCTAATTCGATCGAACGATCACGAGCCGCTTTCATTGACTTCGCAACTAACTGCGATAACTCACCTTCGTTAAATGAAGACAAGGCAGCAGCAGTGGTGCCGTTTGGACTTGTTACATTTTCTCGAAGCTCAGTTGCTGTTTTTCCGCTCTCGGCCAAAAGTTTAGCTGCGCCAACTAAAGTTTGTACCGTTAGTTGAGTTGCAACTTCTGCACTTAAACCGAGCTCTTCGGCACCTGCAACCATAGCTTCGACAAATGCAAAGAAATATGCCGGGCCTGAACCACTGGTTGCCGTTACAGCATCTTGTAGCTCTTCGGCTACTTCAACTACCTGGCCGGACTTAGCTAAAAATCCAGCTACAAATTCTCGTTGGGCTGAAGTCACGCCAATACCAAGAGAGATAGCCGCCATTCCGGCACCAACCATGGTTGCGGTGTTTGGCATCACCCGAATTACCGAGTTAGGTTTTCCTAAGTTATTGGTGATGAAATTAATTTTCTTGCCAGCTGCAAAACTTACAACGACTGCGGCCGGATTGATTTCGTTGCCAATCTCAGCCAAAACTGAAGCCATATCTTGTGGCTTTACAACTAAGAGAACGACATCGGCATCGCGCACGCTATCTGTAATCTCGGCAATCGAAATACCGTAACGGCTAGTTAGTTCGGTTGCTCGTTCGGCCCGCTTCTCGCAAACAGCAATATTGGCAGGGGTTTGACCATATGAAATCAGGCCGGCAATTAACGCCTCGCCCATATTTCCAGCACCTATTACCGCAGTCTTCATTTCACAATCTTACCTGTTCGCGATGTGCGCTTTTTGGTAATTACGCATAGGCTCAACCTCTATGTCCGAAGTAAAAGCAGGTTTTGCGCGCGATTGGGTCGAATTTGTTGACCCAAATGATGACGAAGAGATCTTTAAATGTGATCTCACTTGGTTAACTTCACACTGGACCTGTATTTATGGCGATGGCTGTAAAGGTGTTTTTGCTGATCGCCCAAATGATGGTTGCTGCACAGAAGGTGCAATGTATTCAGATGCCGAAGACGAGGCTCGAACCCAACGCGCAGCTGCATTATTAACCCGCGATATGTGGCAGTACTTTGATGTTGCGCAACCAAATAAGCCAGGCGGCTTGTTACAAATTTCTGAGACCGATGAAGATAACGAACGCAAGACTCGTGTCGTTGAAGAATCTTGTATTTTCTTAAACCGTAAAGGTCATGAAGCTCCTGGCTTTACCGGGTCTTTTGGGTGCGTACTTCATCATCTCGCACAAAAAGAGAATAAACATTTTGTTGAAACCAAGCCAGATGTTTGTTGGCAGTTGCCCATGCGCCGTTCTTTTGAGTCGCGCGAAGTTGGCGAGCGAACTTATTCAATTACGGTTCTTGGTGAATATGAGCGCCTTGCTTGGGGCGATGGTGGTGAAGATTTCGATTGGTACTGCACTAGTAATTCCGATGCCCATGTCGGAACCCAACCGGTTTATCTCTCAAATCGTGCCGAGTTAGTTGCGCTGATGGGACAACCTGCTTACGACATTCTGGCCAAGCTCTGCGATGCGCGCGTCGAAGGAATCAGAGCAGCACAGGCCCGTTCACTTCCGCTATTTGTTTTACAACATCCAGCAACTTTGCAGGCGCAGAAAGATAAAAGTCAGTCCTAGCATCTAGGGTTTCGTTATGGCCAAGGTAGAAAAGGACCCCTTTAAGTGCAGCGAATGTGGCTGGACTTCGCAGAAATGGGTCGGCCGCTGCGGTGAATGTCAGGCTTGGGGAACCGTCGAAGAGATTGCCGCGCCTAAGAAACTATCGCTAGTTGCTGGTCGAGTTACACATTCAGCGACTCCAATCGGTGATGTTGATTTATCTGCGGCAAGCGCCAGGCCAACTGGGGTATCTGAGCTTGATCGCGTACTAGGTGGTGGCTTAGTTCCAGGTGCGGCAATTTTGTTAGCTGGCGAACCAGGTGTTGGTAAATCAACGCTCTTACTTTCGGTTGCAGCTCAAACTGCCAAGAATAATATTCCAGCGCTCTATATAAGTGGCGAAGAGTCAGCTTCACAAGTTCGCTTGCGCGCCGAACGCATAAATGCAATTGATCCAAAGTTATGGCTGGCATCTGAAACTGATTTGGGTGCAGTAATCACACATATCGATGAAGTAAAACCACAACTATTAATTATTGACTCAATTCAAACTATTGGGTCAAGCGCAGCCGATGGTGCACCTGGTGGTGTAACACAAGTTCGCGAAGTTGCTGGTGCGCTAATTCGTATTTGTAAAGATCGCGACATAACTTTGCTATTGGTTGGCCACGTAACTAAAGATGGTTCAATTGCCGGCCCACGTATGCTCGAACATATTGTTGATGTAGTTTTGCAATTCGAAGGCGAGCGTCATTCCAGATTACGTTTAATCCGAGCCATCAAAAATAGATTTGGTGCTAGCGATGAAGTTGGTTGTTTCGATCTAAGCGATACTGGCATCGAAAGCGTTCTTGATCCAACTGGCCTCTTTACTTCACGTCATGCCGAACCAGTTCCAGGTACTTGCGTGACAGTTACGCTCGAAGGCCGACGTCCGTTATTAGCTGAAATTCAAGCGCTGGTTTCGCAAGGGCGAGAAAATGATTTCGGAAATGCCCGTCGCGTAACTAGCGGACTTGATTCAGCCCGAACCTCTATGACTCTTGCAGTACTAGAGCTTCGCGCAAATGTGCGCATTGGTGGTCGCGATGTTTACGCTGCAACAGTTGGTGGCATGAAAATGTCCGAGCCAGCTGCCGATCTAGCACTTGCTTTAGCTGTGGCATCGGCTGCTAAAGCCCTTGCTCTACCTGCTGATTTAGTGGCAATTGGCGAAGTCGGGCTAGCTGGTGAGATCCGCAAAGTCAGTGGGGTCTCGCGCCGACTAGCTGAAGCACATCGCTTAGGTTTTAAGCGGGCCCTGGTACCAGTTGGTTCTGATGTGAAAATTGCCGGTATGGAGATTTACGAAGTCTCTCGGCTAGATCAAGCACTGCAGCGCGTAAAAATCGCTGAGTAATTAAATATCTATCGCTAACTCTGCTGCGCGCTGCGCGATATCGCAATCCGAAATACTTATTCGCTCACTAAAAAATGAGTAAAGCGCTTTTGCCAAGAATGATCCTTCTTGGCAGACTCCCCCGGCAATAACAATGCGAGGCGCATTATCTATCTGGGTGTCGAGTTGATGCACCAGGGCAATTAAGAATTGACTGGCTTCATAAATAATTCCTTGCGCATCGGCATCGCCCGCATCTGCTAACCGACCAACTATTGCTGCCAGTTTGGCGATCTCTGAACGATCACTGGAATACACAAATGCTTTGATGCCATCCCAATTTGTCGCGCCGATCTCTTTCAAGATCACATCACTTAACGAATCTGGCGCTACTTCTTCGCCAGTGTCAAGACCGGCAAGTACCCAGCGAATTGATTCACGACCAATCCAATATGCGCCACCTTCATCGCCTAATAAATAACCCCAACCGCCTGCGCGAACTGGACCTGCTTCATCATCGATATACATCGCAACTGAACCAGTGCCCGCATAAAGCAGAATTCCTTCGCCAACTTCAAAATTCGCGTAGTACGCCAATTCAATATCGTGAACAACTCGAACTTTTGCATTTGGAAAGTGGCTATGAAAAATCTGACCTAGCGGGTCGGTCGCACTATCTTCGGAAGCGGCACCAGTGATTCCAGCAAAGACGCCACTTATTTCAGCACCATTTACTGCCTTTGATATCTCGGTTAAGACTTCATTTGCACGCGCTTTTGATTCAGGACGGTAGATATGACCATCCATTGCAGCGCACTTTCCAGCAGCTACAATTTGCGAACCGTCATATAAAGCCCATTTAGTAGCGGTTGCGCCAGCATCTATTCCTAAGTAACTCATGCCACTAGCCTTTCACAGCTCCGGCGGTAAGTCCCTTAATAAATTGTTCGGAGAGCAGCAAGTACAAGATGATGAGTGGTAGCGCAGCGATTGTTAAGCCAGCGAAGAGCACGCCCCATTGGGAGGAATACTCACCGAAGAAGAGAGTCAGGCCTTGCATAATCGTTTTTTTCTCCGGGCTTTGCAGGAACACCAAGGGCAAGAAGAAGTCATTCCAGATCGGAATCGCTGAGTAAATTGCCACAATTGCTAAACCTGGTCGCACCAATGGGGCTAGAACCAATCGTAGTAACTGAAATTCTGAAGCTCCATCAATTCGCGCAGCGCTATCAATATCAGCTGGCAGTGATCTGAAAAATCCTGCCATGATAAAGATGGCAGCCGGCAAAGCACCTGATGCATAAACCAGAATTAAACCAATATGTGAATCGATTAAGTTCATCCACTTTAGTTGAATAAAGAGCGGCAAGATCGCCAACTTGGCAGGTATCAACATTCCAGTCAATACAAAACCATAAATCAAGCTATTGCCCTTAAATTGGTAGCGACCCAAGATGAAGCCAGCACCAAGAGCGCAGATTAAAATCACGACCAGCGAACCTAAGGTAACGATCAATGAGTTCTTCAAGAAGTTTGGGAATTCGCCATCTGCCCAAACCAGCGTGAAGTTATTCCATTCTGGATTGCGAGCAAGTTCAAGTGGATTTGCGCCAAAACTACCGGTCTCGCGCAGCGCTGAGTTCAATAAAAAGAAGACTGGTAGCAAAACCATCAAGGCATTGATAATTAAAACTGCTTTAAAAAATGTGCCGGTGAGTACTTTGCTGATCATTGCTCTACCTCACGTCGACGCATCAAATTTGAACCAACCCCGGCACCTACGCCCACGATTATGAAAATGATTACGCCGAGAGCAGAGGCAACTCCAATTTCATTTGAAACTGAATCAGCGCTACCAAAGGAAAGTCGATAGAACATAAGCGCCAAAGTATCGGTAGAGCCAGCTGGGCTACCAACAGTGCCGCCAATTACATACGGCAGATCAAACCATTCGAAAGCACCAATGAAAGTGAGGATAGTAATGATGGTCATTGATGGAGCAAGTAATGGAAATAGAATCTTACGGAATATCTGGCCTTCCTTGGCCCCATCAATCTTGGCAGCTTCAATGTAATCATTGCTAATCGCGTTAAGGCCAGCTAAAAAAATGATGGCTGGGAATCCGACCCAGCGCCATAAGTTAATAAAAACTAGCGTTGGAAGCGCCGTTGAGGTTTGGCCGAGCCACGGTTGTGCCCAGCTCTCCAAACCTATATCGGTCAGAATTTTATTGATTGGGCCAAAGTAAGAATTCAGCATTACTTGCCACATATAGCCAACAATTACCAGTGAGAAAATAACTGGCAAGAAAGTTACAGTGCGGAAAAAGCGTTGTCCGCGCTTCAATCTAAACAACGCGTACGCAATCAAGATTCCTAGCGAAGTCTGGATAACCATGATCGCAATAAAAACTAAGGTGTTATGGGTCAGGGCTGCGAAGAATTGATCGCGCCAAGGATACCTAAAGAGATTTTGAAAGTTTTCAAAGCCAGCGAAGGAGCCGCGCGCAAAACCTTCCCATTGAAAAAATGAGTAACTCAAGGTCGTAATTGCAGGAACCGTAGTAAAAACCAGAATTGTTAAAAGCCCCGGTGCCAAGAAAATCCAAATGAACTTTCGTTGCTGTTGTTTCAGCGTTCTACTTTGCATTTCCATCTTTCTAAAAATATTAAAGAAGCTGGGTGCAGGTTTAACCCTGCACCCAGCCCTTAGTTAGCTATTTATTCTTTGCCAGCTAGCGGCTTGTACCAAGAAGCAACTGCAGCTTGAGTGTCTTTTGCAAGAGCAGCAGATGTAGTTCCACCAGATACCAACTTCTGGAGACCAGGTTGGAGGATTACTGAAGAAGTTGGACTGCCGAAACGGAAGCCAACTACATTCAAGAATGGTGTGCTGAACTGAGCACGAGCTGAGTTGATCCTGTTTACAACTGGATCTGTGATCTTCACACCTGGAGCTACCGGAATAATGAAGGTTTCATCAACCTGCGCTTGACTGTATTTCTTTGATGCCAGGAAGTTTAGGAACTTCAAAGCAGCCGCTTTATTATCAGTCTTAGCATTGATTGCATATGAGCCATCGCCCCATGCAGTTACGAACCTAGGTGATCCAGGACCCTTTGATGGTGCTGGGAACCAACCAATGCTCGCAGTTGGATTAACCTGCTTGAAGTAAGTAAGTTCGTAGTTACCGCCGATATAAATCGCAGCCTTACCGGTTGCGAACAGTGAACGTGCGGTGTTGTAGTCAATACCTTCGTGGCCAGCTGGGAAGTACTTTGAAAGTGTCTTTACAGCTTCAAGTCCATCAACATATGACTTACTAGTGAAAGTTGTTCTTCCGGCAACGAGATCGTTGTAGTAAGTATTTCCACCGTAGAATGTAGGTGCGATTGTCGCGTGCATCTGCTCGAGACCTGGACCGTTTCCTGGGTTACCGCTTGCATTAGCAAGTGGTTGGATTCCAGCAGCCTTTAGACGATTCAAAGTGTTGATAAATGAATCAAAAGTTGTTGGAGTCTGGCGAATGCCAGCCTTTCTGAATAGGTCTGGGTTGTACCAAACACCCATAACTGAAGCTGCATAAGGAACACCAAATTGACGCTTATCGGTATATCCCTGTGCTGCTGCCAAGATTCCTGGCGCTAACTTTGCAAGTGCTGGAACATCTTTAGTCGTTAGTGGCAAGAAGTTACCTGCATCTGAAAGCGAAGACATTCCACCATATGGACGCAACTGCACAATATCTGGACCTTTACCTGCAGTTAGCGCAGTCGCCAAAATCGCGTTGTACTCAGTTGCTACATATGGAGTGAATTTAACTTTGATGCTTGAGTTTGTTGATTCAAAGAGAGCAATCTGCTTTTCGTAGAAAGCTTTATCTTCTGGACGCCAGCTCCAGAATGTTAATTCTGTAGCTGCATTTGCAGGTAGAGCGGCAACTGCTGGAACAACAATTGAGCCAACAGCGAAAGCAGCTGCTACCAAGCCGCGGGTGCGGCGTGAATTGAGTTTCACTTATTTTCCTCCTCTAGAGCGGGTTGGTTTTTGGTCCGATTTCCGGGAATTGGATTCGACCATTTTTCTTCCGGAGCGGCTTCCCACAGCCGCCCTAGATTCATCCAGAGCTGCACGAGTGCCACTCCAGTTTCTTTGTGCTAAAGCAACACAAAGACAATCAACCACAGTTAATTGCGCAATGCGACTTGCAGTTGCGCCGCTTCGGAATGTGGTCTCCCGAGCTGATGTAAACAAAACTATGTCAGCAACGGCAGTTGCTGGGCTTCTAAGGGCATTAGTAATCAAAATAACTGTTACGCCGCGATTCTTGAACTCTTGCATAACGTCTACGGCGTCAACTGTCGTGCCGCTATGGCTGATTGCAACAAGTGCATCACCTGGGCCAAGAAGTGAGAGTGAAGTCAGCGCATTATGGACATCTCGCCAAGCGATTGCATTTTTACCTTGGCGATTTAATTTAAGTTGTAAATCCATGGCCACGAATCCACCGGATGCCACACCAAATAGCCCAATTGTCTTTGCTTTCTCCCAAGCATCAACGACAGCTGAAAAGCTCGCGACATCTAGTCTTTGCGCAGTTGCCTGAATAGCTAGCGCATCGGCTGCTGCAATTTTTCTAATTATTTCAGCTGGCGAATCTTCAACAGTAATTCCGCTATCAAGTTCTGAGGTATCAATACCGATTTGCCCCATGCGGCTTACTTCGCCAACAAGGGCCATACGAAATTCTGGAAAACCTTTGTATCCAACTGTTTTACTAAAGCGGACAACTGATGCAACTGAAGTATCGCTATGTTCGGCTAGTTTAGAAATATTCATTCGTGAGACTTGAACTGGATCTTGCAAAATACAATTTGCAATCGCAAGCTCGGTTGCGTGAAATGCTGATAATGAATTACGAATATGGCCCAAGAGGTCTGAAGAAGCAGCGCTCGTTGGCTCAGCCATAACGACTTTTTTAACCATCAAACTCACCACCTTCGCGATAGACATGAAAAAAACCTTCAGGAGACCGCAATGCTAGGTGAAACTCTTCGCCAAGTTAAGGGTGATTTAGGGGTAATTAGATAACGATTTGAGCACAAAAGTCCTGTAAAAAGGGCTGCCAGAGCTCTTCGGTTGCAGCTGGCTCACCCTCAGCATGTAGGCGGTTGGTCAAGAGCAAAGCAGCACTTTGGTGAGCAGGTGAAACACCCAGAGCAATACCGGTAAATCCAGTGTGACCCCAGAAAATTTCTTCACCCCTGTTGCTTGCAACTCGCCAGTTTCTAAAGCCCAGCCCCTGCATAGGGTCACCAGTGATTGCTAAAAAGTTATGTGCTTGCCATTTATTAGCAATTACTGCTTCGGCAAAAATAAGTAGGTCTTCGGCGGTCGAAAAGAGACCCGCATGACCAGCTACGCCACCAAGGCGATGGTAAGAATTTCCATCGTTAGTCTGACCAACTAGATATTCTTCGCGCCAATTTGGAAATGCTGCAACATCTAAATCAACTTCATAAGGAGTATTAGTAGACACCATTCTTTTCTCGTACCAATCACCTTTTGAAGTTGCTGCCACTTCCCCGACAATTGGCCCAAACGAAGTGTTCTGCAAACCAAGGGGCTTAAAAACTAATTCAGCAAAAGCAGTTGCTAAATCTTTTTGAGTAATAGCTTTAACAATTTCGCCAAGTGAGATGAAGCCTAGATCTGAATAACGTCTTCCGGAATTTCTTGGGTAACTCAAGGCAATTCTAGAGATCTGCTCAGCTACATTTGCTTGCAAGTCATCAGTAAAGTAAAGCGGTCGCCATTCGGCTAAACCACTTTGATGTGAGAGAAGTTCAGCAATCGTAATTTCTGCCTTATCTGTGCCTCGCCATGATGCTAAATACTTACTTGCTACATCGTTTACCTGTAATTCGCCTAACTCAATTAGATGAAGTAAGGCAGCCGTGGTTCCAACAATTTTAGTTAAAGATGCTAAATCAAATTTTGTATCAATGGTTACAGGTTGCTCACTTGCACCGTAGCGCTGGCGTGCTCCATTTGTTGAATAGGAGCCAATACCTGATTTGGAAGTTGCAAATAGATAGCCAGGTACTTTGGCCAATGTGTCAGCGCTATTCATAGGTAGAGCCTGCCACTTTCATAGCGTAAATGGCTCTCTTTAGCCCACCAAGAGGCATCTAGGTCGTGAACCAAATCTGGCGCAATCTCAGCAGCTAACGTTGCCGCAGCCCTAATGCTTTGATCGCCTTCCATCATGCTTCCGACATACACGCCGATTCCGGCAGCTTTGGCAGTTTCAGCCATCTCTCTGGCGGTAGTTAGACCGCCGGTCTTTAGTAACTTTAGATTCACTAGATCTATTGCGTCTAAAGCAATTAATTCAGTTAGATCGGCAGGAGTAAAGCATGATTCATCAGCCATGATTGGTATCGATGACTTGGCTTTAATTTTTGCTAGCGCCTTAAAGTCTCGTGCAGGTGTTGGTTGCTCTAGATAGTCAATTACCAATCCATTACTAGGTATCGCGTCAAGAACTTCGAGAGTGTGCTCGACAGTCCAAGCTTGATTTGCATCTATCCGAAGGTTAGAGCCCAAAGGCAGCGATGAGGAAATTAGCTGTAACTTCTCAATAAACTCGGCGACCGGTTCTAGATTCGCTTTAATTTTAAAGTGTGTAAAGCCCGCAGCTACCCGATCAGAGATTAGTGATGGCAATTTATCAATTGTGGTGACTGGAATAGTTACATCGGTAGCTATCAAAAAATCACTTCGAGCTCCAGTACCGAGGGCGCCGTTCAAGGCAATATCAATCGCCGCTTTGCTGCTACCAGTTAGCTGGGAATTTCTAATCTCAACGATGGCGTTTTCAAAGTCTTTACCCATAATTAAAGCCTGGGCATCTTGCTCGAGCTCTTTTATGATTAGCTCATGGCTATCGCCAGTAATCTTCGGCGTTTCGACAGTTTCGCCAACATGCCAATTACCTAATTCATCGCAAATCTCAAACTTAATTACTTGATATTCCGAGACTCCCCTAAGCGCTGTAACAAAGCGTTCTCGTAAATCTCGAGGGTAAGTGCTGACTCGAGTATCTGTTACCTCTCTCATGCGCTATTTATCTCGCTCACGCACTGGCCCCGACTAGACTCTTGATTGTGAACATTCGCCCCGTAGATAGCCACGATTTAGGCTCGCTTGTCACGATATTTCGGGCTTGCTGGAACATTTCATACCGAGACTTAATCAGCCAAAGTGTTCGCGATGCTATGGATATTGAAGCTGCCACCAAACTACTGACAAGCGCCGTGAACCCAAAACCAGGTCGATTTACTTTGATCGCAACAGAAGATGAAACTGGGTTAGGTTTTGCAAGTTTTGGCAATGATCCTGAAGATTCGACGAAAGGCCATCTGTACTCGCTATATGTATCACCAGATAGCGCCGGTAAAGGTGTTGGCAGTGCGTTGTTAAACGAAGTGATTATTGAACTCGGCAAAATTGGCCAATTAAATGTAACGCTCTGGGTATTTAAAGCGAACCCAATCGCTATTGGGCTATACCGTAAATCAGGATTTGTAGAAACTGGCCGCGAAAAAACTGACGAACGTTGGCAGATTCCGCAGATCGAAATGTTGCGCAAAGCAATTACTCAATAACTCGCAACTTAGTTGGCTTAATGTTTGGTCGTTGTGGCAGAACAAATGCGCCTTTACCTGGTGTCAACGAGCCAAGAATGCGCTCGCCATTTGCTCCGGTGCAACTAGGGATCTGACCTGGTTGTCCGTTAAGAGCTAGATATCCAATCAAGGCAAACATCAGGCCTTCTTTAGCGCGCGGATCAATTCCAAGAACTTGCATTGATAGCACTTGGCAATTGGTTAAGCGCTCTTGCAGTCGCGCCATCATTACTGGATTTGCAGAGCCACCACCTGCAACATACAACTTAGCTAATTTAAATTTTTCAACTTCAATCGCAACAGTTTCAACGGTTAACTCAAGCAAGGTCGCCATTAGATCTGCAATGTTCCAGGTAGAGACCGGACCAACATAGTCAATTAAGTACTCGAGATGGAATAACTCTTTACCAGTTGATTTTGGTGCTGGAAGTTTGTAGTAAGGCTCTTCTAAAAACTTAGCTAGCAAAGCTTTATCGACGGTTCCGCTTGCCGCTATCTTGCCATCGGCGTCGTAGGAGTATTTGCCCTCAGAGTGAGCGTAAATAGCCGCATCTAATAAGCAATTAGCCGTGCCAATGTCATATGCCAGTGGAGTCAGGTTGTTGCCAGCCACTGTGATGTTTGAAATTCCACCTAGATTAAGCGCTCCTTCTGGTTGCGCAGAGTGGCCTAGCAATAACTCATCAACAATGCTGACAAGCGGGGCACCGTGCCCACCAGCTGCCACATCGCGCGAGCGAATATTCGATAGAACTTGCACGCCAGTTTCTTCAGCGATCCACGTTGGTTCACCTAACTGCAGCGTGCCTTTGGCTTTGTGGTCGGTATCAATCCAGTGAAACAAAGTTTGACCATGGCTAACAATCAAATCTGGCTCAAACTTAAACTTCTTCATCGCACTTTGAGCTGCCGCACTGAAAGCTTGGCCAATTTTGGTATCGAGTAAACAAACTCGTTCCATATCTACCTTACGAGGTGGCATTGAATCAGCGATCATCTCGTGTAATGAATCGGTGTATTTAACTGATTCAAACCCAAAAACTCGAACTTCAACTAAGTCACCGCTCTGCACGAATTCGCAGCACGCGACGTCAATACCATCATAAGAAGTACCTGAAATCATTCCGATAACTTTCATATCAAACCTCCGAGCAAGCGACTAGGTGACCATTGGATATATCGCGAAGAGTTGGTGCAACCGTTGAACAACTTGGCACTGCTAGAACGCAACGAGAATGGAAAGAACAACCGCTCGGCAGATTTACCGGGTCTGGTACTTCGCCATCAAGAGTACGGGCCAACATTGTTGGATCACCGATAATGCTGTGATCAGGCATCGCTGCAATCAGCGCTTTGGTATATGGATGAACCGGGTTTTCAATGATTTCTTCCCAGGTTCCAAATTCGACGATCTTGCCTAGGTACATAACGGCGATTACATCGCTGATGTATCTAATCATTGCTAAATCGTGGCTAATGAAAATGTAGGTCAGCCCTAAGTTCTTGCGCAGGTCAATCAGTAGATTCATTACTTCAGCGCGCACAGACACATCAAGAGCTGAGACTGGTTCGTCTAAAACCAGCAATTTAGGCTCAGCCGAGAGGGCTCGAGCAATACAAACACGTTGACGCTGCCCGCCTGAAAGTTGATGCGGATAACGATTTCGTAGATCAGGATCAAGGCCGACCATTACCAAAAGCTCGGTAACTCGATCTGCGACTTTATCTCTTGCAACTAAGCCATGAACTTCGATCGCCTCAGCAATTGAATTCTCGATTTGCTGACGAGGATTAAGCGAAGAATAGGGATCCTGGAATACCAATTGCACTTTTGAGTGATGGGATTTCAAACGATCTTTAGCTTTATTATCAATTACAGCGCCGTCCCAAGTAATTGAACCAGCTGACGGAACTTCTAGGCCAACCACTGCGCGAGCCAGGGTTGATTTACCGCAACCACTTTCGCCAACTATGCCCAGGGTTTGGCCAACTTCAACTTTAATTGAAACCCCATTTAGGGCATTGATAGTTGTGCCAGAGGCTCGGTTTAGGTAGCGCTTTTCAACGTTGATAATATCTAGAGACATTACTTATCTCCCATCGGATGAAAACAAGCAACAGATTTTTCCAAGGTGCCCACTAACTTAGGCGCAGATGCCGTGCATTCTGTAGTTGCCTTAAAACAGCGAGGCGCAAATGCACAGGTGTTACCAACTAACCAAGGTTTCTGCGGAACTCCTGGAATTGATGTTAACCGCTTGCGAGACTTGTCCGTGCGTGATGGCAGTGAAGATAACAAACCATGTGTGTATGGATGCTGCGGATTAGTAAAGATCTCTTGAACTGTTCCGGCTTCGACGATATTGCCGGCATACATAACAATCAAGCGATCTACCAAGTTAGCAACAACACCTAAATCGTGGGTAATCCAAAGCATCGACATGTCACGTTTGCGTCGTTGTTCCGAAACTAGCGCCAAGATTTGTTGTTGAATGGTTACATCAAGTGCTGTTGTTGGTTCATCTGCAATCAATAACTTAGGCGAAAGCAACAAAGCCATAGCGATCATTACGCGCTGGCGCATACCCCCTGAAAACTCATGCGGATAGCTCTCCATAGCTCGTTCTACTTGTGGAATACCCACTTCACGCAGAGCCGCCTCGACTCGAGCAACTGAGTTATCGTCTAATTTTTCATGCGATTCGATTACTTCGAGCAACTGCCGACCCAGCTTCATCACTGGATTAAGTGCAGTCATTGGATCTTGATAAACCATTGAAATATCAGAACCGCGTAGATTACGCATAGTTTCTGGATCGGCTTTAGTTAAGTCAGTACCATTAAATTCAATGGAGCCGCCAGCAATTGCAACACCACGTGGGAGTAAACCAAGGATTGAAAGCGCAGTGAGAGTTTTGCCCGAACCGCTTTCGCCCACAACGCCAACAGCTTCACCTGGCATGATTTCAAAAGAAACACTATTAACTAAAGCGCGTGGGTCTTGCACTGTTGATATTCCGAGGCCGCTGACTGAGAGAAGTGGTTTACTCATGAACTTCTCCGAGCTGGATCAAGTGCATCACGTAAGCCATCGCCTACTAAGTTCAGCCCAACTACCACGATAGTGATAAATGCAGATGGGAAGAAAAGCGCCCACCAAGCAAAGGCCGCAATAGATTGCGCTTCAGAAACCATTAGTCCAAGTGATGCATTAGGTGGTTGAGTACCAAGACCCAAGAAACTTAGCCCTGATTCAGTCAAGATTGCCCATGAAAGAGATAGCGCAATCTGAACGACAATTGGTGCCGTTACATTAGGCAGAATATGTTTACGTAGAATTCGCAGCGATGAGAAACCTAAAATTCGAGTGACTTTTACGTAATCCATCTCTTTCACGGTCAAGACTGGCCCTCTTGCAACGCGGATAAAAATCGGGGTGTACACAACAGCGATTGCAAGTGAGGTTTGATACCAAGAGTTTCCAAGAGTGCTAACAATTGCTAGCGCTAGAAGAATGGCTGGGAAAGCGAAGATTACGTCGCTCAAGCGCACAATTAGCTGATCAAACCAACGGCCCAAATAACCGCTCAAAATGCCCAGAATTACCCCGATAGTGGCCGCAATAGTTACCGCTGAAACTGAAACGGTGAGAGATCTGCGCATTCCATCGAGTGAACGCGAGAATATATCTCGGCCAAATTCATCGGTGCCAAACCAGAAATTGGCACTTGGACCCTGCATCGCAAACTCGACATTTTGTTCAAGTGGGTCATGCGGCATCCAACCAAAAACTGCGCAGATTGAAACTAAGACCATAAAGAGAAGTAAGACGGCGCCGACAACACCGCTGGTACTTTGTAAGTAATAATAAAGCGCGCCTTTTGGCTTTAATGGATCGCGTTTCATTTTTTGATCCTTGGATCAACTTTGCGATAAATTAAATCGGTAATCACATTAATCGCAATGAATAAGATGGCAAAGACCATGACGCTACTTTGCACAGTTGCATATTCGCGTCGAGTGATCGCATATAAAACCTGTCGGCCCATTCCGGGTAACGAGAAAATGTTTTCGACGATGACTGCGCCACCAAGTAGGTAGCCGAACTGAATTCCGGTCATTGTTACAATTGGGATTAATGAGTTTCGCAAAACGTGACGGAACTGAACTTTACGAGGATTTACGCCCTTGCCTATTGCAGTTCTTACAAAATCTTTATCGACTGTTTCCAAAAGCGCAGATCTAGTTGTGCGCATGACCGGGGCAGCTACCGCAATGCCCAGGACTAGCCCCGGAAACATCATCTGTTGCAAATTCATCCAGGGGTCTTCCCAGAGGCGTACAAACTCATAGCCGTTCGGGAAATATTGAAACTTATTGGCCATAATTGTGACGATCGTTGTGCTCAGCACGAAACCTGGCACAGCTAAAGCCATCAGGCCAAATAATTGACCAGCAAAGTCACTAATGCTGCCTGGCTTGCGTGCACTAAAGGTTCCGATCGCAATTCCCATAACTACGCCCAAAATAGTGCCAATTAGGGCTAATTCGATGGTTACCGGCAAGGCCTTAGCCGTCAGCGAAGCAATTGAAATACCGGTGGAGTATGAGTAACCCATATTTCCGGTGAGGAAACTCTGCATCCAGGAGATGTATTGCATAGGCAAAGACTTATCGATGCCGTAATAAATTTTTAGTTGGGCTATTTGTTCTGGCGTTAATACACCGGTTTCAATTCCGAAAGCACCCACAATAGAGTCGCCAGGAATAACACGTAGCACTAAGAAAACAAATATTGAAATACCGAATAGCGTTGTAAAAATACTTCCGATACGTAAAACCGGAGTCGAGAGAAGGATTCGGGAAGTTCTCTCACCGAAAGACAATTAGTACTCCTTATATGAATTGATTAATAACTTGTAAGAATAAGGAGGCGGGTAATTACTACCCGCCTCCTTCTCTAATTAACTTACTTTATTACTTTAGATCTACTACGCGAAGCTCAATCAAGGATCCTGTAGCTAGCGGAATAAAGCCAGTTACATTCTTAGCTGCTGCACGATACTCATAAGGTGCGAACAACCAAATCCAGACTGCATTGTCTTCTAGTTCTTGTGAGACCTGCTTGTAGATTGCCTTGCGCTCTACTGCACGACCAGTTGCCTTACCTTTTAGGAATAAAGCATCCATAGTTGCTGATGAATAACCAGCTACCTTGTTTAGATTTCCGGTTGATGGGAAATAACGGGTGTACATGGTGTCTGGATCAATACGTCCACCATTGTTTGCAACTGCTGCTGCAAAGTCACCGGCCAACCAACGTGATACATAAGTTGCGTTATCAAGGATGTCGAGCTCTAGGTTGATTCCAGCTTTTGCAAGTTGGGCCTTGAGGTTCTGTGCTGTGCCAGATGCAGTTGCATACTGAGTAGGTGAAACGATTGCCTTAATTGTTAATCCATCTGCGTAACCTGCATCAGCCAAATACTTCTTAGTTTTTGCGAGATCTACGTTTGGACATGGGCGATCATTTGGATCTGATGCATAAGCAGGGCTTGTGATCGGACCAACTACCTTAGCTTCACCAGAAGCTGCAGTCTTAACTACTTCAGCACGGTTGATTGCGCACTGAATCGCTAAGCGAACATCTAGCTTATTCAGTGGTGCAACTCGAGCATTTAATTGCAGAGTTACGTAACCAAGGCCAGGTGTGCGATAGAGATTTAGATTCTTGCCAACTTGAAGAGCAACAGTTGGGCTAGTTAAAACTGAGAACTGAATTGTTCCAGCATTCAAAGCGGCCAAGATTGATGCCTCTGTTGGAATAATTCGGAATGTAACGTTGTCTAGCTTAACTGGCGCTTTCCAGTAGTTAGCATTCTTTTCTAGCTTAACTGACTGACCTGGTTCCCAAGAAACAAACTTGAACGGACCGGTTCCATTTACAGTCTTACCGACTTTATTAGCTGCAATGTCATCGCTTGAAAGCATTGACATATTTACGCCATCAAGTGCGGCCAAAATTGGCGCATTTGGAACGCTCATCTTAATCAAAACAGAGAGGCCAGAACCTGTAACTGAAGTGATCGTGGCAATATTTGCACGAGCTGCTGCAGTTGTCTTGGTATCTAGAACTCGGTTAATTGATGCTTTAACATCTTCAGCATCAAAAGTTGAACCGTCGTGGAACTTTACATTCTTGCGAAGCTTCAAGCGAAGTTCAGTTGAATCCTTATTAAAGCCCCATGATGCTGCTAGGCCTGAACGAATATCAAGTTTTGGTCCAACTTCAACTAATGAACCGTAAGTAAGTCCTAGCATGCGAACTGTTGAAAAACTTGTCGCAGTGTGTGGATCTAACTTATCGATATCAAGTGTTACGCCAATTGCTAAATCTTTTGTTGCGGCTTGTGCTGGTGCAACGAATGCAACTCCAGCCACCATCGCGGTGCTGATACTAAATATTGCGAACTTCTTGCTTAACTTCACCTTTTCTCCTTCCAAGGATGAATCCGGTTGGACCCATGCGGTGAAAAAAACCTTCAGGGATTTCCCCGACCTGTGAAAATTATCGGTAGAAAGAGGCTAGGTCAAGCGTAACTGGGTAACGGTTTGGCTACATTTTTAAGCAGTGTTGAGAGTTAGCCCTCGGTAAGCGCTTGGCGAATTCGATTCTGTGAAGCAGATAGTCGCTCTTTGGCCGAATTCGCATCGATATTTAGCAAGAGCATCAAAATAGCAACTTTTACTTCATGTCCGGAGTCAGTTAACGCGGCAGCTGAAGCGGCTCTGGTTGCGCCAGTGGCTTTTTCAATGATGCGAATTGCGCGATCTTGCAGCTTTTCATTGCTGATCTGCAGGTCAACCATCAAATTTCCAAATGTCTTACCCAGGCGAACCATCGTCACCGTCGAAATCATATTTAGAACCAACTTTTGCGCCGTGCCAGATTTCAAGCGAGTAGAACCAGCCAATAACTCGGGGCCAGAGTCAACATCGAGGGCATGTGCACTTCGCTTACCTGCTTCCGAATTTGGATTGCAGGTAATTGCAATTGTTAGCGAACCAACTGAATTTGCATAGTCAAGTGCGCCAAGCACGTAAGGCGTGCGACCGCTTGCAGCAATTCCAACTACGCAATCGGTTGCTTTTAGATTTATTGATTTTAGATCAGCAATACCAAGTTCGGGGCGATCTTCGGCGCCTTCAGCAGGTAAACGCAAAGCAGAATCGCCACCAGCAATAAAGGCGACGACTTGATCGGTGCTAACTGAAAAAGTTGGACCACATTCAGCTGCATCAAGGACGCCAAGACGTCCAGAAGTTCCGGCACCTAAATAAACTAAACGGCCGCCTTGCAACATACGATCGACAACGGCATCAATTGCTTTTTCAATTCGCGGCAAAATTGCATTTACTGCTTTAGGAACTTCGGTATCGCTTTCATTCATTGCTTGTAAAAGCTCGGAGATAGACATGACATCGAGCAGTTGGAACTTCGCATCAACTTGTTCAGTGCGCAGAAGTCCTAACTCTGGTTCATTTGAATCAATAGTCATGATCGCCTCTCTAGTGCGCTAAGAATAGGCAGAGGAAAGGGCAATAAACAACTACTGTTTCAATAGATTCTTGACCTGACTTCCTCAAGGCCATAAGTTTGCTAAGTGATCATCTCTGCAGCCACCGTGCTTATCGATCAAGAACTGCAGAAAGAGGTATGGCTAGAGATTGAAGATGGTGTAATTCGCTCGATAAATAGTGGAACAACGCCGGAATATGATCTTCGCTACGAAGGAATATTGATCCCAGGTTTCGTAGATATTCATTGTCATGGCGGCGGCGGCAAATACTTCGCGAGCCTTAACGATTCCGAAATCACTCAGGTAATTGCTACCCATCGCGCGGGCGGAACCGTAGCTGGGTTAGCCAGTTTGGTTACTGAGCCAATTCCAAATCTAATTTCACAGATCAATCGGTTGGTTCCATTTGCGCAGCGCGGGGAAATTGCCGGTATTCATTTAGAAGGTCCTTATCTTTCACATGCCCGCTGCGGAGCACATGATCCAAATCTTTTGCGTACGCCAACTATTACTGAAGTTCAAACTTTACTCGATGCCGGCCAAGGTTTTATCAAGATGATTACCATCGCGCCTGAACTAGATGGCGCACTTGAAGTTATTGAGTATTTAGCAAAATGTGGAGTGATTGCGGCAATCGGCCATTCGCAATCAGATGCTGCAACTGCACAAGCGGCAATTGATCGCGGAGCCAGCGTGGTTACTCATTTCAATAATGCCATGCCAAAAGTTGTAGATGGTCCAGGCACCATGTCGAGCGCAGTTATTAGTGAGTTGCGTGTAAGCCTGGAGTTAATTCTCGATGGTGAGCATGTTTCAACTCAAGTAGTACGTGATGTTTTTGAAGCCGCACCAAATCGAATTGTGATGGTTACTGATGCCATGTCTGCGGCCGGTTCAAGTGATGGCACATACAACATCGCAAACCTTGAAGTAATCGTTAAAGATGGTGTAGCTCGCTTAGCCTCAAATGGTTCGCTCGCGGGCAGTACTTTGACTATGGCCAAAGCCTTTAACCACGCTTTAAATGAGATCGGAATAAGCATTACCGAAGCAGTCCATGCCGCTTCAACGCTACCGGCGCTGATTTTAGGCCGTTCTGACTTAGGCGAAATTGCAGTTGGCAAAAGTGGTTTACTGAATCACTTAGCTAAAAACGGAGAGATCACACCAATTAAATGTTAATTCGCCCAGCTACTAAAGCCGATCTCCCTGCCATTATGCAGTTAATTCACGATCTTGCGTTGTATGAAAAAGCTCCTGAGCAAGTCGAAACAAATGAAGTCGAGATTGGCGCGGCTCTCTTTGCCGATGAACCAAAAGTTTTCTGTTCAATTGCTGACCTCGATGGTGAAGTTGTCGGAATGGCGATTTGGTTTCTTAATTTTTCTACTTGGCAAGGCAAGCATGGAATTTATTTGGAAGATCTGTACATCAAGCCTAAATTCCGCGGAAACGGTTACGGCTTAGCGATGCTGAAACACCTAGCTGCAATCTGTAACGAACGTGGTTACGGTCGCTTTCAATGGTGGGTACTCGATTGGAATACCCCAGCAATTGAGTTCTATAAATCCCAAGGCGCAGTCGCAATGGATGAATGGACTGTTTACCGCGTTAGCGGCGATGCCTTGAAGAAGTTAGGCAGTTAGAGTTCAGCGGAAATTAAGCAGTAGGAGTCTGCGCTAAATCTTCTGGTGAATCTGGCGTAATCGCTTTTGGCGAACCAGTGAAAGTGAATTTCGCATCTGCGCCTTCGCCTTCGACATCAACCACAATAATTTCGCCAGCCTTTAATTCACTAAACAAGATGCGCTCTGAGAGTGAATCTTCGATTTCGCGTTGAATTGTACGACGCAACGGACGAGCACCAAGTAGTGGGTCGTAACCGCGCGCAGCAAGAAGATCCTTAGCTGCTTGAGTTAATTCGATACCCATATCTTTTACCTTTAGGCGCTCATCAAGGGATGCGATCATGAGATCAACGATCTGAATGATTTCTTCCTTATGTAGCTGATGGAATACCACGATGTCATCAATACGGTTTAGGAACTCTGGGCGGAAGTGCGACTTAAGTTCATCGCCAACCTTTGCCTTCATACGCTCGTAATTTGAAAGCTCATCAGAAGAGTTCGCAAAACCAAGACCGGCACCTTTAGAAATATCTTTAGTTCCGAGGTTAGTTGTCATGATGATTACTGTGTTCTTGAAGTCAACTACACGACCTTGTGAGTCAGTTAGGCGACCATCTTCGAGAACTTGCAATAGTGAGTTGAAAATATCTGGGTGTGCTTTTTCGATTTCATCGAAGAGCACTACTGAGAATGGGCGACGACGCACTTTCTCAGTTAGCTGACCGCCTTCGTCATAACCAACATACCCCGGAGGCGCACCAAATAGACGTGAAGCTGTGTGGCGCTCAGAATATTCAGACATATCAAGTTGAATCAACGCATCAGCATCTCCAAATAAGAATGAAGCCAAAGTACGTGAAAGTTCAGTTTTGCCAACACCTGATGGGCCAGCGAAAATAAATGAACCACCTGGACGCTTAGGATCTTTAAGACCTGCGCGAGTACGACGAATTGCTTGCGAGAGCGCCTTGATCGCTTGATCTTGGCCAATCACGCGCTTGTGTAGTTCATCTTCCATACGCAGTAAGCGAGCAGTTTCTTCTTCGGTTAACTTAAATACTGGAATACCAGTTGCGATAGATAGAACTTGGGCGATGAGTTCTTCATCAACTTCAGTCACCTTATCGAGATCGGTGGCTTTCCAGTTCTTTTCGGCTTCAGCTTTTTCAGAAGACAGGGTCTTTTCGAGATCGCGGAATGATGCAGCCTTCTCGAAATCTTGACCATCAATTGCTGACTCTTTATCTTTTCGAGCAGCAGCGATCTTGTCATCGAATTCGCGAAGTTCGACAGGCGCGGTCATGCGCTTAATGCGCAAACGTGAACCAGCTTCATCAATTAAATCGATAGCTTTATCTGGCAAGAAACGATCAGATACATAGCGATCAGCCATATTTGCCGCAGCCGCTAGAGCACCATCGGTAATAGATACCCGGTGGTGGGTTTCATAGCGATCGCGAAGACCCTTAAGAATTTCAATGGTGTGGGCAACCGATGGTTCTTTAACTTGAATTGGCTGGAAACGTCGTTCAAGTGCGGCATCTTTTTCAAGGTGCTTACGATACTCATCAAGAGTTGTTGCGCCAATTGTCTGGAGCTCACCACGAGCAAGCATTGGCTTTAAAATGCTCGCTGCATCAATTGCACCTTCGGCTGCACCGGCACCGACCAAAGTGTGAATTTCATCGATGAAGAGAATGATGTCGCCACGAGTTTTAATTTCTTTAAGGACTTTCTTCAAGCGCTCTTCAAAATCACCACGATAGCGAGAACCGGCAACTAAAGCGCCTAAATCAAGTGAGTAAAGCTGCTTATCCTTAAGAGTTTCAGGAACATCGTTTTTAACAATCGCTTGTGCCAAACCTTCAACAACAGCAGTTTTACCAACACCTGGTTCGCCAATTAATACTGGGTTATTTTTAGTACGGCGTGAAAGAACTTGCATAACGCGTTCGATCTCTAATTCGCGACCGATAACTGGATCAAGTTTTCCTTCGCGAGCAGCTTGAGTTAAGTTGCGACCAAATTGATCAAGTACTAATGATGTTGATGGAGTTCCTTCGGCTGGTCCATTTGCAGCAACGGCTTCTTTTCCTTGATAGCCAGAAAGTAATTGAATCACTTGTTGACGAACGCGATTTAAATCGGCGCCAAGTTTTACTAATACTTGTGCAGCTACGCCTTCGCCTTCGCGAATCAAGCCAAGCAAAATATGTTCAGTGCCAATGTAGTTGTGTCCAAGTTGTAGCGCCTCGCGAAGTGAAAGTTCGAGCACTTTCTTAGCTCTAGGAGTAAATGGAATATGGCCACTTGGTGCTTGTTGACCTTGCCCAATAATTTCCTCAACTTGTGCGCGCACGGCTTCGAGTGAAATGCCCATGCCTTCCATCGCTTTAGCTGCGACGCCTTCGCCTTCGTGAATCAGGCCAAGCAGAATGTGCTCGGTGCCGATGTAGTTGTGATTGAGCATGCGTGCTTCTTCTTGGGCCAAAACAACAACCCGGCGGGCACGGTCGGTAAAACGCTCAAACATGGGCGGTACTCCTTTATTCGTATCTCGCTAAGCCTAATGCCCGAGGGGGCAGGCTCGCGAGGTGGGATTTGCGCTTGAAAAAACCACTAGATATGCCTGTTACAACCAGATCGAGCCCCAATTTATGCCCCAATTTATGTCTTAGACCCGTCAGGGAATTAGAGGATTTTAAGCATTCGGGTATTGCCCAAAGTGTTTGGCTTTACCGATTCTAGGTCAAGGAATTCAGCTACACCAGAGTCATATGACTTGAGTAATTGGGTATAGACCTCGGGCTCAACTGGGGTGCCTTGAATCTCTTCGAAGCCATGTCGGCCAAAGAATTTAGTTTCAAAAGTTAAACAGAAAATTCGGGATAGGCCGAGTTCGCGAGCACGTTCAATGATTCGTTCGAGAATTTGGTTTCCGATTCCTTTGCCACGCAAAGTCTCAGTAATTGCAACCGAGCGAACTTCGGCTAAATCTTCCCAGAGCACATGCAGTGCACCGCAACCAACTACTTGGCCATCTTCAACTGCGACCATAAATTCTTGCACGCTTTCATATAGCGTCACAGTCTCTTTTTGCAGCATGCGACCACCGGAGGCAAAATCCACAATTAACTTGTGAATTGCTTTAATGTCACTGGTGCGAGCTGGCCGAACTTCGATCATTACTCAATCTCCGGCTTAACCAGTGGGAACAAAATTGTTTCGCGAATTCCGAGTCCGGTAAGTGCCATGAGTAAGCGATCAACGCCCATGCCCATTCCGCCCATTGGTGGCATTCCAAATTCCATTGCACGCAAGAAATCTTCATCAACTTGCATCGCTTCGACATCGCCCTTGGCGCCAAGGCGAGCTTGTTCGACTAAGCGGTCGCGCTGAACAACTGGGTCAATAAGTTCAGAGTAGCCTGTTGCTAATTCAAAACCTTCAACATAGAGGTCCCATTTTTCAGCAACACCAGGAGTTTCGCGATGTGCGCGAACTAGTGGTGAGGTATCAACCGGGAAACCCATCACAAAAGTTGGTTCGATCAATTGATCTTTGGCAACATGTTCAAAAATTTCTTCTGCTAACTTGCCGGCAATCCAAGCCGGATCTATCTTCATGCCCAACTTTGTTGCAATGCGCTTTAGATCTTCCATCGGCGTCAATGCAGTTACGGCCTCGCCCGCGCCTTCAGAAATCGCTTCGTATAGCGATATCTCACGCCATTTTCCGCTGAAATCTATTTGGCGGCCATCTTGATGAGTGACGATTAATGAGCCCGAAACAGCCATTGCGGCATTCTGAATCAGCGTTTGGGTTAGTTCGGCAATCGAGCGCCAATCACCGAATGATTGATAACTCTCGATCATCGCAAATTCTGGTGAGTGTGAAGAATCTGCACCCTCATTACGGAAGTTTCGGTTGATTTCAAATACTCGTTCGATGCCACCTACGACGCAACGCTTAAGGAAAAGTTCTGGAGCAATACGCAAGAAGAGATCCATGTCGTATGCATTGCTAAAAGATTTAAATGGGCGAGCCGCAGCACCACCATGTTGAACCTGCAACATTGGAGTTTCAACTTCAATGAAATCTAATTCGTGGAAAGTTTGGCGTAAGGAACGCATGACTGTTGGTCGCATTCGAGCTGTTACTCGAGCTTCAGGGCGCACAATTAAATCTACATAACGCATGCGAACTCGAGTTTCCTCGGAGAGTGGATTATGTTCATTAGGAAGCGGGCGCAGAGATTTAGAAGCAAGTTGCCATGAATTAGCCAAGATTGAAAGTTCGCCGCGCTTTGAAGTAATAATTTCGCCAGTCACGCTAACGATGTCACCAAGATCGACCTGAGATTTCCATGCAGAAATTGAATCTTCGCCAACTTTGTCGAGTGAGAACATGGCTTGCAGTTCAGTGCCGTCGCCTTCGCGCAAGGTAGCAAAACATAATTTGCCAGTATCGCGCTTAAAAATAATGCGACCAGTCAAACTTTCGATATCGCCAGTCGCGGTATCGGTCTCTAACCCTTGGTACTTAGTGCGAACTTCGCCTAGGGTTTTCGTGCGAGCGACGGCAACTGGGTATGGCTCGATGCCCTGGGCAATTAAGTCAGCTCGCTTTTCGCGTCTGATCCGAAGTTGCTCAGGAAGGTCATCACCGATTATTGGAGTCTGCTCGCTCATAAGAAGTGCAGTCTAACTGCTACTGATTGCGCTCGTGAATCAGGCGCAAACCGATCAACGTTAGATCGGGTTCGTGTTCATCAATCGTCTCGGAAACGCCCAAAATCAAGGGTGCCAGGCCGCCAGTAGCAACAACAGTTGGCGTATCGCTATAGCTTTGTGCAAGTTCTTCGGTGATGCGATTTACCAAGCCATCGACTTGGCCGGCAAAACCAAAGATCGTTCCTGATTGAAGTGCCTCAACGGTATTTTTACCGATTACTGATTTCGGCAGAATTAATTCAACTTTCCGAAGTTGCGCAGCTCTAGCCGCAAGTGCCTCGACTGAGATTTCGATACCGGGAGCAAGCGCGCCACCTAAAAACTCACCAGTTGGCGAAACCACATCAAAATTAGTTGAGGTTCCAAAATCAACCACGATTGCCGGTCCACCAAATAAAGTGTGAGCAGCTAAGGTATTTACGATTCGGTCAGCGCCAATTTCTTTGGGATTATCTACTAGAAGTGGCACGCCAGTTTTAATGCCTGGCTCAACGATAGTTGTTGGGACATCTTCAAAGTAATCAGCGATCATGCGTCGCAGCTCGCGCAGGGTTGCAGGTACGGTGCTACAAATAGCTAATCCAGTTAAGTCATAATCTGAAACTAGCGCTTCGTATTGCAACCAAAGTTCATCGGCGGTATTGCGAGGGTCAGTCTTTACTCGCCATGACTGGGTTAAATTCTCACCTTCGAAAATTCCCAGCACAGTATTGGTATTACCAACATCTACAGTTAACAACATGGTTATTTGCTCCTTACGTCGAGGCCGATATCGAAATTCTTTGCCGAATGCGTGAGTGCGCCAATTGCAAGGTAATCAACGCCAGTCTCGGCATAGCTGCGAGCTTTATCTAAGGTGATACCACCAGATGCCTCTAATTTAGTTTGACCAGCAACGAGTGAAACTGCCTCACGGCATTGCTCTGGGGTCATATTGTCGAGTAGCACTAAATCAGGCTTCAGCGGTAGTACTTCAGCTAACTGATCCAAAGTATCAACTTCGATCTCAATTGGCGCGGTTGGAAATGCGCTGCGAACCGCATTAAACGCTGCTTTCACACCACCTGCGGCGGCAATGTGATTATCTTTAATCAGAGCTGCATCAGATAAGGACATTCGATGATTTGTGCCACCGCCCACGTGAACCGCATATTTTTCTAATTCCCGCCAGCCAGGTGTCGTCTTTCGGGTATCACGAATTTCGCATTTGGTACCTGCAATTGCCTTAACCCATTGGTTGGTCAAAGTAGCGATGCCAGATAAGTGACCAAGAAAATTAAGTGCGGTTCGCTCAGCTAATAAAATCGCGCGCGCATTTCCGGAAACTCTAATTAAGACATCACCGGCGCTAACTGAAGCGCCATCTTGAACCAGAGCTTCGATGCCATCAACGCCAACTTCAGTTAAAACGGCTTTAGCCATTTCAATTCCAACTACTACACCTGACTCACGAGCCACAAAATCTGCCTGCAGTTTGGCATCAGCAGAAATAGTTGCTACCGAAGTTACATCTACTCCCCCGGCTAAATCTTCAGCAAGGGCGGCCTTTACTAAATCAAGATTAATCATTTGTTGATTACCTGCGCATATTCGGTTGCCCAATTTCCAACTTCATCTATTTGCTGCACAATTCTTTTTTCCCAGGCCACACTTGATTCTGGAAAATCTTCGCGCCAATGTGAGCCACGAGTTTCTTGTCTAATCAAAGCGGCTCGCAAAATAGTTTGAGCGAGTTGAAATAGGTTAGTCGTCTCCCAAGCATCAACTTGCGGTGCATCACTATTTCTAGTTTCTAGTCGAGATAAGGTATTACTAGTTTCAATAAGCGAGTCCGCTGAACGCAAAACGCCGGCGCCTCGACTCATCGCTGTTTGTAGCTCTCTACGAACTGCTGGATCAAGCAAGAAGGATTGACTGTTGTTTTCAACTGGCTCCGATTCGGCTGGCAGATTTGCCGCGATATCAGCTGCAATTCGAGCGCTAAAAACTAGGCCTTCGAGCAGTGAATTTGAGGCTAATCGGTTAGCTCCGTGAACGCCAGAACAGGCAGTTTCGCCACAGGCATATAGGCCAGGAATGCTGCTGTGGCCGTTTAGATCTACCCGAACTCCGCCTGAGGCATAGTGCGATGCAGGTGCTACCGGAATTAAATCTTTACTTGGATCTATTCCGTGAGAGAGACATGATGCGTTAATAGTCGGGAATCGTTCCGCGAATCCGGTTAAGTGGCGAACATCGAGCCAGACATGGTCTTGGCTACTTTCTTTCATCTTGCGCATGATTGCAATTGCAACAACATCTCGCGGCGCTAACTCAGCCAACGGATGTAAGCCCTGCATAAAACGGTCGCCATTGTCGTCAACTAAATATGCGCCTTCGCCGCGAACCGCTTCTGAAATTAACGGTTGCTGTCCTCGTGATTTTCCACCTAGCCATAGCACGGTCGGATGAAACTGAATAAATTCCACATCTGCAATTTTTGCACCAGCTCGCAGTGCAAGTGCAACACCATCGCCAGTAGATACCGATGGATTAGTCGTGCTTGCAAAAACTTGTCCGAGACCACCAGTTCCGAGTACCACTGCCTTGCCCAGTGCTTGGCCAACGCCGTCGCGCGAGCCCGCACCGATTACGTGCAGAGTGACTCCGCATACGCGACCTGTTCTATCTTTCAGCGCATCTAGTACCAATGCGTCTTCAACAACTTCAATCTGCGGATCATTACGAACTGCCGCTAATAGTGCACGCGATACTTCAGCACCGGTTGCATCGCCACCTGCATGCAAAATGCGATTACGTAAATGGCCACCTTCGCGAGTTAGCGCAATTTCGCCATCAGCCTCAGTATCGAATTTGGCGCCACGTTCAATCAACTTTCGTACTGCTTCGGGGCCTTCGGTAACTAATACTCGCACTGCTTCAACATCACAAAGTCCGGCACCGGCCGTCAAAGTATCTGTTAAATGGGCCTCTGGTGAGTCTCCGTCACCAAGAGCTGCGGCAATTCCGCCTTGTGCCCACTTAGTAGAACCTTCATCGACTTTTGCTTTAGTCACAATTAAAACTGATAAACCAAAAGTACGTAGTTGTAGCGCGGTAGTCATGCCCGCAATTCCAGAGCCGACCACAATTACATCGGCATGTGAAGTCCAACCTGGCTTAGGGGCTAGTAGTTTCATGAGTTAGATTCCACAACTGCATTATCTAGTAATCGAACCCCATTTACCCAACCAGCGATGATTGCCCGCTTTTTATGAGTGGTCGCGCTGGCCAATTGAAAGGTTTTCTCGTCAATTACATCGGCGTAATCTAATTTGAAGGCAGGCTCGGTTGCCAATATTTCTCGCATTCGAGTTGGCTCTTTAAGAGCTTTAGAAATAATCAATGCAGCCGCACGATCTGCTTCGGTCAAACGGATATTACGTGATGACAAAGCTAAGCCATCAAATTCACGTACGGTTGGTACTGCCGCAATTTCAATTTTCTTAAAGTGATTTTTAATCAACCACAATTGTTGAAAATCTTTCTCGCCGAAAACTGCCGCACTTGGTTTAACAATTTCGAATAATCGATTAACCACCGTTAAAACACCAGCAAAGTGGCCAGGCCTTGATGCGCCTTCATAAAGATCGCCCACAGAACCTGCGGGGATCTGAGCGGGATTAGAAGGATAAATTTCATCGTAATTCGGAAACCAAACTTCGGTGGCACCGGCCAAAGTGGCGATTTGGATATCGGCTTCTGGCGTGCGCGGATACTTTTCTAGATCAGCCGCATCAGTAAATTGCAGTGGATTGACAAAAATACTTACAACTACCTCTTTATCTAATTCGCGAGCACGCTTGATCAACGCTTGGTGGCCCTTATGAAGGGCGCCCATTGTCGGAACTAGTACGGTCATCTTTTGGCTCCAGTCCTTTCAGGTACCGGGCGATGTGTCCTTATTCTAAATCAGTATTTAGCAGATCCGAAATCCGGCCGTGTGTGAGCAAGATTGCCTCGGGCTCAATCTCAAACCAAGGCGCTAATACAAAACGGCGCTCGTGAGCTCGGGGATGTGGCAGCGTCAATTTTTCGTCCTGAACCAAGAGCCCACCATACTGAATTAGATCTAAATCAATTACTCGCGGCCCCCAATGTATTTCGCGCGTGCGACCCATCGCAGTTTCAATACCATTTAAAAGGGCTAATAAATCTTTAGCTGGTAAATCTGATTCAACAATTGCAACAGCATTTAAATAATCGGGTTGTTCTGGACCACCAACTGGCTTCGTTTGCAAATAACTAGAAACAGAAATTACTTCGGTAGCTTCGCGTAAAAGTGCGACTGCTAAATCTAAATTCGCTTTGGGATCTCCGACATTTGCTCCTAACGAAATTACGGCTTTCATCGAGTGCGGATAACCATCACATTAATATCACTAGTGACCGCGCTGACTGGCGCACTTGGTTTGTGAACTGTAACGAGGGCAATTTCGACCAAACTCGCAGTCGCCAAAATTTCATCCGCAATTACCCCAGCCAACTTCTCGATTAAATTATATGGCGTGCCCGTTATTGCCCCAACAACTAGATCACAGATTGCCCCGTAATCGACGGTATCGGCTAAATCATCACTCTTAGATGCTTTTTCTAGATCGAGAATAAGTTCGACATCGACTAGGAAATCTTGACCGTTTTTGGTTTCCTCGGGAAATACTCCGTGATAGCCAAAGCTTTTAATGCCATTGATGCGAATTGAATCATTCATTACAAGACCGCCTTGTTAGCTGCTACTCCGTGAACTCTAACTGCCCAGATACCGCTTTGGCTAAGTCGCTTAGTTAGCTCAACGGTGGCTGCCTCGCGTGCAGTTGGATCAGATCCGCCTAAGAATCGTTTGCGTGATGCGCCAACTAATACGGGGTAACCAAGGGCTACAAATTGGCCAATTTCCTCGATTATTGCCCAGTTATCGGCCGGTTCTTTAGCAAAGCCGATTCCTGGATCAATAATTAAATTTGATTTACTCACGCCGGCTGAAAGCGCGGCATCAATTCGTAAACTCAATTCTGCAATTACTTCATCAACGACATTCGTATAAACCGCCAAATTATTCATTTCTTTGGAGTGACCACGCCAATGCATTGCGATGTAAGGAACTTGCAACTCGGCGGCAGTTTCAAGCATTGCGGCATCAGCTAACCCACCACTTACATCATTGATAATCGATGCACCCGCGATTACGGCAGCTCGCGCAGTTGAAGCTCGCATGGTGTCAATGCTTATTGGTTTGCCAGCATCAGCCAATTTTGAAATGACATTTATGACGCGACGTTCTTCTTCGGCGGCTGAGATTCTTTCAGCACCTGGCCGAGTTGATTCGCCACCCACATCAATAATGTCGGCACCTTCGGCAATTAACTTTAAGCCGTGATCAACAGCGTCTGGATAAGTGAAATGTTCGCCGCCATCGGCAAAGGAATCTGGTGTTGCATTAAGGATTCCCATTACCAGCATGGTTTAGCTACCGAGCTGTAATGAGTGACATTGCTTCGGCGCGAGTTGCCGGATCGCGTAATACGCCACGTACCGCACTTGTTATTGTGCGGGCTTCAGACTTACGGACGCCACGCATTGACATGCATAAGTGCTCGCAATCGATAATCACGATTACACCCATTGGCTTCAAAATCTCCATCATGGCATCTGCAATTTGTGAAGTCATACGTTCTTGAACTTGTGGTCGCTTGGCAAAAACATCAACTAAGCGAGCAATTTTCGATAGCCCCGTGATTTTTCCATTTGGAATATAGCCAACGTGAGCAACACCGTGGAAAGGCGTTAAGTGATGCTCGCACTGTGAAAATAGGTCAATATCCCTAATAATCACGAGTTCTTCATGCCCAATATCAAAAGTCGTGGTCAGCACATCTTCGGGTGATTGGTAAAGCCCGGCAAAGTTTTCCGCCATCGCCCGTGCTACCCGCGCCGGAGTTTCTCTTAATCCATCGCGCTCAGGGTTTTCACCTAACGCAAGCAGAAGCTCGCGAACCGCTGCTTCAGCGCGCGCAGCATCGTACGGTTGCTTAGCGCGGCCATCTCCATCTTCAATCGAGATTGAATTTATCTCACTCACTGGATTTCTTTCTAGTGCGTGGCTTCTTGGCTTCGACTACTTCTTCAACCTTGGCTCTGACTGGTACTTCTACCGGCGGGATATCTGATGGAACGCGAGTGATTGATCCAGTCCAGGCTGGTCGTTCTGCCCAAGACTTAACTTTCTTGAAGATTTCTGCGATGTCATCTTTGTTAATTGTTTCGCGATCAAGTAATTCAAGCACCATGGCATCAAGAGTCTTGCGATTGGCGACGAGAATATCGAAAGCTTCTTGATGCGCATTTTCAATTAACTTACGAACTTCGGCATCAATGATTCCGGCAACTTTTTCAGAGTAATCACGTTCGTGTCCGTAACTGCGACCCATAAATGGCTCGGAACCATCGGTGCCAAGTTTTATAGCACCAATCGCTTCAGTCATTCCATATTGCGTGACCATTGCCTTAGCTAGCGCAGTAGCTTTTTCAATATCATTCGATGCGCCAGTAGTTGGATCATGGAAGATAAGTTCTTCAGCTGCGCGCCCACCAAGTGAATATGCCAATTGATCAAGTAGTTGATTGCGAGTAGTTGAGTACTTATCGTCATCAGGTAACACCATGGTGTAACCCAGTGCACGACCTCGCGGCATGATGGTGACTTTGTGAACTGGATCAGTGTGCGGCAAAGCATGTGCCACAAGTGCGTGACCAGCCTCGTGATAAGCCGTAACTAAGCGCTCTGAGTCTGACATTAAGCGTGATTTACGCTGTGGACCAGCCATTACCCGATCAATAGCTTCATCTAGTTCGCGGTTACCGATTTCAGTCTTAAGTTCGCGAGCCGCAAGAAGAGCCGCCTCATTAAGTACATTTGCTAAGTCAGCACCAGTGAATCCGGGAGTACGACGCGCGTATTCAAGAAGCGCTAAATCTTTTGCGATTGGTTTGCCTTTTGCATGTACTTGCAAAATTGCCTCGCGGCCTTTGAGGTCCGGACGATCAACTGCGATTTGGCGATCAAAACGTCCTGGGCGAAGTAGCGCAGGATCTAGAACATCAGGACGGTTAGTAGCTGCGATCAAAATTACTTGACCATTTGCTTCGAAGCCATCCATTTCAACTAGGAGTTGATTAAGAGTTTGTTCACGTTCATCGTGACCGCCACCCATGCCAGTTCCGCGTTGGCGGCCTACGGCATCGATTTCATCAACGAAAATAATTGCTGGTGCATTTGCTTTTGCTTGGTTAAACAAATCGCGCACACGAGCTGCACCAACACCAACAAACATTTCGACAAAATCAGAACCAGAAATTGAATAGAAAGGTACGCCGGCTTCACCAGCAACTGCGCGAGCTAATAGTGTCTTTCCAGTTCCGGGCGGGCCGTAAAGCAAAACACCCTTTGGAATCTTGGCACCGAGTTCGGCGTACTTAGCTGAGTTAGCTAAGAAATCTTTAATCTCATGTAGTTCAGCAATTGCTTCATCGGCGCCGGCAACATCGGCGAAAGTTGTCTTTGGCACTTCATCACTTTGTAATTTCGCACGTGATTTACCAAAACTAAATACTTTATTTCCGCCTTGTGATTGGCTGAGCATAAAGAAGAAGAGCAAGCCGATTATTAAAATTGGCAGGATCGACAATAGGAAGCTAACCAGTAACGGCGTCTTCGGAACTTCGATATTCCAGCCACTTATCGGTGGATTAGCGCTTAAAGCATCAATAATCGTTGGCTCTTGGCGAACTACATAAGATGCCTCGACTTTAGAAGCCCCATTGATGGTGCTGCCAGCTTTTAGCTCAACCCGAATTTTTTGATCTCGATCTACAACTGTTGCACTCTTAACCTCTGATTGTGCAATGGCATCAAGAATTTGAGAGGTATTGACTTTGGTAAAGGCGCTACCTGCGCCAGAGACCTGACCGAAAACTGAGACGGCAATTATTGCAAAAACGATCCAGAACAGTGGACCACGTAAGATTCGACCAGCTTTTGTGGTTGGTTTCTTCTCACCACGTTTAGTAACAGTCTTAACTACTTTCTTTTTCTTATCTTTCTTAATTTCTTCAGTCATATTGCTTCTATTCGTACATGTGCTTTGCGAGCACACCGATAAATGGCAAGTTGCGATATTTTTCATCAAAATCAAGTCCGTAACCAACCACGAAATCTGTCGGTATATCGAAACCGACATACTTAACGGCAATTTCAACTTTTGCCGCCTCTGGTTTGCGCAGAATTGCCAAAATATCTACGTTGGCAGCGCCACGTGATTCGAGATTCGACTTCAACCAAGAAAGCGTTAAGCCTGAGTCAACAATATCTTCAACGATCAAAACATTGCGGCCCGTAATATCGCGATCAAGATCTTTTAAAATGCGAACTACGCCGCTAGATTTTGTGCCAGAACCATATGAAGAAACCGCCATCCAATCCATTTCCAGATGACGTTGCATCGCACGAGTTAAATCAGCCATTGCCATAACTGCGCCTTTTAATACGCCAACAAGTAGAACGTCACGTCCTTCGTAATCAGCATCAACTTGCGCTGCTAATTCTTTGATGCGTGCCTTTAGATCTACTTCGCTAACTATTACGCGCTCGATATCGCTTTCAATTACTGATAAATCCACGATGCTCCTTCATAGATATTGCGGGCTTACTTAAATTAGCGGGACAGGAGCGAAAGTCTGCCCGAAATTCGCGAAACCTTCACACCGCCTGGGAGGCTGCAAGCGCCTTGACCGTGCCAAGAGGTGACTAAAGCCTCAACGGATGCCACATGGTCGGCGGTAATTGAGCCCATTGGAGCTCCTGCCGCATAAATTGCCAAACGCAAGAGGCGAGTTCGAACGGCCCTGGGCAGGTCGGCCAACTGAGTAATTTCTAGATCGGCTAGATCAAGATTGGCTGCAACTTGAACCGCCCAACCGTCTAGAGCGTCAGCATCATCGCGCAACAGGTCGGCGCTACGCGCAAGTGCTTCGGTAATTCCGGGCCCGATACTTTCTTCTAACTTTGGCAGTGCATCAGTGCGCACGCGAACTCGAGCAAACTGTGAATCTGAATTATGTGGGTCAATCCAAGGCGTTAAATTATTTTCAGCACACGCAGCCAACGTTTCAGACCGAATAATTGCTAAAAGTGGTCGACAATATTTGCCAGTTAACTGTGACATTCCAGAAAGTGAGCGAGCACCTGACCCACGAGCTAAACCTAACAAAACACTTTCGGCTTGATCATTTAGAGTATGACCTAAGAAAATTAATTTAGCGTTGTGTTTTTCAGCAACTGCATCAAGTGCGGCGTAGCGAGCTCGACGAGCAGATGCTTCCAAGCCATCAATCATTTCGACATCGACTTTCACGATTTCAATTTGGGGAAATCCTAATTCCGAGAGTTGCGAGAAAACTTTAGTAGCTTGTTCACTAGAATTTTTCTGTAGTTGGTGATCAACAGTTACGCCGACCAAATTAATTAAGGCATTTTTAGATTCCGGAACAAGTGCTGCAGCAAGTGCTAATGAATCAGCGCCACCAGAGACAGCAACTAAGACGGTGTCTCCTGCGCTACAACTAGAAAGGCACTCACGCACAGCACTACGAATTGCGACCGTTGCTGGGTTTGTGCTCACGGGGTTAAGACTAGACCCGACCACCAAATGGCATTAAGCCCTTAACGCTATAAATATTTGAGTAAAGCAGGCCCTTGCCCTTGGAATTCGCTTCCCACATCATGCCATTTCCAGCATAAATCGACATGTGGTGGATGCTTGAGATAGTTCCCTTATATGAGTAGAACAAGAGATCGCCAGGAACTAGCTCGCTGATTTTCACGTGCTTGGTATAGCCAAAATAAAGTGCTGAGTTCAGGCGATCCCAGTTTGGCCAACCCAAGCCAGCAGATTTATAGGCGGCATAAACCAGACCCGAACAATCAAATGCGTTTGGTCCTTCAGAGCCCCAGATGTATGGCTTGCGAGCTAGAACTTGTTTCTTGGCAAAAGCCACAGCCACATCGCGTTGGGCTTGCGTTGTACGAATAGTTGATCGGCCTTTAAAGCCAAGATCTGGCCAAATTTTTGATTGGTTAGGAGTTTGTGCAGCTTGCCCGGCTTGAGCTTCTTCAAGCAAAGCTAACTGACGTTGTTGCTCTAAAGTTATTCGAACATTCTTTGCTTTGGCTAATTCCTTAATTAATTTATCTTGGACAGCGCGTAATTTATCAACTTCTTTTTGCTGTAGCACTTTAGCATCATCGGCAACTTTCTTTGCTGCGGCGACTTTTTCAGTAGCAGCGACTTGCTTAACTTTAGCTGCATCGGCTACAACTTTAGCTGCCCGCGCAATTACTTCAGCCGCCTTGAATCGTGCGAGCGCCGCAGTATTTTGATCACCCAAAGATTGCAAAACTGTAATTCGATCAACTAAATCTTGTGGACCATTCGCACTTAACAATGGCTCGATATCGGTAAACGTGCCGCCCATTATGTAAGCATTAGCTGCCAACTTACCGATTGTTCGATGTGTACTTGCAACTTCTTCTGCAGTCTTGCGAGCATATTCCGCTGCAGCATTTGCATCGGCAGTTGCTTTTGCTAATTCTGCTTTAGCTGTTACGTAAAGAGTTAGGGCCGCATTGGCTTTCGCAGTGAGCGCTTTCAAGGTCAAATTTGCATCGGCTAATTTCTTTGCTGCCGCATCGGCTAATTTCTTCTTGGCGGCTTCAGCTTTTTTGGCAGCTTCGATCTGTGCCAAAGTGGGTTTTGGGGTAGCGGCATAAACAGCCGTGCTGCTACCTAGAAAAGTAAGCGCGACTGCGAGGGCAATGAGCCGCTTCGACATGTTCCTAGAATAAATGGGGCGCCTTAGAAAAGAGTCAGACGCGCCCCTGTGTCAGTACTTAATTAAGTAAGACCTAATTAGATACGTCACGTCGCTTGAAAAGCGTAATCGCAATTGCGGTGCTAACCGCTAAATAAATTGCAACCATTGTTATTGAGTGGGAATAAGTAACATCATCGGTACCACCAACTGCGATTGTGGACATCAGATTTCCGGGCATCCATTTTCCTAAGTTGGCCTTGACTGCAATCAAGATATTTTCCACAATCAACAACCAGATAACACCCAGCGAAATAGCACTGATTGGCGAGCGAAGCAAAAGTCCTAAAATCATGCCGACGGTGCCGAATGCGATAACTGATAAGAGAACATTTCCGAAAGTTTTTGCTAATTCCTGAAGTGCATCTGAAGTTACCCAAGCATCAGTTTCAACTTTTGCTTTACCCGATAACCCAAAAGCTAGTGACATGCTCACAACTGCAGCCAGAATCACCATCACAATTGCAAACGAGGCCATTGATACATATTTACCAATTAACAGCTGCAAACGTCGTGGTTGACGTACTAGCAAATTTCGCAAAGTTCCATAGGTGTATTCCTGTGCAGTTTGCGCAGCAAAAACACAGAGAGCGACAATTCCTAACAGCCCGGCTGCGTTACTAAAACCAATAGTTAATCCACTTGGCAGTTGCAATATCTCTCGAGAGATCATGTTTCCACGATCAGAGTTACCTTGCGGAGAATCAATCAGCAAAAATAGTAGAGAGGTGACTAATCCAGTTAAACCAGCCGATGCCAGCATGGTGCCAAGAAATAGCGTAGGGCGGCGAAGTTTGCGCCATTCGGATTTAAATACTCTAATCATTCGGAATCCCCCGTCATTTCAAAGAAGGTTTCTTCAAGGCTGGGCAACATCGGCGATAGCTGCGAAAGGGTTATGCCTGCAGCAAATGCTGATTTATTCAGTTCGGCTGCCCATTCGGCTGGTCCTTCGATATGTGCAACACTACTGCGAATCGTTGACTTATGGCCTGCGGCTGTAGCAATTTCTGAAATCTTGGATAAATCACTTTCATTCGGCGTTTTAACCAAAATGAATGGTTGCTGTGCCAAAAATAAATCCTCGATTTTGCCAGCAAATAAAACTTTGCCTTTGCGCAACATCACTAGATGCTGACTAATTAGCTCGAGTTCTGAAAGCAGGTGTGAAGAAACGAAAACTGTAGTGCCCTCTTGTGCCAAAGATTTCAATAATTCTCTAATCTCTTGAATTCCCTCGGGATCTAACCCATTAGTTGGTTCGTCCAGAATTAATAACTTTGGATTAGGAAGTAAAGCAGCAGCAATTCCTAGACGTTGTTTCATGCCGAGTGAATAAGTTTTATATTTCGAATTGCCGCGATCGCCTAAGCCAACTCGTTCAAGAAGTGATTGCACGTGGTCGGTTCCGTAGCCACCCAGCGTTGCCAAAACGTTTAAGTTTTCGCGACCAGTTAAAGCTGGATAGAAAGCTGGGCCTTCGATCATCGCACCAACGCTGGCTAGATATTTTTCTGGATGCTTAATTGAATGACCCAAAATCTCGCCAGATCCACCAGTCGGTGAAATCAAGCCAAGCAACATACGAATGGTGGTGGTTTTTCCTGACCCATTTGGCCCGACGAATCCGCACACAGTGCCCATCGGTACTTCGAAGTTAGCGTGTGACACCGCAAAGGTGTCGCCGTATTTCTTGCTTAAATCCTGTACAGCTACTGCGAGATTACTCATGCCCACCACAATAGTCCTTCCCCTTACACTTAGCAGGTGAGTAAAGATGCCTGGGGTTATCAAGAACCCAATCGCCGCCCTGCCCCGGATTGGAAAGTTAATCCACAAACTTCTCAGGTTCGTGCTGGCTTAACCCGCACTGGCTTTGGCGAGACTTCTGAAGCGCTCTTTCTAAATAGTGGCTTTACCTATTCTTCTGCGCAAGAAGCGGAAGATTCATTTACCGATGAGACTGATCACTTTGTTTATAGTCGTTTTGGCAACCCAACAGTTGCGATGTTTGAAAATCGTTTAGCCGAACTTGAAGGCGCCGAACTTTGTGTAGCTACCGGTTCTGGCATGTCTGCGATGTTTGCATCCGTTGCTTGCATGGTTAAAGCTGGCGATCGTGTTGTTGCAACAGCTGCGATGTTTAGTTCATGCCACGTAGTGCTTACCGAGTTTTTACCAGCCTGGGGCGTTGAAGTCGAACTTGTAAAAGGAACCGATGAAAAAGTTTGGGCTGAAGCACTTAGCAAGCCGACCAAAGTAGTTTTTATCGAGTCACCAAGTAATCCATTAATGGAAATTGTAGATATTCGAATGATTTCTGACTTGGCGCATAAAGTTGGCGCAACTGTGATCGTCGATAACGTAATGGCTTCACCAATGATGCAACGACCACTCGAACTTGGCGCAGATGTAGTTATGTACTCAGCAACCAAACATCTTGATGGTCAAGGTCGCGTACTTGCTGGCGCCGTACTAGGTAGCTTTGGATACATGAATGAATATTTCAAACCATTCTTCCGCCATACCGGGCCGTCGTTAAGTCCATTTAATGCTTGGGTGCTTTTGAAGTCACTCGAAACTTTGGATATGCGCGTTGAACGTATGGCAAATAATGCGCAGAAGATTGCCGATTTCTTAGCAACCAGACCAGAAATTGAAGTTGTTAGCTTCCCCGGCTTGCCTTCGCATCCAGGTCATGAACTGGCAAAGAAGCAGATGACTGGTTTTGGTACCACCATCGGCATTACTTTTAAGGGCACTAAAAAAGATGTATATAAGTTCATGGATGCCTTGCGCATCATTGATATTTCCAACAATTTAGGCGATAGCAAGTCACTTATCACTCACCCAGCTTCAACCACACATCGCCGTTTAAGCCAGCCAGATCAATTAGCAATGGGAATTACGGCAACAACCTTGCGTCTTTCAGTTGGCCTTGAGCACAGTGATGATCTAATTAAAGATATTGCGCAAGCGCTCGGTTGATTTAATTTGGGTTAAATTAAAACTGCGGCAACAAGTAATACTGAATACAAACTTAAATAAGTAATCGACCACTGAAAAACTTTGGCCGCCACTTTGCCATAATCGGGATTACTGCCACGAAGTTGCGCAAGCGTTAGCGCAAAAACTAAAAACAATATTTCGTTAACAATCTGAACCCATAACGAAAGCTCAGCAAAGTGAATTGTCACAACTGAAGCAATGAACATCGCAATGGTGTGGAACCACATTTGGCCATGTAAATTTTTCTGGGAAGTAACACCTGGCAACATCGGAATTCCAGCGGCGTTGTAATCATCTTTATATTTAATAGCCAGTGCCCAAAAATGCGGCGGTGTCCAGAAGAAAACGACAAAGAAAAATGCCCACGCCACATTCGATAGCTCATTAGTTACTGCTGCCCAACCAATTAACACTGGCATGCAACCTGCGATTCCACCCCAGACAATATTTTGCGAAGTGCGTCGCTTAAGCGCCATCGTATAAATAACTACGTAGAAAACTATTGCAGTTAAAGTTAACCAAGTGGCGAGCGGAGTAGTAAAGATCCAGAAAATTAGAAGTGAAAGTAGTCCGACAATAGTTGCAAAAACTGTTGCTTCTCCTCGCGAAAGCACGCCCGTTGCAATTGGTCGTTGCGCGGTGCGCTTCATCAACTTATCGGTTTCACTCTCGATCACCATGTTGAATGCATTTGCACTACCCGCTGCCAAAGTTCCGCCAAGAATTGTGGCGATCGATAGTCCAACGGAAGGAATGCCATTTTGGGCCAGGACAAGAGCCGGCAAAGTGGTAACTAGTAAAAGCTCGACCACTCGCAACTTCATGAGGTCTAAATAGCCACGAATTCGAAGATCCGAACTCTTATCTGGCTGATTTACGCTCACGGAGCAAGGCTACTAACTTAAATGCACAGCGCTCACCGCTAGCGTTCCCAGAAGGCTCTCAGGTTCATGGGTTATTTCTGACTACTAGTTTTCGCGATAAAGGCGATGACGACTAAATAATTGCATCACGCCTAACGCATGCGTTAACCGCCAGAACCTGGGTCGCTTGTTACGGTGGCTCCATCAAGGTTTTCGACAACGTTTGATGGGCTTGGCGAAGGAGTAACAACTGGCTTAGCAAATTTTGCCAGCACTTTGTCTAACGCCGTACGAGCTGCCTTTGCAGCAGTAATGCCTCTAGGAATTTGATCAGCTATCGCTACAAATATGTACTCTTTATCGCCACCTTGAACGTAGCCAGCCAGTGAAACTGTTCCGTTTAAGGTTCCAGTTTTTGCTCTAACTAAACCAATGGCCGATGGTGCGCTCTTTATAAACCGATCCTGCAAAGTGCCGCTTACCCCACCAACAGGTAGCCCACCGTATATAGAGCTGTACTTTTCATTGTTATATGTTTTTAGAAGGAGCTGGCCAATCATTCGAGCCGAGAGTTTATTTGATTTAGAAAGCCCACTTCCATCTACAGCATTGAAACCTGTTGAATCAACGCCTAAGTCAGCTAAGGTTTTTACGAAGACTTTTTCAATTCCAGTGGCGTTATAACCAAATCCAGCTCTCATCGATGCATGCATAGCTATTCGATTTCCTAGAGTGTTATCGCTCCAGATCAACATCCAATCCATGATCTTTTGTAACGGCGGTGATTGAAAAGTAGCTATTGGCTCTTTCGCATATAAACGTGTTTCCGCGCCATTAATTTTTAACATGCTCACTTGGATATCTCGAGCTTCAAATTGCTTCTTAATGAAGTCGAGATCGACGGTATGCATGCTGGCATACTCGATACGCATAGAAGTTATCGGGACACTATTGTCGGCATCAAGTTTCTTGAGTGCAGTTTTCACTAACTTGGGCAGCGATACCCGTCCCATTTTCGTTGCAACTGAATTGTTTCGCTCCATCCATGGATCTAGCGAACCAGCAATTATCAAAGTGTTTGGTTCGGAGCCGGTAGAAATTTGCGTAGTAAACCTGTGCTCTGGAGTTAAGTAACTCAACAAGGCGGTTGCTGAAACTATTTTGAGCAGGGATGCTGGCTTGCGCAAAGAAGTTGCGCTGCTCTCAAAAAGAATTTCACCAGTTACTGGATCAATCAATGTCATGCCTGGATTCGCCAGCGCTTTTGAACTAGCTGCGGTTTTTAGAATTGGGCTAATCGCACTGCTCTTTAGGGCTGCTGGAGCGCCCGAAGTCATAGCTGCGGTAAGCACAACTAGAACTACGCTGACAGAGAGAATTGATAACGGGCGCAACTTCATGCTGCGAATACTACTTTCTAATTACTGAAGATAGATTAACCCAATGAGCATGCCACCAGCTGAAATAGGTCCGGGCGAATTTTTCCCCGTAGTTGGCGTTGGGCCATATCCGAAACCATGGCCAACAGGTAATGAATACGACTTAGAGCTTCTTGAGAATGGCGATCGTCGTAACGTCCTCGACAAATACCGTTATTGGTCAGTTGCTGCAATTGTTGCTGACTTAGATACCAAACGACATAAATTGCAGATTGCAATTGAAAATTGGCAGCATGATTTGAATATCGGTTCAGTAGTTCGAACTGCAAATGCTTTTAATGTTGCTGCTGTTCATATTGTTGGTAAGCGCGACTGGAATAAGCGCGGAGCCATGGTTACAGATAGGTATTTAACAATTGTCCATCATCCAACTGTTGAGGATTTTGGAAATTACTGTCGCGAAGCTTGCTTACCAATCATCGGAATTGATAACTTGCCCGGAATTTCAAAACAACTTGAATCAACGCAATTGCCCGAAAGTTGTGTCTTGTTGTTTGGCCAAGAGGGCGCTGGTATGAGTGAGGAAGCAGTTGCGGTCTGCGAAGTTGTGCTCGAAATTAATCAGTATGGTTCGACACGCAGCATGAATGCTTCAGCAGCTGGCGCAATTGCTATGTACCACTGGGCGCTTCAGCACTTACCAAGACTCTAAGAGTTGTTAGCTTGGCTTTCGGTCTCGTCGGCAAGTGCCTCGCGCACTGATTCCAAACGACGATCAACTTCATCAGCCTCAGTATTGCGACCCAAAATTCGCATTACTGCAGCCATCGAAGTCTCAATATCTACGATGAATTCGAAATCTTTAGGCTCTTCATCAGTAGCTACAGTTAAAACTTGATCAAGGGTGTTTAGGCCTTCTTCGTAATTCTCTAACAGCACTTGAGCTTTACCGTATTCAAAAAGTGCATTATTTGAACGAATATGGTCATGTGCGGTTTCAAAAACATCAAGTGCTTTGCGTGCACGAGTCAAAGCCAAATCGCCTTCACCTAGCGCAACATGGCAAGATGCAATTTTCTGATCACAGCGGGCAACTTGAATCACTTCTTTGTTTCGCTTAAACAGGTCGCGTGCTTCATAGAATGAAACGATTGCTTCGCGGAAATTCTTTAGCGAACGATGGGCACAACCAATCAAATAAAGATCGTTTGCAGCACCATATTCATTTCCATCAAGTAAATGCTCTTGCGCACATTCATCCATTGTGGAAATTACTTTTTCAAAATTCTTAGAGGCAAACCACCACTCACCCAAAGTGCAGGCGAGCTCTAGCGCGATAGAAGATTTGTTGGCACGCAAGATCTCAACTGCTTTAGACATTGCAGTTGCGGCTTCTTCCATGCGCTTTAGCTGATTTAAGTTGTATCCAATTGCGCTATATGCCTGTGCAACGCCTTCAGATGGTGCACTTGCACCAAGTTGATCGTAAATATCGCAAGCAGTTTCAGCGAGTGCAAGAGCTTCGTCATATTGGCCACGGGCAAAAATGCGCGCGCTTAATTCGTAATAAGTACTGGCACGTTCTGCGCCTTCAACTTCTGGAATTCGATCCCAGAGCATTTCCTCAGTTACTAGATCTTCTAAGCCTTCGTCATCGCCCATTTGGATCTCCCCAATCGAAGTGTCCTGACCTACCGAGTAACCGTGACTCTATACGCCCCGGCTGCTCTTTGCCTGTGGGTTTGCCTGCAAAACACCCCTCTCTCCACGCTCATTTCCGCCAAAAAAGAGCCAGTCTGCTTACAAGATGCAGATGCGAATGACTTGCATTAACATTTTCCTATGCATATTCCTGACGGTTTTCTCGATGTCCAGACCTCTGTCATCTTTACTGGTCTCTCTGCCGCCGGTGTTGCAGTTGCCTTAAAGGGAGCCCGTTCGCAACTAGATGAAAGGACCGCGCCACTTGCTGGCCTAACTGCAGTATTTATCTTTGCTGTTCAAATGCTCAACTTCCCAGTTGCTGCAGGAACAAGTGGGCACTTAATTGGTGGTGCATTAGCTGCAATCTTGGTCGGACCGTGGGCTGCGACTCTCGCCTTAACAATAGTTCTTCTTATGCAAGCATTTTTATTTGCCGATGGTGGATTAACCGCTTTGGGTGCAAGCACATTTAACATGTCAATTGTTGGAGTGTGGGCTGGTTACGGTGCTTTTCTTTTCGTTCGTAAAATTCTGCCAAAGCGTAAGGCGTCGATCCCGCTAGCTGCTGCGATCGGCGGATTTATATCTGTACCAATGGCTGCAATTAGCTTTACCGTTCAATATGCAATGGGCGCTACAGCAACTTACTCAACGTCTACAGTGCTTGGCGCGATGGTTGGAACACACATTTTGATCGGAATTGGTGAAGGTCTTATCACGGGACTCACTGTAAGTGCGGTGATTGCAAGTCGTAGCGACTTAGTTTATGGATGGAAGAACAACACGCAGCGTTTGGAGATTCGAAATGTTTAACAACCGCAAGTTTTACATTGCTGGCTTTATTGTTTCATTATTCTTAGCTGGGGTTGTTTCTTTCTATGCTTCTTCATCTCCTGACGGCCTAGAAAAAGTTGCCGAAGAAATTGGTTTCATCGAAACAGCTAAGGAAAATACCAACGCTGATGTGGTGCTATCTGATTACGGAACCAAGGGAGTCGATAATGAGCGTGCCTCGGTTGGAATTGCAGGTGTAATCGGCGTCCTAGGAACTGCAGTAGTTGCAGGCGTTGCATTTAAATTAATTGCACGTAAACCAAGAAACGCAAAAAATTAAAGTACAAGAAAGCAAGCATCATCATGGCCATGATGTTGGTGAGCGACTTTACCTCCATCGCCATACCTTTATTCATGGGCTGCCGTCACACTTAAAAATCATTGCAGCGCTCTGTTTTATCCTGGTTGTTGTCTCGACTCCGGTAACTCAATGGGGCGCGTTTTTGGCCTACTTTTTCTGGTTATTCATCGTGGTCAAAGCAGCACAGATTCCATTTGCAACTTTGTTCAAGCGCGCGTTGATTGAAATTCCATTTATTTTCTTTGCAATTTTGATGCCTTTTTTTGGTACCGGGGAAAAAGTGCAAGTGGGGCCTTTTGAGCTATATCGCGAGGGATTAATCGCAGGTTCCGGAATTGTCGTAAAAGGAACACTGGGAGTTATGACTGCGATCATTTTGTCTACTTCGACGACTGCTCGCGAAATTCTTCGTGGGTTAGAACGGTTACGTCTTCCAGTTCTCATGGTTCAGATTGCATCGTTCATGTTGCGGTATGTAAATGTGGTAAATGATGAAATGGAGCGCATGAAGATTGCGCGCGAATCACGGGGCTTTGAAGCAACCGGAATGAAAAGTTGGAAAGTACTTGCCACCGCAGCTGGGGCACTGTTTATTCGATCTTATGAACGAGGCGAACGAGTGCATCTTTCCATGTTGTCGCGAGGTTATGAAGGAGTTTTACCGCAAGAGCAGCAATTTAAAATAAAGTCGTCGATTTGGTTTAAGGCCATGATCTACCCACTTGTCGCTGCAATCATTTTTATCGCTCAATTACTGATTGGAAGAATGTAATGAATACACCAAGTCTAGAAATCAAAGAGTTGGCATTTGCCTATCCCGATGGCAATCAAGCTCTATTTGGTGTGAACCTTTCAGTTCAAAGAGGCGAACGCGTTGCACTTCTTGGTCCTAATGGTGCCGGTAAAACAACTCTCGTTATGCATATGAATGGAATTCATCCAACCTCACATGGTTCGGTACATGTAGCTGGTCAACTGGTAGATGCAAAAGATAAAGCTTCACTTAAAGTGATTCGTTCTAAAGTCGGAATTGTTTTTCAGGATCCTGATGATCAATTGTTTATGCCCACCGTTGGCGAAGATATTGCTTTTGGCCCTTACAACATGGGTAAAAGAGGCGCTGAGCTTGATTCGATAGTTGATGAGGCGCTACACCTTGTCGGTATGAGTGAGTTCAAAGAACGTCCGCCTCATCATCTTTCATTTGGCCAACGTCGCCGTGTAGCAGTTGCAACTGTGTTGGCAATGAAGCCGGAAATTCTGGTGCTAGATGAACCTTCTTCAAACTTAGATCCAGCTAGTCGCCGCGAATTAGCCGATATTTTGCGCTCACTCGATATCACGATGGTGATGGTTACACACGACCTTCCATACGCATATGAATTGTGTCCTCGCTCTGCAATTCTCAACGGCGGCATCATTGTTGCTGATAGTTCTACGCATGAAATCCTTACTGATTCAGCTCTTTTGGCCGCTAATCGTCTTGAACTTCCAGTTGGTTTTTCAATTCAATAATCCAAGGTAGAATTAGGCATTGCTTCGACCGAAGCAAAGTACTTCCCCCACACAAGTGCAAAATTGCACTTTCTTGCGAGTCTTATCTCCACCCTGACCAATTTGAGTCAAACCAAGACG
>Ga0315901_10000112_pt1 | contig 115247 bp, 105 predicted proteins | sample LakEriMetagenome_10_FD_203761 | JGI IMG/M metagenome (GOLD analysis project Ga0315901, IMG submission 203761) | Freshwater fungal communities from buoy surface, Lake Erie, Ohio, United States - Buoy 2 MA116 | ecosystem: Environmental > Aquatic > Freshwater > Lake | place: USA: Lake Erie, Ohio... | reverse complement strand
CTTCAAATGTCTTATAAGTCCAAAAGTCAGGCTAGCAAAGGTTAGGGGACAGCAAGATGAGCGCGTTTGAGGACATTCAGGAAAAAATAAAAAGTAGCTGGGCGAATATTACCGGAGAGCTACGTAAAAAGGTTTTTGGTTCCAATAATGAAAATATTGATTTGTTGGTTGACACCTTTTACAAGCTCGAGCCGCCACAACGAAATGCCGTTATCGGCGGGGGTATAGCAGTACTTGGGCTTGTCGTTTTCGCTTTTTTGGCGCTGTATTTTAGCCAAATTAATGCTTTGAATCGTGACTTGAATAGACGATTTGATGCCTTGTACGAGATCAAGGAATTGAAGGCTGACTATCTGCGGGAAGATAAGCGTTTTCAAAATTTATCAGACGCATTAAGTGGGGCGGGCTCTGTACGAATCAAGCCATACTTCGAAAAAATAGCCAACGAACAGGGTGTTCAGATCTCTGACATCTCTGAAAGTCGTTCTCCGTTGCCGGCTGATAACCCTTTAGGAGCCAAATTCGAAGAGGTCAAGGCAGATGTTCGACTTTCAAAAATCTCAATCCCGAGACTTTTGAATTTTATTGTTGAAATAGAAAAAGGTGAGGGGTTTGTGCGCGTTCAGGATATCGATATTCGAGCGGTGGGCACAAAGTTATTTTTTGAAGTTACACTGAAAGCTCGCGGTTTAGCGCCTGCGGGCTGAAGAGGTGAGATATGAAAAGCCCTAAAACGATTGCGGCCATGACGGCCCTGTTTCTGATCTCATTTGCATTCTTTCTTTATATGTCCTTTCCTTATGGGGTTCTTAAAGAGGCCGTATCGGCGCAGGTCCAGCTTGCGACGGGTATCACGATTCGCATGGAGTCTCTAGGCCCCGCATTTCCTCTTGGCCTTTCAGCGGAGGATGTTGAAATTTACAAAGGCAGATCGCCGCGCGTGCAATTGAAGGAACTTAGCGCGACGGTGAGTCTTTTGGATCTCTTGATGTTAAGACTAGGCGTGTCTGTTGATGTAGATGACGGCAAAGGCGGCGATCTGAACGTCAATGTTGGATTTGGGCTTATTGATATTTTGACGGGGCGGTTTGGTGTGCCTTCTAAATTGTCCTTGAACGCAAAATCATTCACTCTCGACTCTCTGGCGTCTTTTGGCATCCAAACGGCCGTCGATGCGGGTGTTGGCGGAGCTATAGCAGGTCCATTGCTTGCTAAGCTAGGTTTTCGGGGCAATCTCAACGGCAAGGCTGACTTAAGCATAAACGCAGCGGCGTTGCCACAGTCGACAGGCTTGGTGAAGATCAATTTCAGTAATGCGGTTTTGGTTCTGTCCGACCCTTCCTTGGATTTTCCGGATCAGCAGTTTAAAACGGCCGAGATATCAGCAAAACTTGGCGGAGGTGCTCTGAATATCGACTCTAGCACCAGGTTGACCACGGCTGATCTGGATGTTGGGGTTGACGGTAAAGTCGACCTTAAATCCTCCTTTTCCAGCAGTGACCTTAGTTTGAAGGCCTTCTTGCATCTCAAAGGCATACTGGGCGACCAGTACGGGATGTTGGTCGACGGATTAAGCAATGGGATGTCAAAAAACGGTTCATTGAGCCTTGAAATCAAGGGTCCCGTTGGAGCTCCGCAGTTCAACCCTATCTGAGCCCAAAATCCCCTGAACTTTGACAACTCCGAATAATCTGCCGTAAAATTAATCGTAGAGCAAAGTATTAAGAATTACGGACTTGGTAATTTATGGCTACTTGGCCTGAGCGAGCTTGCACCGCCCTGACGGTATATTACGAACGAGGTGTTCGGGCTCTCGATTATATCGAGAGAGAGATGTGGGATGAGGCCGACTCATTGCTCAGTATGCGAACGGCCGCTTTTCATAATTTCCGAGCGGCAGATTACCTCGCGCAACAGGAAGGGTACTCCGCGGAGCAAGATGCTCAGCTTCGCGCTATCTGGGGTCAGGTTGCTGCTAACGATGAAAAACTATTGGCAGCCATGATGAGTGCCCGAGTGAAGTTGGAAGGTGAGGTTTCAAGGCTCGCCAAAGTGTCTAAAACGTTAGGTAGGTTTAGGTCGGGTCAGGTTCAAGAGTCAAAGTGGGAAAAACCGGTTTAAGTGCAGACTTAGTTCTACAGTGGTTAGCAAAGAAATTTATTGAGGAGATTTGTTATGGCGACCAGTTTGAATGGAAAAGCAAAACTTGCGGTTGTTTACGGCAATCTGCCCAGCATCGAGGAAATCGATCAGTTTCAATTGCTGAAGGCCGTGTATGACGTTTTTATTATAACAAGTGAGAGTATTGCAGATTTTATCTCAAAAACCACCGGCTATCATGACCTCAAGTGTGTTGCGCTTCCTGATCACGATGATAATCCAACTTATTTGCCTGGTCTCGAGAAGGCTTTGGCGGGTTTTGATGTTGTTATTGTCAAAGAGCGCCTGGGTCTATATGCCTATCAAGCTGTCAAAGCCAAGTGGCGTAACAACTTTAGACTTGCTGTTTGGGTCGATAATTTAACACCTTTTCCGGGCGAGGATTTAGATCAATTCAGGATTATTCGCCAGGAGTTGGCCAACGCTGCTGATGCTTATATTGTCCAGAGTAACGCGGCGCGAGAAGTATTGTTGCTAGAGGGCGTTGAAGCGACAAAAATCTCATTTTTTGAGCCATTCGCCACAAGTCGCATTAAGCGCAGTCTTAAAGGGCGATCAAAAGCGATGCAGCTTTTCGGATTAAAAGATGGCGATTACTTGATCGGTCACCTTGGCCAAATCGAGTTCGAAGAGGATCTGCTGTTGCTACTTCATGCGGCTAAAGCATCCATGAATAACAACGCGGCACTGAAACGACGCCTGAGAATTGCTCTTTGCGGAGTGGGCTCTGCTGCCGAGGAGTTAAATCAGCGCGCCAGCAAACTTGGTTTGGGTGGAAGATTGCTATTTGTGGCACCGAGTCGCGATGCATTTGATGCAATGTTCATGGCATGCGACGCCCTGTTCTACAGCAATACTCCTCATCGTGATCGTATGGAGGGTGATCCATACCGACTTGTAGCAGCTATGATCAATAAGGTGCCCGTAATTGCATCCCGCAATCCGTTGGTCGAAGAGTATATCGGCAAGCATCGCATTGATTTCTGTCCAGGGTCTGTCGAAAGCCTCGCAGCAGCTATCGAGAAAGCTGCAGAAGCTAAGTCGTTGACAAATAATATTGCAAACAAGAATCTGTCGACGTTTGAGCAGCGTTTCAACAGTGACCGTGTGACACGTCGTATGAGTGCAGCATTGGCTGATATTGTTAAACGCGACATTCGTCGTGATTACAATGCTGTCGATCGCGCAGTTGTCGAGGTTGAAGTTTGTATTAACAATGGTGAGTATCTTGATGCCGTGGATCGCATTGAAATGTTGTTTAAATCAGGATCAGTACCACAGTATCACCAGGCTAATTTACTGCGACTGGTGGGTGACTGTTTTACTAGACTTGGTGATTCTAATAGTGCAAAGAACTCCTATGCTAAGGCGCTCGGTATTGATCCATTCTCCAGTAAAGCTCACATCGGTTTGGGAACTGTTGCTCTCACCAAAAACAGCTACGATAGTGCGGTGATTCACTTCCAAAAAGCAGTGAGTCTTGCCCCCAATGATGAAATGGGGAGTTTTGGTCTAGGCTTAGCGTTTCAGGGTATTGGCGAGCTAAATGAGTCCAATAAGTGGGTCACGAACGCATGTCGTCTAAACCCAACCAACGCACCAGCAGTCTTCACGCTGGTCAAGCTGGCCTATGATCGCAATAGCTTTGACGATGCGCGCAATGCTCTTTGTCGTTATATCGCGCAAAAGCCGCAGGACTTGAACATGGTCTTTTCTCTGGCGGGGATTGAGTATAAGACGGGTAATAGCACCGCTGCTGAAATGTTACTTACACAGATGTTGGCTATAGATCCTAACGATGCAAGAGCATCTCAGTTATTAGGACAGATCCGAGGAACTTCGGATGCCAAAGCTGGTTCAACTCAGCGCTGAGGCAAATAGCGTCTAAGTTAGCGGACGGGTGGAGGCTGCAGATTTGTGGCTCCTCCCGTTTTCATACTAGTTACTAAAAGGTTTGGGTGATGGTGTGACATGCTAAAACACTTGATGATAAATCAAAAGCTCATACCCGTTCCAGTGCCTCTACGCAATCTTGCTGAGGTTTGCACATGGGTTGACGAAACCCTGGTAGAAGTAGGAAAAACGGTGACATCCGCTATTTTAGACGGTCGTAACGTACTTGAGCTATGGGGGCAGTTAACAGTTTGTGAGTCAGTCAGTATTCACCCTGACATGCGCTTGGAGCTAAGAGTCGAAAGTCCAGAAGAGCTCACTCTGCAGAGTTTGGATGCAATTCAGTCTCTGTGTCTTGCAATTTTGAGTGGAATAAAATCCCTGGCCGTCCATCTTTGGCAGGCTCGAAAAAATGATATTCAGCCGGAGTTAGTCGAGGTCATAAATGACTTGGATTTAGTGGTTGGACTTATTGATCGACTGCGCGACATGGGGGTCGATCAAAATGCCGAACTTGGCAAATTAATAGAACGGCTGGAGCAGCTTCAAAAAAATCTCAATGATCTTAGTCGTGCTAAGTTGTCGGGAGACTGGAAAGAGGCCGCTCAGATCCTACTTAGGGGCACGCCGACGAGTCCAGGCCTGGAGACGGTTCTACGAGGGGTCTCGGCCGAGTCGAGGGCGCTTCATCAGTCTTTGATGGTGGCTATGGATACCGCGCCTCAGGGTGCCAGAATTGGCCTAAAGTGATGAAAAAATCGTGATCCGTGCCAAGGTCCTCATGCTACCCGGACCTAAGTGTCAACGAGTGTAGTTGAAGAGGCTGCACATCGATTTGGTAATTCATAAAAAAGCCTTCGATAATCTTGTGTTTTCTTTGTACACAAAAGCTCTTAATACCTTTTCTTTCATGTGGAAAAAAAGTTTGCCGATAGGGTCGGAACGTCACGTTGGAGCTATCAGTGCAAATGAATTTCAGACAAATATGTATGGGCATGTCGTTCTGGTCCATGTCTGCAGTGACATGTCTAGCGGTCACACTGCCCTCGCGCATGCCTGCATTCGTGAAAAATTCTGACGCTATTGATCCAGGCCTTGAGGCTTGGATAAAAACTCATGCGGCGATTAAGCCGCTATCTGAGCTCACTAGCCAAGAGGTTTTACAGAGAGTTGCCGACAAAGACGCAGTAACCCGCGCACTGATATTGTTGGAATACGATGAGAGTCGTATGGCAAGAGGCAGAGTATCTAACAAGTCCAAAAATAAATATGATAAAGAACTTGATGAGACCATCTCGAAACTTCGTGGACGACTTCCAGAGCTGATTTCTAAAGAGCTTGAGAAAAGCTCATCGGATAACTTGTATTTGCTTCAGCATCTTTTTATGACCTGGCAAGATGTAGATAAAGACGCTGCCGAAAAGAGTGAGCTAGGATCTAAAATATTTCAATCTGGACAAACAATAAATTGCGCCACGAAAAATTGGTCTTTAGAGTCTGTTTCGAAAGAAAAAGTTTCTAAAATGACTAGCGAGGAAATTATCACAGCCATCAAGGTGGCTTCTTCTTACCAATCTAGTTTGCATAGACGGAGATATCTCGAATCAATTGCGTCTGTTATTCCGGAAGAAAAAAGAGGGGACGTGAGCGCCACTTTAAGACCCCTCGTCCAAGATATACCAACGATGTTTCAGAGATTTCCGTGGCTTCAGGACAAAGAATCGAAGGACTTGCCGCAAAGTCTTATCTTTGCGGACGCGATGCGTGCTGTGCGACGAAAGCAGTGCCGTGAAGCAGAAGCAGCATTTGAGAGGCTACTCAAGGAGAGTAAGGCCAAGATTCTACCTGAGACTGCACTTGATGTGGGAAGCGACATAGACCGATGCTTTCGGGCGGAGCGTCGAATGTCATCAGCAGAATTTTGGCGGCGCGTAAGTCCTTCAATGCAAGAGCGGTTTGGTACGATAGGTTCTTTATGGGTTAAGGTTCGGCTTGGCTACTTAAAATGGGCGGGAAACGATACTGTTGAATCTGAAAAAATTTTTTCTGACCTACTTAAGTCCACATCTGGATCTAGGGACTATCGTTCGATTGAAGCAAAAGCGCTGTATTATCTTGGGAAAGTGGCGGAAGATCAGAACGATTTAGTTCTGGCCAATAAACACCTCGCCGAGTATGTCTTGAAGTTTCCTGAAGAAGAGGATTTTGAGTTTGCATTTAATAGCCTTGTGGTGAATTTTGCAGCGCAAAAAAAATGGCAGGAAGTTATCACACCTATCGAGCGCTATCTGGCGCAGCAGTCATTAGTTCACATGGACCGACGTCCAGTCAGCGTGATGGCTTTTAGTTTGTTTTGGTTGGGGCGAGCGAAGCTTGAAACTGGACATGTCGATATGGCTATGGAACTATGGCGTCGACTTGCCGCGGAATACTACAGCACGTTCTATGGCGCTATGGGGCATTATCTGCTTGAACAGAGTTCTGGAAACAGTTATGCCATTGAGCCAGCGCGGACTACAGGTTTTGATTACGCAAAAATAGAGTCTACACTTTCGAACCAAGATAAATTGGCGTCAAGATTGGCCATATCGTTTCTTCGGTTGGGTTTGATGCAACACGCGCGATGCGAAGCTGAAGAAGTTGTTGCAGGTTCGACTGACGACCACGATACGTTACTCGCCAGGACCATGCTCCTCCATGCCAGTGGTAGCTGGTTAGATGCGATAAAGATCTATGATTCAATCCCTAGGAGTGTAAGGAACGGACTGCCTATTGGCTTTGAACGCGTCCTCTTCCCAAGGAAGTATGATGATTTAGTTAAAGTTCGCGCTGCGAAGTTAGGTGTCGATCCCGACTTTGTGTTCGCGTTGATGCGTCAGGAGTCCGTTTTTGCTGAGAATGCGCTCTCGCCCGTCGGGGCGATGGGGTTAATGCAACTCATGCCTTCGACAGCGCGACTTGAACTTGGCAAGCTATCAACTGATTATATCAACGCGGCGCAGCGTGCGGAATTGTCTCAAACACTCGCAAATCAGAGTGCTCTCAGAGATCCCGAGATTAATGTAACGTTGGGCGTACACCATCTTTGGCGGCTGATGCAGACGTATCGATCTCCCGTGTTTGCACTGACTGCTTATAATGCGGGTCCTGCGCCAACGGAGAAATGGCAAAAAGCCATCGCTACGGACGATTGGCTGACTTTTATTGAGCGCATACCTTACAAAGAGACACGCGCATACGTGAAATTGATCTTACGTAATTATTTCTACTATAAGCGATGGTATAACCAACCTGATGGAAAGAGGCAGATTCACATTGATAGTGTGATGGACGGCGTTGTCGAGTTAGCTAAAAGCCCGCCGTTGGCTGAGAATAACTAAGCCCGATTAAGAACATGTCTAAGGGGTTGCACCCTGCTGGTTTTGAGGTGCAGAGGCCTCGCACGCAGGTAGCTTTAGACAGTTCGAATTTACTCTCGAAACCACTGGGAATTGCTGTATATCAACCCCAAAACGAACGGCATTATAAACTTGAGGGACAAGACACAAGTCGGCCATCGTGACAAGCCCTCCGAAACAGTACGTACCGGCGTGCTGACTAATTAGCTGCTCCACTTTTGTGAGTCCGACGAGTATCCAGTGTTTCGCCCAAGATGCCTGTACCGCAGGGTCTGAAGAGTGCCGACGTAAAACCGAAAGGTTTTGAATAGGCTGGATGCCGCTTACGATCTGGTGGCAAACCTGCCTGATCCGCATACGATCAGAGGCAGATCCGGGAAGAAGTGATGGGCTAGGGTGCGTCTCTTCAAGCCACTCTAAAATTGCCAAAGATTCTCCAAAAATCTGCCCATTCACAGCAATCGCCGGCACAAACCCCCCTGGATTCTTCGCGCGAAAAGCCGGGCTATTTTGCTCATCCTTTAAAAGGTTGATGGGTACATCAACATATTTAAGATTCTTATGATGCAGCGCCCATCTGACCCGCCAAGAACAGCTGGAGCGCCAGTAGTGGTAGAGTGTGATTTGATTGTGTGCGTTCATGGCGAGTCTACTCCTAAAGTTGGACTGGGACTAATTCCCCAACGGTTATGCCTGTTGTGGATGATTTCGCACGGATGGCAATGACTTCCACTCCCTGTTTCACTGCCGTGCGAAGAGCTTTTCCGTATTTTGGATCAATCGAATCGGCGGGGGTGAAAAAGGCACCTTCCGGGCGGTTGATGAAGTAAACCATAACCGCGCGATGACCGGAGTCCACCGTTTGTTTGAGTTCCTCAAGATGCTTTAATCCGCGCTCCGTAACAGCATCGGGAAACAAAATACCGAGTCCTTCTAATAAGGTCGTATTTTTCACTTCTACATAACATGACCCTTTTGCTGGGTCCTCCAGTAGAATATCTATGCGACTATTTTTTCCGTATTTAACTTCTTGTCGCAGATTTTTATAGCCTGCTAGTTGGGCTATTAGCCCATTTGAAATACCCTCAGCTATAACGGCGTTTGGTTTGCTCGTGTTTACACCGATCAGTCCACCCTCAGTTTCACTAAATTCCCACGTGTAGCGAAGCTTTCTCTTGGGATCCGAGCTGAAAGATAGCCAAACACGGCCATTTTCCTCGTAACAGGTTTTCATACTCCCTGTGTTGGGGCAGTGAGCCGTCACTATCGTTCCGTCATCGAGTTGGACATCAGCCAAAAATCGTTTGTATCGTTTTAGCAAATGACCTCTATGCAAGGCTGTTGAAAATTGCACCGTCATCCCTTTCGATGTCTTTTATTTTTTCTAGTGAGGCTAGATGCATGCCGTACTTCAGGAGTTTTGCCGTGTAAACTTTGTGACGTTCTCGCAGTTGTCTAATAGTTTGTTTATAGGCCATATGTATCACTTGAGTTCTAATGCGGTACCGCATCGGGCTACCTGCCATCAACTGCGCCACTTCCTCATCAGGTTGAAACACAATAAAATCAGTGTCCGGATATCTCTCGGTTAGATGAGACAGCACGGAGTGAAAGCGGGTGTAGACAAGAGCTTTGATAGTCTGAACGAGCGAATAATATCCACCTTTTTTGTCGACCGATCCAGGAACCATGGTGCCAAGGGGTTTTAGGGGGTCGATAATAAAAATGAGTTTGCAGTTACGTTCAACGACTAACTCTAGGTTGCATGTCTTAGTTATTTGACCGTCGATAAACCAGCGGCCATTGAGTTGCGCGGGTTCAAAAACAAGCGGGAGTGCGCACGAGGCGTAGATAGCCTCGCTTATAGGGACATTGTCCCAAGGAGAGCGTCCGAAAACTACGTGCTCAAATGAGTCCATATCCGTAGCTCCGATATAGAGTTCCGTCTCATTTGGAAGGAATGAATCTTTGCTTCCAGAGGCTTCTATGCAATGGCGTACGTATTTTCTTAGGGATTCGCCTTTAAAAAAACCGGTTGGGATCGCTTTTAGCGTCTGACTAATCCATCGAGTTGGATCGATCCCCGACCATGTGAAGCTTTCTCTTAGGAGCCTTGTGATGATGCCAGCACCTGCTAGGTCAAAAATCGTGCTACTTGAGAATGGTTCGATGATATCGGACTTACCATGCATGGCTTTGATTAGTTCAATGGTTGGGATGTTTTTTGCAAGTAGAGAACAGCCCAGACTTCCGCTTGAAACGCCAGAAAACACATCAGCATCCCTGATGGTGCGGCCTGTTATACAGCGTTCGAGAGCATATGTGACGCCTAGTTGGTAAAGAAAACCTTCCATACCACCACCACTCATAGCGACACCAACCTTGGTTGCGTGGCGTTCCGTCGGACTTAAAAGGCCATGAAGCCAGCGTAAAACGGATGCTGTATTCTTTGGAGCAACTAATACGTCTTGTACGTGAGATCGGCCCAATTGAAATGCGCGCTCAGTTTGAGAGCGACGTGACCTCCGTGCTTTTTCTTCATCCAAGATGGCAACGGCGCGGCTCATTGGGAACAAGAAGTCGGGTCCCCAAAGTTCCGCAAAGCTGGAAACATCGCGGCGAATTTGCTCCAAGGCGTCTTCCGCCGTTTGTGCGTCGTCGCCCCGCTCGTCATAGATCAATAAATCTACCGGATTCTGCCTAAGGTGCGGCGTCACGGCATTGATGTTGGTCAAGAGGTGAAGCCGAAGAGTCATCCCCTTCAGAAGAAGGTGTTTTATATCCCATCCTGGACCAATAGATGTACGGTCATCGATAGCATCACCTTTTAGCGAGCTGATGGCACGACGAACGTTATCGCTTTGGCTTGGTGAGGTTACATATACAGCGTGTTTGATCATGAATCACGGGCCTGCAGCTTTGATAAGCGTATCGCGTTGGGTTTGCAGGGCTTCAAGAAGTTTTTCTGCGCTTGAATAACCTGAGATAGCAATTTTTGACCTCAAATCGGCATTAGGTGGAAGCAGCGTTAACGTCGGAAGCCCAGGAAGCTCATAGCGCTCTTGAATCTCCGTATTCACATCCGTCGCTTCGGTAAGATCAAACTTAAGAGCGATCCAGTTATCTGAAATCTCTTTTACGACTGCTGGGTCGACGAAAGTGGTAACGTCCATTTTCTTGCATGCTTCACACCACTCAGCCCATGCGTCTACTAGGATGGGCTTGTTTGACTTATTCGCTGCGGCAAAAGCTTCCTCCTCGCTATGAAGCCAAGCTATTGAGCCACTGACAGATTCAACCGGGCGCGTTAGGGCTTGGATACCGAAGAACACGCCTAATCCTAAGGCTAGGGTTGGTGCAAGAAACAATGCCTTTTTGTGGTGAAGGGATTCGTTAACGATAATCACAGCGCTTAAAATAAAGCCGAGAGTGACCCCTGCCCAGCCGATCATCGAGTAGAACGGCTTTAGTTGAGTGAACAGGCCGTAAAGGGGAATACGGAGGAAGTAGAGTGACAAAGCAAACATGACTGAAGCGAATATGAGCTTCGTAATGATCTGAACTTGGAAACTCACCCGTACTTTACTGATTTTCGCTGCACTTGCGCCAAGAAATACGTACGGTAGCGCAAAACCGATACTGTAGATGCCGAGTAGCCCAATAGCTTCCGCAGTATCCCCACGGCCTGCGGTGTAGGTCAAAAGCGCGGCAAGTATCGGGCCTGTGCATGGCGAGGCAACGAGTCCAGCTCCCGCACCCATAAGAAATGAGTTAAGAAGTCCTCCCTTGGAGCTGCCTATACGTCCGCCAATCTGCTGAAGTTTACTGAGGTCACCATAACCAAGCATATTTATGCCCAGTAGAAACATGACGGCCCCAAATGTTATAGACACTGCTGGGTGAGCAATCAGGTTACCAAAAAGTGCACCGCTAAGAGCAGCAATTACGCCTAGAGAGGTGTACGTTGTGACAATGCCACCAGCATAGAGCGCGGCGCTTGCAAATGGTTGAACGGTTTGATTGGCTAGTAGTCTAATAGTGATCGGTATCATCGGTGCAACACAGGGGGTTAGGTTGGTCAGCAGGCCTCCCACAAAAGCAATGAGTAAAAGGGTGATGAAAGACATTTGGCCAGCTTTAACCTGTTCTGCAAATTTCTCTTCCACAGTTCCGGCGTTTTTGTCAGGGGCTGTTGTTTCAACCTCAGATGCTACCGACGAATTTTCTTTCGAGATGTCTTCTTCCGACCTAGGCTGCGGACTAACGGCCGGTGCAGTCCAAGGAATTGTCAGACGTTCAGTGTGCGGGAAAAGACAGATCACCGTCGTACATCCGACATAAGTCAATTCAACGTCGACGCTACTAGGTGAGCCGATTTTTTTTAATATTAGTTCGAATGCGCCACCCGTGTAGACGTCCACGTCCTTGCGCGAGATCGGATCGTATTGGCGAGATAATTTCGGCGCAGTCATAGACTCCACTTGCCAGCCCTCCGAGGGAGCAAGCTTCAGTTTATCCGCGTAAATTGTAAATTGCCGCTCAGTAGCCAAAGCGAGTGTAACACTCAGTTTTTGTGTGGTTTCGTCGTAACTATGACCTGCCAGAGTCCAATGGATGACGTCGGCTGGGTTAATGTTTCTTACAACCTGGCCTTGCGCGTCCCTGCTTGGGTCAGCATTTTTTTCGAGCTGGTTGATAACATTCGTTTGGCTTGAAACGACGGTTGAGGCCAGTGTTACGCTGAAAACAATGAGACCAAGAAATATAAAGACGCCGCTGACTATTTTGAGACTGCCACAGATGATCTTATCGGGTTTCATGACCGTATTTTTCCCAATTAGCGAAGTAAGTCAATAGTTTAGGAGATTTTGGATGGGATGGATACCCTTATCGAGGCACAGTCGTCGCGAAGCTTCAAGCGACTAACAAAGATTATTATTATCATGGGGTTGGATGGGTGGAGCGTGCCTAAAAAAAAGCCGTGAAGGTTCGAATCTTCCAGCTGGTCAAGGGGTAAAAAACTGTTGACGTCCGCACCCTTAAGTCGGTATTAACCGGAGCTCTGTTTTTTTAAAAATGCTGAGATAAAGTCTTAATTTAACGACTTAGAAAGATAGTGAGAGGCCGTATGCATACCTCAGAGAAGTGTGGCGTAAAATGTCGGATCAAAAAAGGTGATGAGGTACGTGTCATTGCCGGTAATGACATTGGAAAATCCGGTAAGGTTCTTCGCGTGATCCGAAAGGCCGATAGAGTCATTGTTGACGGTTTGAATATTAAAAAGCGTCACACCAAGCCATCCATGTCCAACCAAGACGGTGGTATCTTAGACAAGCCTATGAGCATGCACATTAGTAACGTTATGTTAATTGACCCAAAATCGAAGAAGCCGACTCGCGTTGGTTTCAAGATTGAGGGTGGAAAAAAAGTTCGATTTGCCAAAGATTCGGGCGCAATTATCGTCTGATTTTTAGCAATCTCGGATAAATCTCCTTTCGTGTGTTTGGGGGCGTTGGGGTCAAGACCTCAGCGCTTCAATTTTTTTTAGCTGCTCTCAAAAATCAAAACCCCCAGCCATGAAGGACCGGGGGTTTTGATTTATAAAAGAACTATGAGCGTCATACCGCCCATTGATTATAAAGACTAGGTTGACGATGCCGTGGAGGCAGCCGCGTCCATCATCGACTCATCTTCATGTTGTCCCGGTTTTGCCACATTCAATATTTCGACAGCTCCCAGAGCCGCCAGTAGCCTTGTTACGAGAAAACCTAAATCAAATTCAAACCATTTCATGGAGAATTTGGCAGAGCGGGGAAATCGGTGGTGATTGTTCTGATATCCTTCGCCAAAACAAGTCCACGCAACAAGCGTATTATTTCGAGAGTCATCGTCACAATCGAAATTGCGATACCCTACGGCGTGGCCGAAAGAGTTCACTAGCCATCCCTGGACGGGGTGACTCATCATCCCGAGGAAGTAGGCCGCTCCAAGAAGCCAAGCATTGAATACAAGGCCGCAAATTAGCCAAATAAGAGCGTGGGCCAAGTATGGAACCAGCCAAAGACCCTTACGATTAAGCTCACTCACTGGGAAGTCCAGATCCTTTACCACGGCCATGTAGTCGGGCTTATTCTTTAGAAGGCCACGTAGAGTTTGGTTGTAGGATAAAAGCTGGCCCAAAGCCGTTCCAAAAATACCCCAACGTTTCGGACTGTGGGGGTCTTTCATGGTGTCAGAATAGGTGTGATGCATTCGGTGCATACAGGCCCATGCCTTGAGATCAATGCCAGTGACCCAGTTACTCGACTTTATAATGAACGGACGAATCCGTGGATTGATTCTAATGGAATCGTGTGTGAAGGCGCGGTGGTAAAACACTGAAATGTAAGTCATATTAATAACGTACGCCGCCGCAAAAACCACCAAGCACAAAACGTAATAGCTAGTCATGGCCACCCCTACAATTATCCGATGATGGACACTAACAGGTTGTGGGCTCTGTGTCATCCATGAGCACAAGGGTGACTGCAATCATTACGGTAATTTTACAAAAGGGGCGGGTACTACAAAAATAGTAGGCCCCGATCGGGACTTACCAAGCCTTGGTCAATTCGAACCCAAACGCCCACTTGGTACGCCGATCAATCGGCAAGTGCTGCCACCTTAGAGCAGGCTCGAGTAAGTATTCGCCAGCCATCGCCGGAACGCCCAGACCCACTTGCGCATAATACCAGGCAAACTGATCCTGACTCTTGAGCCGTTTGTCGGCTGACATGACTGGGTTAGCCCGCACCGGCTTGACCTCTCGCCAATCGTAACCCAGCCCAAAACTGAGTGAGGGGATGACCAACCCGTTTACCAGTAGAGATTCCTCGACCGCAATTTTATAGTCAGTCTCTTCGAGGCGCGCCGATTGGGGCATTTGAGGTTGGTCACTGCTGTACCCGAATCGAGCACCGTGACGAAGCCATAGCCGGGACGTCGATATTTGCGAGTAATAAAATCCCACCAGCTCAGGCTCAAACCGATTGAAGTTTCTAGCACCGTAATCTTGCCGCACCGACCACATAGACGAAAGGCCACCGGCATAGCGCCACTCTCTTGTCGCCGAAGTCTTGATCACTGTCATTTGATCGATCAGTTCGCGTTGAGGTTCCGGCGCCGGTTGTGCAGGATCAGTGGGCTTTACGGCCCTCTTGCCGTTCTGTGCAAACGACACTGTGGAATATGCCGCAAGGGTAAGAAAAATGGTTAGTGTAATTTTTATTATTTGCATGATCGCCGTGTTCCTCGAAGAAAAAATTTGGTGCGTCACTGTTTAATCACAGGAACCATTCCTTGCTGCCGCCGGGAAACCTGACGTGCCGAAATTACTTTTGAAGGCAACGCAAAGTTCTGTCTTCCAAGCAGCAGGGGCTGAATTAACAAATGCTCGTAGGAAGCCCCCAACAACTTTTCCGTTATATTCGTAGAGTTGGGGATATTCGAGGCCCACTCCATCTTTATGTGCAGGCATGATAGAGGTGTCCATGGCATCGAGGACGGATTTGCACTTCTTCAGTGTCTCGATAACGCCTTTGGCCATGTCTTTTTTTGACACAGTTGACTTTAGTTGATTCCAACTTTGATAGAGAGATCTGGCAAATAAAGTTCCAACACAATAGAAGTCACCCGTGCAGGCTGTAGGTTCTTCGGCGTTTAAATTCTCGAAAGTAAAAGACGATTTAGCAAAATCGCGCTGATCAGCAATTTCAGCGATATCAATAGACGATCGAAGTATGTCGGTGCTGTTTGTGAATGCCCAACTTACAAAGTCGGAAAAGCCCTCGTTCACTCCATTGAGAGCCCACTCGTCTGACCAGCGGTCGTCGTCCTTGGGGTTGCCAGCAAAGAAACTATAATCAAACACGAAATGGCCAAATTCGTGTGTCAAGACTTGAAAGTTTGCTGCCAGCGGAACCTTTTCAACGGGTGACCTTTGAAAAAGAAGAAACTTCTTATCCTTGGGGCTGAATGCTGCGTTGAGTTTTATGCCAGCGGATATCTCGCTACCGCTGCCGGTCATTTTGATTTCAGGTTCAAACAGTACCGTGTGCTTACCGCCGGCGAGATTGGCTTGAAGTAAATCCGGCGTCAGTCCAATCACCGAATCAATGGTCGAGTAGATTTCGTCAAGTTGATAGTACGCAGACAGCATCGCAAGGGTAGAATAATCCAACGCTGACGCGACGCCGGACTTTACTGTATATCTGAGAGATGGTGACTCACCGCCGTCAAAACTGTCAGCGGACACGATGGAGCCATTGACGTTCCGAATTTTCAGGGTTCCGCCACGTTGTATCTTAGCAAATGTGCCATCAAGATTGTTGAAGTCGGTAAGCGTACGAAAGGTTTTTTCCGTTAATGCGAATTCGGCGCTCCCGTTTTGGTTCGTACCCGTGAAGGCGAGGACCACAGCCTTGTACGGCGCGCCGAACTTGAAGCTTTCGTAACCGCAAGACGGTGCCAGAAGAAGGATGCCAGCAAAAAATAACCAGTGACGTCGATTTGAATTTTTCATTTTTAATATTTCCTCGTCGCGCTAAACCACGGCACAAGACCTGCCGTTCTTGGTAAAAGATCTTTGACGCTGCCGTAGTTATACACACCTCCGATTGAGTAGACCCATGGCTCTGAGCGTAAATCAAAGGACATGCGTGCCATCGCCCACATGGTGTCGCCGCTGCTGGCGTTCGAGTTGATATCGAATGCCGCCGCAACGGTATCAATATTTATGGAGGACCAAGCTGGAAGCATGACGTAGGTTGAAATTGATGAGTTTTCTCCTAGTAGATACTGATGTCCCAATGATGCGGCTAGGGTGGATAGTTGTACGCTCGTGTAGTCTGTTTTCTTGAGGTCACCTGCCTCAAGGCCAAAGTTAACGAAGGCCGCATTAGCACTAATTATATGGTTGGGCGAAACTTTCCAGGCATTGTTTGAGGTGAAAATTTGCCAATACATACTAAACCCTGAGCTTGCGCCAAAATAGCCAAAGTAAGCGGTTGCTGTTGATTGCATGAATTCGTTTCCGAACAGAAGGCTTCTAGCCTTAATAGCACCTGACTTTATTCCGAGAAGCCAGGGAATTGACGTTAGCAGGGCGTTCGTACCCAATGTTAACCTTTCATTCACGCCGTAGTCCATGGCGATGCTTGGCACTGGTATGAATGGAAGAATAATGGGAGGCCACTCAATGACCATGGTTTGAGGCTCTGACATGTTGGTGTCAAAAAAACCCGGATAGCCTTGGGTGGGGCTCTTGAAAACAGCGGGGCTAGAGTCAGTGATCTCGCCGCGCTGTGCGAGAGTCTGGGTGGAACATAATACCATTGTTAATGTAATCGCGAGTCTGAATCGAAATCCCATGGTGCATGATCCTTTGAATCATCGTTGTAAAAAAGTGGTCGTACCGTGGAGTGATAGTAAAAACCTTTCCAAATCCTCTAGCTCTCCATCGTTCAAACCAAGCGGGCGTAGTGTTGACTCAGTTCGACCGACGGCGGGACTTTCAGCAAGGTCGTTGTAATGCCGCAAAACTTCTGCCAATGATTTAAATCGACCATCGTGCCCGTAGGGCGCAGTGTGCCTGAGCTGACGAAGAGTCGGCGTTTTAAATGCTCCAACTGAACCAATATTTTCCGACTCAAGATATCCTAATTCGAGGCAGGATTCAGTTTGTTTTTTTTCGGTTAGGTAGTTGCCTAAGCAGTTGAACGGGTCGGAACGTGCCAACAGCATGCCCTGCGCTCGCCCCAGGTCAATCGATTTATCGTCACGGGGCGGGAGGCCAATGTTATGAAACTGTTCGTCAGACAGAGTGGGTCCACTGTGACAGACAATACATTGACCTTTGCCCGTGAAAATGCGCAGTCCTCGCAGCTCACTGGGACCGAATTCATTGTTCAAAGCGCTTGCACTGCTTTTTGTTGTGACCAGGGATTCGGCAAACTGGTCAAACGGAGAATTCCCCGCCTTGATGGTGCGTTCAAATGCAGCCAAAGCTCTCGTAAAGTTCATGAAGACCTTGTTTATATCGTGAATGTCTTTGTCATTTGCCGTTTCAGCGGTCAGGGATTTATTTTGGCTGGGTCGTTTATCGGCGTCGAATGCCGCATAGTTTTTTATGATTTCAATAGGCTGTAGACTTTGGTCTCTCGCCGATACCAGTACATGCTTTTGGAAGTCTTTGCTCCCCAGAGTTGTTAGGGCATAGGCTGCGATTTCGTCGGATACCAGTGGTAAATTGGGAAGCGTGGTGTCTGCAGGGGCTTCATGAGACATTTCGGGCAAAGGTCCAAAAAGTTTTTCATAGGGCTTTTTGTAGTGTTCCATCAGGCGCCGCAGGATTTTACTACGAGAAAACCCGTGTTCGCCGGGGTGCTCTAGAGGCCCGACCGCTTGCGCCTCGAGGGAGTCAGCTCGTCCATTCCAAAAAAACCAGTGGCCCCTTGCGACGTTGACCAAAGTTGGTGCGTTCATCTTTGTTGCAGATTGACCGAACGAGCGCTGCTTACCATCAGTAAATGATAAATCCGGTTTGTGACAGCTGGCGCACGAAATCTGGCCGTTAGCACTGAAACCGGGATCAAAGAAAAAGTCATGACCCAGTTTGGCTAGATTTTCCTCTTTCAGATCAGCCGCGGGTGATAGTTTGTCGAGACGCAGCGAATCCACCACTTGCGCGAGCTCGGCATCTGAGAGTTCTTTAAAAGTATTAACTGCAGGCGGGCTGGTTGGGCCATTCAGGTATTGCCAGGCAAACAGGGCAAGTGTGGTGAAAAGACCAAGCTGGAAAATGATCTTGATTCTAGAATGATGATTTGATTTTTCAGGGCTATAGTTATCGGTCATTTTTTTGATGGTTACTCAAGATGTCGGCGTCAGTGAGTGGGTGCGCTAGGTGATCAAACCACATCCAAAGCGATCGCCCCCAAGGAATAAATAAAAAAGCTGCACTACCGCCTATAAACGCTGGAACTCCTGCGACCACAAAATCTCCAGCGTCACTGTGCTTCCAAACCATATAAGCGCCGGAAAGCATCGCCATCAGGGCTGCAAATGTGTAGTTCATCATCCAAGAGGCGCCGGAGAAATAACCAATCTCTCGCTCGTATCTGTAATTGCAGTTTGGACACCCGTCCTGAAATGTTACGAAGCTGCCGTTTTTTAGTAACGGAGATAAACCGCAATGAACACACTTCAAACGCAGAGCGTAAAGAAGTTTTGGTTTGGAATTGGTCACACTCATGATAAACCTCTGTGCCACGATATTATTGCGCGGGAGTTGCAAAGCAATGAGATTATCCTCTCAGCCCTCAATGGTGAGCAAAAAAAAAGCAGTTGCCATATTTTTTTTATTGGGTGGGTTTATGGCAATCCAACTCAGTAGCAGGGCGGCTTCTGCGCAAGATTTAAGCAAAGTGGTGCTGCTATCTGACCAGAATTTAAACTTATCATTAGAGCCGCGCGACCCATCTTGTCGCAAGGCTAGTCCTATTGGGGTCAACAAGCTTTTCTGTTTAAGCGTGACGGTTAAAGGCGCCAACGAACCGTGGCTGAAAGGTTTAAAGGTTTCCAAGTTTGACGCTGTCATGCCCGGGCACCATCACGGGATGGTGACTCGCCCTAAAATCACCAACCAGCAGCCTGGTATTTATTTAATCGAAGGCGTCAAACTTCACATGTCAGGAGATTGGTCTCTTGAGCTAAAATTAGTGCATGGCCAGGCAACGACGCAAGTTGCGATCCCCCTGAAACTTTGAGACAATTCTTGACTATGTACCAACCGGGCAGGTAGATTTTTGACTTACAATGCTCTGGCAGTTTCAAGTTTAAAACTCACGGTTCTTTAAACGATCTCACAGCAGGTGTTTTGCATGCAGTTACCAGCCTTCGATGATTCAAAATACAAATTTTTTGATGTGAACTGGGATGCTCCGATGAATACCATCTCCGGTATTACTGAGTGGAGCAGGGACATAAATAGTGTTTATGCCATTACGACCTGGATTTGCGTGTTCGTGTTTTTTGCGGTGGCTATTCCCTTGGTTTGGACTCTTGTTAAGTTTAAAGACAAAGGCGACGGAGCTGTTCCCAAGCAGTTTCATGGTAACGCGACCCTGGAAGTTTTATGGACGGTTATTCCTGTTGTTTTGCTTCTGTTCATCGCAGTGCCAACATGGCGCGTTTTGTTCAAGCACGCGCGCGCACCAGAAAATGCTCTGGTTGTCGAGGTGATCGGACATCAGTGGTGGTGGGAGTTTCGCTATCCCGAAAATGGTAAAGTCATCACAGCCAATGAGCTTCATCTTCCAGAAAAAACCCCGATTCACTTCAAAGTGTGGTCCGAGGATGTGATCCACGGTTTCTGGATACCAAAGTTTGGCGGCAAAATGGATGCCAACCCGACTGGAATGAACGAAGACGGAAGTCCAAAACGATACAATGACCTTTATTTTGAAACGCCTGCAGTTGTTGATGCATCCAAAAAAGGTGGAGACATGTACCAAGGTCAGTGTACGCAGCTGTGCGGGGCGTCTCACGCTTTGATGCGCTTTAATGCTGTCGTTCACACGAAAGAGGAATTTGATGTGTGGATAAAGAATGCAAACTCGCCACCTAAGGTTGAAACGGCACTTGCCAAGGCAGGAGAGCAGGTTTTTGCTCGCTGCCAAGCATGTCACGCTATCTCAGGTACGCCGAGCGCAGACATTCCGGGCAAAAAGATTGGTCCAGACCTCTCCAACTTTGGCGATCGTAAATACCTTGGTGCGGGTACAAGGCTAAACAATCGAGAAAATCTAGCTGCATGGTTGCGTGATCCCACGGCGATCAAGCCTGGCGCTCTTATGCCGGCAGGTCTTGTAAATGAAGAGGAAATAATTCAAGTATCGTCTTATTTGAGGTTATCGACGGCTAAGTCGCTTCAATAATCAACGTCCCAGCACTCTCAAAAAGGTTTTCAAGAAGGATCTATTTCAAATGGCTAAAAATCTCCCGAAAACAGGTATCGTCAGCTGGTTGACTACTGTGGACCATAAGCGTATCGGCATTTTGTACGCGTTGGGATCTCTCTTCTTTCTGATCGTGGGTGGCATCGAGGCGCTCTTGATGCGAACACAGTTGGCTGTCCCGAACAACGGCTTTGTGACGGGGGATATCTATAATGGTCTTGTGACCATGCATGGCACGACTATGATCTTTCTTGTGGTCATGCCCTTGTCGGCCGCATTTTTCAATTACCTTATCCCCTTGATGATTGGTGCGCCTGACGTAGCATTCCCTAGGCTTAATGCCCTCAGTTTTTGGACGTGGCTATTTGGTGCTTTGCTTCTTAATACCAGCTTTCTTGTCCAGCAGATTCCGGCGGTGGGCTGGTTTGCGTACGCAAACCTCACGTCCAAGCAATTCAATCCGACTCATTCTGTAGACTTTTGGATCCTAGGAGTTCAGGTTGTCGGTCTAGCGTCCCTGATTGCGTCGATTAACTTCTTTGTTACGATCATCAACATGCGCTGCAAAGGCATGACGCTTCTAAAAATGCCACTCTTCGTCTGGGCGACCCTGGTAACCCAGGTTCTTTTGATTCTTTCCTTGCCTGTTATAACTGTGGCACTGGTCATGATTTCTTTTGACCGCACCTTTGGTACTGGGTTTTTCAATCCCGGCGCTGGTGGCCAGGTCGTTATGTGGCAACACTTGTTCTGGATTTTTGGACACCCGGAAGTTTACATCCTGATTTTGCCGGCGATGGGTATCGTCTCTGAGATCCTCGCGACTTTTGCTAAGAAGCCGCTATTTGGCTACACGGTGATGGTCTATAGCTCCTGTGCAATCGGTTTCCTTGGCTTTGCGGTGTGGGCTCACCATATGTTCACCACTGGTCTTGGTCCTTGGGCAACGGCCTTATTTTCTGCTGCGACGATGCTGATTGCAGTCCCGACTGGTGTCAAAATCTTTAACTGGATTTCCACTCTTTGGGGCGGACAGATCAGGTTCACAACCGCATCCTTGTATGCCATTTCCTTTGTTGCAATGTTTACCTTGGGCGGCCTATCGGGAATTATGCATAGTTCTCCCGTCATCGATACGCAGCACCAAGCATCCTATTTCGTAGTTGCTCACTTTCACTACGTTCTCTACGGCGGTGCGGTGATGGGGCTCTTTGGCGGTATCTTCTACTGGTATCCTAAAGTCACAGGACGTCTCATGAACGAGACCATGGGTAAGCTTCAATTTTGGCTCTACATGATTGGCTTTAACCTGACGTTCTTCCCCATGCATTTCCTTGGGCTTGATGGTATGCCGAGACGGATTTATACCTATGCTGGAGACCAGAACTGGAATTTCTGGAACTTCTTGGCAACCATGGGTGCTTACATGACTGCGGTTGGTGGAGCCCTATTCTTTATTAATATGTTTGCATCTCTGAAGTTTGGACAAAAAGCTTCTGATGATCCATGGGATGGCAGAACGCTTGAGTGGTCAATTGCCTCGCCTCCTCCAGAGTACAACTTTGCAAAACTTCCTGAGGTGTCTCACCTTGATGACTGGTGGCACAAAAAATACACCCATGACGGCAAACGCCTGGCTCCGCCAAAGCAGCCCATTGTAGACCTGAGCTCTATTCATATGCCTAATCAGAGCTTTTGGCCGATCTTATTGGCGCTGGGAATTACCGCGATCGCAACTGGTTTTGTGGTTCCGGCTAATGGGGTTATCATCGCGTTAGTGGGTGTGGCAATGACCGTAACGTCCACGTATGGTTGGGCCTACGAAGAACCCTGAGATCAAGCGGACTCTAGTTTAATAAACGCTTAAACGGATATTTTGGGAGAATGATTACATGAGTGAAGCAGCACACGCACACCACACAACCACCGGGGTTGAGAATCGCAAGTTTGCGATGTGGGTGCTTATTGCATCAGAGTGTTTTCTCTTCGGCACTCTGATTGCCAATTATCTTGTGAATAAAGGGCGATCAATCTCTGGGCCGACGCCGCAGCAGATTTACGAAATAGACATCACTACGCTGTCAACTTTTGATCTCTTGATGTCATCAGTTGCTATGGTGCTAGCGTTACATTACTGCAAGGAAAAAGACCTTCGTAAGTTCCAATTTTGGACATTCATGGTCGTTCTTGGTGGGTTGATCTTTTTAGGCTTTCAGTACCACGAGTTTTCGACGTTCGTGTTGAAGAATGGTCTAGGACTTTCGACGAACATTTTCGGTTCGAGCTTTTATCTGCTAACAGGCTGTCACGGCGCTCACGTGACGGTCGGTGTACTCTGGATGGCCTCCATTCTTTTGACATCTTTGATCAAAGGCCAAGAGTGGTTTAATAGCGAGATCGTCGAAGTTGCAGGTCTTTATTGGCACTTCGTCGACGTGGTGTGGATCATCATCTTCACCGTGGTTTACCTTTTTGTATACGTCTGAAAAAACTAGGAGCTAGTCCCATGGCAGCAGCACACGGTAACCATAACGATCATAAACACGGTGAGCACGCTCACGCAGGCCCCAAACTCTACTGGATATTCGCGGTGATACTGTGTGTCATTACGTTTATAGAGTGGATTATTTTCAAGGAGAAAGAAGCTTGGGGAATATCCAATACAGTCATGATTTGGAGTTTAATCGCGCTCTCTATCGTTAAGTTTGTCATGGTTTGTGGCTGGTACATGCACTTGCGTTTTGATAACAAGATCCTGACCAATATTTTTGTTTTTTCGGGACTTCTGGCTGTTGCAGTATTTATCATGATGAAGCTTTCGCTGCCATCAATGGGCTAAATTTGTGTTTAAAACCATTTTTGCTTTGTTACTCCTGGTAGGTCAGGGGGCTTTCGCCTCCACCGGTCATCTCTATGATCCGTTGCCGCCAGAGACGTTTGAGCTCAAATGGATTTGGGATCCAGCGCTGATACTTTTCGTTGTCATGGGTGTCTTGTATATCCGTGGGCTTCGAGCTTTCCGGGGGCAGCTACCAGTAAAGCCATGGCAGATCGGGCTTTTTTACCTTGGTCTTGTGATCGTCATATCAGCTCTGTTGCCTCCGATTGATCCATTGTCGGATCAGTTGTTTTTTGTGCACATGATCCAGCACTTGATGATCACTAACATCGGTGTGCCGCTGATGATGCTGGGAGTTCCTTTTTTCATTTGTGTTCGTGGTATTTCGCCCGGTGTGCGCCGTAACGTATATTTTCCGATCGTTCGCAGTAAGCCCCTGCGGTGGCTGTTTAAACTCATGAGTAAGCCGCTGGTGAGCCTCTTCTTGTTTCAGGCCGCTTATTGGTTCTGGCACGTTCCCTACTACTACAACTTAGCCCTACTCAATGACGCCTGGCATCTTTTGGAGCATGCAACGTTTGCTTGGGCCAGTATCTTGCTTTGGCGCAATATCATCGACCCTCACCCCATGAAATCACCGCTGTCGATGCCGCTTCGCATGCTCTATGTGATGGGCCTTATGGCATCAAACGTTATTTTGTCCGCCTTTTTATCGTTTAGCGATGAGGTCTGGTATGCCTATGCTGGACGTCCGTTGCCTGAGTGGTGGAAGCCGTGGAATCATCTTGATGACCAAAGACTAGGCGGACTTTTGATGTGGGTGCCGGGCGAATTTATTGATTTTTTTGTGGTTAGCCTGATCTTTATCATCTGGACGACCCGAGAACGGCGAAAGGATGAAGAAGCCCAGAAAATCCATTTGACACCCCAAGGTGACGTCCGTATAAACGGTATTCCCGCTGATGCTTAAGAGAAAATAGGCTATATGCGGCACCCTAGCGCGGGGTGGTAGTTAAGTTGGTTATAACGCCGCCCTGTCACGGCGGAGGCCGCGGGTTCGAGTCCCGTCCATCCCGCCATTTTTTCGAAGGCAAAAGCCCCGGTTTCTCAAGAAACCGGGGCTTTTTAATATGTTGAAATCATTAGGCACTTGTTCAAATCGCTGCTGAAACCTTTCGCAGAATTTCTCAAAATTTCAAAGTTTCCTGACTTCCAAGAAAGCTTCGGCTGCAATTCTATAGATAAGTTACGGCTCAACCCTAAGAACACGGTCAAGATCTGTTAACGAGGGATGTAGGCTAAAGTATCCCAACGGCGGCGTCGTTCCGAGGGAAGTCACTACTGCCCATAATTACCGAGGAAATATTAATCTTTTGCACTATGCACAACTATGGACAATTTCTGTCTAAATGAAGACTCATTAAGTATAAAAGCTCATACGCCGAAGCTTTTTATGAGCTAATCAGGAGGTGTCATGTTGGAGAAAAAAAACTACCGAATTCCTGCTGCTACACTTGTGTTAAGTTTTTTGGCTAGTTGTAGTAGCCAAGAGAGCTCTCCGAAATCGCCAAGCACTTCTAGTTTTGAATCTTTACAGCCTTCGGATCTCGAAGGAACGTGGATATCCTCCTGCATACCTGACTCATCGTCCCAGACCGGGGAAAAGACAACGCGCACTTACAGGGGTTCTAACGTCTCCATTGAAACAGCTTTGTTTGAAGATACTACATGTCGCGTACAGTACGCGTTCGTTTCGACAATTGGAAGTTACAAACTTGGCAAAAAAATTACATCGCTTGACAGCACCTACACAGTCGACAATACAATGGCCACTCGGACAATGACTGCAGTAAACGCTTCAGGAGTTGCTACTTTCAACCATTTCAACCAATTTGGCTTTAGCAACTGGGTCATCAATGTCCCTAAAGATATAAAAGGAATTGCTAAAGACGGAAAGAAACGAGATGATTATCAAGAAATAACTTATACGGTTGTACAAGTGAAAGGTACGAGCATGCGCGTAGGCACAGCTGGAAAAAAAGATACACCAAGTGGTAACTCGCCGGAAACTCGAAATACCGTCCTAGACACTATCGTCTTTACAAAACAGCGATCAGACAAGTAACGCCGAGAGTGCTAACTTAATCCCGCACGGTTACGCCCTCAATCTTGATTGCCACACGCGAGTAAAATCGCTGATAGGGTGCTTTTATCGAGCTAGTAGTATGCTTTGTTTGCGCAATTTTCGTGAGTACTATCGGATTGCGAACAAGACGAGACCATTAAGTGTAGCCTGAGCGGCACGTCCTTGAAGATTTTCATTTTGCCAGTTACTCCTCATTTGGTTGAGATGAACGTGGTCTTTGGCGCTGATCATCTCCCATATAAGCAAACAGACCGCAAGATGTCTTTGGAGTGAATAGGCAGCATTGTTGCTACACAGGGCAGGGTCGATAGAGTATTCAACCGTTAAAATTTATCTCATTAATATCAGACAGTTATATGTTTTGTATCGTCATTCGACATTTATCCTAAAGTGTCCTTGGGATATGTCGAAACCCTTCAGGATTACGTAGGCATTCCGATGGGATGCGATCCCTGAGGGGCGGGGTATGGCGAGCGAGTTAAAACCAAAAGATGAGACGCAAGTTCTGGACCTTGGGCTTCCCGCTACGGGCGATGGTTTGCCCTCTCATCAATCTCCTCAACACGATTCAAAGATAGCCGTCGATTTGAGTGACGCGGCTAACAGTGGAGTCGCTTGGCAGCTTGCGAAGGGCGGCGCCAAAGTGCTTCTAGAGGACATCCCGAGAGCTCCAGTTATCGAAGACGCTTCGGGTCCAGCGCAGCCTGGCGCTTTGGGACAATCCTTTGGTGACACAGGTCAAAATAATCCAACCCTGGCCTTCCACAATGTCCTCGTCCAAGACGGACAATTAAATGGGCGTCGACCATTTTCAATTTGGCTAAAGATCGTCGGGGGTATTGCTGCTGCGACCTTCGTGATTGTTGGTCTGACCCTGTATATGACAGGGGATCTTGCTAGCATGTATGCCCTCCTGGGAATTCCAGAGCGAGTGGTGGCCACGTTGCCTCCTCCGCAGAACGTCGTAGAGAAAAAACCAGAGGTCTCACCTAATCCAATCGAAGATACTCAACAGAAAACGGCACCGATTTCCTCTGCCAGCGAAAGAGACATATGGTCTGTGGTTACCAATAAAATGGGTGGGCAAGCGCTCCCGCGTGGCACGACGTTGACCTCCGATCAGGAGGCATCTTTTAGGGCAGGCCTTAGTCACGAGTTTCACTATCAGCGTTATAAAACAGTAATGGATCTCGCCGCTTTACATGCCCCTGGCTCGCAGGAGTTACTTCGCGAGGCCTTAGCCTCAAAAAAATTCTGGCTTCGTATGCGTGCCCTCATCGCACTTGCTGATATGGGTGACGATATTACGGATGATGATGTCAAACAGGCACTGGGTAACACCCATTCGGAGCTGAGGTCTAGATTCTTCAAGCGTTTTGAAAAGTCCCCCTGCAGCGTGGGTTGTTATTTTGTGGCTCGTGCATCTATGAAACACTTAGATGCACCAGGGCGGACTCAGTTGGTAAAAGTTGTGGCCCGTGAGCGATCAGATGCGGCTGAAGCGTTTATGGTTGCAGCAACATTTGATGGTGATCAGATGGTTCGAGCCACGGCTAATGAGTTGATCACAGGTCTTGATATAGACCAATCGGTCTGGCAGGACGTTAAGAATAAATATGGGTTGGCGCACTGATCGAAAGCATTTCGCCTCGAGACGTCACCGGCGCTGCAAAGGTATGCTGTCTTAGTCTCAAGATTTTTTTAGCGGCTCAAGGTAAAATACGCTGCTGCTATCCATATTCCTAAGCTGCTTTTTGTCTTCAAGCTTGAATTCTGTTACGGCGAGTGCTTCGGTAATTTCCATTAAGGTCGGAGCTGCAAAAATCACGCGGTCGGTGTCCCCCCGTGTCTGTCGAATCGCTTTTCCGAGAGCTTGTAGTCTTCTTGCTTGTCCCGGCACTTCACCGAGTGCGGTGGCTTTACGATGTCCCAAAGGCCCCATCATTCCAATCAGGGCAAGCCCGCTCGAGACCCCCACATCGATAGCCGCGGGTACCCCATTAGATTTCTGGAAGACTTCTTTATGCTTAATGAGCTCCTCAGCGAATTTCAGGGTTTGATTTACTAGTCTTTTTTCTTCGACTTGATCCTTAGCAAAAATAACAAGAAAAAACTCGTCTGCGATCCAGTCACTATAGTAGTTGCCATCAGGGAAAATCTGACTTAAGAGATTTTCACACATATCATAGTATCGACCAATCGCCCCTGCCAGACTGTCGGCAGAAACAGACGCGCTCACGGATTGATAATCGCGCCAATCAGAACTCAAACAGACGCAGTGACGCATTTTTGGCTCGAAGACTTTGTTCACGTCCACATTTGATGATGCTGACTCGCGTACTATTTTTGCTGGCGCAGCTTGGACTAGTAGTTTGTACTCCCGCTCAATCGTCGTTCGAAAATCGCGGTCATGAATTAAAGTGACGACAAAGCTACCACCCACGGCAACGCCATTGACTATTGCTAGAATTCCGCCTGCAGGACTCTCTGCAAAAGCTAAAAATCCAACTAAGACGCAAAACAATGCGCTTAATCCTCTGGGCAACGTGCCTCTGGGATCAATGAATGACATAAAGCTGCCACAGATAATGGCGGTGCTCGCCCCCATGATGGTTCGGATATGGTCGCTTTCAGCGATATGATAATAGGCGGCGTAGAAATTAATGAGAGACGGTGTGATCAATAGAGCTGGGATAATGATTCGGAGTATAAAATCTCGCTTTGGTGTCTTAAAAAATCCCAGCAGTGCTAGGGTGAATAGAAACCCATGCATCATAATAAAATAATTGGCCAACGTCGGTTTTCCAGCGAAAGGTAAAACGGCCATGGCAATAGGGTTATAAAACATCGCAATCCGGATAACCAAGTCTTGCTGTGATTTGCTGCGTCGCATGAAAGCTTGATTTGTAAAATAATTGAGATCTGAAGAGGCCATGTCCTTTTGATGGGAGGACTTGGCCTTATCAAGCTGTTCTTGGTCCGGTACAAAATTTGGTATCATGCGCGTCACGATATAGCTAACCCCCTCTTTTAGAAGGGGTATCGTCAGTACGCATCCGGTCTCGATAGGCAGAAACTGCCCATCTGGTGTTGCATGTTAAAGGGTGCGGCTGCCCTGGGGCATTGGAGGGCCTATTAATGATATTTTATGGCCTTTTATCATTGTATTAGAAACACGGGCATGATACTCCGCCCTCACACGAGTGAGGTATTGAGCCCATGATCAGCACATCCGGTGTCACCCTTGGCTACGGCCAAAGGATATTATTCAAAGACGTGAACGTAAAGTTTCTTCCCGGCAACTGCTACGGGCTGATTGGAGCCAATGGTGCAGGTAAGTCTACCTTTTTGAAAATTCTCTCTGGTGAGATTGCTCCGGATTTTGGCGAGGTTGCTGTGCAGCCTGGGCAGCGTGTGGCAGTCTTGAAACAAAATCAATTTGAATTTGATGACATCGATGTCTTGAAGACAGTCATCATGGGTAACAAGTTTCTTTACGATATTATCCGAGAAAAAGACGAACTCTACGCAAAGCCTGATTTTTCTGAGGCCGACGGTATCAGAGCCTCTGAACTTGAAGCTAGGTTTGCGGAGCTGAACGGATGGGACGCCGAAGCGCAAGCAGCGGAAATGCTCCATGGACTAGGTGTTGGTGACGACTTACTTACTAAAAAAATGCGAGATCTCGAGGCAGGGCAAAAAGTTCGAGTCCTGCTGGCCCAAGCTCTCTACGGTAACCCCGACATCTTGCTTCTCGATGAGCCAACCAACAACTTAGACGTCCAGAGCATCATGTGGCTTGAAGAGTTCTTGATTGAATTTAAGAATACTGTGGTCGTCGTATCCCATGATCGGCACTTCCTTGATAAAGTTTGTACCCATATTGCTGATATTGATTTTGGTAAGGTTCAACTCTACACCGGTAACTACACGTTCTGGTATCAAGCAAGTCAACTGGCTCTTAAGCAGCAAAAAGACCAAAACAAAAAAGCAGAAGACCGCATCAAAGAATTAAAGTCATTTATTGAGCGTTTCTCAGCCAACGCGTCTAAGTCTCGACAGGCGACGTCTCGTAAAAAGCAGCTAGAGAAGCTCTCGGTGGATGAAATTAAGCCCTCAAATCGGCGCTACCCTCACATCCACTTTGTCGAAGAGCGTGAAGCTGGCAAAGATCTCGTGCAGTGTAAGAGTTTAACGGGCGAGCTTGAGGGTCGAGTGCTATTTAAAAACCTAGATCTGACCATTAACCGCGGTGAGAAGGTAGCGTTTGTTGGTAAAGACGGCACACCTGCTACGTTGTTATTTCAGATTTTAACCGGTGACAGACTGCCCACCGCAGGGGAGTTTCGCTGGGGGATCACGACCCACAGGTCGTATTTTCCAAAAGATAATGCTGGCTGGTTTGACGAGCCATTAACGCTTCTTGATTGGCTAAGACAGTATGTCTCTAAAGAGAGTGAGCGCGACGAAGAGTATGTCCGAGGCTTTTTGGGCCGGATGCTCTTTAGCGGTGAAGAAGCTACCAAAAAGGCCAACGTCCTATCGGGGGGCGAGAAGGTCAGGCTCATGATGGCTCGCATGATGATGGCTAGGCCTAATGTCCTGATTCTTGATGAACCGACGAACCATTTAGATCTTGAGTCGATTACGGCCGTAAATAATGGCCTGATGAATTATCCTGGGACGATTTTATTTACCTCCCAAGATCGTGAGTTTGTTAATTCGGTAGCCACCCGTATCATCGAACTAACTCCCAAAGGCTGGATGGATCAGGTGATCTCTTATGACGACTACCTGGAATCCCCGACCATTGCAGCGGAGCGGGCTAGGCTTTACTGACGTTTAAAAGTACGCGGCTAATCCAAGCTTAATAATTAAAGACCAGTGGCTGTGCACGCCCGCGCTCGGGCTGTGATGGTAGCAACACGTTGACCCACGCGCCTTTTGACATGTTGCTGAATGTTGCTGTACTAGTCGTGCTACCGGTATTAAAAGTTACACTGCGGCTTATGCAATTAGTCAGGGCACCATTTGATGTGTTGAGCCTGCACATGATGCCAGTCGCGGATTCAGCCGCGCTTGTATTATTTAGTCTGGTATAGGTCATCGCAAGGCTTCCAGCGCGGCGATTACCCGTCTGGATTGTGGCAAATACCGCTGACATGCTATTCACTGGCGCATTTCCAAGTCTTAGCCATCGGATGATCGTTGGGGTCGTCTGAACGTTACCTGCCATGTCGCGACCAATGACGCACAATGTCATGAAGTTGTTTGAAGGACTATTAATTACAGCTGATAGTGGCGAGGACGAACTAGCCCACGCGCTGTAAGTTACCCCTGTCGTGCATGCAGAATTCCAGGATTTAAGAAGGGCAAATTGGTAGGCTCCGACATAAGCGCCTCCGATTTGCAAATTGATAGTAGTCGCCGAACTTGGTGCTAAAGGTATGCCAGATGTGACTTGTGCCGTTGGTGGTGCGGTCAACTTCGTCCACGTGTAAGAAGCAGGAGATACAAGCTTATTACCGGCTGTGTCAGTGAACATAGCGCAAAGTGTGTAAGTCCCATCTGCAGCTGGTAATGCATCGGTTATGCTTTGAGCAAGCTGTCGCGCACTCGACCACGAAAGATTTCCCGCCGAACAGTTAGTCCCGGGGACAACGACGTATGAGTAGCTGCCGTTCTCTCCCGCGCTGATTTTAACGTTCAAAGCCTTTGCGTTTGAAAACTCGGCTGGCAGTCCTGTGAATGCTATAGGTAGTGCAACCGAGTCTTGGGTCCAACTCATAACAGTGGGAGTCAATTGCTCATTATCAACTGAGTCATAGCCCTTGACGCAAAGGACTCGCGGACCATCTCCCCCCGGCACTAGATTAAGTGTGATCGGATTGTGGGCTAGTAACAAACCACTCCAGGACTTGCAATCGGCAGCGCGCGTGGCGGTGGCGAAGCGGTAGAAGAACATGCCGGAGCCTGAGACCCATATTTTGGCAGTTGGCATGGTTGAATTGATGGGTGGACTGCCTGATAAGATGGCGGTCGGTGGCGTTGTGTCTCGTGTCCAGTAGATTCGTGCTGCGTTAGGGGAGGGGTTTCCAACTTTGTCAAATCCATACGCACATAGTGAATGATATCCATCTTGGTTGATGTTAACCGTGTGCTGAGATGGTTGGTTTGAGCAGTTTTCGTAGCCATCAGATACCGGTGGGCACGTTGTTATTGAACCAGGAATGATCTTCATTTTGCAAGACGACAGGGTCTCAGGACCGGTTAGGGATGCGGTAAACGAGCTTAGTTTGTTAGTCCAGGATATGTTAGCGTTCAGCTTTACTTCCGGACCTTGATAGTCTCCCGTCCATGAGTAGTATCTTGGGGTTAATTGGTGCACGCCCTCTGCTGAGCGGCCTGAGACACATAATACGCCAATAACATCATTACCTGAAAATGAGTCGGACAACGTCACGGATTGTGGCTGGGATATCGGTAGCCAGTCTGAATACCTGATGGGTGATGACGCTTTTGTACAGATTTCACTGAGAGGGATGCCCTCATAGTTGTTGGCAATTCCGTATCGATACTCGGTGGCGGAGCTTCCCGCAGAAGGCTCAACTTTAAGCTGGAATGATCTAATGTTGTTTCTTCCAGTGGGAAATCCTGATGCATCCACAAAAGACGATACACTTTCATAATTCCATTGATAGTTTAAGAAGACTGGATTTGTGATGCCTTTAACTTTAGCTTTAACACACAGCGACTTTCTTCCGTATTGCTTAGGCTCGTGGTTTATAGAAAATGGCGTTGCGAAAGGAATCGTTGCGTCTGCTGGCTCAAAGATGCCACTTGTACAGCTTCCAAAGCGTTCTGGTAAATATTTGGCCGTATAAAATGACCCATCAACAGCAAGAAATTGAACGCTCAAATTCTGGCTCGTTGAGACTTCGTCGGGTATACCCTGTGCTCTAACCATGACATCATTGGCCGAGAACTCAATATCATCCACGAGCCATCCCGAATCCTGGGAAAATGAGCCAGATGACAGCTCAAAAAAGACGACGAGGGTGTCTCTGCCACGGGATTTGGCATCCCAAGCCAATGCTGTGAGGTCAATGGTGCGTTGGGTCCATCCTGATGAGCCAGTCACTTCGTCAATTTTTGTATTAAATCCAAACTCACCTTGCACGTAGACACGTCCAAAGTCCTCGGGTGATCCCCAATAGGCCCCAAACGAATCGATCGAATATCTGGTCCAGTAGCGCAGCGCCAGTCGACTAAACCCTTGGGGGATCCTAAACTCGCGCAACGTCATCCTCTTCGTGGTGTTTGGCGGATAAGAACCCACGCCGTCACTGTATACTTTGCCGCGGGTGGGGTCGTCTTCTATCACCCAAGCATTGGGCCAACTGACTGGGGTTGATCCATCGTAGGTTTCTCGTGCCGTAAAAGTTATGGATTTAAATTTTACCGATTCAGAAAGGGAGGATGGGTTGTCACTTGAGTCGTAACCTCTGGCAGCTATAAAGCCATTAAATGATAACGGAACGTTTGTCAGGATAATTTTGACTAGGTTGTCTTGTGAGCTCGTGTCGATAGATTCTATGGTGGCTGGTGTTGCTTTCACCCAAGCGTCGTCATCTGTGATGGGGAACTGTGATAACCGCAGTTGATACCGGTACACCTTGTTGGGTTTGACATCATCAACACTGCCTTGAAATGAAACGTTAGCTTTTAGGATTCCCGAATAATTTCGTTGTGCGGCATTGCTTGCGACAAAATCACGGTCGATAACGGTGAGGCTCGTTGGGGCCGTTGGTGGTGTGACGTCAGGAACGACGTTCATCGCACTGGTAATGTTGATGATGCCGCCAGTAGCAACTTTGCTTTGGTCACCAGTTTCTGGCAGGAGAGACACGCTTTGAAATAGTCTGTTGCGAAGCGTCATGGCCGTTTCAGTGGGGAACTGAGCCTTCAGCAGCGCTAGCGCTCCGGCTACATGCGGGCTTGCCATCGATGTTCCGCGTAAACTGGCATAGCCACCTCCGGGAACCGTGGACAAGATCCCGTCACCAGGAGCGGCCACATCGACCGTTTTTTTTCCATAGCACGAGAAACTTGTTAGGCGTCCCGAAGAATTAATGGCAGCTACCGAAATAATATTATTGGCATCATAGCTTGCTGGATAGGTTGGGTTTTGGTCATTGTTATCAGCAGAGTTTCCAGCTGCTGCGACAAATAAAATTCCGGCGGCACTTGCTCTTTCAATAGCCTGAGATAAAAGATCAGAGTAAGCGCCTCCCCCCCAGCTATTATTGGTCAGGAAGAACTTCATTTTAGTTGCGTAGTCAATCGCTTCAATGGCGTCACTGACGGATCCGCTTCCGGAGGCAGAAAGAAATTTTAACGGTACAAGTGAGACTTGCCAGTTAACGCCAACAACGCCTAAGTTGTTATTACCAATGGCTCCGATGGTTCCAGCCACGTGTGTGCCGTGTTTATTATCGTCCATGGCGTTATTGTTTTCAGTAATAAAGTTCCAACCCTGCCAGTCATCGATATAGCCATTGCCATCATCATCGATGCCGTTTGCTCGCTTATTTTTGCCAGTAGTGTCTGGGCCATCCTCTCCGGGATTGACCCAACAGTTGGTTGCCAGATCGGGATGGTTGCAGTCTATACCGGTATCGATAATCCCGACAACGACGTTACGAGTACCCGTCGTCGTATCCCAAACCGGCAGGACATTAATGTCCAAGTTGTTATTGTTTTTAAGTCCCCATAGGTCAGAAAAGCGTGGATCGTTTGGGGTGGCTATCGCGTTTACGATAAAATCAGGTTCGACTTTTTCAGTGCGGTGGTCTTTACTCAAAAACTCGATAACGGCTGCCATATATCGATCGTCATCAGCATCGGGGAAAACAACGCTGACGACATTGGCACTTCTAAACTCCTTTCGAATTTTCCCACCAGCAGCTCGTAGGGCGGCTCCTTGATCGGTAGCACCTTGCTTGCCGGCGGTCTTTGCAATCATAGACGTTGGGGCGCGCATTTTAATATTTAGAGTTTTGGGCCGTCGGTCGGCACTTAGCTTGGTTTTGGATGCAGTTAAACTAAACTCGTTTTGGCGAAGTGACTTGTAACGTTCGACTAAGGAGAGAAACTGTTTACGTAGTTGCTTATCATCTGCATCGTTTGCTAGGGGGCCTGGCGGGTCGATTGTATTTCCTGATTGCTCTGCTGTTTTATTTGGAGACGCCGTGATACGGTTATCCGTTGGCTTGCATGCAGTTGTTGCATAAACAACGAACGAGACTAATGACAATGCTCTTAGGAAATAAAATATTAGACCCATGATCAGCCCCCTTTAAGCCCTGCCATAAGTATCGGAGGGCCTCGTCCCGCAAGTTAGGACAATAATAAAAATCATTTTAAAAACAGCTAATTACGGCGCCTTGCGGTCTTTTGATAGGGCGGCAAACTGCAAGCGACACCAGGGGCTTGGTTCCTATAGTGGTGGGCTTTCAAACTAGCGACAGATACCCATAGGGTCAGCTATACTGGCCCCTCCGACTCAGGGTCGTAAACCTTTTGTGTTTTATTTTTTATAGGAGCATTCCCCATGTTTAAGTTCTTTATGAGTTTATTGCTGGCAGTTGCAGCTCCAGTTTTTGCTGACAATACCGCGCAGAGTCAAAAAAATCCTGGTGAGACTCCACCTGCTGCGGTTCCTGCAGCCGATATTCAGTCAGAGTCAGCTGTGCCTGCTTCGGCAGTTCAGGCAACAGGTTATGCTTGCTCAATGGCGAAGCTTAAGCGCACCGTAACCGTTGATTACGAAAAGCAAGATGCCAAAGTGCCATGTAAGGTCAATTACGTTAGGGATGTTGATTCCGGTGAAGCGAAAGTGCTTTTTAGCGCTGCTGCAGAAGAGGGCTTTTGTGAGAAGAAAGCTAGCGAGTTTGTAGAGAAACTGAAGACAGGCGGTTGGACCTGCACGAATCAATAAATTTCGCTCTATAATTTGCCGAAAAATGGCCCGTTGAAATCTATTTTTAGAGTTTTTAGCGGGCTATTCAACTTTGTTCTTTTTTAGTGCTTTTTATCGGTGTACGCCGTCGGGATCGTCTGATTCCAATTGAATCCTCTAAATCCCGTTTAATTCTATACGCCTCGTGTGCACATCGGGCTAGGTAAACGAGGTCCGGCTCGTCGGCGCCCAGTTGATCTCTAATTTTAAACCAAACAGTATCAGACTCGGCGAGTGGCCTTCTTTTTCGAAGGTCATGCTTAAGACCGTCGAGGCTTGCACGATCGAATTTATAACAAAACGCAAAAGCCTTCACCCAGCTGTCAAGACCACCTTCACCCTTATAGATCATCTGCTTGATGTGACCAGGAGTTCGGCCAAGAACCTTCGCCAATGTCTCGCGGTCCTCCCTGCTACGAATGAACTCGCGCAAGGTTGATTGCAAAATACTTCTCAAGCCGTCTGCTATTTGATCAAGATTGTCCATAGACGGAAGGTTAGCCGACCACCCCAATAGTTGTCCACGGCATATGACCGATGACTAACAAAAGAGGGTTAAGAAGCCCCAAAGCTTTGATAGTCGAGCTTTCTGGGTCTAACAGCCAGAAAATTTGGAATTAAATATTTGACCTATGTACAATAAAAGATAAAATAATTGACCTATCGTGAGTACTTTTGACCAAAAGAGCAGGAGGCGAACTATGTCAAAACGAAGAGTGACGGTAACGTCAAGACGAAAGCCGCAGTCGAAAGATCTCGACTTGCTTCTTAATGACCCAAAGGATGCCGCAGATCAGATCGATGCCATTCTATATTTCATTCACAAGCGCTACGGAACTGAGTCATCGAGTGCAGATTTGCCAACAATGCGCACATTTTTGATTCAAAGTATGGAGGTTGTCTTCACGGATTCTGTGAAGCAGATCACGATCGAAAAGAGGATGGATCATCCGACATTGTGCGTTTTGGCTCCTAAGCCGAGCAAATTTGAGGAAGAGGCCAGACGAATCTTTCTTCTAAATGAGTTTGGTGACCTGCTTATTCGTTGTCAAAAGCAGGGTGTTGAGCAGCTACGTGAGATGCTACTTGGCGTGTTGGATGATAAAGGGCAGAGCAAACTTGTTACTGAGTATCTGAAGCGTAAGAAGAAGCAAGTTTCAATTAATGCCTGAAAAGATCCAAAAAAATAACGCGCGACCAAAAGGTTCGGTAACGCATCAGAAAGTCATACTCATTCTCGAAGATGACCCTGATTGCTTGCAAGTTTACAAAGAGGTCGTGATAAAACTTGGGCATCACGCCTATGCTACATCGGACGGATTTGAAGCCTTGGCACACGCTGCCGATCTTCCTCGCTTGGACCTTATTCTGCTAGATATTGATATGCCAGTCATGAATGGTATTCGATTTTACAACGAATTCCGTAAGATTGGCTCCCATCGAAAAGCCAAAACTATTCTCACATCATCTAATAAACTCGCCGCAGATTTGTGTGAGGCGTTAGGATTTTTTGCCCATGCACCCAAATCGACACCAATAGAGCGATTGCAAGTGCTCGTGTCAAAAGCTCTGTTAGGGTAATTAGCTTCCGCCACTGGCCACTGCCAATGTGAGCTCAATGCCCCATTTGACAGGGTGATTGGCCACTAGCTCTGGGCGGGTGAGGGTGTAATAGAAGTGTTGGTAGGCGCCAAACCCAAATTGAGCGCCGTTTCGATCGCCGCGCAGATAGCGCACCCGAGTCGCCCGATAAAGATAACCGTCGCCTTGGTTTTTTGGTTTCGTACCATCGATGCGCGGCATGATGTCTGATTCACTATAGGAGAAAACTCCAGCTCCAAAGTAACTACCAGTTTGAATTCTGTTTTTTTCTCCTAACTCCCATTCAATATCAGCAGAAAGACAGAGACAGCCATTCCACACCTCGTAAATTGTCAAATTGTGATCGATGAGAGTACCCTTTGGAGTGAATTCAACGCCTCCACCCAGCCTTAAAAAACGGTGCTTTAGGGTTGCAACGCCAATAAAAATAGTTGGCAGTGGCAGTATACCCATAATCGTGCTCTTTAGTGTTAGTTCAGTGCGAGTATTTTCTTTAGGCTGACGATCTTCGGTAGCCAGGTTGACATTATTTTGAGTCGCTGGACCAACCTGTGGAGCGCGCATATCGTTACCTGAACCCTCGAATAACTTTGGAAGCTCTGCTATTAGCAGAGGCTCTCGCGCCGGAACATCTGGAAATCTATCTTTATGTAGCTTCAACTCTTGGTCGAGATTCATCGTTGGTGAGCGGTCTAATTTGTCAGGCTCTTCTGCAGCCTTGTAGTCATCTAGGACTGGAGTCCCCCTTTTTGGACGATTGGCAGACTTTATACTGACTGAGCGTTTGCTTGAGCCGATCGGAGAGACCGATGACGTAAATACTGTCTCGTTTTTGAGTGAGTCCCAGATTGCCATGCTTAGGCCGATCTTTCGACTGACTTGATACGTATGATCATTAACTAATCCCTGCGAGCCCTCTCGCGGCTGCTTTTTTACGTCATAGCTGACTTGATCTTCGAGGAATGTGAAGAAAACTACAAACCGGTATCCGGTAAGCCCACTTTTGATCAAGGTCACGTCCTCGTTAGAGAATGGTGTTTTACTATTGGCTTTCAAGGCCAGCTCCCTGAGTTTTTCAATTCTTGCGACCCAGTCAAAAGCTGGACCTGAGCTATGGGGTCTGACGTCTTGACGTTTATTCAAGATTGCTTCTCGCAGTGAATTTGCATAGAAGTAGCGTTGCTGGTCAGAAAAAGTAGGCGGTGTCGTACCGTCTAGGGGCGCATTTTTTAGATTTCGTAGGTCGATAAGCGGTGTGATCACCAGGTCGCTTGATCGAATGGCATCTAGTTGTGCTGGCGCTTGCGGTATCCGCACTCTTCGCGATGACGTCGCGCAGCTTGAGTTCAAAGCTAAGATAAAACCGAGGATCGTATGGATTTTTCTCATTGATCACCGAGATAATCGTGTGGTGGAAAAAAAACGAAGAGACACATCGAGGGTCTCTTCGTTATGTAGTTGGTCGGTCCGTCTTGGGACTTAGTTTCTAGCGCACTTTCCGGACGCTCCAAACAATCCTTTTGGAGTTTGACACACAAGTCCATTTTTACAGGTTTTTTGGGGATAGACACTGTAGTTGCATTCCGAACCAACATCACCGCCTGAGGACGGACGTTGACATTTACCAGAGGCACCGTAAATGCCAGGTGGCGTGGCGCACTCGAGCCCGTCTTTACAAGCTCTTGGGGGATAAATGCTGTAATTACACTCCGCGCCGATATCCCCTGCCGTTGATGGAGTATTTGCTGGCGCACTCGGTTTTTTACATCGGCCATCAGCACCGAAAACACCAGGTGGTGTTGCGCATTCAAGTCCACGCTGACAGGCTTTGGCGGGGTGGATGCTATAGTTACAAGCGCCGCCCTCTTTTGCGCCTGTGTCTTGACATTTACCTGATGCCCCGAAGACTCCTGGTGGTGTCACACAGGTCAGTCCCTCTTGGCATTCTTTGTGGGGAAATACGGAGTAATTACACTCAGCACCAACATCACCGCCAGCTGGCTGACATATTCCGTCAGCCCCGTAAAGGCCTTGCGGTGTGACACAGGTGAGTCCTTCCGCGCAGGCTTTTGGTGGATATATGCTGTAGTTACAGGTAGCTCCTTTGCCTCCGGTTGAAGCCAAATTCGCTGCCGAGTCACTACGTGCCTTACAGCTTTGGAGGGCAGAAATAATCATCAACAAAATCGTGAAAAAGACGTGCATAGCAGTAGCTCCCTAAATCAATGACAAATTGGTCTAAGCCGTGAAATTAGTATATCTAGACGGTGGGTTACGATCTAACCCGCCAAATACTTGACGACATTAAAAATTTTGGTAACGATCAAAAAGTGGATATAAACGCATCAACTTATCGGAGGATAAGCCATGAAAACAAGAGCGACAAATTTATTTTGGATGGCCATGGGTGCTGGTCTCGCATTTTTATGTCTCCAGCCTGGTTTTGCAAGAGAGCAAGCGCCGCAGGTAAGTTTGGCTAACTCAACACTTAAGTGCTCTGCAAAAGTGGGACCGGCTAGGTTCACCGTAGGAGACCGATGCTTCAGAGATGAAGTCATGGTTGGTCGCTGGGATGATAATATTTACTGCGCAAATATTGAGATTGTTTGCCAGTAAATCAACGAAAGCGCTGGCACCACTGGTTGCCGAAGTTGCCGATGCCAATAAAACGGTGATTAGACATGATATTAGCGTGGTGACCAGGGGATTTGACCCACTGCTGCATCACCGTGTACTCGCCTGATTTTGAGCCGTAGGCGATGTTTTCAGCCCGAGCAACGCCGGCTGGATAGAGCCAGTGGGTGAGACCGCCTTTTTGCGCCTGCATCTGCGCTTGTTTGCGGCAATCTTGAACCATTTGAGGATCGACCTGTAATACAGACTTTCCCTTGCTTTGGCGATATCGATTCGTCGCATCCATACCAGCTTGCTCTTCCGCGCTTGCGACGCCGCCCCCTGATGAATCCGGAAGTGGTGCACTACCAACTCCAGACAATTGACTCGCACCAGGACCGGCTGAATTTTGTGGAGTTAGTTTCGTATCAGCTTGCGGTAGCGGATTGTTTGCGCCGCCAATATTGTTCATACCACCACCGAATAAGTCTCCTAACCCAAGACTACCGAGGATGTCACCAAGACCACCACCACCACCACCACCACCTAGGCTGCCCACTAGCTGGCTCAAAAGACCCCCGAGGCCACTGCCGCCACCACCTGAAATGCCGCCAGTGATGAGCCCAAGAAGTTGCTGCAGCATGTCTCCACCGAGGCTAAATTCGCTGTCGATCTGCTCTCGGTTTTGGTGGCCAGCTTTAGCCATGACTGTTTCTGCAATACGTGAGTTTACGTAAGCTCCGGTGTCCAAACCTTTTGATTTTCGTTCTGCGATAGCGGCGCGATTCAATTGATTCCATTCAATTCGAGATGCTGACGCTGCGGTCTTATTGGCTCCAGAACAACGGTGAAATGCTTCCTTTGTTTCCGAGGTTAGATCTTGTGCATATGGCTTAAATGACTCCATAGTCCAAGGGTATTTGGAGCAAGCCCTCTCAGCGGTTTTGATCGAGCAAAACTGGCTATGAAACGCCTCCGCAAAAACTCTAGAAGCGAAATTATTTTTAACACTTTCAGATAGGGATGAGAATATTTGCCAGCGCTTTTGAAAGTCGTCCTCTATAATGACAGAGCTAGGTATGCCAAGGTTGCCGAGAGTGGATTGAAGCTCGGTAAGATTTTTTTCAGGAAGTGATCGTTTGAGCTCTCCGATAAATACTGAGGCCATGTGCAACTTATAGTCTTTGAGATCACCCTGGGGCCCATCAGAAATTTTCACCGGTGCAGTCATCTCTTTTGGAATAACTCTATTTAAAAGAATATCGCCATAAACAAATCCAAACGCTCGAACGAGAGCATATTGCTCCTTCGTCTTGCTGGATCTCTTTAAAATTATTTCCACTGACTGACGCGGATCCGGCAGTCGTTGCCAGCAGCTTAAAATGTCATCGGCTCGATTGCTGGTTTGACTGCATTCGGAGGCGTCTGTAGTGATGCGAATTTTTCCGCCAAGATCGTCAAAGAAGCCATTTTGAACCACGATTGGTACGGATGCTAAAGCGGCTTTCAAATGAGGTTCATGATCTAATGCAGCTCTCTTGTGGACCGGACTTTTGCCGCCACACTGATCGAAACTGATAGAGCTAGATCCGATATTATCGAGCGTCTTAGTTGTCGCGGTTTGTCCTGCGTTACGGCAACTGACGAGGAGTAAAGCCAATACGCAAATCGACAAATTCGATAATTTTCCACGCATCAACAAGGTCTCCATCAGATGGGGTAACTATAGACTATCGGTATTTTGAGTGAGGATCTTGAGATTATCCCGCAGCCAGCAGCAACATCAATAAAAGTCCAATAATATTAGATATTTGTAGCTAATTAAATTGACTCGAAATGTGGAATTATTACTCCACTATTTATAGTTTTTTTTGGGGGTGCCGAACTGAGCGTGAATAGCTTGGAGTTCATTATGGCAGGTGTGCGAATACGAATTCTGACGGCGACTTTGGCGGCCAAAATATGCATTTCGATGTTGATCTTCCTGCAGGGAAGTTGTCTCTTGGCGGAGTCCGAGATTAAGTATTATTTCTTGAGTGGACTATCCGCGGCCGCGGGTGCACGGGGGGGGCGAGGCGCTTCTTTGGGAGTTCTATATAAGGATTGCAACCAAGGTTTTTGTAGTAATTATGGACAATTTGTCGGTCATACGTTTAGGCAAAAAGGAATTACCTACACCGATGCGGTGAAAAGCTATTCATTCTTGTTTTTTGACGGTTTTGCCGGTTTGGGTATTCGAACAACGAATGGTAATGAGCTCGTAGGGCAGGTGACCTACGGCTTTGGTGCCGGACCAGCGGTATTATCGATCAGACGATATACGGAGGATGCGAAACCGCTAACGGAGCTCGCGTTTTCCGTCTATTATCCATTAGCATTGAATTGATTTGAGTTAAAAAGTTGATTGTATGGATACTGGAAATTGCAATCTGGTCTGGGAATAAGCAGCTGGGAGCTCCCCTGTCTCATCAATTCCAAGCGATGCTCGACGATAGCGTAGCGAAACACTAAATGTTAATCGGTCCCAAATGTCCTGACGTTCATTACGACGAGCGACAGCCTGATCTGCCTTCGAGCGCTTACCTTTTGGCTTTGCTGGCTCATCATCATTGATGGTGGGTAGACCGTCCCCATATTGTAGTCCCAAACTAACACTCCAAGCTGGAAGTAGGTCGCCTATTCCAGAATATAAGAGTGCCGTTTCTTTCATGCCAAACCCCGATTTGCCGGCGGCTCCTTTGCTACCGCCGCCGATCGGGGCCGGTTCGTACGAGAAGCCTGCGATCGCGTATTGTTTTTCTTGAGCCTTGTAACGTACATTCGCAAAAACACTCACCGTATCATAGACGTCTTTGGGCTTCTCCTGGAGATCGACTATGCTAAATTCTTTTTGACTCTTATCAGCTCGCTTCCAAACCACATCCGCACACAAAGTTGCAAGAGGGTTTGCTTCGAGCTCTGCTCCAAAGATAAAATCACCAAAAATCAACTTAGCCTCAGAGCTGTTGTTATTTAGGGATTGGGTGCCCGGACCGCTTGCTAGTGGTGTCTCGATACTTGCCTTAATGCCGTTCGATGAGAAGACTGATGTGGCTACGCCAAGTCGAAGTTTATTTTTCTGAGCGAGAAAATTCGCACCAATATTGAGTGTCGTTGTTGTTAAGAGAAATTTTCCGTTAAACAGCTTTTCTCCGTTGTTGGTGTTGGCAACAGCGTTGACGAGGATCTGACGACTTGCAAATCCTCCTCCGACGGCAAGCCGGTCGTTAAGAAGATATCCGCCGAACAGCGAGATGCCATACTTGACGGTAGCGTTGACTTTTAGATCGACCAAACTAACGTCGTTTAAGACCACGATTGGAACGTCGTCAATGTCGCGCTTGACACTCACTGGTGGTAATATTTCGCCGATGCCAAACGACACGCGGCGCATCGGTTTTAGGGCAAAACCAGGTTGTGCATCGGAGAATGTAAGAGGGCTTTCCGATTTTTTACTGATGCCTTCAGAGCCGACATAACGAAGTTTAACATCGTTGGATGATATGGGGGTGATCGATAAGCTAGAGCTGTGCTTTTCAAGGAATGCACTGCTTGCGGGGTTCGTGCTTAAAGGTGATACGGAAGCGGCCTTCGAGTTGGCGTGGGCGCAAATTGGTTGTAGAGAAGCATAAAGGAGAATAAGAGCGTAGTGCCGAGCTCCGAATGAACATTCACTCCGCTTTTTTAGGCGCAACGTCATGGTTCCTGTTTTACAAAACCATGCCGCCATCAGCCAACGGCATGTTAATTAGTTTCAAAACCTATAGCATCCAAACGAATGTACACTGAGACAAGTGTACCAAATATTTTGACTAGCGGCGAGCTTGCCAGTCCAGGTGCTGCACCCGCCTTCTTACTAGCCCCGGCGGCCATTAAGTCCGAGGCTTTGGACTCCAGCTTAATGACCGGAATGGAAATCGGTCGACTATTTACTGTGAATTCTACTCGGTCAAATAGGAAGCCGGCTGTTCTGGGGACTTTTGTGAATCCTTTACTCCGCATCTCGAATTTAACGATATTCTCAAAAGGGCTATTCGGCATAAATATTGGTGTCATACTCGTGCCTGCCTCAAGTACATTGACAGTGATGTCACCAGAGTCCTCCGTTACAGTCCCTTTTTCCTTGTCCTTAAATTTTACGTTGTACGTTTTAGTTTCGGTCAGACCTTGGTACTCTGCGGGGTCTTGAATAATTGGGCCAACTAATAGCGGTCGAGGCGGATTAAATGACATTGGGCCGAGCTGTTTTAGGCGAAGCATTTTGTCAGAGGCCTCTGCGGCTTTTTCTCGGTCGACATTATCATTCATCCCCCCAAGAAGTTCACCCAAGTCTAGCTCGCCTATCATCAAGCATTTAATCTTGCTATCTGGAAATTCAAGTGAGAAGTCCTCTTTGATATTAAGGAACACTCGGCCTACGCAAATCGAGCCCTTTGAGGCTGCTTCGAGTCCTTCAAGGGTAGGAACCTGACTTTGGTCGGTTTCCGCTATTGGGCGAAATGCAGAAACTCTCACTAGGTAGCGCCCTTTGACAATTATTTTGTTACCACCCTTAGGGTTTGAGTTAAGGGCGGACCCTCCAGCTGATTTTCTATGAGCAAATCCGCCGGTGAACGTATCGCCATCTCCGAGATCAGCTTTACAACTCGAGACAAATGCCGCTAGAGCGATAACCAACATTTGGGCTTTTGTGGAGTGTCTTAGCATTTGATTCCTCGTTGTTAAATGTTGGTGGCTATTATTTTTCCAGCTTCAATAATGTGTCTAAAATTGTTTTCATAGAGGATCCAAGGGCCGAGTTGATTTTATCAAACAAGAAGTTATTCAACCCGATGGAGTGGATGTTTATTTCAAAAACAATATCAACGTAAACATCACCTGCATATGGTGTTATGATTCCCGTCACATTAACATCTTTAACAAGCGAATCCTTGAAGTCAGCGCTTCCTGTCGAGTTGACGTTAACAGCGACAGAGTTTGCTAGGAGTCTCCCAGCAACCTCAATATCATTATTCAATTTAGCGAGTCCCGAGGCTGAAATATTCACTTTGCCAGCAAATGAACGGTCGGCTTGGTTAAACTCGACTTTCTTGAGTTCCTTGATGGCGATTTTTAGAAGGTTATCTAGGCCATCACCAGCACCGCCTTGTGGTGGTTTTGCAAAAATATCCTCCCCGCCATTTTCTCGAGCTTTAAGAGCTTTCGTTAGCTTTAACGCAAGATCAAGAATGCTGCTGTTTAACCATACTTTAGCTCTCGTTCGTATGTGCAGAACGTCTTTTCCCGATACTTTGTTGACCTCGTTTGTGAGTCCCTCAAAATTAAACGCTTTTTTAACGGCCTTGTAGTTGTCGGCATTTTTACCTGCGTCCGCGCATTCAGTTTCAGACAAAGACGCTTTCGACATGTTCGGGGCTTCGGTGCGGGAGCGAACACTGTCGCAGAGAGTTGAGAAAGATGTACCAAGGGACAGTGCGTCTTGATTTTTGAAAATACCGGATACTTCGCTGGCGGATTTCGTACGAGCTCCACAGCTCGAAAGAATCAACCCACAAAGAAGGCCAACATGGATGTTGAAAGCCAGACGCATGGTTCCACCTAAGACGATCTACGGCTCTTACCGTAAGGTCGTATCGGTGGGGTCAAGGAGGTTCTTTATAAGGCGGCGTAACTAACGAATACTACAAAGCGAAAACATTAGGAATTTTCTTGATTTTTATGGAGCTGTGCCGGCGGGTTAGTTTTTAGAGGATACCTGCCGGCTCGAATGTCATCATGCAAGGGGGGTGATTTTGGATCTAAAAGCAGCCAATCTTTATTTCCTGTCCAATCAGCTGCTTGAGTTTTTTTACATTCTCCTCGTCCTGTTTTTTTACAGTCGTCCAATAGGCTTGGATTTCGGTGTGCCCCTTTGCATTCGCAATATGCTGATCATAATGCCAAAGAGCATCAAGCCTGTGCCCCAGATCTTGAATGAGATCATAATCGTGGTCGGCGCATCCGGCCGATGTACCCATGAGCTTTGGTGTGTCTTTTTTGATAACTTTAGCAAGTGCCATGTGTGTCTCCTGTTCTTTTAAAGATAATCAATGCTCAAAGAAAACGCCGTCGATTACGCTGCGTTCCTCTCAAGCCTCACCGATAGGACCTTGCAAGTTTGGTTCCATGCGATGCGTCTATGTTTTTATCGTTTACGTGCAAATAGGAATACGAGTGACATTTAGCAAACGATTGGGCTGGTTTGATCTCGCGGGCGATCGGCGTTAGCGATCAATCGCGCGCGATCGTTACCCCGAATTTCTGTGAAAAAAAGCGCGATTGTTATGATTTAACAAAATTTTGATGCTTATAAGCACTTGTTGTGATGCCGAATACCCGATTGTGTATCTGGCTTCTGTGGCAAGGGGCGCTGATGGATCATGACAAAAAAATTAATTTTAAAATAAGTAGCCGGATGGCGGCCGCTTTCCTGCGCCTGTGGGTCTTATTAAAGGAATGCTTTCAGCAGCAAAATCTCTCAGATTTTGATCGAGATATGAAGCTAATTTCGTCCAAGCGCAGCCGTGCAGCTGTCGTGATTTGCGGAGTGATTTTGATACTTATTACCGCTTTTCTAGCTGTTATTGGATGGCAGCGAGAGTATGGTCAAGCCTATCTTGCGGCGAACTCAACGACTATCACGCAGTTTGATAATTATCAGCAAGAGTGGCGGGTAGCGACGGAGTTAGGGGCACGTTGTGGTTCGGATGATCAATGCTACACATATCTGAAATCAAAAGAAAAAAGGACCATTAGCTATGAGGCAATGACCGGAGCTTGGAAGCACATCGATGTAGGAATTCCCGACTCTGAGCCAAACTATATTTTGGTACAGACTACAATTGAAAAGGCGGCCTGGAAAAAATTCTATGATGAAGATGCTAGGCGGCTCGTCGTGGGTATGCCTACGGCTTGGTATGATCATGCATTAGTATACGTTAACGGTAAAATGATGGGGTATTTTTTAAAGAATTCGCGTATCGGTGTCCCCGTTGTTTTTGAGTCCGAGCCATCTGAACTTCTCATTGAAGTTATGTATAAAAAAAGCTGGCATTATTCTGGCCTTTTCGAACCTCACGATGAGCCGTTGGTCATAACCACGCCTGGTGAATATCGATCATGGGTCCGGGTTCTTGTCATGCAGAGTGCGAGGCAGGGCAACTGGATATCAAACCTCTCCTACATCGTAATGGCTGTGTTTTTCCTGCTTCTGTACTTGTTTGTTGATGGCTCGCCCGAGGTGCTTGGCTTGGCTTTGTTTGTTGGGCTTGATGGTCTCGCACGAACAATAAACTACGGTTGGCTGCCGCTTACGTATGCGGACGAGATTGTCCAATGTTGCGAATCTGCGTCGCAAGTTATGAGGCTCTTTTTCTTGATGCAGCTTGGCCGTATCGGCTCAGGGCGTCTTACCCCGTGGTTGTGGATAGCCGCGATATACACTCTTTTATCGACCTCGGGCATGTGGCTGAACAAGTTTGGCATCAAAATTATTGACGATAAGGCTTATGAAATCAACGTTTGGTTTAGTCTCATTGTTGCAGCTATCGGTTTAGGAATAGCTTTGTACACCGCATTCAAAATACGCAGCAAAGGTCTTCCGTGGCGGACATGGGCGCTTATCGTGGCGGCGATTGCATGCGTTCTACAGGCGGTAGCTTATGTGAATAATATTTTTCCTGAGCTCGGGAACTATAAAGAGTTTTTCCAGGTCCGCAGTATCATTGTGCCTCTTTCCAACTATCTGTTAGCCTCAAGTGCTTTTGTGAATATTTCCACTCTCGAAAATCGAGTGCGATCATTATCAAGTGCAAAGGCTAAAAATGAGATGATTGAAAAAGAGCTCGAATTGGGGCGCATCGTTCAGAATGCGTATATGAAAATTCCGAATTTACCGCCAGAAATCGATATGTCGTGTCACTTCGAAGCGGCATTTTACGTTTCTGGTGACGCCTACTTTGTCCATTGGGATCCCGAGACCAAACGGCTCGCCGTGATCTTGGGCGACATGACAGGACACGGTGTCCATGCGGCTCTAAAAGCAACCACACTGCAAGTTATTGCACGTACTATTTTTAGAGACCCTATGCGGCGATCGGGTGAGCTGGGTAGTCGTTTTCTTGTCTATGAGCAGACATTACGCAGCTTTCTCAGGGAGTCGTGGGGCGACGGAGATCTCCCTACCTTTCTGGGCGTTGAACTAGATGTGACCACGGGACGCGTTGTATCCCATCGTGCTAATTTCCCATTTCCAATGGTGGTCTATCAGACCGACGATGGTCAATGGGATATTAAAGTTTGGTCGGATATGGAGCAAGTCTTGGATTTTAAGTCATCAGGACGCCAAGCATTCATTGTTTCAGCAACTGATGGGATCGTTGGCAGTAGCAAGCAATTTAAGCGTTTGGCCGAGAGGTTAAAAATCCAAATTAATCTCTTGAGTGAGGTTAATGCTGAGGTCATTAAAGCTGAACTTCTCAGGTTGAACTCAGAGTCTAAAAATTTAGTTGATGACGATAAAACAATGGTCGTATTCGGTTTAAAAGCACCCGATAGCGCTGCTTAATCGTGCGCCAAATCGTTCTCTAATCCTCACTACCCAATTTTGACAATGGTGACGCCGTCGCCGCCTTCGTTATTAGCGCCAGCACGAAATGAAACTCTGTAGGGGCAGTGGGTTTTGAGCATTGATCTCAGAGCTTGCTTGAGCCGATCGCTTCCGTGTCCGTGGATCAGCACGGCATAGATCTCATCTTGTCTCATGCATCGGTCCAGAAAATCTAAAGCCTTGTCTATGGCGGTGTCTACATCCGATCCACGCAGGTCTATGGTGTTACGGTTGGTTTGCGGAACGAACTCAGGTATCGTCTCGTTTGCATCTGAAATAGCTGAATTGTGCCTACGGTTAGAAGGTTCGGCCGTTTTTTTTGGCGTGATCTTAGTACTCGTTATCTTTCTGAGATCGAGTAAACCTACGCGCAGTTTGATGACACCCACCTGAACGTCAATGGGAGTAGATCCTGATGATCCAAATTTTACAATAGATCCCTCTCGTTTAAGGGGGAGCACGTATACAGGTAGTCCAACGGCAAGATCCTTAGCCTCCAGGGGTTGGCCAGGAAGGTCGATTTGGTGGGTGCTTGGAGCGAGAGCGGACGCTGTTTTTTCTAGGTCTCTGAGCTTCGCTTCTGCGGCTCGTTTTTTCTCGTAGCCAATATCTGGCGACGAGTCGCCGAAGCGAATTGTTTTTACGGCATCGCGAAGCTCCTTGGACGAGTCTTCAAATTGGGAGCGCAGACTCTCAACGTCACTTTCGATTTTTGCCGCAAGCTTAGCGGATACTTTCGCCCGTTGCTCCTCGAGTAGTTGACATTCAGAGTTCCAACGGTCTTTCGCTGCTTGAGCCTCAAGAAGCTCCTTCTGGAGAGTGGTTCGTGTCTCTTCAATTTGCTGACGCGCCTGTTGAAGTGCAGAGATTGATTCATCGAGTGCATTTTTACTATTGCCTCGGATGCGACTCGCGCGATCAATAATGCCGTTTGGCAGTCCTATTTGAATTGCTAACTCTATACCGTAACTTTGTCCAGGCACGTCAAGGATTAGTCTGTACGTTGGACGGTAGGAGGTGACTTGATATTCCATTGATGCATTGCGATATCTCGGGTCTTCGAGAGCCATTGTTTTTAGCTCATCAAAATGAGTCGTAGCGATTGCGGTTATGCTCTCTTGGGCAAGATGTTCTAGAATTGAACGAGCGATAGACGAGCCAGTTTGCGGCTCAGTCCCCGTTGCCAACTCGTCAAGTAGCACGAGGTCGTTCTTGGTTGATGACTCAAGAATGTGCTTTAGGCCTAATAGATGACCGCTGAACGTTGAGAGGTTTGCGGTGATATTTTGACCATCACCCATCTCCAGGTAGATGTTTTGGAAAAAATATATTTTTGACGAGGACTCTGCTGGCAGTAATAGTCCTGCGCGAGCCATTAAATGCAGCAGACCAACAGTCTTGAGCACAACTGTTTTGCCGCCAGCGTTTGGTCCCGACACGATCAATACGCGCTGCGAGGGCTCGCCGGGTTCCTCGAGAGCAATTGTGTTAGGTCGAGCGGTTTTACCATCACTTGTTTTAATTAATGGATGTCTAGCTCCGATGAGATTTAGGCATGGTTTTTCCGATACGTTGACCGAGCCGGCGTCGAGCTCTACCGCAAGACTGGCTTCGGCCGTTTTAATGTCTAAGTCCACTAGTGCATCGTAGTTGCGACGAATCATCTCGAGGTCTTTAGATACAATTGCGCTGAGGTCTCGTAAAATGCGTATGATTTCAAGTTTCTCTGCCACATCTATATCATGCAGATCCTGATTCATCTGTGCGATCGCAGATGGTTCCAGAAACAACGTTTGGCCCGAGTCAGACGTGTCGACAATTAGCCCCTTGATGCGGCCACGACCATCGAGTCGGACTGGGATGACATATTTGTCATTTCTAACGGTGAAAAAGTTGTCCTGTAGGTAGTCAGCTACGTCCGGAGAGACGAGTATGCGTGCAAGAACGTCCTCAATTTTATTGCGCAGGTTAGTCTTATGCTGACGCAGAGCGTTCAAATCCGGGGAGGCTCCATCCTTTATTGTGCCGTCCGATGACACGGTATTTTCAATGGACGTTGCCAGTTTCGATAGGGGGTCTAAAGAGCCCTTAAGTTCCCTAAGACGTTCTGATCGCGGCGCAAATGACGTCGCAAATCCAAGGACCCGCTTTGTTGAGTTCAGGATGCCAAGGATTTTTAGGAAGTCGGGTCCTTCCAAAATTTGGCCTTTTTCCGCCGCCTTAAAAATAGCGGACGGAGAATCCAGTTCGCCGATCGGGGCTCTGTATCCGGACCTAGCGATGTCTCTGAGAGCGGAGACCTCGGACCAGCGATGTGTAACGACCGCCGCGGACTTGTTTGGTAAAAGGGAGTGACACGCCTGTTGCCCCTCGCTCGTTTGCGCAAAGAGGGCCAGTTTCGTTACGAGTAGGTGCCATTCGAGCTTTTCTAAATGGGCAGCCGTCAGCAAGCTGCATGTCTCCTAAATGTCTTATTTGAAAGATTTTGAGATAAGTCCCATTTGGTTACCTAACATATAAATGTCAGGTCTGCGTTATGGTTTTTACGATTGCAAGACGTCACATGCCCTCAGCAGCGAGCTAGTGCAAATAAAAAAGGCAGCACGAGCGCCATTCAATTAAATTATATTTTCTTATTTTTTCGCCACTTACTGGGTGACTCGTAGTTTTTTAGTCCCCAAATTCCGACTCGATTTGCCTTCGCCAGCTGCTCCGCCGCATCATAGTGTTGAGGGTTTGTGAGTTTTGATCGACCCCGGTAGCGCTCAGCCAAGCCGAGTTCCAGCATTTTTAGATTAACGCATGTATCTCCGGCAAAAAGCTCGACTACGGGGCGATTGAACGGATCAAGGTCAATCTGGTTCATCGTGACCTGCTGACTGCTGCCTAGGATTTTTATGAGTGTATCTCGCGCGTCACCTCCGAGAGGCTGCCCGTCGGCGGCTTTTTTTCGGTTGGAGCGTCCGACTTCGGGCGCGTCGATTCCGGCAAGTCGGACGCTGAACCACAATCCGCCATCAGTCTTAACTTGGCAAGTATCGCCATCGTGACAGTGGTTGATGAGAATCCTTGGAATCTGACTTGAGGCTGACAGTTCCGTATGGGCGCCTATTTGCTGAGGTGGCAGGGGCTGCTTGGCTTCTTTAGACAAGCAGCCGCATAAGAGCATTAAACTAATTACTTGGGCAGCTCCTCCCAAAGTTTGCGTGTTTCGTTTAGTTCGCATAAGTGCCTCAATCTAGTGAGCAGGGGCTACAAGAAAGGCTACCCATCTATGAGGGTAATTGCAATTGACCTTTGATTGGTAAACTATATGGCCGGCATTTATCTGGCGAGGTCAAAAGTCACGCAGATTGATCGGAACTTTTTTCAAGTGACGCAATCATTGACAGCCAGTTGAGATGCTCTTGTTCGTCATGGTGAATCATTCGAATTCCGTAATGCAGCGTGTCTCCACTGGTATTCCGGCGCACGATCTTCGCTAGACAGTTAATTTTGCGTGGCTGGCCCTTAAATTGGGTCTTCACTTCAAGTTCGATAAGAGTGTTTTCACGAAATGGGAGCCGAAATTTTTGGCTGTCCCATTCCAAAAGCATACCGCTGCGTGACAGGTTAGAAACCTGTAACTCAAAGCAACTTGGCGTTCCCATTGTTCGAGCGATCACACGAATATCCTCAGGTGGCGACATGCGCGTAGCGGGAGGGGTCAGAGTTATATTATTTGTAGTCATTAACTGTCCCATGATGCACCTCACTAGTTATGAGACGGGTCGTATCCGAGTTTGCCATGGTATGTGGATCGGGCATTGACGCGAATTGCTTGATTTTGGGGGTGCATAACATGCGATTTATCTTGCGCAGAGCGCGTTGATTATTATGTGAATAGCAAAATAATTTATGAGTTTATCAAAATGCTGCTACGGACTGACCTTGCTTGGTCTATGCTATCATTAAAGCCTAGGTTTAATGCTTGTTAGAAGCCTAGCGTTGAACGTTAGTTTGTGACAACGGGCAGCGTGGCAGCGCTTAATTTATGCTTGTAACGATTGGAAAGGCTTGGACTTTAAGCTGACCGTTATTGTGGCTAGCGAGGTCTCCGAGCTTCATTACTGGGCGAATAGTAGTACAAAGGGGGGGCGTTATATGAGGTTGATGGTACTAGCCTTCAGTCTAGTGATTTTCTCCGTTACGGCGTTGGCCGGGACTGTCGAAAGCCAGAAGGACAATGTTGAAGTCTATTCTGGTCCCGATAAAGCGTCCACTGTTCTTCAGAAACTCAAAAAAGGTGAGGCGCTCAATGCGGGAGAACGCAAAGGCATGTACTGGCAAGTTAAGACAGCTTCTGGCAAGGACGGCTTTGTGAGTGTGTTAGCTGTTCGAGTTAAGACAGATGAGAAAGTCGGGCTGGCGGATGCTATGCGTGAGGCGGTCAAAAAGGGGCGAAGTCAGTCGGCGGCTGATGGCGGTAGAACTCGCAGCTCAGTCATGGGTGTCCGTGGACTTGATGATACAAGTGAGGTCGGTGTCGCAGCAAACCTCAGGCCAAATCTACACGCAGTTTATGCACTTGAGGATTTCCAAGTTTCCCAGGAAAAAGTGAAGGCCCAAGGAGACCTGGTTTTTGCAGAAATTGAGAGTAAAATTAAGTAAGGGCAGCGATCAGCAAACGCAAGACTGAGCGGAGAAAGTGATCCATGGATGGACGAAGAGTAAACGCATTTTTGTTAATTTTAGTCTTGATGCTCATTCAGGCCTGTTCGTTTTGGTCCAAAGAGAATCCGGATGCTGAACCAACTAGTCTCACTCAGTCTGAGCAACTTATTCTTGATGATTACAAAGCTGAAGTAGAAGTCGGACGCAACATGGCCGGGCGACTGTTAACGTTTTACGGCGAGTATCAAGACAAAGGCTTAAAGAATTATGTGAACACCGTTGGAAGCTATGTGGCAAAGAGTGGTGATTATCCAGATCGTCGCTACATGTTTGGAATACTTGACTCGGACTCTGTTAACGCATTCGCCTGCCCTGGCGGCTATATTTTGGTCACGCGCGGTGTTATTGAGGCAGCGGCTAATGAGGCTGAACTTGCAGCGATTCTCGGGCATGAGACAGCGCACGTTGGTAAAAAACACATGTTTAATGCCCTCAGATCCATGAGTAAAGATCAAGTGGAACGAGCTCAAGCTGAGGCGTCTGCAAGAAAGCGGCCTGATAAATTTTCAAGAGCAAGGCTTAGGCCTGAGCCGGATGTCAACGATAGCGGATCTGCGCTGGCAAAGCTCATGACCACGGCAAGTGGTGCAGGTATGGGTATTTTGCAGGCCGCTAAGGCGGGAATGAGTCTTCTACTCGAGAAAGGTCTAGATAAAGATCTGGAGTTTGAGGCTGATCGTGAGGGCGTTAGATATGCTATAAGAGCTGGTTACGAGCCAAAAGCCCTTGATCGTTTCCTTGAGCGATTATCCGCAAATAAAAAGAAAAAGAACGACAAAACCGTGATGGATGTGACTCATCCATCCATTCCTGATCGCCGGAAAGTTATAGCTGACGCCCTTAATCGTCTTGGCGCTGATCAAATCATTGGGGCTATTGGTAAAGAGCGGTTTGATACCGCGCGGGCTGATCTTGTGAACAATCGAAAGGATTCTAAGTAATGAAAAAAATCGGGAGCGCAAGAAATCGTGTGATTTTTTCAGTGGGTTCGCTCATGATGGCGACTTCGGCCCATTTGGCCTACGCTGATCAAATGCATTACCGTAATGTCATCACAGGGGAGAGGGCGCAGGGACTTGGAGGTGCTTACACGGCAGTTGCTGATGATGCGTCAGGGGTTTTTTATAACCCGGGCGGATTAGCGTTTGCACAGTCAAACGACATCTCAGGTTCGGCCAATGCTTTTTATAGTAAAAAAGTCACGTTCAAAAAGGCATTTTTAGGCACCAGTGACTTTAAGGAAGAAAGTGGCGGAACGTTCGCGCCTTTTTTTGGCGTCATGCAAAAACTTGATAAATTTTTACCAGGATTGGTCGGCGGCTTTGCTTACTATACGGTTGATACTGAGCTTAAGGATCAAGATGATCTCAAGACTGGGATTGGCGCACTAAAGAGATTTCATCGTGCCGCGAATATTCGTGCTGCAACCTACGGGGCTACAGGAGCGCTGGGTTATCGAGTGTCCCCGTCCTTAGGTCTCGGCTTATCGCTCGGCTACGTCAAAGTCGATGAGCTGACTCAAGTCTCTCAGAATTACACCATCACGACTGGACCACAATATTTGGCGCAAAGTGTGCGGGAGAGCTTGGTTGCCCACGGAGCTCAGCTCGGCTTTGGCGTGCAATGGGCGCCAGCAACTCAAGTGTCGCTTGGAGTCTTAGTGCGAAGTGGTAGCTATGCATCGCAGAAGTACTCGCAAGTTGTCGACAAGGTCCTGGTGGTCGGAAACACGATTGATGCAGAGCCTTTTACAGCTAGCAGTAGTAATCCGCTAGGTAGTATGCCACTAGAAATAAGAACAGGTATTGCATGGTTTGCGTCACCCAGACTATTGGTGACCTCTGATTTGGATTGGCACGAAGAAGTTTCCGATATGAGTAAGGTCACGGAAAAGCTATATTACCGCGAAAGTATCATAAATTATGCTGTCGGGACGGAATATTTCCTCACGGCTTCGGTGCCAGTGCGGTTCGGGCTGTTCACTAATAACGATGCTACACCGATGCCGACGACCTCAAAAAAAGGTCAGCCCGACCATATTGATTACATAGGATCAAGTTTATTTTTTGCTTGGGCGCAACCCAATAGTCAGGTTTCTGCGGGTATTGTCGTGCAACAAGGGAAGGGAAAATCGCAAAAAAATCAGACGGAGTCGACCCTACAGGACGTGGAGGCTTTGGCTTATACACTTGGATTTTCGGCAACGCATAGCTTTTAATCACATATGGAATTGTGTTTGTTGGGTTTTTGGGTTAGGGTGTTCGCACATTTGTTCAAAATCGGGGCTTTGGCCCCGTCCGTGTTTCAAGAGCCTGTGGTTGTGTAGTTGAAATAACTTTGGACTTATAAAAGGACTCTGTCGATTATGGCTGAAGAGTTAATTCCATTTACTAAAGATGGCTACCAAGCCCTACAGGATGAGCTACACCGTCTCAAGCATGTTGATCGTCCGAAAGTTATCCAGGATATTGCCGATGCTCGGTCACATGGTGACTTGAGTGAAAACGCTGAGTACCATGCTGCACGTGAGCGCCAGGGATTTATTGAGGGACGAATTGCAGAGCTCGAGGGCAATTTAAGCCGCGCAAATATTATCGACTTCTCAGCAGACGCTGACGCCATAAACCAGGTGCGTTTTGGTGCCTTCGTCACCGTTCAAGATGAGAACACTGGTGATCAGAGGACTTATCGAGTGGTGGGCGACCTTGAAGCTGATATTACTAAAAACAGAATCTCTTTGAGCTCACCAATTGCGAGAGCTCTCCTTGGCAAGAAAATTGATGACACGATTGAGGTGAATGCGCCCAAGGGTGCAGTGGAGTACGTTATAACCGAGATTCGTTATCAGGGGTGAGTCTAGGGCCCCATGCTCAGGCCCAAATTACCGAATCTATTGAATTTTTTTTAGCTTTCTAACATTTCAACACCCATCGACCGATAGACACTTTCGGAAGGTTCTGAACGGTGATAGGGGGCTTGTTATGCTTTGCGTCAGATCTGCGTTTGAGATCGTTATAAAGACGCGGTTTATTCTCATGGGGTTTTTGTTGACCGGATGCAGCGCTGTCTGGAGTGATCCCTTTGCGGCGCCACCCATCGGACAGAAGTTTGTTGTGATGCCTGATGCACCGTCACAGTTTCCTATGACAAATCACGCGGAGACGCTGGTAACCCGAGCTACGATAATCAAGCTGGGTCGCTTATCGGATCTATCGAGTAGCCGTAGCAGCTTGGGCACGATGGGTTCAGCTAACGACGTGGTGATGTTTAAATCTATTAGCCTTACTGGGAAACACGGTTTTAAAGACGTCTACACTCTGGATCGTATCAAAAAATTTAACGAAACGGAGGAGTGTAAAGGAATACGCGCTGATTTGAAAGATTTACTAAGCATGTATTCAGGAATGACATTGGTTTGTGGAAGTGAGTTTACGAATGCATTCCGCGAAGCAGTGATCGTTGTCGTCACAACAGAGGACGGTAAAGAGATCGAATTTACAAGCTGGGGATCCAACTGGTCTGAGGTTGGTGGCTACCGTGTCGTTATACAGTCGATGTCTTTGTGAGGTGAACTCATGGTACGGTCTTACAAAAATCTCTTAAGTTTGATGGCTGTGCGCATGACGGCGGTGGTTTCTTTGTGCACATTTGTGTTGCTTACGGCTAGTTGTGATAGCGCCAATTTTTCTGGCGGTGCATCTAGGGGCGCCATGAAGCCTAAGACCAAGCCTAAGCCAAAACCAAATACACCAACCAGCCTCGACATGGAATTTGCCGGTGAAAAAAAGATTGAGACGGCTCAGAATTCAAGAATTTGGACGGCGACTAGAGAGGGAGTGATCAAGAGATTTGCTATTGAAAATGACAAAGTAATTGATCAAAAAATGTGGATAGGTGGTGGCGGTGGCTCTGGCGGAATGAGGTCTTATGTCACGGAGGGGGGATTTTTGGGAGCTAGATTCCCAAACCTATACTTCGTCGATCCAGAAAAGCCTCTAGTAGTTGCAAGTAAAAATATTGGCGCCACGTCGCGGGTATGTGTCGTGTCGTACATGAAAGATGGGAAGCGCTTCATGCTCGCTGCTTGGGGTAGTGGCGAATTCATCGAGTACCCACTGGATGACAAGCCGCCTTACGCACCGCTTTGGAACGGCCCCCCAAGTAGACGCAGCAAAATTAATATGGTGGGTACTTGGGGCTACAGCTGTTTCATCGACCAGCAGCAGAAAATATTTTACTCCCAATGGTCTACCATGGCGGGTCTCGATCTTAAGACCTATCAGGCTGCTAATATAAATATGACCGCGCCCAACGCGAATTTTAGGTCCACGACTCCAGGAGTGTCGGCGTATTCAATGGGCACTGTTAAGACCTCATACGCAATGTCCGGAGATTCGTACGGTAACGTTTACAATGGAGCGGGATACACGTCTGCTTATGACAAATCGTCAGACTCTGTATGGTTCAGTAGTGGTAATCAAATCGTAGTGATAGACAGAAAGTGTTTGACGATCGAAAGAAACTGCACCAATTTTACGAGCTACACGCCAATAGTCGGCTCTGGGGTTGGGCCGATGAGTCCTCTTCGTGATGGTAGGATCGTTGGATTGGTTCGGAAAACGGGCGATATTTATTTAATGCGACTAAGAGATAAGAAAAATCTCAAGAGTGGTATAGAAGCGGTCAGAATTGGAGATGCCGGCGGTGATCCCTATATGTACACAGACTTTACTGGGGCGACTTTATACATCAATCAATCAGAGCAAACATTTAAACCCACAGAGATGGCTAAGTACGACTCAAAAAAGGCAATAAAAGCCGCCGTGTTTAAATGGATACCAACTACGGCCTCTTCGGGCGGAGCTCTGAGTGTGCCATGGAAAAGTTTAAAGCTCGAGGCGCGTTGTTATACAAATGCGCAAAGTAAGCCCGCTTACGAAGATGTGGGCACAGTTTTCTCATCTGATCAAGGCACACCGCTCGCAGTTGGGAGCTGTAGAGAGGGTAAATATGAGTTTGTTGATGTCAAAGTAACTCAACTGAATAACGAGTCGACTCTGCTTGGAATTGAGTCCATTTCCGTGGGCTTCAAGCAATAATTAAGCTTCATGGCTACTCAAACGAGTCTTTGACCCCGAGCAAACACGGCTCGGGGTTTTGTGCGCCCAAGGTCAGCAACGAATTCCTCGCATGAGCTGATTGGCATAATGAGCACATCAGCATCGCGACCGATGGTCAACGCTCCTTTACGACTCTCACGCCTAAGAGATCTCGCGGCCACCCAAGTGACGGCAGCGACGGCTTCAGCCATAGTCAATTTGCAGTGTAGGGCGCCGACCGTCATGACTAACCTCAGGTTGTCGACCGGGCAACTTCCAGGGTTAAAGTCAGTCGCCAGAGCAACTGCACATCCTGCCGACTTAAACGGCCGACTATCCGTGTAAGGTATAGATGTATAAAGCGAGGTCCCCGGAAGTAGTATGGCAACGACACCGGCCGCTGCCATGGCCTTCATCCCTTCTTGGTCAGTATGTTGAAGATGGTCTGCGCTTAGAGCCCCAAATTCGGCCGCATATTTTGCAGCTCCTGCATTCGAAAATTCGTCGGCATGCAGGCGAATGGATAGACCGAGGCTTTTTGCAGTTTTAAGATAGCGATCACAATCAGCTGTAGAAAAGTAGCCATCCTCGATGAATGCATCGACCGCATCTGCAAGATGTTCTGTCTTTACAATTGGTAATAGTTTTTCCGCACAGAGATCGGCCCAATCTCTTGCTGAAGCCTGATGCTCTGGTACTGCGTGAAGAGCGAGACAGGTCGCGACGATTGTTTGAGCTGATTGGCCGGCTACTTTTTTGATGATTCTAAGGTGTCGAAGTTCTTCTTCGATAGAAAGCCCATATCCGGATTTCATTTCAATGGTCGTCACACCATGCTCAGCAAATGTTTTCATCCGCTGTCGAACTAGCTGCGCTAATTGGTCATCACTTGCCGCGGCGGTCTTTTTTACACTCGCTTGAATTCCTCCGCCACGTTTTGCAATATCTTGGTAAGTGGCCCCTTGAAGCCGCATACAAAACTCGCTTGCTCGAATACCAGCAAAAACCGGATGAGTATGGGCATCAATGAGTCCCGGCAAAGCAATGCAGTCGGAGAAGTCCAGTGATTCAAATTTGGAATATTTTGGGTCAACGGCCCCTTGACCGATGTCAACGATCGTTTCACCATCAAAGGCCATCCAAGCATTTTCAATAAGCCCCAGATCACTTGGCTTAATCGAGGTGAACGTACCGGCGTCCGCAAGTGGTTTGAGGGTGACGACCTGTTTGAGATTTTTAATGAGAATTTGTTTTGATTGCATCGTATCGACCCAATTTGACTAGTGGTCATCGCCTGAGAATTTTATGCTCCAAATAGTGCCGCTGGGTGAATCACGGAGTTCAATGCCTTTTGCTGCGAGTCGATCCCTTACGGCGTCACTGCTCGAAAAATCTTTCGCCGCGCGCGCCTCTTTACGCTCTAAAATAGCGGCATTGATTTCGGCTTCTGTAATTCCAAGGCTTGGTAGTAGTTTTGTTTTGAGGCTGTATATCTCTTCGGATGGGGACGTTTTAAATAACCCGAGTACGCTTCCGACCTGTCGAACAGCCCCGATGATCCGAGCGACGTCAGTTTGCTTTTGAGGCGTTTTTTTACCCGCCATGATTTCACGCGCCCGTTTAAAAGCGAGATTGATTGAGCTGATGGCGGACACGGTGTTCATGTCATCTGACATTGCAGCGTTAAAGTTTTGAATTAGGTCAGTGTCCGCATCTGTGGCCAGCGCTCCACAGTACTCCTCCATTGCCGACAAACCTTCGTAATAATACAAAAGACGCTTCATGCAGGTCTGGAAAAATCCTTGGGAGAAGTCGATATTTGACGAGTAGTGGTTCATCAAAAACCCAAGTCGTAAAACCTCGGCAGGCCAGTCGTTGAGGAACTTCTGAATGCTGATGTGGTTGCCCAGACTCTTTGACATTTTTTGATGATCAATTGTAAGTAAGCCCGAATGAACCCAAATAGATGCATAGGGAGCATTATTAGCGGCTTCTGATTGAGCGATTTCATTCTCGTGGTGAGGGAATATGAGGTCTCGGCCGCCACCGTGAATTTCAAACGATTTACCAAGGTGTTTGCATGACATGGCGGAGCACTCAATGTGCCATCCCGGTCGGCCGACACCCCATGGACTTGGCCAAGAAGCCTCGGGCGTTGAATCATTCTTCCACAGAGCAAAATCAAGCTCGTCTTCTTTGTCTCCCGCAACTATGTCTCTTGTTCCAGATCGTAGCTCATCGGGCTTTCGGTTAGATAGCTTACCGTAATCAGACTTTTTGCGGACGCGGTAGTAAACATCGCCAGACTTAGTTGGGTAGGCGAAGCCCTGAGATACCAACGTTTCAATCATGGAAATAATTTCTGGTATATTTTCGGAGACCTTAGGCTCAAAGTCAGCAGGTTTAACCCCGATCGCTGCCATATCACGTTTGGTGTTCTCAATCATGTCAGCGGCTAATTTGGCAGGACTGATTCCTCGCTCCTTTGCGCGGTTAATAATCTTATCGTCTACATCAGTATAGTTGCGCACATAAGTGACGTTGTAGCCGCAATAAGTTAAATAAGCGCGCATGATGTCGAAGTAGATGGCTTGCATTGCGTGGCCGATATGGCAATCGTCATAAACTGTGACGCCGCAAGCATAAATTCCAACATGGTTGGAGGCTGCTTTGAGCAGTACTAAAGGCTCTTTGCGTCCGGTGAGGGAGTTTGTAAAAACTATCTTCTGCATCGTTCGTGCGTGTTTACTATGAGTCAGTATGAATCAAGGTTGACGGCCGTGTTTTGGGTCCTAAAACCACCTTGAAACCTTAATACGCAACCCCCTGAAGGCGCAAGGAAAATCGAATGATTTCAGTGGTTTTGGGTGTTGGTCTTTTTGACAGGTTGTCTAAAGTTTCGACGTAAGCTGCCGATCAAACAGGTATAAGGTGGGCGGCCAGGAGACCTAGCATGGCGGACGATCTAAAAAAAGGGATAAACTTAGAGAACCTCTGGTTCTATTTTGATTCAGTTGAGCGCGACTGCATGGATCTTGGAATGCTTGATCAAAAAGCCTCCAGAGTTCAGGCTCTCAAAGGAAAACTCCTCAGATTACCTAGGGCGGAATTCGATGCGGCCATGAAGACCATGGAGCGACTCGTTGACGTGAATGTATCGTCCACCGAAGAGAGACGAGTAAATGAAATACAAAAGAAAAGAGCCAGTTTAGAGCTCTTTGAGAAGACAGCAGCAGTTGGCGAGATGAAGGCTTCTGTTGACGCAATTTCTCGGGTGACCTAAGGTAAGCATTAACGCAAGCTTGCTTCGGTGGGGTTATCCATGAAACATCCCAGTATGAGACGTGATCTTAAAATCAAACCATTGTCCGAAGGTATTGGTCTCGGTACGTTGAAGTCGACCAGTTCCCATCACCATCAAGACGTTGGTCGTTCACCTGTACATAATACTCCCACAGATGGTTTTGCTGTGAGACGTGCTCAGGTGGCCTATCAGCCACACAGCGTTGCCGCGCAGCTGCGCAGTCGTACATCCACTGTTTGGTATGTAGGACTAACGCGATTTCTTGCGGGTTTTGGATTAGATCTGCTTGTGGGTGCTTTCACCTTGTTTGTTTTTGCATGGGCTGGAATTTTAGCGTGGAATCTTGGAGCCAAGGGGGAGCTAAATCCTTTCATCTCTCTTCTTACGATCACTGATACTCTTGAAAGACTCTCGCCCATGAAATTGGTAGTTGGTTTGATAACTGCGGCGATTTTTTGGAGAGCGTCTCGATTAGCTTTCCTGAGGCCGCGTGTTGTTTGATCGAGCAAACTTAGTGTGATCAATTTTCGCTAAAAAATTTTTTCTTGAAACACGTCCGACAGATAGTCTTCGTTGAATTCTGTTTGTTTTGCGTATTTTTCATTTATTTTTCGGAATAGACCCTGTGTTACTAGGTCTATTGGATATTTCGTCGATTTTTTTAAATTTGGTAAACCAGTTAGAGCGGGCCAAAAAAACATTCATTATCATCGTAAAAATAGCCATTTAAATCGCTATCTTACTCGAACCAGAGCTTGCCTTGTGCAACAAAGGTGAGCGCTGATGCTGGTCGTGAAACCCGCGCCAAATCGTTAATAGGTAGGAATTGCCCGGCAGTTTCTTGACACAAAAACCAGCAGCCGGATATATTTATAACATACCAACGAGTTCAAAATACTTATTCCAGATCCGCGCCCGCAGAGTCTTAAACTGGGTCTCCTGCGCGCTCGTATCCCAGTGAGAGGGAGAGGCCATGAAACGCACTGAGACGGTTAAATTCCCGAATTCCATCCAACTTTTTAAGTTTTGTCAGAAGGTGCTCATGCATCAGCGTGGCAACAAAAAAGTTAACGATCAGGAGATCGGCAACATTTTAGAATTTAACCCTTCGGATTGTAGTCACTGGAAGCGCGGTGAAAAGAGTGTTCGCAGCGTTTTCTCACTGGCGCGTTTGGCTGATACGCTAAAAGTCGAAGCAGCGCTCATTCATGACGTTGCGGCTGGAGCTGCTGGTCTTGATGAGGCATTCTTCGAATACACTGAAAGCAACAATTACCGCGCTACATTGGATAAAGCTAGGGAAGCCGGTGATGAGGCGATGGCTGCAGCTCGTCAGCGTGTAGAATCATACGTGGCCGAATTACATTCTCAGAGTCAGTTTACCACCGCGCCTCTTTACCTCCCTGAAGTTCTCCGATATTTCCCATTTGTTCAAATGCAGCCAATCGAGATGATCGATCGATTAAGCCGTGTTCTAAGGACTAAGCCTGGTCATTATGTGATCAATTACCGCAAGGGAGATTTGAAATCGCAAACCAGGATGAGTGTTTTGAAGGATCTGGCTAGAATTGTGTTCGAGGCAGAGCGTGGACGATTCCCAACGCTGGGTGCTGCTGACGAAAGACTTGTCGGCTATGAGCAGTTGATTTTTGTTGCTAACCTACTTGCGCCAAAGAATCTTCTGCTTGATGAGATGGGTCGTATTGATTCGCGTCGCAATCTGATCTCCGAATTGTCAGCTCTTTTCTGGATACCGAAGTCGTTACTGACATTCCAGCTTCAGCAAACAATTCGACAGTCGACGACAGCGAACGTTGGGGTCGTGGCCACTCGCTCAGTTGAGATGGCTGGCTAAAGCACATTCGTTCTTGTTTCTATTCCTCCGAACTATAGGCGCGCCGCTCTTGTGACGGCGCGTTTTTTTTCTTAATATGTAACCGGGATTAAAAAGGTCATCACCCGCGGAGAGCTCAAATATGCAAAAATATTCACTTGGCTGTTTCATAATGATTTGCTTCATGACATTGACGTTAACGTCATGTGTGACTTCTGGTCGAGAATTCAACTCCAAATTAGATTGGATTCAAAAAGGTAAGACCAATCAACAGCAGGTAAAGCTAGTTCTAGGTGATCCGCAGTTTGTGGGCTCTAGCGATGGCACTCCGGCTTGGACATACGGATTTTACAAATACCGTCTCTTCAGCCCTAGTTATACAAAAGAGGTCAAGTTTTACTGGAATACAGATCAGACGGTTGAATCCTGGTCGTTTAATAGCAGCTTTCCGACCGACATCTCGGGCGTTACTGCCCCCCCGGCTAAGCCCGCGAGTGCGGTAACCCGCTAAGCTGGGTTCATATAGGTGGGCGAGTGGGTTTTTCTCTTGTACTGTCGTAAAATAAAGGGGTGACTCTGCGGGGGGCGTCCCTCGCATGAGAGACTTAATCCGGGGTGCCGTAATGCCTGTGCGCCATTTACGACGGTTAAAAAATTTTGGCTTCACAGTGGCTTTAGTAACCACTGCTTGCAAGCCTGAAGTTGAGCCCACAAGCCATCGGCAGCCATCATCAAAGCCAACTGATCCCATGAGTGGTTTTTACGCATCCTCACAAACCGAGGTCAGAACAAAAAATAATTTTTACTACTCAATTTTCAAGAAGGACTACGAGAGAAAATTTACGGCATTGCCTGCGGCCGGGCAAGTCGCGCCAGAGAAGATTCCCTATACCGGTGGCTGGTATCCCCAATCTAGAGGTGGGACGAATGTTCGGATGCGGGGTAATAGCCCCCTTGAGAAATACGATGCCGTATTTAATGCGTCGTCCACAGCTAAGGCCGTTGACTGGGAGCGCAAGAATCACACGGTAGCGAGTGGAGACAGCTCGGCTGCGTGGGCCGGGCATTGTAATGGTTTTTCAGCAGCCTCGACCCGTCATAGTGAGCCGCAGAAGCAGGTGACGCGAGGAAGCACGATTTTTTACCCTGAAGATATCAAAGCTTTGCTGGCTGAAATTCACATGAGTGCAAAGTTCTACTTTTTAGGCGGTAATCGCTGCGGTCTCATCGAAAGCGGAGCTTTAACGCCGCCTCAAAATCGCCAAGATCGCACCACGATGGGTCTTTGCGATGATGTGAATCCCGGCACCTTTCATATTGCTATCGCGAACTGGATCGGTATCCAAAAACATCCGATTATTGCGGATGTGCACGGTAAAGAGCAGGTTTGGAATTATCCGCAATGGAAATATAAAATAGATAGTCGTGAGGTCGATGTAGCGGAAGCGAACAGAATTATTATGGGTCCTAACTCGGAAACTGTTTATAGCTTCAATCCTGCAGCCAAATCCTTTAGAAGCGTTTCAATGACGCTTACTCGGTCTGAAGCTAGCTTGACAGAACAAATGACTAGTCAAGTCGACGTATCAAAGCGCTACAAAGATGCCGTTTACTATTACATTCTTGAGCTTGATGATGCTGGTGAGATTATCGGCGGTGAGTGGTACGGAACAAGCCAGCGCGAGCACCCGGATTTCATTTGGGTTGCACTCGAGCCAGTCGAGGGCGACGGATCTCCTTATGGTGCAAATCCAAATATTAATCCAAAAGAAGTTTTAAAGTTGTGGGCCGAATCGATCGGGGCCGACCCGGCAAATCCGCCCCTGGGGATCATGGAGCCGAGTGTAGCCAAGGGTTGGGGGCGTTATCCCAAGTTTGATGTCGTTATCAACGATATGCAATCTGGAGTTTCCTTCGCCCTTGATGACGTGACGACCATCTCTCTGAAACCCAAAGAGGGCCTAGGTGGGGCGGTACCTATCCTTCAGATCGATGGCAATAAGGTGGCTATAGAGCCCATCACGAGCAAAGCTAGAGTTACAGGTCTGTCTGCCGGCGTTCATATTATGTTGATAAAGTGGGAAGCGGGAGGGCGAGTTGTCGATGAGCAGCGCGCAAGATTCCACGTCGTACGTTGATTTGCAAGATTCAGAATAAGAATCGCAGCCCCACCATCGCGGAAGCGAAAGAATAAAAAAATGGATTAATTGTAGAGGCTACAGAAACTTCCACGTGGAATTGAAAGGGAGCCTCCGGGATTTGAAAAAGAAGACCTGCTGGCATTCGGATTCCAAAGCCGGACGTATCGGTCTCACGGTTCCGATAGTCACGGTTAAAAACAAAACCGCCAAAGCCCAAGTAAGGTGTAACACTGGGCGCGTCTTTGATTGCTCCAGCGAAAGCAAAATTATAATCCCCGCCCAAAACCATGCTTGGACCAATGAAGGCCTGAACAAACGCTTTATCGCTTGTTTTGTAGAATACGGTTATTCCGGCAGGCTCACCGATAGCAAGCCCTACGCCGCGATTAGCGTAGGAAAATGCGGAAGCGTAAGCGGGAAGAATTAAAAAACCGAATATTAAAAATACCAGAGACTTCATGGTAGTTTGATCTCTTTTAGAAATTGCTCGTTGATAGCGATTTTCTTCTTGCTTCGTAGATCGTGGATAAGTTCTTCCTGGATCTTTTGTCTGTACTTTCGTCGAACATCGTCTTTAACAGTGTCAAAAGCTACATTGTCGCTACCGCGTGTCTCTAGAACTTTGATGACATGCCAGCCGAAATTGGTCTTGATAGGAGATGATGTGATGGTGCCAGGCTTAGTTGCAAATGCGGCTCGTTCAAACTCTGGAACCATCCGGCCTGGTCCGAAAAAACCTAAATCGACGGTTTTATCTTTAGAGTATTTTTTTGCAATTTTTTCAAAATCAGCTGGGGATTTTTGGGCCTCAGCCAAAGCTTTCTGAGCGTCGGTCTCGTTCTCGCAGAGGATGTGCATGGCGTGGATTTCTCTTTTTGAGAAGAGTTTTCTATTGCTGTTAAACCAGCTTTTCACATCTTTGTCGGATGTTTTCTTTGCGATCATCGCGTCCATATATTCGCCCGCAAGTAGCTGAGTTGTCACATCTGCAAGCCGAGCTTGAAATTCCGGCTTTTTATCAAAGCCCTCAGCGCGTGCCTTTTGAGCCACGAGAAAACTATTGACCATATGATCCACGAAACGCTTGCGAAGTTCGGGGTTGGCGAGGACCATTTCTCCCTGCGGGCCTAGAGCCTTTAATGCGGATGTGGCCGATTCGACCGAGATTGCAACGTCATCGATGGTGGCTAAATCCTTAGCCATCGTCGTTTGATTAAAACAGGTTAGGTTCGCCAAAGCGGACATTAGTGAATAAAATATAATTCTAGATAAACGCATAGGTCACCTCTGCTCGGCTTTAAACGTTGTTATCAGGTATGTTGTAAGATTTTTAAATTCGCTGTCGACTTCCGCGTCGGTTAAAGTCTTTTCCGCTGACTGAAAACTAAAAGACCACGCCACGCTCTTCTTTCCAGCTGGGATGTTGCTTCCCTGATAAACGTCAAAAATATGCCAAGACCTTAAATGGCGCTTTTGATTGAACTTACCAATGGCGGCCGACATCTCGTCGTGTGTTAGACCAACATCAACCAGCATGGCGAGGTCTCTGGTGCTTGGTGGAAATTTAAAACTTTCTGAGGTTGGCTTTGAACGCTTGCTGCTGGCGTCAAGAACGGCTTCCAGATCCAGCTCAAAGCAAATCGGTGCGTCGGCTGGCTCAAGCTCGTAGGCCATCGCGACCTCGGGGTGAATCTCGCCCAGCCAACCAAGGGTTTGACCTTTTGCCACGAGATATGCGGACGATCCCGGGTGAAGGAATGGCAGCTCCTCATCGTGAATTCGGTAAACTTGGACATCAGTTAAGCCAAAGCCTCTTAAAAAGCTCAGAATAATCCCTTTGACCGCAAAAAAACTTGCCCGTGATTCAGCGTGATTCCATGCTTTGTCCAGCCATGGTTGGTCAATAATGCCTGAGGCCCAGTGGCGCTCAGTTGGACGATTTTTCTCTTCTCGCGCCCGGAGGCTTAGGTGCCGGCCCTTACGATCAAGATTTTTAAAAACGTTGACTTGGCCTCGGGGGAGGGGGCGTTTATTGAAGTCAAAATAACCCCGGCCCATTTCAAACAGACGAGACCCCTTGATCCCGTGGCGGCGATTTTTTTGCAGCGCCTTGATGAGCGCACAAGTTAGGGTTGTATGCATCCACTTGGCATCGTCTGCGATCGGGTTTACCAGTTTAATTGTTGGCGAAAGAGGGTGTTCAGGTAGCAATCGCAATTTTTTCGCATCATCATCTGACCAGAAAGGAAAGCTGATGGTCTCACGTAGACCTCGGGAGGCCAACGCGCTGCGACAAACCTCCGTAAAGTCCACGAGTGCGTCCTCAGGAGTGGTATCAAGTGACATTTTTGGAAGTTGACATGGGATTTTGTCGTATCCGACCAAGCGCGCAATCTCCTCAATGAGGTCACACTCGCGCTCGATATCGACACGCCACGATGGTATCTCAAACACCATGCGGTCTTGGGTTTGGTCGACTAGCCTGAAGTGAAGGCCTTCAAAAATCCTTTTGATTTGATCGGTCGTTAGCGACGGTAAGGCTAAAAAGTTTTTGGCCTCACTGATTCGCAGTGCGATTAGTTTTTGCTGCGGCTTGACCGGGTAACTATCGACAATATCACTAGCTATCTCAGGAGTTGGGAGTTTTGCGCCTGTGCTGTTTAACTCTTCGACGCAGCGCTGTAATAGTTCTGCAAAACGTTTTGCAACTTTATCGGCATTCGTTATATCCACGCCTCGTTCAAATCGATGGGAGGCCTCTGAGTGTAGACCTAGCCGCCGCGATGTAGCACGCACTGCGTTTGGTTCAAACCAAGCAACTTCGAGGATTATGCTACTCGTGTCGTCCTTAACTTCACTGTTAAGGCCGCCCATAACACCAGCTAGACCAATGCTGCGTTCAGCGTCACATATAAGTAAATCACCGGCCTGAAGTTTGCGCTCTACGTTATCCAGCGTTCGGAATGTTTCCCCATTTTTGGCCTCTCTAATGACGAATGTTCGCCCCTTCACATCGCGCTCGTCATAGGCATGAATCGGATGGTTCAATTCAAGCATGACGTAGTTGGTGAGGTCGACTATCAAATTAATAGACCTCATTCCAACGGCTTCAATGCGTCGTTTGAGCCAAGACGGTGATGCTACAGGTCGAATGTTTTTAATGACGAGTGCCGTAAATCGTCCACAAAGGTCCGACTTGATTTCGACTTTGACGTCCTTTGATGACATGTTGGATGTTTTGGGGAGGAATGTCGGTGGTTTAATTGATTTTCCAAGTCGTGCGCCAAGGTCTCGAGCAACACCAATATGCCCAAGGCAGTCAGCTCTGTTAGGAGTGACATTTAGCGTAAGGGTCACGTCGTCAAGCCCGAGGGCTTTGATCACTGGTGTTCCCGGTTTAAAGCCGGCTGGAAGCTCGATAATACCTTCGTGACCATCACCAAGGCCTAATTCTTTGGCAGAGCACATCATGCCAAAGCTTTCTTCTCCGCGGATTTTTGCGTCTTTGATTTTAAAGTCCCCAGGAAGTGTTGTACCAACAAGGGCCACACAGGCGTCAAGACCCACTCTGGCGTTAGGCGCACCACAAACAATTTGCAGTGGTTCCGGCTTTCCCACGTCAACTTTGCATACGCGTAGAGTGTCGGCATTAGGATGTTTTACAGCTTCCGCTATCTTGCCAACGACGACCGTATCGCCGAAGGCTGCGGATTTCTGGATGGCTTCAACCTCTAGGCCAATATCTGTCAACGTAGCGGAAATCTGATCGACGCTAACGCCGTCTAGGTTAATGTAGTCTTTGAGCCAATTCAGTGAGATTTGCATTCGTGGTTAGTCCTCGAATTACGACGTTAATGTTTAGTTGTGAGAGGGAAAGTGACCGAGGAACTCGTAGTCCCCCTCAAAGAGTTGTCGCAGATCCGGTAGAGCAAATCGGCTCATCGCCATCCGGTCAATGCCAAACCCAAAAGCAAAACCTGAATATCGACTGCTGTCATAGCCTACGGCTTCAAAAACGTTGGGGTGGATCATGCCGCACCCGCCGATCTCAATCCATCCGGTGTCTTTGCACGTTCGGCATCCCTTACCCCTGCAAACGCCACACTCCACGTCAAATTCAGCGCCTGGTTCCACGAAAGGGAAGAAACTAGGGCGCAGACGTGTTTTTAAATTTGATCCAAAAATGGCTTTGAGGAAGGTGTCGATCGTGCCCTTGAGGTGCGCAAACGTAACATTCTCGTCCACCACGAAACCTTCAATTTGGTGGAACATAGGTGTGTGAGTCATATCGCTATCACAACGGAATACACGTCCAGGCGCTATGATACGAAGCGGCGGTTTTTCGTTCATCATCGCGTGGATTTGGATGTTAGACGTTTGTGTTCGAAGCAGAAGTTTATCGGGGCCTTCCACGTAGAAGGTGTCCTGCATGTCTCTGGCAGGATGATGATCGGGAATGTTCAGGGCCGAGAAGTTGAAAAATTCAAAATCGACCTCGGGCCCGTCTACGACTGTGAATCCAAGGGTTCTGAATATTTTAATCAAGTGCTGGCGCATTAAAGAAACTGGATGTAGTGACCCAGACTTTGTGGTTTCTGCCACCGGCAAGGTGACGTCAAGCGGTTCTCTGCTTAAAATGGCTTGTAGTTCCCAAGCTCTCGCATGGGTTTTTAGTTCCTCGATAGCGCTTTCGATGTGCTGTCGTACGAGATTGACGGCCTTGCCCGCCGCTGGTCGGTCCTCTTTGGAGACGTTGCGGAGGTCTTCCATGAGGGCGGTGACTTTGCCTTTGCGACCCAGGTAGGAGACCCGCAGAGATTCGACGCTTTCAGGTTTAGCAGCCGCAATAGCTGCAGACTTGTCCTGCTCAAATTCTTTTTTAATGGCTTCCGATTTTTCCAAAAGACTCATGCTTAATCCTGACGTTCACTTTCTGCTGGAAAGCGCTTTGTGAAGGCGGTCAATGCCCTCTTTGATAGTTTTATCATCAACGGCGTAGCTGATCCTGAGAAACCCAGGCGCACCGAAGGCTTCACCTGGTGCTAGGGCCAAATAATACTCCGTCAAAAGATGGTCGCTAAAATCTAGGGATGTTTCGCCTGGTTTTAAATAACGCCTGATGTCGATGAAAATATAGTATGCACCCTGCGGCGCAAGAAACTTCAGGCCGCCTAATTGATGCATGTAAGCCACGGCTAGATCTCGCCGAGATTTTAGCATCGCGATATCTTTGGCCATCAGAGGTTGGCCAGCCTTTAGTGCTACGACTGAGGCGTCTTCAATGAATCCGGGAATACAGGTAGAACTGTGGCTTTGCAGTGAACGCACCATGGTAGCTAATTCTAAAGGTGCCGCGCAATACCCAACGCGCCATCCGGTCATTGCAAAAGACTTGGAAAGGCCATTAATCAGCACAAATTTGCTCGTAAGCTCTGGACAAACTTTGACAAGGCTGATGTGAGGGACGTCAAAGCTCATGTATTCGTAGATCTCGTCAGCGATGACCCACCAAGATTTTTTTTGCAGATAATCACCCAGAGTTTTGAGCTCTTTCTCTCCGAGCACATAGCCAGCTGGGTTATTTGGCGAGTTAAAAACAAACGCTTTTGTCCGAGACGAGGCATATTTTTCGATCGTTTCAAGGCTTGGAAATCCACCGTGATCGGGAATGGGCACTGTCACCGGCACGCCCCCGGCCGCCCTGATCTGATCGCCGTAGCTCACCCAATATGGTGCCGTGAGAAGCACCTCGTCGCCGTCATTTAGCAGACTCAGAAATGTATGAAATAAAACCTCTTTGGCACCAGCACCGACAACAATTTGATTGACGTTGTAGGTGAGTCCGTTGTCTCTCTGAAGTTTGTCAGCAATCGCTTGCCTGAGCTCCGGGCCACCACCAGCAGGAGTATATTTTGTTCGCCCCGCTTTGAGACTTTCGATGGCTCGATCAACGACCACTGTGGGTGTCGGATAATCCGGTTCACCGACGGCAAAGTTCAGGACTCTGTGACCCTGCTTAGTCAGTTGAATCGCTTTTGTGTTCAGCGCCAATGTCGGTGACGGCTGAACTGATTGAATGCGGCGAGAGAAGACCATAGCTCACCTCCAAACGTGTTGAGCCCAAGTCTACTCAGCAGTGCCTTTTCCGGCAAGGCTATTAGGCACTTAATGGGGACACCCGACTGATTGAGTATTGATTAATCAGCTCTAGTCCTGGGCAAACGGGGACACCCGACTGATTGAGTAGTGATTAATCAGCTCCAGCCCGGGGCTAGTGCCCCATGTCCGCTTTGAAAGGCCTACTCCGACGCTGGAGCGGCTTCCCGCAACATGCGTGGAATGCGCGTGTGCTAACTTTTTTTATGAATAACTTTAAAATCCGCAGATTGCGAATTTAGGTGTTTGAGAAAGGCTCGGGGCGGGCTGATCAGGCCAGGGGAACCCACCACTAAATAGGTGGGCGTCATCGACCGGAACTTTAGGCTTCCTCCTAACGCACGAGGGCGGGAGGCTTGCACACCGTCTCGGAAATCTGACTCCCTGTTGTATAAGCATCGGTTCTCCGGCGAAAAATCAGCCACCACCCCGAGTTAATCTGACTATAGCACAGGTACGGCCTTGTCGCCACTGAAGGTGACCTAAAACCCTTGCTATAAGCAGATTCCATCAGAATTTTAAGGTGTTGACTTTTGTGTGATTTTTGATTGAGAAACCCCGTACGCCCATATAGAGATAAAGGTCAACTCAGTCAGAAAGCTGGCTAAAACTTCGGAAAGACCCAGATGTCAAATCACCCACCCCAGCCAGCTCTTTATGTTGTCGCCACTCCTATCGGAAATCTTGACGACATCACGCCTCGGGCGATTGCAACACTCAAGAATGTCGACATCATCGCTGCTGAAGACACTCGTAATACTAGGAAGCTTCTCAGTCATTTTAATATCTCTGGAGTGGAGCTAATTAGTTACCACGACCATGTAGAGGATGAGCGCAGCGAAAAACTAATTAGCCGCATGATTCGTGAAGGTATTTCGATTGCTTTGGTTTCGGATGCTGGGACCCCTTGCGTTGCCGATCCAGGTTACCGGTTGGTGAGACTTGCTAAGGAGAATGGCATTAAGGTGCACCCAGTGCCAGGTGCGTCGGCATTGACGAGTTTGATTTCAGCGTCAGGCTTACCGTCAGACCGAGTATTGTTTGTCGGATTTTTACCGACGAAGCCATCGGATTTACGGCGAGAAGTGCAGGGCTGGAGTAAAACGGGGGCTGCGATTGTGTATTTTGAGCCCACAAGACGACTTGAAGCGTCCTTATCAGTCATCGCGGAAATCTACCCAAACGCCGAAGTCTCAATTGGTCGCGAACTCACAAAGCTTTATGAAGAAATTGAAACAAAACCCGTCTCCGACGCGATTACCTGGCTTCAAGGTCATAGCGTGCTCAAAGGTGAGGCCGTGGTCATGGTCAGTATTGGTCGCGGTGAGTCTCAAGATCCATCTACCGACGATGAGCAACTTGTAAATCAGGCGAAAGCTGCGGCTATAAGGGGTTTTTCGGCCGGCAAGACGCTCAAGGATTTGCTGAAAGAGCTGGGTGGACTTGGGCTTCCACGAACGGAGCTTTATCAATTGTTGCTGTCCGTAAAGGACGGTACAATTAAGAGAAAGTAAGTCAGAGTGTTTTTCGCGCGTGTGCGCGAGTCACAGAAAAACCAAGAGACGACGCCGCTCATTTATCTTGTAGAACGGTTTAGCACATGGGTAATCGTGATTTTTATAAATCTTTGGAACCCCTACTAAGTTTTGCTGAGGCTAGTGACGGCTCCCGACATTCGTCCTTACCAGCAGACTGGTGGGTTGTGGTGGCTGATGTGTCGGGGTCGACGGCCGCCATCGAAGCGGGGCGTTACAAGGATGTTAATACCGTCGCGGCTGCCATGATTATGGCAGTGATCAACGTCGATCGTGCTTGTGAAATCCCGTTTGTATTCGGTGGGGATGGCGCGACTTTGGCGATACCTCCTCACATGGTGGATGGTGTAAAGTCGGCATTACGCGCGTCAAAAAAACTGGCGCTCGAGGGATTTAATCTTGATCTTCGAGTCGGCTTATTTCCTGCCAGCAACATCTTAGAGCGCGACCTTAAGCTTGGGGTTTGTAAGTACCAGCATAGCCCGAAAATAAACCAATCTAGCTTCTCAGGCTTTGGTTGGGGGTGGGCTGAGACGACGCTTAAAGACCCCAAGACAAATGCTAAATATCTGATTAGTGAGGAGGGTCCTGCAGACGGTGACTTCACAGGTTTTGAATGCCGATGGAGTCCTGTTAAGGCGCGTAAAGATTTTAAACTAGCGCTGATTGTTCTCAGCACCTCTCACACCGTCGAAGAACATAGTAATGTCTACGCGGATGTCATTCGAGAGATCGGTAAGATTTACGGTAATCTTGCCGATTACCACCCCCTTCGAGAAAAGGGCATAAGTCTCACGACCAGCCTAGCGCGGCTTAGAGGTGAGGCTATTGTAAAAGCCAAACAGCGTAATAACTGGTCCTACTTTATAGGTTCTCTGACTTTGGCTTGTATTAGCCTCGTTTTTACGCTTGTATTCAATTTTAATCTGAAACTACTGGGCGTTAAGTGGGTGAAGTATCGCAGAGAAGTCGTCGAGAATGCGGACTTTCGAAAATTCGACGGAAGTTTGAAAATGATCATCGACAGCTCAGCTGCCGAAGAAAAGCGTCTCCGTGCCTATTTGGATCGTTGCATGGACGAGCACAAGTTGGTTTATGGACTCCACGAATCCAAGGCCGCAATTATGACTTGTTTGATTTTTACCCCTGGGGAAGATCACGCGCATTTTGTTGACGGAAGTGATGGTGGTTATGCCATGGCGGCTAAAGTGCTAAAAAAGAACCTAACCGATTACAAATCGTGGCGAAGTACTCAGCACTAGCCTTTTTTTATAATCAATTCAGTTAATTATAAGTTTATGTGACAGCTGTTTAATCGGCTCATCTTTGTATTTTCCTCGTAGGCCTTTGTGGTTGGAATGGGCGTCTGTGAGGTGTATCGTGGGTCAGTAAAAATAAGGTTAGGAGGCCTATAATATGACTCACTCAATTAAGATAATCTGGTTAACCATCGCCCTGTCCACCTGTGGGCTATTGGCAACAAGGGCCACTGCGGCTGAGTTCTCCATGTCAACGCGCAGTGGTAAGGCTTTCTCGTTAGAAACAGCGGCTGAGCAAGTAACTCAAGGCACGAAAGAGTTTGTTATCTGCGGCGATGGTGTTGAGGCTTTGAAAAAAGTAAAGCTCTGGATGCCAGAGCATAATCATGGTTCCTCGGCGGTACAAATCGGGCCAGTCAGTGACGGTTGTCGTTTGATTACTCGGGTCAATTTTACGATGCCAGGTCTTTGGGAGGTTCGCGTCGAGTTAAGTGATGGCGACTCCGGGGCCTTTGCGTTGGACGTAGAGTGACATTTAATCGGCGTTAGGAGTGGTAAGTGAAATCTATCTATTTAATTTTACTGCTAATCGGAGCAGCATTTTCCAGTTGTGGCAGAAACAACGGGACGCCGTTGCCTACCGACAGGGAGAGTCTTGAAAACGATGATCTACCACTCGGACCAGCTGATGAAACGGAACTCCAGCTATCTGATGCTAAGAAATGGCGGGCTGAGCTAGATTGGACTGAAGAGCCAAGGTTTAGCGATGAAGAGATTCTTGACCTTACGGGTCTCATATTTGTTCGAAACGTGGATGGTGGGAAGCCTACAAACGTTTCTAAAATCGAATTGATCGCAGATATGCCGCAGCATGGACATGGCACTGGCAATAACGTGCCGGTTGTTCATACCACTGACGGAGACCAGGGTCGCTTCACGTTTGAAAACGTGATTTTTACGATGCAAGGGTCATGGCGCATCCGTATCGTAGCCACTGTTGAGGGCCGCGAAGACGTTTGGACGACTTGGGTCGACGTGCGCTAGGTGTTAGGAGACTTAATGTTCGCTCGATTTTGGATGTTACTACTAGTCATTCACCTTACGACACTGTGTGAACAGGCTGTTGCGTGTGCATCGTGCGGAAATGGCGGAGATGATCCTCTAATCCTTTATCCATGGGAAAATTGGAAAGTCTACGCAGGATTTGCTCGAAGTGATGGTTTTATTCTCGTCGATGCATCTGGACGAGAAGGACGTCAGCTGGCTCCCGATACTCGTAATACGACGACGATGTCGGTAGGACACACCTTTTCAAATCGACTTTTTTCGACTGTGACCGCTCCTTACATTGTGAATAAGCGTCGATCCTACGAGCGAAGTGGTTGGGGGGATCCCATGCTGACCACGCGCTATACACTGATCTCACAGGATATATCTGTTGATTGGCAGCCTCAGGTCCAGTTGATTGCTGCAGTGCGTGCCGGAGAAGCTACAAGTGTTTACGATTACAAAGATCCAGCCATGCTCGATGTTTTTGGATCAGGGGTTCCAGAGTGGAGAATGGGTCTGGACGTTTGGCACGGTATGTTTGATTGGAAAGGCGGCCTCGCTCAAACGTTGACGTTTCCTTTGACCTCTCGTCGAAGTCAGATCGGGGACGTTAGAAATGGCTGGACGATGAGATCGACTGTCACCATTGGTTACGGATGGAGTGATCAAGGCAAGGTGCTTATTGGTGTGAACCGTGAACAAACGACGAATAAAACGATTGATGGTGAAACATGGAGTGGCAGCGACGTGCTATCCAATAGTGTCTTCATGTCAGCCGATGCAAAAGTTCAGCATGACAATACGGTGCGTTTAACCGTCTCGAGAGCGGCAGCGTTTGGAGCAGCTCGAAACACGAGTCGCTCTGACTCGGTGACCATGGCTTTGATGAGGGCTTTTTAGGTGGTTGCGAGGAGTCGTTTTTTAAGACGGGCATCTCACCTGGTGGCTTTGGGGTTGGTAATAATATTTGGTACAGCGCAAGCAAAACCTCTTGGACCTCAGTCTAGTCGAGTGTGTAGACAAGTAAATGGTGCAGAGTGGGAGGGCTTCTCGGAATCTTTGAAAAGCAAAGAATTGGTCGCATTTGCCTCCTGGTGCTCCTCTTGCCGTGAAAAACTCATGTCGACTAAGGCGTCACCTGATCGGTTTATATTTGTCAGTGTATTCGAAGAGCCAGAGCAGTCTGCTCAGGCGATGAGTCGTCTTGGCTTAACGTCCAAATGTATCTATGGAGCTGATCTTGTAACGAGACTTGGAATCAGAGCGCTGCCTTGGTCAAAAAAAATGTAGGATAGCTGTGTATTGTATGGAACCAATTTAGGAGATGAAAATGACGGCTCTCAAAATGATTTTACGTGTGTCACTTGCTTTTATGGTTTTTGGATCCTCGGCCATGGCGGGTTCCTTGCTGGATAAGCCAGCTCCGCAGTTCACGGCCAAAAACCAGGACGGCGTGGAGTTTAGCTTATCGTCTCGCTTGGGGCAGGGGTACACAGTTCTATTCTTTTATCCCAAGGCGGGCACACCGGGTTGTACTAAGCAGGCCTGTGCGTTTCGGGACTCGGTTAAGGTGATTCGTGATAAGGGTGCGGTGGTTTATGGAATTAGTGCAGACGACGTTGCAGCCCAGAAAAAATTTCATGATGAACACAAAATGACCTTTGATCTTTTAAGTGACGCGGATGCAAAGATCATCAAATCCTACCAGGTAAAGATGCCCGTCATATCAATGGCGAAAAGGCAGACGTTTATCTTGGATGACAAATTAATTATCCGGCGCCATTTTGAAGACGTCGATCCCGCACTGGACGCAAAAAATGTTGCCAAAGCCATTGACGAGCTTAAGGCGCAGTCGCCTACCCAAAAGGTAGCACCTGCCGCGAGCCCCGAAGCAGCCCCAACACCTAAGCCAAAGAAAAAGTAGTTTTAGTTGGTGACGAGAGCCAAAGTTCTCCAAGATAACCCGATAATTTGATATGATAAAACGGGACTGAGATTTAGGCGGGGCCTTGATGGAACGGATTGCGATCTATTACCGCGTTTCCACAGACAAGCAGGATCTTGATAGCCAAAAAGTGGCTATTGATCGATGGCTTGCGGAGTTGCCCAAAAAGCCAAAGAGCGTCCACGTGATTCAGGACGAGGGTCTATCTGGCAAACACGAGAATAGGCCTGGTTACAAGGAACTGCTCGGTCTAGCCATCAATCGTAAGATCGATACCATCGTCGTTTACCGCTTAGACCGTCTTAGTCGTAATGCAACGGTTGCCATCAAAACGCTCTTGGAGCTTGATGAGTACGGCGTTGGATTTATTTCGGTCACTCAGCCGGTTCTGAATCTTGGTCATGCAAATCCATTTCGAAGAACCATGCTGGCCGCCTTTGCAGAAATTGCAGAAATCGAACGAGAAACCATTGTTGCAAGGGTCAGAAGCGGGCTTGATGCCGCCCGGCGCAGAGGTGTTGTTCTTGGTGCTCCGGTGAAAGTGAATGACGAGGCTGTCGTAAAAGCCCGTGAATTGCGCGCAAAAGGGCTAAGCTACAAGGATATCGCTGCCGAGCTTGGTATTTCCGTAGGTTCCGTACACAAGGCTTTGAAGGGCGTAGAAGCCGCCTCCTAGGGCATTGGTCTTCTACCGCGTGCCGAGTAATTGTCGCAGGTTAGAGCAAAAAGGTTGAAATTTGCCTCCGTTTGGCAGATATATGCCCTGCTTATTAATTTATCAGCCCTCGAAACTTTATCCCAAATCCTGGGAGGTTAGCTCATGTCAGTGACGTCTTTCATTACAATCCTTGTTACGTTTCTTGGACTCATGTGTTCGACAGCCGTGTCGGCAAGACCTCTAGCTGTGTTCAGTGGTGGTTTCGGTTCTTGCGCCATTGCAGGTTCAACAGGCGAGATCAAGTCCAGGGCCGAGATGGATCAATTAGCTGAGCGTTTACATCGTGAAACGGGTGATGAGCCAGTTCAGGTTCGAACCTGCTATGCCATCGGTAGTGAATCGACCATCTATGTTACTGCTGCAGACCTTGGAATTGTTGACGAGGCGATGACGAGGGATGCTTTCTATGATGTGGTTCGATCCGCGGCAGAGCTCGCTGGTGAGTCAGCGCCGGTCTATGTGTGGGGTCAGTCTCACGGTGGTTGGACTGCGATGAGTCTTGTGGTCCAAGTGAGTGGTCTTAATTACCGCATTCTAACGACGGTTGACCCGATTAGTATTCCCGATTGTGGTCCGGTTGTTTTCTCCGGCGGAGTGATTACGGGTTCTTCAGATGGTTGCAGGCGTGCGCCGAAAGATCTTGAGCAGTATTATGGTTTGATTTCCGAGCGGGTAGAAAACTGGTCCAACTGGTACCAAGTGGACTTTTCTCTTCTTCATTCGTCGGAAATTTCTCATGCTGATACAAATAACCGTAGAAGCTTTGATGCCGATTGGTGGGTCCCGATGGGATCTCATTCCCTGACAGAGAGAGATCCCATGATGTGGCAGTCCCTAACGGATCAGGCAGGACTTGATGCTCGCAAATTTCGCAGAGCTCACTGAAATCGGCACGCCGCGCTAACTGGATCAAAAGCCCACTCTATTCTAAGTGTGGCTGTGACCTCGAGCTCGTCAGGAATAACTGGAGTTGACGTCGTCAGCACTGGCATTCGCTCGCCAGCAAGCTTATAGATATAACTGTACTCAGCTGGGCTGAGGCGTGTAAGTCTGAGATTTGTGAACTCGCAGCGTGTCGACAAGACATTTAGCTGTGATTTGGCATCATCGAAAGCCAAAACCTGAGCAGACTCGCGCATCTTTTGTGCGGTCTCAGGATATAGATGAAATTCTGGCCTTCCAAACTCACTAAATGTTTGCGTTACTTGAGTAGGATCAATGCTCCCCAGACCTTGAACGGCCGCCATGACCTGATCTTGTAACTGCGGTAGATCTTCAATGTTTGACATTTCAATCTTTAAGTAGTTTTCAGCGTGCCACTTCATTTCACACAGCACTTTGGACTCTGTTCCTACTTGGGTGGTCTCCGTTTGTAGGCTATTAGCGCCCCCTGTTGCCGTGATGCGATCATTTTCGGTGCGTTTGAAATTTTGAAATACGGCTAAAATACGATGAGCTATGTCGGAATTTGCCTGAGCAGCTTCCGTAGACGAGTTGTAGCAAATGGATGTTACGGCCACACCTAAGGATACAAACTCCGGTGCATTACTTGACGAACCACGTCCCTCCAAGGTAACAGAACCAGGATTCTCGGCGGCTATCAGTGGACTGGCGGTCAAAATGCAGCAGGTTATCAAAGATGGCCATCGCATAAGCAGTTCTCCTTAGATTCATGACTCTATATGACTAACCTGGTTGGCAAGTCAGTGTAACTTTACCATGCAATAAGTTATCCAAAACTGACATGCAGTTTAAGAGGTCTTTAAACAAAAAATCTGTGATTAATTGATGGCGGATAAAATACTAATTTTGTCAGAATGGTCGAGATGCCTTGTTTAGGCCGATTTTTTTTCGTCTTCGAGATAGTAGGCTGCTCGTGGCGCAGCTTCTCCCGTTACGAGCCATGTGGCTACCTCGCCCTTACCCTTGATGGTTATTTTACCACGGGACTCCAAGATAAAAGCATCACCCAATAGGCTTGCTGTGTCAGAGGAGATCTGAATTGCTCCTGGAGGCGCGACGGATTCCATTCTACTCGCCATATTGACGCTATCACCCCATAGATCGTAAGCAAATCTTGATTTACCTATAACGCCAGCGACAACTGGTCCAGAGTGAATGCCGATTCTAAATGTGACAGGCTGGTCACCAATTGTAAGTTCTTTACTGAGAGCTTGCATGGCCAACGCAAGTCGAACAATTCTTTTTGCATGATCAGGATCCGACGTTGGTACTCCAGCCACTGCTAGATATGCGTCGCCAATAGTTTTGATTTTTTCGCATCCATATCCTACACATAAATCATCGATGCGAGAAAAAACAATATTAAGATCATTTACGAGATCATTTGGTGATAGTTTTGTGGCAGCAGCAGTAAAGCCCTGAATATCCGCGAATAATATTGTAACGTGATCGCAACGTTCTGCGATTGAATCCGATGATTTTCGGAGTCGATTCGCGATACTGACTGGGAAGATCGTTTCTAAAAGCTTTGCGGCCTGGGCTTCTTGTCGCTCGGCAAACTTTTTTTGTTCCACCATCTTGCGCCATGATCTCTCCAGCGTGTGAGTGATGGCTAGTCCCATGGCGCTGGCTAGGCCAGTGTGAAAAAGATATGAGACCCAAACCGCTTTTTCTACGTTGTTTTGTTGCAACATCAGCACGATAACGGTCATCGTCATAGACACGAATATCCAGGCCTCACGACGCAAAAAACGCATATTAGTCAAAATGTACAAAATCATAAATACAAGACCGACGGGGGCTGCGTTGTTGAATGATTTCATGTTGTGCTGATAGAAGTAAACTGTACTAAAGGCAAGCGTGAGGGCGCCAAAAAGTATTGCGTGGCGGGTAAAAACTCGATTTTTAGGTTTTCGAAGAAATATCAAAATACTAATACACACAGGAGTAACAAAGCCGAGCCTTATTAGAGTGTGTTTAAGGAAACTGGCTGGCTGCGTGAAATAGTCGTAAATCGCATACGCGTTATAGAACAAAAGTCCAAAAATAGTTCCCATTAAAATCGCCCGGTATGAAAAGCGATTGTGCTCGGCAATAAATTCTTGTTTAGAAATGCCTGAGCGAATGTTTCCAAAACCAAACATGCAAGCCACCTATATTTGTTCAAGGTGTGATCGGACGTTTTAATACGGCAGTTAAGGGTGCGCAGAGATTTAGATTTTAAAAAATCAAAAAAATCATAAAAAAAACGAAGTCTATTCAGCGCGTTTTACTATCGCCTCGTGAATTTTTTTTAGCTTAGTAAAACCAGCGAAGTCCTGAGCGATTCCGGCTAGGAACTCGGATTCTGTCCGACGCCCCATGAGAACATCACGAACCATGCTGTTTTGATTACTGGCGGTCTTTTCAACCACAAGCCATAGCTGATTAGAGATTTTTTCCCTTTCTTTTTCAGCCCAAGGCAGGTCATTCCAGAGCTTTTCTGACAGTTCCAAGGCCTCGGCTAAGACCTCTTCGACTTCTTGCTTGTGATTTATCAATAGACCGTTTCGTTCAAGACCGTGTACTGCTGCCACGGAGTTAATAGCTACATTCAAAATCCACTTCCGACGAATCATGTGTCTAATATCGTCATGCCATGTGCCATTTGGAAAAGACTCAAGGCACTTAAGCTCTTCAGGCTGGGCTGGTATAACACGTTTGCCTGGGCTAGGCCAATTCCCCCAAGCGGTTGTGGTGCCGTCTGCAAATATGCGGACGTCACCAGATGGCATCATCGTGCTTCCGATTGTTGTCATTCCAACTCGGATGGGTCGACCTCCAAGTTGATTTTCAGTATCCAGGATAATGGGCCAAATATATCCGTTACACATCGTGATGAATGGTAAATGGTTGGGCCATTTGTCAGCCTGTTCGAGAAGGGCATTTCGCAGATCAAAAGCTTTGACCGTAAAGAAGACAACACCCAGAGTTGGTTTGTCCGACGTCAGCTGGTCGATGGCTTGCCCTAGTGCTCCCAAGCCAACGATTCCCTTTGCTGATACACCGTGAACCATGTTGTTTAATGCCGAGTTTTTTGGGTAATAAGTTCAATGAGGGCTTTGTGTGGTGTAGCGAACTTTGCTAGTCCATCGGCCATGAGGTCCTCTTCGAGCTTTTGCCAGTTGATTGACGTAAGAAGCTCGTCCAAGACGGCTTTTGGCGGCAGGCGGTCGATTTTTCGTTCGAAGCTGTGTCCTGATTGAGCGACGGCATCGTTGGTTTGTGGTGGATTGGTTTGAATGTCACTTCCTGCAAGTGCATCGACGTATTTCCACGGCTTATCTGAAGGGTTTTTGGTGCCTGTGCTTGCGAAAATAATTTCTTGTTTGAGCGGAGTTTTATTGTTTGACCAAAATGTTTGATTGTCCTGCCAAAGCATTTGGGCGTTCACAACCCCTGCATATCCCTGCGCGGCGGACGATAGGTTTGGATATTTGGTTGCCGTATACACGTCAATACGGGATACAAAAATACTGTAGACGCTTTTAAACTGATCAAGAGACTTTAGCCTCTGTGCGCCCCGCCAGATTGCATCACGAGCAGCTTCGTATTGACGCTTTGAAAAAATCAGTGTGACATTAAGCGGTACGCCCGCTGCCGCCAGTTCCTTCAAGGCACCAAGGCCGGCTGGAGTTGCGGGGACTTTAATCATTCGGTTTGGATGATGCCGGGACCACGCCTTACCAAGCTCAATGTATTTTTGACTGCGTTCTTCGGTGCTTAGTTTGCAATCGACGTCTTCTAGAAGTGGATCTAGCTCAAAACTGACATAGCCATCGTCGCCGTTTGTTTTTTTAAAGACGTGTAATAATTCGCGTTCAGCTTCCGCTACCAAATGATTGGTGACTTTCCAGGCGGTTGCCTCCGGGTCATGTCCCTGCCTTGACATCTCTTTTATCTGGTCGTCAAATCGTCCAGTTTTTATGAGGTCAGCGATGATAATCGGATTACTCGTTGCGCCCGTTGCCCCAAGTGCAACGTTGCTCTTCACAAGGTCTGGGTCGACACTGTCGAGCCATAATTTTGTTCCAGATCCGATCAATGATTTTATGCTGCTACTCATTACAAATGTCCTAATGAAATAGAGTGTCAGAAAATTAGAGCAAGGCCCCAGTATCGAGGCCATATCATAGATCAGTGCCGGTGGAACGTGCAACCAGAGCCACAGCTATGCGAAGGACTCGAATCGTTATTTGAGTGAGTCGTAGAGGCAGCACCACCTGGTCCGTTAAGTCTCTGGCCTGATAACGGATTATTCGATTTAACGACCGCAGCGGGTGCCGATAGTCGCTTTTCTAGGTGACAGTTATTGTTACTGCAACCGGGAGCCACTTGGGGTGCGGTTTCGGACATTTTATGATGAATTTCGAAGGCTTTACCGCAGGTCAGGCACGTATAATCGTAGGTGGGCATTTAACAATCCTCTGATAAAAATCCATAAACCCGGCACTGTTAATTTAGCATGAAGCCCTGTATAGTACACCGATAGCGTTGACTTTCTCAATAGTTACAGGTATTTCACGAGCTTGTCGCGGGATGTTGAAGCCATCTTCGTTTGTCCGTCATCGGAGGGCGCATGCGAGTTTTGCTGATTGGTTCGGGTGGCCGTGAACACGCTCTTGCGTGGAAGCTCAAGAAATCTCCAGAGTGCCGTGCTTTATTTGTATGGCCAGGAAACGCCGCTACAAATCGAATTGCCACTGCTTTGGGTCTATCCCCCGATACGCCGTTTGATAAAATTGCTGATGCCGCCATTGCTTTTGGCGTTGATATCGTTGTTGTTGGTCCGGAAGGTCCCCTGGCTGCAGGCATAACGGATGTTATGACAAAACGAGGTTTAAAAGTTTTTGGTCCCACCCAAGCTGCCGCTCAGTTGGAATCGTCTAAGGTTTTTGCAAAGAGGATCATGATGGAGGCAAGTATTCCTACTGCCGCCCATGAAGTTGTGACCAATCGGGACGACTGCTTGCGGCAAGCCACCAGAATCTTTGATCGTGATGGGGGGGTTGTTCTAAAAGCAAGCGGATTGGCCAGCGGAAAGGGCGTGTTTGTTTGCAAAAATGAGCAAAACATTTCCGATGCAATAGAGCGGTTGTACAGCAAAGGTCTTAGCGAAGCTTCGGAAAGCGTTGTCATAGAGGAAATCTTATTCGGCAGAGAGGTTAGTTATTTCTGTCTCGTGGGTGCTGGCAAAATTTCCCGTATTGGCTTTGCTGTTGATCACAAGCGCCTATTGGCGGGGGATAAGGGGCCGAACACGGGTGGAATGGGATGTTACACGCCAGTTCCCTGGCTTCCTGGTGATGCAGGAGACCAAGTTGATACCCGTATTGTAAAGCCACTTTTGGAAACGTTGGAGCGCAACGGAATCAGTTACACAGGCTGCTTGTATGTCGGTTTGATGTGGTCAGACAGGGGTCCAGCTGTCGTGGAGTTTAACGTCAGGTTTGGTGATCCCGAGGCGCAGGTACTTGCTCTATCTGATCAAACTGACTGGCTACCGATTATTGCATCTAAAGTCGGCGTCAAATTGAGGCGTTCTGTTCAGGCGGTTAATCCTAAACCGGTCATGGGATATGTGCTTGCGTCTAGTGGATATCCTTATGGTGAGGTGCCGGATGTTGACGGATTTGTTCCCTGGTCAGCCATCGAAAGTCAGAATGATGGCTCAGCAGTTTTCGCTGCTAGCGTAAAACCGGCGGAGGGTGGTGTTAAAACTGGAAGTGGCCGAGTTTTCCTTATTGCGGGCACGGGTCGGACATTCAATGCTGCGAAGTCCAAAGCGTTAGCGCGTGTGGAGCGGCTTCGCAGTTACTGGCCCGAAGCACAGTGGCGCTCTGACATCGGGCAGGGGGTTTTACAGTATGAGGAAGCGGTTTTATCTCATATTTCGAGGCTTCCAATTATCCTTGGCAGCTCATCTCCACGCCGTAAGGAGTTACTGAGTCATCTAGGTCTTGACTTCACGATCGTTAAGCCCGAGACCGAGGAACGCCCTTTAGACGGGGAGGATGCAGAGACTTATGTTGCAAGAAATGCTAGGGAAAAGAACGCGTGGATCTGTGAACAAGCCAAACGTAGTCACCCGTCCGGCGCTTTAGTCCTGACAGCCGATACCATCGTAGTTATTGATGGAAAAATTCTTGAAAAGCCAATGAGTGCAAATGAGGCTAATGAGATGCTAACCGCCTTGAGCGGTCGTACTCATGTGGTGTTGACAGCAGTTTGCGTAGCACAGATTTCCTCTGCTCGGGTGGAGAGGGTCAGAGAGTTTACCGTGGCGACCGAAGTTGCCATTAAGAAACTTAGTGGCGCCGAAATGGAAGGCTATATCGAAACCGGTGAGCCATTTGACAAGGCCGGAGGTTATGCCGCGCAGGGGCTTGGAAGCTTCATGGTGCGAGAAGTCCACGGATCGTTTTCAAATGTAGTGGGTCTTCCTCTGGCAGAGGTTGCCGAGTGCCTCCAAGAGGACTTTAATGTGCCTCTTTGGCGAGACCGTTGAAAATCGACTGATTAATAGACAGTTCCGACATCTGATGTGATGTTGCCGTCTATAACGTCCAGGGTGTAATGGGGCATATTTTCGTTAGACCATGTTGAGACGTCAAACGTACTTCCACCTGGTAGCCGCCTCACATTGATTTTGCCGAAGGTCAGTGGTTCGCTTTTTGTGCACTTTGTTGGCGCTCCAGTAGGTTCAAGAAGATAAGCGTGACCATTTTTTGAAAAAATGCGCGCAGTCCCGTTTTCATCGATCATGACCGCAGTGCTTTCATCGACTCCTATGGCTCGGATTTTTTGTGACCAATTATCACTTATAATTCGCGCCATGAAGGTGATTAGGCGACCCATGCGATTACGATTTTCAAAATGAGAGTCAGTTATCACGTTCTTTAGAAAGGGTAGATCAAGAAGTCTTTTCTCAAGAATCAGGCGTTCGTGGTGCGGATTGATAAGGGCGTCGGACGATGTGATCGTGTCTTTATATGCTGGGAAGTAGAACTCTCCTAGTATGGCGAGGCCAGCTGAGGTTCCACCCACAGGTATGCCCCTTTTTGCCGCGGCATTGACTTCTTTAATAAGAGGAGTGCCCGTCAAGTGTTTTGCGTAATCTGACTGATCTCCGCCGGCAAAAAAAATAGCCTCGGCGCGACGGACTCTTTGTAGCAAGTCATCATCCTTGGCAGCTTGGGTGGATTTAACGACGATAGATGTTACAGAATTAGCCCCTTTTTCAATGAGAATTTCATTGTATCCGTCAGATCCGCTACCACGAATCACAACAATGTCTCCAAAGTTGGATTGCTTTAAAAACCAACCCCATGCTTCGTCTAGATCCGCGCCGCCTCCTGCCAGAAAAAGACACGCATTGGTCTCTCGTTTTACGTCGTTTGTAGACCCCGTAAAGTAGATTTCATGTGTTTCTGTGAGTGTCACTTTAGTAGGTGAGCCGTTAGAGGATGTTTTTGACGGTGCGGAAATGCATGATAGTGTGAGAAGGGTCATAAAACTGGATGCAAGAAATTTCATGGATCGATCATTCTCCGTCCTTAAAACGCTTAATGCCTGCTGCAAGTTCGAGACTACAACCGACCTGAACGCAACATGGAAACTACAATATAAACACCCAAAATTCCCGCCAGCACAAAGCCTCCGATCCCGATGACACCGGTATTGGGCTGATTAGGGGCGGCGGCATAAGTGAGGATGGAGGAACCGATCAGAAGTGCGGCCACGATCATCGCAACTGCGATCCGGCTGCCGGAGCGGTCTATGGCGCGTGAAAGCCTAATAACATCCGGACTAGAGAACATAATTTTGAGCTGACCATCCAATGCGGCATTTAGGAGGCGTCGTGTCTGAATGGGGGCGTACCGCAACAGATTTGCTAAGTCTCGCCCTATGGAGAGCGCCTGATCCTGGAGGCGCTTTGGTGAGTATAAATCACTAAGTAATTCGGAAGCAAATTCCTCGATGTGAGTCATGATGTTGAAATCAGGATCTAACTTTGCGCCCACACCCTCGAGAGTGGCCAAAGTTTTTACAAATACGATCATATCTTGCGGAAAAGGCGTGCCGTGTTTTGCCGCTATTCTTGCCAAGTCCCAAAGCAATGCGCCACTTTGAGTTTGCTTAAGTGATAGCCCTACAAAAGGCGCGACTGCGTTTGCTACATCATGTTGAAATTGCCTTACATCGAGTGACGGCGAAGGGTCTGCGATTTCAAGATAGTAGTTCACCATGCCTTCATAGTCTTCTCGAGCAAGACTCATGAGCAACCCTGCCAAATTCTCTCTAGTTCTAACACCTAAACGGATCGTTAGACCAAAATCTAGGAGTCCAATCTCTGAGTCTGGCTTGGCCAAAAGATTTCCTGGGTGAAGATCGCCATGGAAAAATCCATCGACAAAAACCATTTTCATAAACATGGCCAAGCCACGTCCGATGAGTTTTTTGACGTCTATACCGGCCGCAATCAGGCGGGCTCGGTCGTCAGCCGGGATGCCCTCCATTTTTGACAATGTAAGAACCCGATTGGTAGAAAGATGCCAGAATACTTTAGGGACGTGAATATGTACGACGTCCTGAAAATTTGCAGTGATTTTAGCAATGCTTCCACCTTCGCGTACGAAGTCCAATTCAGATCGAAGGGCATCCGATAAGGCCTGTACGATGGCTGAAGGGTTAATAAATCGAATCTCAGGAATATATCGCTCTAGCAATTGGGCAATCGTGGCCATCAGATCCAGGTCAACTTCTATCTGTGATTTAATTCCTGGTCGTTGGATTTTGATGACGACCTGTGTCCCATCGGTGAGCGTGGCAGCGTGGACCTGAGCGATGCTTCCTGCAGCGAGAGGTGTTGCTTCTATGGAGGCGAATAGAGATATTTTGGTCTCGCCTAGCTCCTCGACGAGTCTCTGTTTTATAGCCGAGTACGGTATTGAGTCGACATTGCTATGTAGTTTGCACAGTTCATCTGTAAATTCTTTTGGGATTAAATCCTCACGAACCGCCAGAATCTGACCTAACTTTACGAATGCTGGGCCGAGCTCCTCTAAAGCTCGACGAAACCTAGCTGGAATTCCCTCGAGTTTTTGTTGGCTTGCGTCAGCGCGTTGATTGGCGTCTTTTGACTCCGATGCCGCCTTTTGCATATCAGCGTCACTAAGTACCTTCCTCATCTCGATGCGTTCGATAGCCGTCCAATAGCCATGTCTGGCGAACACGTTGACGATTTGTGCGAGTCGACCGACGTTCCGAATCTGGCGACGTAGCGGTATGCTTAAGTTGCTTTTCTCCATCGATCGTAGCCTTTCCTCAGCTTAAAAGTCCGCTATGGCGAAGCAAGGCTCTTGTCGAAGGTTCGCGGCCTCGGAATTTTTTGAATACGTCCATAGGATGTTCGCCGCCGCCTAGTGCGAGGATTGTAGCCCGATAGCGGCGTCCTGTCTCTTTGATTGCTGATTGGTTCTCGAGTCCGACATCCTCGAAAGCGGCAAATGCGTCCGCGCTCAGAACTTCGGCCCATTTGTAACTGTAGTAACCCGCCGAATAACCGCCTGAAAAAATATGGCTAAAAGCGCAGAGAAATCTGTTTTCAGGCCGCGGGGGCAGCACGTTTGTCCTTTTTGCGATCCGATTAAAAACATCGTGAGCAGTTTCTTGTCCTCCCGAGACATGCCGATGGTGTAATTCAATGTCTGTGAGACCAAAGTGTAATTGACGGAGCATCATGCTTGCAGCTCTGTAATTTCTGGAGGCCAAAATCTTGTTTACCAAAGCATCGGGTAATGGAGTATTCGTTTGAAAGTGGCCGCTGATGGAGCGAAGCACGGGCTCATGATAGAGCCAGTTTTCCATGAATTGGCTCGCGAGTTCGACGGCATCCCATTCAATTCCGTTGATTCCGGCCGCGCCGGCGTCATCAATCACTGTTAGCATGTGCTGCAGTCCGTGACCAAATTCATGGAACAAAGTATGGACCTCATCAAAACCCATGAGAGCCGGTTGGTCTCCAACAGGTGGCGTTCCGTTGCAGATAAGGTGAGCTACTGGGATTTCTGTTTTGTCGCCAATTTTCCGTCGATTCACGCAGTCGTCCATCCATGCGCCTGCGCGTTTCAGTCCTGGCCTCGCATAGGGATCAAGGAAGAACGATGCGATATGGAGCTTAGTTTCAATATCAAATACTTTAAAAAAACGGACGTCTTGGTGCCAGATTGGCGCCTCACCTGGGGACTCTGTGACTTTTATCCCTAGTAGAATTTCGACGAGTGCAAATAAACCGTTTAGCACTTTAGCGATGGGGAAGTAGGGACGAAGTTCCTCGTCACTAAATTGGTATCTTTCTTCCTTCAATCGTTCGGCATAGTATGGGACGTCCCACTCTAGAAGGGGGCCAGAAAATCCCTTGTCTTGAGCAAATCGCTCCAGTTCTGCGTGTTCGTGCTTTCCTTTTTCCCAAGAGGCACTTAAGAGCTCCTCCAAAAGCTTATCTACTGCGTCGACACGCCCTGCCATTTTGGAGGTTAAGCTTTGCTCCGCGTAGGTCCCAAATCCGAGTAGTTGAGATTGTTCTTTACGGAGTGACAGGATTCTTTCGATCACAGGTGAATTGTCAAGCTCACCCGCTGAGGCAATTGCGATGCGAGCTCGGTAGACTTTCTCGCGCAGGTCTCGTCTCGTGGAGTTTTCTATGAATGGAATATAGCTGGGCGCATCCTGGGTGAACCTCCAGGGTCCAACTGAAGCGGTAGATGTGTTGGTCTTGTTGGCGCGGTTATATTCTTGGCTGGCTCCTGCCAGTGAGTAGTCTGGTAAACCATCGACCTCATCTTTTGTAGTTAGAGTCATAGACCAAGATTTAGTCGAATCTAAAGCATTATTGGAAAACTTCGTCTTGAGCGCTGCCAACTCCTGCGCTATCGCGTTGTAGCGCTCTTTTTTTTCCCCAGAGAGACCGACCCCGGAGAGTTTCATTGAAAGAAGATTTCTTTCAATGATTCGTTGGCGGGGGCGCGAGAATGTCGAGAATTCTGGTGAATTACGCATTTTTTCTAGAGCATCGTATACGGCTCTACTTTGGGATGTTTTTAAGCCAAATTTTACAATCTCAGGTTGCATTTTTTCGAATGCGGTACGTAGAGCGTCTGAGTTCATTACGCCCATAAGGTGACTTACCGGTGACCAAACCCGAAAAAGCTCAAAATCGATCTCATCGAGTGGCGCCATCAAATTGTTCCATGAAGGTTTAAAATCATCCCCAAGTTGGGACTCGAGGGATTCAAACTTCTGGTTCAAGTTTGCCAACACATGATTGACGGCGGGTTCAACGTGCTCTGGCTTAATGGTGCTAAATGACGGTAGCTCGGTCTGGTAAAGGAGCGGATTATTTTTCATCTTTGATCATCCGTTGTGATTGTTATGTTATTTTTCGTGACAAAATGCGTATCGCCAGAGCACGTTCTGACTTGAAATGTAATCACTGTTCAAATGTCTTAGTCGAACAGTTAGATCCTCTGCGCACGTCTTGTAAAACCTTAGCTGAAGGTTTTCTCCCATTTGTTCTAGATATCGAGAGAACTCGTCTGCGTCGAGATGGAAGCATTGAGTGGAGGTTTCTGAAATCACGGTTGCGGATCGTGGCGCACTGTCAAAAAGACTGAGTTCCCCGAAGTGGGTTCCACTTTCAAGAACCGCTATGCGGGCTAAGGATTGATTTTCTGGGTCGGTTTTATAAATGCTGACGGTTCCATCAAGGATTAAATATAAACCACGCGTTGGCTCCCCCTCGATGACTGCGTGGCTTTGTGGGCGGATCACCATGAATTTTCCGAGCGAGTAAAGCTTTGCAAGCTCAGATTCCGTAAATCGCTTGAATACGGCTAGTTCAGCCAGTTTTGCGGCACCCCATTTAGGATCCTTGAATTTGTCCAGAATAGCTTCCACGAGGGCTCCAACGGAGTTAAGCAAATCCTTCTTTTATCATCCAGTCCGGCTCAACGAATTTTGTCATGTAGTTTCGGATGCCGTCGGGAAGAATGACGACACACCTCTGTCCTTTTTTTAATTTTTTTGCTGCGTGCAGCGTAGCCATCATTGCGGATCCGCTTGAACCTCCGCACAGAAGTCCCTCTTCTTTGATCAGTCTGCGTGCGAGAATAAACGAGGTTTTATCGTTTGTTTTTACCCATTCATCGACCTGTTTGCGATCCAGGACCTCGGGAATGAAGTCGTAACCGATGCCCTCGACCTTATAAGAGTGAATCTCCGTGCCGCCGGCCAAAATCGAGCCTTCAGGGTCTGCGCCAATTATTTTCACAGATGGGCAAGCCTCCCTCATTCGTCTAGCAACGCCAGTGATCGTGCCGCCGGTGCCCGCTCCCATGACGACCATATCAACCGAGCCTTTCAGATCGTCGAGGATTTCAGCTGCGGTGGTGTCGTAGTGAACCTGCGGGTTACTCGGGTTCATGTACTGATCTAGGATGTGTGCCCTGGGCAGTTGCTTTTGAAGCTTTTTTGCGACGCCAATATGGCTATCAGGAGAGTCCCAAGCTGCTTCGGTCGGGGTTCTGATAATCTCGGCGCCAAGGGCAGCAAGTGTCACCTGCTTTTCACGGCTCATTTTTTCGGGGAGAGTAATAATGACGCGATATCCGAGCACAGCACCTGCCAAAGCGATTCCGATACCGGTATTGCCGCTAGTTGGCTCGATGAGTGTGTCTCCCCGCTGAATTCTCCCAGATTTCTCGGCGTCTAGTACCATCCGGTAGCCGATTCTGTCTTTGATGGATCCGCCGGGGTTTAGGAATTCGCACTTTGCGTAGACTTCACAGTCTAATCCACTGACAACGCGGTGAAGCCGAACCAAAGGCGTTCGACCAATAGCTTCCAGGATATTGTTAAACAACATGGGACCTCGTGACCAAAGTAAGATTGCATGCGATTGTTTTCGCAGAATTTTATCACGATTTGTCACAGTCTCTCAAGAAACTTGTGAGGCGGCGTTTTCGGGAGGAATTTAATTGATTCAGTGGGTTAGCTGATTTACTGTTCGGTTTGGTGGTGGCTAATTGGGCGCAGCTTGGTGATTAAAGGAGGTGGCAGAGTCATGGTCAAGCAAATGGTCAGTTGCTGGTCTTGTGGGTACTCGTGGGAGTTTTCTCCTCCGCTGGGCAGGGGGGATCTCTGTTCAGGTTGCCGTCGTGACGCCAAAGTTTGTCTCAACTGTAAATTTCATGATCGTAATGCCAGTCGCGAATGTGTTGAGTCTCAGGCAGAAATTGTCAAGGACAAGGAGAAATCGAACTTTTGCGAATGGTTTGAAAGCCGCTTTAATTCCGAAACATATGCCGCACATCACGCGGCGAATCCATTGGATCAATTGTTTGGGGGTTCTACCGGTCCGAAATCGAAGTCCAAACTTGAAGAGGAGATGGAGGCATTCTTCAAAAAAAAATAATGCCAGGCCCAGGGTGTCAATAAATTGACGATCATTGCTGTCAATTTATTGGCTTCAACGCTTGTGGCTCAGTAAGTTGACCGCGCTCGTCATCGGTGAAAAAATAATAGGCAGTGATCATTATTTCGAACACCGTGGACGTGTGGATGCTTTTTAACAACTCCCTTATCGCTATAGATATTGGAAGCTCAGCAATCAAGATGCTCGAGCTATCCGGCAACGCGAAGCGTCGCCGTCTAAAAAACTTTTCCGTCGAGCCGCTCCCTAAAGGAGTGATTGAGCAGGGAACGTTTGTAGATCCGCTTGTGGTCATTGAAACTCTGAAAAAAATGGTTAAGAAAAGTGGCGTAAAAGGGCGTCGCACTGCTGTATCCATATCCGGTGGCGGTGCCGCTGTGCGCAAAGTGGTAATAACAGCTGGTAAAGATGCAACCATTGCAGAACAGGTAGACTTTCACGCATCTCAAACTTTCCAGGTTGATTTGGCCGAAATGTATTATGACTACGCGGAAATGGGGTCCGCTCCCAATGGGGCTGAAGGCACCGAAGTCCTACTAGTTGGGTCTAAAAGAGACGTCGTCGAGCAGTATGTCTCAATAGTTAAGGATGCGGGAATGCTCCTTGGTGTTGTCGAACCAGCATCGCTAAGCCTCGCGAATATGTTTGAGGCCAACTATGGGATCATAGATGGTTTGGTGGCTCTGATTTCAGTTGGAGCGAGTTCTACAAATGTAATTTTTATTGATCGCGGTCGTATACTTTATTGTCATGATCTTGCCATGGGTGGGGATGCGTTCACGGGTGCGATCGCGCAGACATTAAACATACCGTGGGATTCCGCGGAGTCACTGAAAATTAGTGCAGCTAATCGAGCAGACTTACCACCCGATTTTCAGCGTGTCATGGCGGAGACGAATAATGCAATTGCAGGCGAGTTAAAACAGGCCTTTAATTTTTTCGCTTCAAGTTCTGATGCTGAGGGCGCCGGCCCAGTCAAGCATGCCTTCCTGCTTGGTGGGGGTAGCCGAACCGTCGGAATCGATGCGGCATTTGCGACTGCTATTGGTGTGCCTATCCATCTTGCGAATCCTTTTCAAAATATTGAGATCGATGAAAAGAAATTCAAGCTGGAGCACATAATGAATCTAGCGCCCATGTTCGGTGTTTCATTGGGGCTTGGAACTAGATTTAAAGGAGACAAGGCGGCAGCATGATTAAGACCCAATTATGTCCCAGTGGCGAATTGGAAAATAAGAACTGGTGGCATCTCGATGTCGTGGTTCTTATTCTTGTGGCAGCACTATCTTATGTGCTGCTGGAAAACTATTTTGATGAAATGCGAGCTAAGGTGGTTTTTTTCCAGGAGAACAAAACGAGATTTGACCAGCAATTCGCAAGTCGGCAGGCTGGCTTGGAGAAATTCAAGTCTTTAAACTCTGAGATTGAGCTTTTAAAAAGAAAGATCGGCGCTCTTAAACGAATAACAACGTCAAAAGTCGATAAGATTAAGCCACTTATGGCTCTAGACCAATTGCAAACGCTCTGGATGGAGGGCGTTTGGTATGAGAGTTTAGATTATTCGGCCGACGGCGCTGTTGGGATAAAAGGCTCCGCACACGACAGCATTCTTGTGGGTGAATATATGCTAGGTGTTAAGGAGACGATGAATCCTGATACTAGGAATGACGATTTGAGGACTCAGATCGGGTTTGATTCAGTGGCGCTTCGATTTGTAAAATTGTTACCCGGAGGAGATGAGATATTTCCGGATATCAAGAAGAAAATGCAGTTCGAAATAACTGCGTCTCATGTTGAGAAGCAAGCGCCTCCATCCCAATCAGCCGACGTAACGCTAGGCCCCCGCCCACGGGCTCTAGGGCCAACGTTTTTTTGATGCATTGACAATCTATTGATGTACCGATAGGCAAAATTTGCTTTGCCACACTTTTGTGTGAGGCATGAGTCGCGGATGTCAAAAAGCTGACATCGTGCGTCAAATATTTGTCTAGAACCGTTGGGCCCCAAGGGGTTGACGTTATTTCGCGCAGGTGAAAGAATAGAGGATGGAAGTGATCCATCATGGGTAATGCAATGATTTTCAAACGCCCAAATACACGGTGTAGTGCAATCGCGCGCCAAGAGCCTTTGGTTCTTAGCTGCGTTTTGTATTCAGTCTTTTTTTCTTTGAATGCATTTGCATCTGGCATTAATAAGCCAGCATCCCCTGTCATGGAACACTCTGTGGGCGTTGATCTCGATCGTGGACGAAGCGCTATTTCTAAATCACGTGTCGTGCCGCTGAAAAGAAAGATGGATTTAGCGACAAGTGCACCAACGTATAAAAGTAAAAAGCAGCATAATACTGAGATTAAATCGCAAAAATTAGCCCAGACCGTATCAACCCAACCAAGTAAAAAGACAGAGTCAACTGAAGCGAAAGCAAGCATCAAGGCTGGAGATGTGAAGCAAGTTTCCGCAACTCTCAAGGATGGAGAAACTTGGGATAGTGCGGCGACGCGATATGATCAAAGCGATCCAGCTAAGTCAGTCACCAATGGTGTTCGCGTTGAGGATATTATTGAGCCGACAATTGACTATCGTTACTCAAGCGCGCGTCGCAAAAACCCTTTTATTCCAGAAGTTATTTTGAGCGGAAAAGCGGCTCGTCAGCGGGAACTAAGTCCCAATGATGTTGAAATTCCAATTGTGAGCCCTCTTCAGGCATTTGCAGTAGCTCGACTTGCTGTAATTGGGGTTTGGGAGACGGACAATGGTATCTGGAAGGCTTTGATAAGAACCCCCGCGACTCAGGGCATCGAGGCCAAGCTAGGCGATCCCATTGGTAATAGTGGAGGTCGTCTGATGACGATCAATCCAGACTCTGTCGTAGTCAGGGAGTTTTCAGTGCGCTCAGATGGTACTCGGGAATATCGTGATATCCCTCTATACATGGGTAGTGACTTGCCCGCTGCATCTGATGATAAGGTGGGAGGTCGTTTAATTCTCCGACCAGGGGCGAGCCAACCTGAAATTGTTGCACCCCAGGCCAATCTCGGTAATCCAACGGATTCGGTGATTAGTGCTTCGCCTGCGGTGGTCGGCGGAGATCAGCCGGGAACTCTTAAGACTGTTGAGACTCAGTCACCTATTCCTGCTTCGTCGGAAATGCCGCCATCAGGGCCGCCTGCTCAAGTGTCGCCGACCAATCCTGGTGCCGATACGTCCTCTGTTAATTCACCAATGGCGCCTAACGGAAGCTTTCCGTCCCAAGGGCCGCAAGATAGCGCGCCTCCAAGTGGGCCGACAAGTCCTGATGTTAAAGTGCAATCAGCTACCCCTGTGATGGGAGGAGAACCATGAGTCAAGCTTTTTCATCCGTGAGCAAGGGGCGTTTCGTTCGCGCATTTGTTTGCCTCAGTGCATTGCTAGGTTTGTGGAGTTGCGCGACGTCAAAGCAGGAATCAGCGCAATCCCAAAATCCAAGCCAGCAACAGGGAGGATCACAAAGTCAGAGCCAAGAAGGTGCAGCGCTAGATCAAGGGCAATCTGATTCTCAAGTAGCAACGAATTCTGGTGATCAGGGTGGAGGTTCATCTGAGCCCTCCAACTCAGGTGGGGAAAATCTTGGAGATTTCCCAGATGCAGGTAGCGGTGCAGATAACGGTCTCGGCAACTCAGTTGGTATAAACAATGCTCCCATTGATCCGGGCGAGGGAATGCAGACAAACGGACAGAATCCATTAACAGAGGGTAATGTGGACGCCTTGGGGCAGATTGCCCAGCAAGGCAATGGATCACTAAATTTGACGAATCCCTCGGCATCGGGTGAAAGCGAGATCACGAATTCGACATCGCTGGAGTCTCCCGCGAGTGCGCAAACGGCTACGGGAAATGCTGCGAACCAAGTCGTTCATAGTCCGCAGCCAGGCCCCCTGGGCTACCCACATGGGGTGCTCAACTGGGTGGGGTATGATTACAAGAAGAACGATAAAAAACTCGACGTACAGATTGTTACGGATGGCGCGCCTTCTTACAAAATATTCAAGGAGACAAACAGGGCCAATCAGTCAGAGATTATTGTTCGCTACATGAATACAAGGCTTCGCTCAAAAATTCGTCGAGATATTGATGCATCGGAGTTCCGTTCGCCCGTAGCTTACATAAGGATGAGATATGATCGCACGTTCAACCATACGGATGTGGTGATGACGATGCGGGATGCTGTCGAACCAACTATGGTTACGAAGGGCAGCAGTCTCATGTTCTCGTTCGATATACCGGAACGATGGTATGCACCTGCCGGGGAAGCTCAACCAGTGGCAGCAGCGGAAGTTGTCGAAGATGCGCCTCAAGGTCTAACAGCCGTTACTGATCAGACCTCTGATGAATCGTCCGAGGCTGCGGCATACGTTGATAATCCGGGCGGCGATAAGTTTAAAAACGTCGATCCAAAATCTGCTAAAAAACTTGTCCCGAAATCAGAGGGAGACAAGGAGCTTGTACCGCAGAATGATGTAGGTTCAGAGAGTGATGAATTGGGTTCTGGTGATCAGATAATGATGAATTTTAGTCAGCCCGACTATGAAGAGATCAGGTATGCAGTAAATAGTGTTGCCCAAGCAGATTTTTCATCAGAGGCACCAGAGACATCCAGTAATGGCGCCGATTTAATTGAGGATGTGCCGGTCGATTTGACGGCGGGGGAAGCTCTTCCAGAGGCGGGTGGATCAGCTGCGAGCGCTGGGCAGCCACCAGCAGCTTTAGAAAACTCTGCCGCGAGCGGCGATGTCGTGGGGGTTGACTCGGGTACCGCTGCTGGAGGATCAAAGAAAGTCATGCGGCTAGACTTTCGTGATGCGCCAGTTAATCAGATCATAAAAATGATCGCGGCCGAAAGTAATATAAATTTTATTATTTCTCCGGAGGCGGGCGAGAAAAGAACGAGTATTTCTCTGAAGAATGTACCTTGGGATGTCGCTCTTAAGGCTGTGCTTGACTCAAACGGACTCGGCATGCAGGAACTTTCGACTGGATTGGTCCGTATCGATTTCTTGAAGAAATTTGCGGAGGATCATGACCAGGCCGAGAAAGCTAGACTTGCGACCGAAGCCTTGGTGCCAACCAAAGTTTTAGTGATGCCTTTGAATTATCTCAAGGCTTCTGACGCGACTACGATGATTCGGGAGATGCTCCCCAAGCCAGATCCAAGCAATGTTGTTCAACAAAGAAGCGTTTCCCGGTTCAGAGTGCAAGCTGAAACAAGGAGTAACTCTATTATCGTGGAGGCTACCCCGAATTTTTTGAGTACTGCAAAAAATTTACTGGAACGTCTCGACACACAGACGCCACAAGTTCGGATCCAGTCAAGACTTGTTGAGTTCGAAAAAACCTTTGACGATGGTCTCGGTGTGACTTGGGGTGCCCCTCTCAATATAGATGCTGGACGTGGTCTCGGTTTCGGTTCGCTGCCGTTTCCAAACTCAATTAACTCGCAGTTTTCGGTAGATCCCGGTGGGGCAAAAATCCCCGGTGGTAGCATCGCTATGAAGTTAGGGTCCGTGAATAATTTTCTTGCTCTCGATATTAAACTTAGGGCCTATGAGACGCGGAAGCTTGCAGAGACGCTGCAAACTCAAGACGTTGTAGTGCAAGATAATGAAGAGGCATCAATGAGTGCAGGTTCGGAAGACTCATTTCTAACGGCGGCTGGCGTTGGTTCGAGTGGTACTCTTCAAACGGTAAGATATCTACTCTCGTTGAAAGTAAAACCTCATATAACCGCTGACGGTTCAGTGCAGATGAAACTCGATATCACGGGCGATACGCCGGGTGGAGCGTCTGGTAGTGATACTGCTGCTGCAAAGAAGTCCACGAGAGCTCTAAGTACGACACTTCTGAAGCGAAGTGGTGAGACGGCTGTGATTGGTGGACTATACGAGTCTTACGTCAGTCGATCTGAAGTGGGTGTTCCAATTCTGAGTAAAATTCCTCTGGTTGGCGCGCTTTTCAGGTCGCTAGATAAGTCAAATCGCAAAAAAGATGTTTTGATTATGGTGACTCCAACCATACTTGGGGCCAATTCTGCTTCGACTGGCGGGGCCGGAGGTTCTTCAATGGTGCCGACCATAGACGGAGGCTCTTTCGGTGCATCGAATAGCGAGAGCATGCAGATGAGCGTGCCTACAAGCCAAAACGGACAAAGTAATCAATCATCGAACGCGGCGTCTCAATCCAACGAGCTATAGGCGTTATGGGGGTGTCTATGGGGAAATACAATTTTACGGCCATTATCAGCCTTTTGCTCATGATCGCTACAGGTTGTACTGCCGGGGGAGCTGGTAACACGCCGTGTCAGAGGGCCTGCGGTAATAGGCCGATTGGAGGCGGAAACCTCAAGGGTGTCGCTTATTCACCTTCCGCCGATTACAAGTGTGCCTCTGGTGCATCCATTGGCCAACAATCAGTTTATTTCTTGATCTATGAGGATAATCCTAAATCAGGTGGAAAAGACGGGGTAGAAGTGAATATTCCCGAAAGAATCCCCAAAGCTGGCATAAGCTTTACGCCGATCGTCCCTGCTAACGTCACACTTGATTCGACATCAAGCGACTGGTGTACGGACTCATGTGGTATAGCAGAGATTAAGTTTACGCCCACGTGTGGTTCTTACGGCTCTGGAGTCATTGCGGCTCTAGTCCCTGGAATGACGACTGACACGATTCCCAAAACGACTTACTCGATGGCTAAGCCAGAATAATTGATGGTCTTAGGCATTTTCGGATCACCCGCAATGTAGTGGTTGTGGATCTTAATCTTAAAGGATCGTTACTTGACTATTGACGCTAAAACTTGGGTGGCAATCGCTGGACAGCTTCCTTTGTCGCGTGTTGAACAGGAAGTTTTAAAGCGGTTTCGAGACGATCCATCCGGACGACAGTTTTTGCCCTTAAGTGATGTGCTTCGCAGTCACAAGCTTTATGATGAGTCACTTGAACTCTTAACGCAGGGTGTGCAGGATCATCCGACATTCTCTGTGGCGCGCGTGGTCTTAGCACGAGAGCTGTTTCAGCGAGGGCAGGTTATGGAGGCGTGGGCGGCGTTGGAACGATCCCCTGCGCCGCTCTCCGACAACGTGTTAGCGCAAAAATTACGCTTTAAAATGGCTGTCTTACTTGGTGACGAATCCGCGGCTCGCACCTCCATTCAGGCGCTCAAGGTGCAGCAAGGCGTTGATCCTGAGGTTAGAAGAATTTTTGATCAGCTGGAAGTGGAGGGCGTTCTTGCTGCAAGAGATTCATTTCGCGATGAACTAACGAGTCGCGGGATCGACTTGCGTCTACCCAAAATGTCCGATACCGTTCGTGAAGATGAGCAAAAACCATCGTCGATGAGTAAGGATGCCGCTCGTGGGCGTGGTAAGCGGTTCATTCTGGAATATGAGTTAGATGAGTCGACAAGACGACATGTCGAGAATTTTCATGTCGTGCCTCTCGTCGAGGTTTTTGTTCCGGCGGATGGTGAAACTGCGTCTCTCGGTGATGGTGGGCAAGTCGAGCTCGATTCTACGACTTTAGCCGAGATCTACGCTAAGCAAGGCTTCTATTCTAAGGCTCTGGCGATTTATCGAAGACTTTTAAGAATGGCTCCGCACAATGACCTCATCCGATTAAAAGTGTCAGAGATGGCGCGCCTAGAAAAAGATCAAAGACAAGATGATCTAGAGGTCGATCCAGTCGTGTTTGAACGAATGGAGGTGACTGAATTGATAGATCGCCAGATGCGATTTATGCAATCCATGCTCGACAAGCTGGAGCAGAAGGATCGATGACTCATCGCACCCAAAAGATAGTAAAAATTCTCATCGCAAGTGGTGTGAATCTTGACCTTCTGGGATGCAGGCAGCCTGACATTTACGGCGTAGATACACTCTCCGATATGGAGATCCTTGTTAAGGATGCCTTGCGTGCGTGGGCCCGTGATCAGAATGGCCTAAAGATCAAACTTATTTTTTTTCAGACCAATAGTGAGGACGTCTTTCTGCGTGAGATATCAAAAGATTATGCCGGGGCTGTAGTCAACGCGGGAGCGTGGACGCATACAAGTCTTGCCATTTCAGATCGTTTGTTGGGGGTGAGTCTTCCTTACGTGGAAGTTCATGTTTCCGACGTCAAAAATCGTGAATCATTCAGAAAGAAAAGCTACCTGAGTGAGCATGCTATTGCCTCAGTCTCCGGTCTCGGCATTCAAAGCTATGCTAGAGGTCTTGAGGCGCTCTTAAATCATCTGGTCAAGAAGCCCAAGAAAAATCGGCGAAAAAACGCGGCTCTCTGAGATCCTGAGTGCAATGGTTTTTTGGGGGGATGACTTGTTGAGCATTACAATGGTTTGATCCAGCTCCAGTTGCTTCCACATCCCTGCCCCTCTCTGCGGTAACTGTGCCAAACATAGGGTTTGATGGTTTGATCTTGTTGAGTGCTTTGATTAATGTCGGTGCGAGTGCAGCTTCTGATCACCTCGATATTTTCAGTTTTTACACCTGCAACATATAGTTGGATGGCGGCCGCAAGTTGTAAATCAATGTGCCACCTGTCATGGCACCCCTTCACAACAGCAAGGGGCCAAGCTACTTCTGGAAGCCCAAAATCTTCGGACATAATTCGGTCGACCACATCTCGCCCAACCTCGAATGCATCGGTTGAAAGGGAAGGTCCGATGCAAATCACTAAAGATTCCAGTGAGGCGTAGGATGCCGAGCATTTTAGGGCATTTCTTAGAATGCCCGATGTCAAACCGCGCCAGCCTGCATGGACTGCCATTGCAAATTTTGAGGTACTTGATGCGATAAGCAGAGGAAGGCAGTCCGCAGTTTTTACCGCGACCGCATTGCTTGTTGTTGTATAAATGCCATCAGCATCGGGGCGATTCTCGCTCGTTGCAAGCATGGCATCCGAGGCTAGGAGGATTTTTGTCCCGTGAACCTGTCGGCAATGGTGTGGCGTGACGGTTTGGTAGGTTAAATCTCCTATCCCACAAAAGCCGTGCTTGTATCCAGCGCGAGAAAGAATGGTGCTTTGGACCAGACGCGGTGACCAAAGCACTTTATCCATGGCGTTAACAATGTCCAGTGCTCTATCAGCCATAGCTAGGGTATTACTTATTTCGTACAGGCACGAAAAAATACTGTCCTGCTCGTTCAATCCTTAGGAGCACCCTGGCTCCAGACTGTTTAATCAGGCTTTTAAAGTTTTGAGTGTCAGTAACTGGCTTATTGTTAACCGCCATAATTAGATCGCCAACCTGCAGTCCAACGCGCTCTCCCTCACTGCCTTCCGCTACTGAGATAACTAGCAAACCCTGTTTGCTGTCGAGGTTAAACTGTTGGCGTTTTTCTGGGGTGAGTTTTTGAAGTGATAGGCCATATGCTGTGTCCTCTCGGTTTCCGCTTTTGGTCTTTGCAACCTGAACATCATCTGATGGGTACTCACCAATTTTAGCGACAACCTCTCTCGTTTTACCATTACGAACAATTGTAATATTAACACTGGTGCCAGGTGACATTAGGCCTATGGCGTTGATAGCTTCGCTTTCGTTTTTAACACTCTTTTTATTCACGGACGTGATTACGTCTCCTGGCTCAATACCGGCTTTGTCAGCGGGGCCGCCGTCTACCACCCGCGCGACAAGAGTGCCACCAGAGTCCTTTGGCAAATTAAGGCTCTTTTGAAGTTCTGAATCTATCGGCTGTAGACCAACTCCAATATAGCCTCGTGTTACTTTGCCGCCACCTATCAGTTGCTCAGCAATACGTCTGACTAGGTTGCTAGGTACGGCAAAGCCGATACCGTTATAGCCGCCACTTCTCGAATAGATGGCTGTGTTCATCCCAATAACTTGTCCACTCGCATTAAGGAGCGGCCCCCCCGAGTTGCCCGGGTTGATGGCAGCGTCGGTTTGAATGAAGTTACCCATCTGAGTAATCGAAAGACTACCTCGCCCAATAGCGGAGATGATGCCAAAGCTCACACTGGCCTCGAGACCGTAGGGGGCACCGACTGCGACGGCGAAATCACCAACATCGACGGTATCGCTATTTCCGAGTACCAGTTGAGATAGCCCACTTTTGTTGAACGATTTCTCTTTCACCTGAACAATTGCAATATCCGTATTTGGATCGCGACCAACTATTTTGGCTTCATGAGTATCACCGTTTGGAAATTTCAATTGAATTTCATCCGCATCTTGCACCACGTGGTTGTTGGTCATGATGTAACCCTGACTCAAGTCGATGATAAACCCTGAGCCCAACCCCTCTTCTCGCCGTTGCTGACGAGGTTCACCGCGGCGTTGCATTCCTCCATTAGGGTTGCCAAAAAAGAATTCAAATGGATCAATCATCCCAGGCGGAAGACCTCGGACCGTTTTGTAAACGCTAACAAACACCACGGCCTTTTCGGCATGTTTGGCGACCGTGGACACTCCCTTTGAGATCTTTTGTAGTAGCTGGATGTTCTCATCGTTTAGAGGTTTTTCGCCGTTTCCGGGTAGGGTGTAGGGTGCGGCAAGACTCGTGGCTGCGTTGAGGCAAAAAGCCAAGCTCAGCAAATAACGCCCAAAACAATGAATCGATAAATGTTTCACGTTCGTCTCCTCAAAGATGGTCTGACCGGGTTGCAATCGTAATCTTAAAGCGATCTCAAAAGTTTAACGAGGTTCAAATTAGGATTCCATGAGGGGTGCCGTGGCTCTTTGTCGAAGAACGTGATCAGCAATAACTAAGGTCGCCATCGCCTCGACCATAGGCACCGCCCGAGGCAGCACGCATGGGTCATGTCGCCCCCCCGCAGGTTTGAATGTAATTTCACGTCCCGATCTGTCAACTGTCTCTTGGGGGATCATGATCGTTGAGACTGGTTTAAACGCAGCATTAAAACAGATAATTTCCCCATTAGATATGCCGCCTTGTATCCCGCCACTGTAGTTCGATAAGCTTCTGATGTTTGTTCCTTTTTTAATCAGCGGGTCGTTGTGGGCGCTCCCGAGCATACGGGTACCTGCAAAACCACTGCCAATTTCAAACCCTTTACACGCCGGTAGACTCATTATGGCCTTGGCTAAATCAGCTTCAAGTTTGTCAAATACGGGTTCGCCAAGCCCGGCAGGAACGCCACGCATCACGCATCTGATGACCCCACCGACGGAGTCGCCCTTGCTTTTTGCATCCTGGATGACCGCCTCCATTTTGGACGCAGTTAGCGGATCCGGGCAACGAACGGATGCAGCTTCGATCATGTCACGGGTTACTAATTCGTCGGACGTGCATCTCTCAGCGGATTGCTCCAAGTGAGTGTCGCGAACCGATTGCACCCAAGCCAAAACCTCGAAGTCAGGATGTAGTTTTTTTATAAGCTGCCAAGCCACGGCGCCCGCCGCAACTCGCCCGATTGTTTCCCGAGCGCTTGCTCGACCACCACCACTGACAGCAGTTATTCCGTACTTCATCTGCATCGTGTAGTCCGCATGACCTGGACGAAAGACTTGGCTGACGTCGTTGTAGTCTTCTGGCTTTATATTCTTGTTGTGTACAAGCAGCGTTACTGGTCCTCCCAAGGTACGGCCATTTTCAAGGCCACTGAGACAATCAACCGTGTCCGACTCAACCCTAGGTGAAGTGAGGGATGATTGGCCTGGGCGTCTGCGATCAAGCCAAGTCTGCACGACATCAAGATCAAGCGGCATATTTCCTGGTATTCCCTCGATTACGACGCCAACGGCCTTGCCGTGACTTTCACCAAAAGACATAATTTTAAAGATGGTGCCGAGGACGTTAGCCATGAAAAACCTTTCGCGCATGATCCAGGTCTTCTTGCGTGTCGATGCCTCGCGATTTTGAGCGAGCACTCGCGACCAGTATGTTCCAACCAGCTGAAATTGCGCGGAGCTGCTCAAGTTTCTCGACGAGCTCGAGGCTGGATGGTTCCAGTCGACAGAACTCAGATAAGCTATCTCTGGAGAAGGCGTAAACTCCCACGTGCTGGGTGAAATGAACTGATCTGGAACCGCTTTGATGGGCATCTCGATCAAATGGGATAGGTGATCTGCTGAAGTAAATGGCCCGGGTATCTCGATCTAATGCAATTTTCACAACATTTGGGTCGTGGTAAGCAACCCAGTCTGATGAGCTGAACCCTAGCGTGGCTATCTTTGGATTTCGCTTGATCATAAGGTCCATCAAATCCCGAAGATCATTAACGTCAACAAACGGTTCATCGCCTTGAACGTTTAAAATGTAACGTTTGCTGGGGTGATTAGCCGCAACCTCAGCACAGCGATCTGTTCCGCTCAGGTGACTTGATTTGGTCATGACACATGGGACCCCATGTAATAAGCACGCTTTTTGGGTGAGTTCGTGATCAGCTCCAACGATAATCTCAGCGCCAAATGATTTAAGGCTTTGAAGATTTTCATAGACGCGAACGATCAAAGGCTTGCCGCCCAGATCCTGTAATGGTTTTTGATGCAATCGGGCGGATGCCAGTCGCGCGGGTATCACGATGAGCCAGTCATTAAGATCCACGAATTACCACCTCGAAGGAACCGGTTAATGCGCGACCCTTGTGCGCAAAGCTGAAGGGTGGCATGCAAAACGTGATTTGTCTACGATGGAATGAAACCGGGTCGATGTCTTGAGTTCGCTGCCAAATCATTGGTATGATAGATGAAAATAAATATTTTTCAGTCCTTTAGTTAAATCGAGAAAGCGACGTTAGGAGAATAAAATATGGCGAAAGGCCTCACCAACGGTTTCAGCGAGAAACAGCTGGCCATATATATAAGCCAGTACTACGAGCGAGCTGATTTGGTGTTCCGTTTTGGCGCCCTGTTAAGTTTAAGTCGGGAGGGGGCCGAGCATCTGACCGAGCAGACATTCAGGCTATTGATCGAAGATTTTTCACAGGTTAAGTCGAACACCTCTCCTGAAGTTCTTCTGATGGCATTAGCGTGGAAGGCTTGGAGTAAGATCAAAAATGATAAATTTCGCGAGTGGAGTGTCCCGATCCTACAGAGTATGAAGTCAATTGGAGTTGAGCAACGTGCAGCATTATTTGCGGTGGATATTGCGGGACTCGAGATTAGTGATTCTGCCAAAATTTTTAATACAACGGACGCGGTCATACGCCAGATGCTAGCTACCGGCCATAAGCATCTCGCCACGGCTACAATCAGCGTGTAAGGAAGGGGACCACAGTGGCTAACGCAAAGAACGAACTTTGGGGCGAAGAGCTTTTTTACGGTTACATAGCTGATTACTTGGACGGTGAGCTCCCAAACAATTTGCTCAAACAGTTTGAATCAGAATTGTCGTCGAGACAGCAAGAGCTCTCTGCGTTCCAGGCGAACCGCGGTAGACTCCAGTCGGCTTTAGGCGATATCGGCGGATCTGAGGCTTTGAAACATAAACTTAGAAATTTGGCCCAGGACGACCAAGTCAGGGAGACTATGGAAGCAAGTGAAATTGCCGAGGTTGAGAAGGCGGAGTTGTGGAGCAACGTTCTGCGCAGGTCCACCTTGGTAGCGATCGTTCTTGGGATTGTTGGGGGTTTGGTTTACTTTTTTATGCCAGAGAGACTGGGACAGATCGATATCGTCGAATATATTGGCTATGAGGCGCTTGCAATCGAGGAAGACCCGGAAGGGCGCACCAATTTGCCATCTGCTGATGCTGAAGAGATAAGGCAATTTGTTGCAGCTGTACCTGGTTTAGAGTTTCGTCCAACAATGCTGCGGCCGCTGAAGGGCTGGAATCCTGAGGGCGTTTCGATCATTGATTACGATTTTATGAAGGTCATTGCTATCAACTATACAAGCCCTGAGCGCTCCAATGAAAAATTACACCACTTCATGTTTGGTGGCGTGATGTCATCTATGAAGTACAAGGGCGAGGAAGCTGACTACAGGGGTATTAAGTACCGGGTCTATGGCAGTGATAAGCTGAATCTCATCGTCTGGCAGCAAACGCCTAATATGATATCAGTGCTCGCAGGTCGACGCAGTGCGCCTGAGCTGGCGGAGATGGCGCGGGCAGGAACTCCAGAGTGACAGCAAAATGTCTTTTGCGGACTCACTAAGTCCCGAGTTGTTACTAGCCGCCTATAGGGGTGGCTATTTTCCGATGCCTGATCCTGACACCGAAGAAATTCTTTGGTTCAATCCAGATCCGCGAGCGGTTATTCCCCTGGACCAGTTTCATATCTCGCGCTCGCTGCGGCGAACTGCCAAAAAAGAGTTATATAAAGTTTCATTTAACCGCAATTTTGCCGGCGTTATAGAGGGCTGTGCGGATCGTCCCGCCACCTGGATCTCAGCGGATATTAAAAGAGCCTACCTAAGGCTTTTTGAATTAGGATTTGGACATAGCGTTGAGGTTTGGGGGGGGGATGGCACCCTTTTAGGGGGGGTTTACGGCCTTTCCCAGGGCGGTGTTTTTCACGCGGAGAGTATGTTCAGCCGATCGACGGACGCTTCAAAAATAGCCCTGTGGGCCCTTACCGCTCGAATGAAAGATTGCGGGCTGAGCCTGCTTGAGGTCCAATTTATGACGCCTCACCTGAAGAGTTTAGGAGCTGTAAATATCAGTAAAAATAAGTATATTCAGCTACTTAGCGAGTGTCTGCAGTCTCAGACAGTTTTTAAGCCAACCAATGATTTCTATAATCTTGGCTAATAAAAATTACAGAATAATTAAAACCTAGTTTATTTCCTATAAAATTCATTGTTGACACATTATTTAATATTTATTAATGAGTGCCTCCGAATTGGGCGTTTTTTGATCAATTTCTTTGTAAATGTTTTAAGGAGATTCGAATGAGATTTTCATTAGCTTTTGCGTCAATGTTGGCTTTCGCAGCCTGCGGCGCTCTGAATCAAGAAGGCAACTCGGGTAAGCAGTCAGTGTCCGCCGAAGAGGCGAAGGCATTCAGCAGTCAGCTTCCCTCTGTTGCTATCGTTCGCGTACCGGTCGATGCCAATGGCCAAGAGATGCATGACCAAGCAGAGATGCGCACGACTAATCAGACGGCTTTGACGAGTTCAAATATTGACGCAGTTTTTGAGACAAGCAATCAAGCCGTTGCAACTGTTGATGAGCTTGATGGCACATCATCGTCAGAAGCTTTCGGATGGCGTCGATGCTGCCGCAAAGCTGCTCGCCAGCAATGCCGCCAAGCTGCATGCGCACCGAAGCCTGCATGCGCGCCTAAACCTTCATGTGCATCTAATAATAGCTACAGCTACAGCTACTCCGAGTCTGAGTCTTATTCCTCTTCGGGTAACGGCCCAGGTTCCTCTTTAGGTTATGGCCCAGGCTACAATTGGAACATGTATTCACCGACCTACTACTACGGTGGCTACAACTATAACTGGAACTACGCTGAGACCCTCAGAAATCAAGGTAACTATAATCAAGGTAACTATAACTACTATCGTTATAACCGCGCTTTTGACCAAAGCTATAATGGTTACGGCTGGGCGAACTAATTGTGCGATCGGTGGGGGGGCGCTTGCACCGCGAGTCGCTGGATCCACCCAATGCTAAAAGCGTTTCAGGAGTTGCGACTTAAATTATAAGAAGCTTCTTCATGAGATAGCCTCCAATTTAAGGGAGCGGATTGTACATCAATCTGCTCCCTTTTTATTCGACTTTGAAGTAGCGTTTCTTCAGGAAATAGGCACTGATAAACAGCACAATCAAAAAAGCCAGGGCTGTGTAAATGCCGAACTGAGCTTTTCTTACAACCTTCTCCAGCTCCTCAAGGTTTGAGCCAAATAGAAAACCCACGTACACCCATAGCGGAACAGATATGAGCGCGGCAAATCCATCTAGAAATAAGAATTTCCAAAAACTGACGTGATAGGAACCGGTAGCGAAAAAAATCGGCGTTCTTAGGCCAGGCATAAAACGCGCCATGAAGATAACTTTGTCCCCATATTTCTGAAGTACAGCCTTTACAGCAGCGTCACGTCGCTCAGGTATGATGATGCTGAAGAATTTTGTATTTCGAAGTCTTGTTCCGTAGCGGCTTCCCAGTCCGAAAACGATTCCATCGCCTAACAACACTCCGACCATGCATAGAGCTACGGCGCTATTGAAGTCAATGATGTTGCGGGCGGCCAAAATACCGGCCGCAACTAGGGTGATATCCTCGGGCAGTGGTAGCCCAAATCCGCAGGCAAGAAGAACAGCTAATATGACGAAATAACTGTAAGTGCCGTATGGCTGTATGAAATTTAGCAGATCTATCAAAATCTTCATCTGGGACCTGCAGCTTAGCCATTGCCGAATATGGATTTGAGAAAACTTTTTATGGCTGCTGGATGAACTTCTATGATGCCAGCCAAAATGGCTGAGGTAAACAGAACGCTAAACAAAAATGAGCCTAAAAAAATTACAAGTATCGCTTTGCCGGTAGACCAGTTGGACGAAGGTCTGAGATGGTCAAAAAACTTTGTTAGGGAGACCCGGTCCATGGGGTCACTCTGTAAGCTACTAATCTCTGAGCCTGTTGCGTTGTCAAACTCTGTTGCGACGCTGATCGGTGGAAGTGAGCTTGCATCCCGCTCCTGCTCCTTCGGCCTAATCTGAGTGGGGTGCGGTGGTAAGCGGTCGTCCTGGCTCATAGTGCGTGTAAAATCCATCGGGTGGAAGGTTAGGGCTATTGATTTAAACCACCTTAAGTCTACTATGGAGCAGGCTTAACGCAAACCTCCTTGATGGATCCTTGGCACATGCCGTAGCTGACTAAAATGTGTCATTAAATCAGCGGCCTTGGGCTGGTTCAGGTGGGCACTCGGGTCAGAAAAAAGCAGTCGGCCTGAGGCATAGACGTCTTCTGCCACACGGGCGGCAGAGTAAATATTCACCGGCAAAGCTCCAAGCCCTGAGCTGCCGAAGTCCCCCATAACCGATATCAGCTTCATCACGGGATGCTGGTCATCGCTAGCTCCAAGCCCCCTTTGTGGCGAAAGTGTTGAGAAACCGAGCAAAGGAGTCCGGATATCACGCAGGGAGGGTAGGGCTAACCGGGTGAGAGCGAGGGCTTTAAAGTACTCGCTCGGCATAATATGGTTATCTCTTGCAGCGTTAAAATTGATTGTCTGGATAATTGGATTAGAGGCGAGCCGTCCGCGCATCACTGTTACGCAATCTGCCCAATGGGACCAGTCAACTCTGTCGTCTTGTGACCTAAGCGTAATGCTTGGTCGAATGGAAATATCAGCAGCTAATGCGGACGCCAAAATCCTCCATTTTAGATCATCGTCAAGTTGGCAGTCGACATCGGGGCTTTCTTCAACCTCTACAACCCCCAAGTGACCCAGGGAGGCAAATATTTCAATCATGGACATCCCCTGCGAGTCATCCGATTGATAAGCCCAAGATAGTCCTCTCACGTTGGCCCGAGTGTCGACGCCTGTGTCTCTCAGTGCGCGAATATATTGTTCAACCTGCGCTCTCGACGTGTTTTTGTCGACGTCGAGCGTCAGTGTCATAGGTAAGTCATATCCAGCTTGGGATGGTGTTTGAAACTTGAAAATAAGCTCGCGAGCCTTAGCGACAAAAGACTCAGATGTCGGGTGTTCCGAGAGCCTTACCAGCACAGTCTCCGAAGTCGTTTGCCAAAGTGAACCTGAGGATCCGGTTTGTTTGAGTGCGCTCACCACGTCCTGAAACGAGGCTTCACGGGCTAAGTTCCAAAGATGTGATGGAGTCATAGTTTGCCCTTCTAAGAGGGCATTGAGAGTGCTGGAATGTGCGGGATCGATTGGCGCTCTGGACACTGGTGTCAAATGGACCACGTCATTCTGGTTGACGGGTTCATATAACGTTGTGCGCTCAACCGGAATCCTGTCACTTCTCTTAATCAGTTGTTCGAGGTTACGTCTGGTCATAATCATTCCGGCTCGGCCGCCAGCAGCTCGAGATATTTTTTCTTCGAGAACGGTTCCGTCAAGATCGTTGGCGCCAAATTGAAGAGCGAGTTGAGCAACGTCCTGTCCAAGCATAACCCAATAGCTTTTTATGTTTTTGAAATTGTCCAGATAAAGCCTAGCCACAGCAATAGTTCGGAGGTCGTCGGCACCAAAAGTATATCGATTTACGCCCATTTCATTTTGAAAAGGCTGAAAAGCAAGGGGTATGAAAACATTGAACCCGGCAGTTTCGTCTTGTAGTTCACGCAGGCGTCGCATGTGATCGACGCGGTGACTGTAGTTTTCGATGTGGCCGTAAAGCATGGTGCAGTTGCTGCGCAAACCAAGCTTATGTGCCGTTCGATGGGTTTCAATCCATTGGTCCCCGGATACTTTAGTATCGCAGATCTTGTCACGGATCTCTGGATGAAAGATCTCTGCTCCGCCGCCTGGGAACGACCCTAGGCCGGCAGCTTTAAGTTCCAGCATGACTTCAGCGATTGTTTTGCGAGCCTTGCGCGCCATCCAGTCGAGTTCGACCGCGGTGAATGCTTTTAAGTGGACCTCAGGGAAAGCTTGGTGCATGGCAGCGATCATGTCAACATAGCGCTGGAAGTTCCAACGAGGGTGGAGCCCACCCACCATGTGTAACTCGGTTGCACCCTGGGCGACGGCTTCGGCCGCTTTTTTTATCATCTCGTCAATATCGTATGCGTACGCTCCGTCATCACCAATTTTTTTGCTGTAAGCACAGAATTTACATGAAAGCGCACAAATATTGGTCGGGTTTATGTGACGATTGATGTTATAAAAAACAGCCTTGCCGTTTCTTTGAAGGTTCACTTCGTTTGCGAGGTTCCCCAATTCGCCTAGATCTGCATTCTCAAAGAGCCAGAGAGCGTCGGCGTCGGTTAATCGCGTGTGATTTTTAACTTTTGTCCGAATATCTCGCATCATTGTGAAGTTCCTTTACCAGATCCACTGAGGTTATCACGAACAGTTGTTTGCGGTAAAAAGCCCAATTTGAATCCATTTTTATAAATAAGCTCGATCCCATCCACTACATCGTCATCAAAACGGAGGCTTCTTTCGTTAACGTACATCGATATGTACTTGTCTCCTTTTTCCTCATTAAGCGAGTCCCTCGCAACGGCTGTCCGTACAGCTGAGGCAATCGTTTTGGCCCGTTCCGTCAGCCCAAGCTCAATGCTTTCGAGGTAAACTGCAGACAACTGACTAATTGTCTCTGTGCCAAGACTGCGCTTAATGGCATTGGCTCCCAGCGGAAGTGGTCGTTTGAAATGCTCGTGCCATAGTTGACCTAAGTCTGCGAGTTTATGAAGTCCCTCAGACGTCGGATCCAACTGTAGCTCATGAATCAAAATGCCCGCATCAACTGAGCCACTTAGAACAGCGTGTTTGATGTCCATAAAATGCATGGGTACCGGCTCGAAGGGGCCCAAAACTGTTTGGGCGGCAATGTGAGCCGTTGTTGACAGTCCAGGGACTGCAATACGGCCGTGTCGAAGGTTAGCTAAGCTAACCTGCCGGTTTGGGGCGATGACAATAGCTGGTCCAAACCCATCTCCAACACTGGCGCCGATGGGCATAAGTAAGTAGTTTTTTTGAATATGAGGGTAGGCACTGACGCTGATGGCTGTGATGTCATATTTATCTTGTTTTGCCGCGTCATTAAGTTCCTGAATGTCACCGATTGTGAAAGAGAATTCAAAGTTACCCCAGTCCACGCGCTTTTCACGGAGTGCCAAAACCATAAATGCATCGTCCGTGTCCGGGCTGTAAGCGATCGAAATCGGTATTTTCGAGTCAATTTGCTTTAAAGTGTTCATCGGCTCTTGTCCTAGGGAATAAAGATTGGATGTATCCGGCTTTCACCAAGTTCGCGTCGAAGATTCGCCACGATCGAATCACAACGAAAGGCCGGTAGTAGTGCGAGGACGCAACCCCCACCGCCAGCTCCGGTGACTTTCACAGCTAAAGCGCCATGCCTTTTGGCAAGATTCATCATCTCAATGAGAGGCTCGGTTACTACACCGATTTCAGCGAGTAGATCTTGGCATTCATTCATTGCCGTACAGAGTAACTCTGTGTCTCCATCTCGAAGTGCTACGGCAGCCCTATCCGTAAGAGCATTGAAGCTCTCCACGGCAGTCTGGCCAGCATTACGGAACCAGGGTTCTGCTGCTCTGACCATATTTATTGTTGGAGATCGAACGCCCGAATCAATTAATACAAAGCACCACGGCAAGTTAGAATTTTTAGGCTTGTTGACGATTATGGCCTCTGCATTACGTCCTCGCTCAAAAATAATAGCTTGCTCAAGTGCGACAACAGCAGTGTCTAATCCCGATGGATTTCCGTGAAAGCGTCTTTCTAAACGGTTGGCTAATTCCGATAAACGGGCCGGCGTGATGGATAGACCGCAGACTTGGCAAAGGCCTCGAAGTATACCTACACATAAACTCGCGGAGCTACCCACGCCTGCACCGAGCATGAGTGTGCTTTGACCGTCAATCGAGAGGTTGAATTTAGGTATTTGCAAGACGTCGAAAGCTTCTAAGACCATGTCGATTAATGAAGGATGAACTGGTTGTGCAGCAATCTGAAATTTTATTTTTGGGTTGGTTGTGGTGATTCTATCTGTATATATGTGCAATTTCATGGATCGAGATAGTAAGGGGATTGCAATGGCTCGTGCGCCGTAAACCACAGCATGTTCGCCAACTAATATGACTTTTCCGGAGGCCCTTGCGGTTGCCTCGCCGCGAATGGGGGATCCGGAGAACCCTAGGTGCTGCGTGAATGCAAAACTCATGGATTTATCGAATCGGCCAGTTTGGTTGCCATCTGACGGCCATAGTAAGTCAGTCATTCCATAGTTCTCCTGAGCCCTCGGCAATAGATGGACCACGGCCTATTTGATCAACGATAACGCTGCAATCGAAACCGCTACGTTGTACAGCTTTAGCGACTGTATCGCAGTCTTGTTTTAGGCATATAAGATGGATGTTGGGGCCGGCGTCAATCGTCGCCCAAGCTGGCAGACGACCAAATCTGCGCTCGGTCCTGAGCCAAACTAAGAAGTCGAGACTTGCCTTCGTTAGGTACTGAATTTGTGGCGATCCTGTCATGCATACTGCGTGCATATCTAGTGCTTCTTGCTCTATTTCAAGGCCGAGACTTTCAAAACTTTGTTCAGCTAAGGCGCGATTAATGCGACTCAGGCGTTCTGGTAGTGCTGCTAATCGCGGGGTATATAAAGGACTTGCCCATGCGGCATGATGTGCATCAGAAGACTTCATGGACTTAGGCTCCGAGGACAGCACAACGATAACGTCAGCTAGCTCCCAGTGTTCTGCGGGCCAGATTTGTTCGATTTGTTGTTCGGTGGCTGAGGCGCCGGCTGACCACTTCACGAAACCGCCCCAAAGACTCCGGGCGGCACTTCCGCTGCCCATCCTGGCTAGGTGAGCTAATCTCTCCCGGTTAAAACCTTGCGTGGATAACTCGTCCCATTTCGGGGTCTTGAGAAACGCCGCCACTGACGCCAGAGTCAGGGCGGCAAAACCGCTTGCGCTACTCGCAATGCCGCAATCACTAGGAAACGTGTTTTTACTTGAAGCGGTGATGTATCCCGAGCTGCCACAAGCTTTGCGTACACGATCAATATGCCTGAATATTTTGTGATCTGGGTGTGTCTCTGACGTGATCGATTGACCGTCAAAAATAAAGGTGTCGAAGTTAGCACTTGAGGGTGTTGCTGTTGTGATTGTTTTGCATTTCGATAGGGTCATCGAGATGGAATCATTTGCGGGCCACTGAGTTTTGGCATCTCTTTTGCCCCAGTATTTGAGCAATGCGATGTTACTCGGAGCAACTGCGGTGAACGACTGAAATTTTGGTTGAGTCAGCTGCATCAAGTGCTCGCCTCAAGTTGTGTTGTGCTTTGGGCGGTAGACATTTTTGACGGCGAACTCATCCCAAGATCAGACGTATGGGGTGATGTTTTAATCTCGCTCTCAGTTTTCAAAACTTGTGCGCCATGGTCAGTAAAACGAGCACCTATTGGGTGCCATCCAGCCAATGCAAGTTGATCCCCGACAGCCTTCAAGTCATTTTCGATCGCGATCACAAGTACGGCGTCTTCGCCGCCTGCGCCCGTGGTCTTCCAGCTCCAGTTTTTATCAAGGCCATGCAGGTTTGCCAGGGCGTGAGCAAGCTCCGCCGGAAAGTGCGGATTGCCCGCGAACAATGCGCGGGATGCGGCACATGCGGAGACTAAACGTTGAAATGACAGCTTGTCCGGGCTGTGGATGCAAGCGTTGAATGAATCCACTAACGATTCAGAAACATCCAAGAGCCTGTCGAGCCGTCCAGCTGAATCAAGCCAGGATCCAGTCGTTTGAATCGTTGAGGTGGTGGGCGCTCCGCGACCGCCAACAAAAACATGAATCATTTTGTTCAAACCGTCTAAATCATGTTTAAACCAGTGCGGAGCCCATCGATTTGCCGAATAATCAAAGCTAAATTCAACAAGACCACCGACGAATTGGGTCACTATGTCATAGCCACTCGCGAGCCCTTGAGCCTCCGATTGAAGTTGCCATGCAGCTGTTAAAGCCTCCCTAGGCAGAGCATCATGCTCTTTGAAGTCGTTCGGCTTTTGCAAGGCAAAGAAT